>ERZ781272.174-NODE-174-length-81380-cov-16.947310_pt1 | contig 81380 bp, 62 predicted proteins | sample MGYA00375850_ERZ781272 | MGnify/ENA primary metagenome ERZ781272 (study PRJEB29790, sample SAMN06051246) | human gut metagenome | host: Homo sapiens | place: USA: Cincinnati, Ohio | collected 2013-06-21 | study: EMG produced TPA metagenomics assembly of the Gut...
CACATCAGGAACAGATGTGAAGTTGTATATTGATGATGTTCTAGTAGAGACAGTGCAAGCAACTGGATTTGACTATGTTTCGATGGGATCTGATGATGGATACGGTATTGTTTATTATGATCAGCTTTATATCTATGGTGGAGAAGTAGCAGAGGTACCTGGTAGTGTTCCGATTCCGGAAGCACCAGAGTATGATTCTTCAAATGACAATAAGGAACAGTTGAATCTGGATATGGAGAAGGAACTTCCTGAGTTTTTCAATGTAGGTCAATCTGAAATGAAGATTGTATTGGATCCTGATAACATGGATAATAAAATTCTGGAAAATGATATAAAGAATGGAAGCAACTTCTATCAGACAGACGCTTCATGGAATAATTATATTGTAAACTTAAAATGGAAATTTGATGGATGGGGCGATTATAATGAATTAAATTATGAATATGATAATTTTACGATCTATGTAATGACCAATTTAAAAGGGGATGAACGTCCATCAAATCCAGGTTCTTATCAGGTGATATACAGAAGAAATAAAAATGGAACATCTGAATACGCAGCAGGTACGCCATACTTTGAAATTAAAAAACATGCAAGATCTGGAGATGCCACTCTTGGAAGTGCAGCTGTTCCAGAAGGATTTGTAGAAACTGAATGGCATTCATTGCAGATTCAGACCTTTGATGGTAAGGTAGGATTTATTGTAGATGGTAAGGAACTTATCACGGCTTCTGATGGAGATTATACATACGGTGGAGTAGGATTTGGTGGTATTAACTGTAAGGTATATATGGATGATATTCAAATCATCTCTAACCCAATTTATGTAGAATATCCTGAAAACTTAGGATTAACGAATGCGAAAATTAATGGAAGTTTCAATCCAAACCACTATCTTTACGGTGCAGAGATTGAAGATAAAGAGCAACCAGTTACTATGGTAATGCCTACTCCAGTATTAGAAGGTGTGAAAGTTTCTGTTACTTTAAATGGAATGGACATTACAGAACAGTTTAACGGTCAGGCGGTAGAGTTAGACCTTATTACAGGATTTAACGTATTGGTGATTTCCGAGATTACAGCTGCAGGCAGTAAGGACTATACTATACGTATAGATAAGAGAGTGCCTATTGCTGAAGTAGATGAATTGCCTACACTTGAAACAACAGTAGGAGTGGTTCCAGAGCTTCCAAACGAAGTAAGAGTTACGTATGAAAACGGTGAAACTCAAAATGTAACAATCCTTTGGGATTTTATGAATCCTTGGGTATATAAAGTGCCAGGTTTCTTTGAAGTGAAAGGTCAGCTAAAAGATACTAACGTACAAGTTAGCACAACTATATCTGTAGATGGTATTCAATCTGTGGAGGGATTAGCTGATATTATAACAGAAGTAGGTACAGAGCCAACACTTCCAACAACAGTATCAGCACAGTTAGTTAGCGGAATAACGGAACTTCCACTTCAGTTTACAAAAGCGGATGCATCCTTATATCAGAACAAAGGCGTTGTAATTTTAGTGGCAGAAGCAGAAGGATACGCTTCTGACATGTTACAGAAAGTAATTGTTAATGAAAAGGGAACAGATCCAGATCCACAGCCAGAACCACAGCCAGAATATGTAATCGTAACCTTTGATGCAAACGGTGGTAACGTATCTATGTCTACAATGGCAGTAGAAAAAGGAAAAGCATATGGTACATTACCAACAGCAACAAGAGAAGGCTATAATTTCTTAGGCTGGTATAATGGAACTACTCTAGTAAAGAGCACAGACATCTGCAATAAAGATGTAACTCTGATGGCAAAATGGGAAGAAATCAAAGATGAACCAGACTCAGATAAGGTAACAAAGATTACATTGAATACAACGAAAAAATCTGTTGTGAAAGGAACAAGCTTTACCTTAAAGGCAAAAGTGGCACCTTCTAATGCAACTAACAAAAAGCTAACATGGACATCTAGCAATACCAAGGTTGCATCGGTAGACGCTAATGGTAAGGTAACAGCAAAAAGAAATGGAAAAGCGACCATTAAAGCTACTGCGACTGATGGAAGTGAAGTAAGCGCTTCTTGTGATGTAACCGTTGCTTATAAGATTACTTATGTAATGAACAAAGGGGAGAACCACAAGTCCAATCCTTCCACGTACTACAAAACAAAAGTATCTTTAAAGGCACCAACTAGAAAAGGTTACACCTTCGGAGGCTGGTACACAGATAAGAAATTCAAGAATAAGATTAGCAGTATTTCAGCTTCTTCTAATAAAGATATTACCGTTTATGCAAAATGGGAGAAGATTAAGGTTAAAAAAGTAACAGTTAAGAACGCACAGAGCAAAGTAGCGGGAACCATGACGGTAAACTATACCAAAGTAAAAAATGTATCTGGTTATGAAATCGTATATGGTACAGATGCTAAGCTTACTAAGAGCAAAAAAACTATTACAACCAAATCATCTAGTGTAACAATTAAAAAGCTAAAAAAAGGCGGAACTTATTATGTGAAAGTACGTGCTTACAAAAAAGACTTTGCAGGAAAAAATGTATATGGAGCTTATAGTAAAGTAATGAAAGTACAAATAAGAAAATAATATTGTAAGCCTAGAAGTAGGGGTATCAATTTACAAGTTGTTGTAAGTTGGTACCCCTATTTAAAACAGAAGTCTTATTCACAAAATACAAATATTTGGTAAAATATAGTGTTTATCTTGAAGAAACTGAGTATAGTTCAGAATAAGTAGTGTTCCGTTGTTGGAAAACGTAGATAATGTTAGTTTTTGTTGTTGCGAATAAGAGGTGGGTTTTATAAAGTGAATATTGAAAATTAATATAATTAGAAGAGGTAGTGCAGGATGAATTATCAAATCATAATTAAGCAATATCAGGATGCAGTTTCTAAATCAAAGGAATGCCTTAACTTAGAAGAGGGATTACAGGAACAAATCATTCATGCATCTGAGTGCCCATGCCGTTTCGTTGTAACACGTAAAAAAGAAAATGCATGTGAGACAGTATCTATTAGTGCAGAGTTACAACAGGAGTATCAGGTTCCACTATCCATAGCAATTTCGGGAGTAAAAGAATCATGGAAAAAAGGAAATTACGTCTTTATACCAGGTGCTGCTTACAATGGTAATCGATTTCTAAGTAAGAATATTCCTTATCCTCCATATTGGAGTGGAGAAAATAAAGAAGATAATACACCAGTAATTACAGATATTCCAAAACTAAGTTTAGATAAAGAAGAATCAGCAATTGATTTCCGCTCAGGTGATATGACTACACCTGCCATGGGATTTTATGATTATGATGCAAAAATGGGATATCTTATTTTTGCAAAACATAAAATACATGGAGAGTACACAGGTTTTACTGTTACAGAAAATCTAAAAGAAGATAAAGCTACATTTAGCGTTTCCGTTCCAGCAGTTCGTGAAGGAGAAAAATATTTCTTTGGAGACAGGGCTGATGGTACTGGATTTTATCCAGAATGCAAAACACCTTCTGATGATGAAGGAATGATTTTGGCACAAGGGGAACGTCTAGAACTACAGGTGAAGATATTTGAATTTCAGGCAGAAACGCTTTTGGATTTCTTTGCATATTTTAATGAGAATCGTGCATGTATGGAAAAAGGAGTTCACGGATATTCAGTACCTTTTGGGGTCGCATACGATGCAATTAAAGAAAAGTATCAGAGAGAAAATTGGGATAAGGAAGGCTATTACACCGTTGGAACAGAAAGGGATCATCCAGGAGCAACGCAGTTCTGGCAGGCAGGCTGGATCGGCGGAGGAATGAATTCCTATCCATTTTTGCTGGAAGATACTAGTATAGCAGCAAAAAGATCTATTCAGACACTAGATTTTATAGTAAATACGCTACAGTTTGAAAATGGCTGGATATCGCCAATGTATGGACGAAATGTTCATTATGGAGATGTTTTTTATGATAAAAATGAGCCTGTATTACTAATACGAAAAAATGCAGACTTACTATATTTTATGATTCTGCAGACAATGGCATTACGTAAACAAGAAATTACAGATATAAGTAAAATTGAAGAGGGTACAAGGAAATTGTGCGATGCTTTTGTACGCTGTTATATGAAGAATGGACAACTAGGACAGTTTATAGACATGAATACAGATGAAATTATCATGGGTGGAACAGCTAGTGCAGCAATTGCGGCAGGTGCATTGGCATTAGCATATGACTACTTTGGTGATAAAGTCTATCTAGAAATAGCAATTGCACTTGGTAATGATTATTATGAAAATTACTTGGCAAAAGGTATTGTAAACGGGGGACCGGGTGAGATTTGTCAAGCTCCAGATAGCGAATCTGCTTTTGGTATGTTAGAAGCCTTTGTTCAATTGTATGAAACTACAAAAGAGGAAATCTGGCTTAACAGAGCCAAAGAATGCTTTGAATATACGATTACATGGGTAATGAGTTATGATTTTGATTTCCCTGAAGGGACAACAGCAAAAAAAATTCAGATACATACAACTGGTACCGTATTTGCCAATGCTCAAAACAAACATTCTGCACCAGGAATCTGCACATTATCAGGTAATAGCCTATTAAAATTATACCGTTTCACAGGCGATAAGAAATATTTGGAATGGCTTTCATGGATAGGAAAAGGACTTTCTCAATGTGTATCTTTAGAGGATCGTCCAGTTTATACATTAGATAATTGCAATCTGCCAAAAGGTTATATGAATGAACGAGTTCAAACAAGTGACTGGGAAGGAAAATGGACAATTGGTGAATTCTTAAATGGTTCTAACTGGCCAGAAGTATCAATGCTTCTTACTTATGTAGAAGTGCCAGGAATCTATGTAGACATTTCACGAAACGAGATGATGGTTTTAGACCATGTGAAAGCTGATATGGAAATTGTAGCAGGAGAAAAAATCAAATTAAGTATATCAAATCCAACGAATTATGATGCAAGGGTAATGGTGCTTTTAGATGATAGTACGAAGTCTGACAATATTAGACACAATTATTTTGATCAAATGATTCCAGTAGTTGTTCCAGCAAGAGAACATAAGGAAGTTGAATTTGTTATAAGTTAGAGTAGAGACATACGACATTAGGAGGAAAATCATGAAAGAAAAATCAACTGGTTACGTTGTGCCACATACACACTGGGATAGAGAGTGGAGATATCCAATTTGGGAGAATCGTTTATATTTAAGAGGCTTAGTAAATGAATTAATTGAAACGTTAGAAAATAATCCAGAGTATAAAAGCTTTTTATTTGATGGTCAGGTAGTAGCATTATTAGACTACTTAGAAGTATGCCCGGAAAAAGAAGAAGTTATCAAAAGATTAATTAAAGAGAAACGTATTGCCATTGGACCATGGTATACACTTCCAGACCTTTATCCTATTTCAGGAGAGTCTATGGTACGAAACTTATTAAAAGGAAAAGAAGAGGCTGAAAAACTTGGCGGATACTTAAATATTGGATATGAGTCTTTTGGTTGGGGACAACCATCTCAATTACCACAGATTTACAAAGGATTTGGCATTGATACTGTAATTGTATCCAAAAATGTAGATAGAACAAGAGCACCAAGATGTGAATTCAAATGGACTGGTGCAGATGGAACAAGTGTTTTAGCTACTCGTCTAGGTGAAGACGCAAGAGCAAATTTCTTTATGAATGCATATCTAAAAGTAATGACAGGAAAAGAATACAAATCCGAAGAGTATGAATTCCACTATGGACAAGATGGTCAGATATTCCATCAGGCAGATAAAGCACAAGCCGTTCAGGATTATTTTAGACTAGAAGCAACAGAGAAGATTCATAGTGAATATATCAAGGAAGCTACTAATAGAGCTTGGAATGGTATGAAGGATACGAGACTTCCTAATGATAGAATTATGATGGATGGAAGTGACTCTACTACGGCACAGCCACATTTAATTAAGTTATTAGAAGAGATGAATGCACAATCAGAGGACATTACTTTCAAAAGTTCTTCCATGGAAGAATACGTTGATATTTTGAAAAACAATCTGAATTTAGATGATTTGAATGAAATCAATGGGGAGATGAGAGACGGCCCTACAACATCACTTTCTGGTAATGCTTTAATGACAAGACCATATATTAAAACATTGAATAAAGTGGCACAAAACAAATTGTTTGGAATGGCAGAACCAATTTCAACAGTTAATATGGTGTTAGGTGGAGAATACGAAACACATTTCTTAAAGAAAGCAATTGATTACTTATTACTATCACAACCACATGACTCTATTAATGGGGTTACTCAGGATAAGACAGTTGATGATGTTATGTATAGATTAGCTCAGGCAGAAGAACTTGCAAATACTGTTTACATCCACGGATTACAGGAAATAGTAAAGAAAATTAATTTGTCTTCTTATGACAAAGATGATTTTATCTTTATTGTATTTAACCCTACCGCAAAAACTAGAAGAGAAGTTGTTGAAGTATATTTAGATACTCCACAGGATAGAAATATTTGGGAATTCGGAATTGAAGATTCCAAAGGTAATGTAAGGGAAATGCAATTTAAAGAAAGAAAAGAATCAATTTCACCAGTTGTACACTTACATTCAAGACCATTCCCTTATTATTCAGACAGACATGGAGTATATTTTGAAACAGGTGATATTCCAGCAGGTGGATATGAAGTATACAAATTAATCGATTTAGAAACATTTAATAGAAAAACAAAATTCTGGGCAAAAACTAGAAAAACTAATGGATGCGAACTTGCAACAGCGACTGATTTCATGGAAAATGAAATAATTGCAGTAAAAGTAAACCCAGACGGAAGTATTACCATTACAGATAAGAGAACAAATGAAGTTTATGGACCTTTGAACTACTATGAAAGTACCGGAGATGTGGGTGATTACTGGATGTACTATCCACCATATTTAAACCGTACCTACACAAGTAAAGGAGTACAGGCATCTATTTACTTAAAAGACAATGGAAATCTTTCTGCAACAATCGGTGTAGACCATGTATTACAGATTCCAGAATACGCATACAGACCTAGCAGTTATGTAAGTGGAAAGAGCGAGAGAAGTGAAACACTAAAAGAACTTCCAATTACAACATATTATACACTTCACAAAGGCAGTGATCAGGTGGATGTAAAAGTCGTAGTGAATAATACATGTAGAGACCACCGTATGAGCGTACTTATGGAAACAGGAGTGAAATCAAGAATTGCAAATGCCCAGGGTCATTTCACAGTGGATCACAGAGACGCATTGCCATTAATCGATGCAGAAGGCAAATATTATAATGAATTAACTACACAACCAATGCAGAACTTTGTATCTGTAAATGATGATACAAGAGGAATGGCTGTCATTACAGATTGTTTAGGAGAATATGAGCTTCGAACAGATAATACAAACACAATGTCATTTACATTGTTTAGAGCTGTGAGAAATATTATCTGTACCGAATTCCGCAGTGAGGGATATTTCCCAGACCAAGATGGTGGACAATTACAAAGAAAATTAGAATATCACTATGCGATTTGTCCAGTGAAAGCTGATGTCACAGAAAACGTATTAGCGCAAAAAGCTGAGGCATTCAACATTCCATTAAAACCAATTCAAACAAATGTACCTAATGTTAGTACTGGAACTTTACCAGCATCTTACTCATTCTATGAAGTATTAGGAAATGCTCAGGTTTCTTGTTTGAAAAAAGGTGAAAAAGATAATAGCATCGTAATGAGACTTTATAATCCTTCTAAAAATGAAGAAAAAGTGGATATTAAATGGTGTAAACCGATTATCGAAGCAGAACTTTTAGACCTTAAAGAAGAAAAGGTGGAAAGCTTAGCTGTGAAAGACAATGTAGTATCTGTAAGTATTCCATCAAATAAGATTTATACAATTAAATTAGTGATAGAGTAAGATTGGAGATAAAACGAAATGATGTACCCAGGAATAGGAAAATTAGAAAATATGACTTTTTTGGATAAAACTTCAGATGGAAGTTTTATCCAAGGAAAAGAAGGGGTTAAGGAAATTCTTACACCTTCAGATAAAAAAGTAGAGTTTATCGTGTATGAAGACAAAACATTATGTTATGTAAAGTCAGCACTTGGATATCCAGCGATTTATAAGGTTCCAGAGGCAAGATATGAAGGACCAGCCAAAGCAATCTTAATGGATCTGGACGGTACAAGTGTACATAGTGAAACATTCTGGATGTGGATTATTGAGCAGACGGTAGCAAAATTAAAAAATGATAGCAAGTTTCAACTAGAAAGTGCAGATGAACCACACGTTTCAGGACATTCTGTATCGGAACATTTACAATATTGTATTAATAAGTATTGTCCTGAGAAGACAATCGAAGAAGCTAGAAGCTTTTATTTTGATATTACAGAATATGAAATGAAAGAGATTCTAGAAGGTAGAGGAAAGAAAGGTGCATTTAGTCCAGCTCCTGGATTAAGAGAATTCTTAGAAGAAGTAAAAGGAAATGGGATCAAAATCGGACTGGTTACTTCAGGGCTATATAACAAAGCAATGCCAGAGATCATTTCTGCATTCCAAACATTAAATATGGGAGATCCACTTAACTTCTATGATGCAATTATTACAGCAGGACAGACGTTCAAAAAAGGACAGTCAGGAACTATTGGAGAATTAGCACCAAAGCCACATCCTTGGTTATATTCTGAAACAGCAAAAGTAGGGCTTGGAATTAAAGAAGAAGATAAGGGAAGAGTATTAGGATTTGAGGATTCTTCAGCGGGAGTTATGTCTATCAGATTGGCAGGATTTGAGGCAATTGGAATCAATGGAGGGAATATACATGCAAGTGGAATGGATTCCCTTTGCCTAAAACAATATGATGATTTATGTGATGCCTTGCCACTAATTTTAGGAAAATAATATAAGAAAGAATGGCAACAAGGCAACGGTCTTGTTGCTATTTGCTGTGAGGAGATAGAATATATGACAAGAGTACAAATCAACCCAGGAATTTGTGGGTTAATTACGACTGTAACAGCGGAATCAGAAGATCAAATGGAAGTAACCGTAAAGGTTGCATCCGCTTGTGAAAGCGTTAGAAAGATGTTTCAAGAATTAGGAGATACTTTTGACTCATTTGAGGTATGTCTAAAGAAACCAGGCGAGGGAGAATTGTATGAATATGCAGCAAAGAACTTTCCAGGACATGCAGCTTGTGTGGCGGTTTCTGGCATTATAAAATGTATAGAGGTAGAGTGTAAGTTAGCATTACCAGCAGAGACAAGTATTAAGTTTATGGGCAAGTAGCATAGTGGAACCAATATATCTACTTTGATCATAAAAAACAAGAATAACAAAGAAAGGCAACAAGGCAACAAGGAAGAATGTTTGTTGCCTTTCTTGAGGTGTTTTACATAGATCAGTTATAAACTATTCATATACTCCATAAGTTTTTGCTAATTCAACCATTCGCTTTGCTCTGTCAAAGGAAGCATTTGCAGGATATTCACATCCAGTTGCAAGCATAAATCCTCCACCCTTTTTCATATCGTCTAGGTTATTCTTACATTCCCTATCCCAGTCTTCATCTGTTCCAATTACTGCAGTAGCAGGTGTTACGCAACCTATAAGAGTTACCTTATCTCCGTATTTTTCTTTTACTTCTGCAAAATCTTTACAGTCATCGGCTGGATACAAGAAAGATATTGCAGATGGATTCATGTACTTGATTTGTGCGTCAAAGTAGATTTTTTCTCCACAGTTATGTATCATAACTAATCCACCTTCTTCACGAATTACATCAGCTAAGCCTTTTACTAAGTCTCCTTCCATTTCACACCACATAGCTTTAGACATAATAGATCCAGAAGCGAAAAGGGTATCCAGCATAATTCCATTAATTCCTGTTTTCATTAACGCCCTGCAGTAGTCCTTTAATGTTTCGGTAATTTCAGCAGCTGCTTCTTTTACAGCATCAGGATCATCATAAAGGTCCATATACATATCTTGTTGATTTCTTAACATAGAAAGAGTTCCAAGAGGACCAAAAACAAATGCAATTACAGGGAATTCGCCATTTGCTTTTTCTACTAATTGTGTACAAGTATCGATATGCATCATCATGCGTTCAGAAGTTTTATAATCCACTTTTTTTATATTCTTATAATCTTCAATTTCTTGAATGACAGATTTACTATAGTCTGGATGGGCAGCTTCATCTTCAGGGAAGATTAATTCTTGCCCCCATGCAGTACATTCAATAGATAAATCGACTAAAGAAACAATACAATCTAAATCGAATTCTTCTCTTGCTTTTAACAGTGCTTTACTGCAAAGCTCTGCATTCGTTGACCAATCCTTATAATTTGCACCAATTAATCTTCTAGAAGCACCACTGATAATTGGATATACAGGTACTCTGTCAGGTTCTTTATGTTGTAGCGTTGTTACTACACGTTCCATTGAATTCATTTTTTTCCCTCACTTTTCTTTTTCGATATGATGCATTAATTATACTTAGTAAGAAAGTATGAAGTTCGGGAATTATTTAGGATTTTTAGTGAAAATATTGGAAGCTAGCGAAATTGTTTGGGCGTGCGACCTGTATATTTTTTAAATACCTTAGAAAAATAACTTTGATCCTCAAAACCAATAGCAATTGCAATATCTATAATTGAATAATCAGTGTTAGAAAGCAACCTTTTACCTTCTTCAATACGAACCATATTCAGATATTCTTTAAAAGAAGACCCTGTAGATTGCTTAAACATGGTAGAGAAATAGGAAGGGTGTAAATGTACATGAGTAGCAACATCTTCAAGGGTTAATGGTTCATTAAAATGTTGTGAAATATACATCATGGATTTTTTTATTAATTCATTATTCTTTGATGGTATATAGTTAAACAAACTTTCTGAAAATGTTTCTACAACTTCTTGTAGTTTATAGCAAAGGGTTTCTAATGTTGTAATTTGCTGAATGTTTTTTAAAAAATGATTATTTAATTTTAAAATATTATCCGTAGGAGCACCACCCTCTATAGCAGAACGAGAAAGAAGAGAGCAAAGTTCTACGGCACGAGATTTTACAATCTCTAAACTGTTACCTTGAGAAAAAAGTACATAGCCAAGCAAATCATTTAAAATAGCATTCGCTTCTTTAATATCTCCCATTTTCACCTTGGTGATCAATTCCTTTTCCCTTTCATAGGGATATGAAGATATCGTTGATTCGGGAGCTTTGTAACGTTGAATGGACTCATTAATACGGGATTGTTGTAATAGTTTTTTACTATTATGCTTTAATTCTTCCTTGCTTTCATGAATTAAATTTGCAAATAAGAAATATAGCAATTTACTAATATGATTTACCATGGAGGGAGAGACGACTGTTATTCCTGACATCTCATCGTATAGTTCTAGTGTTTCATCCGTCGGGATGTTATATTTCTTTGATAAATCTGAAAGCAAAATTGAATCAGGTGTGTCCATGAGGAAAGGGCCAACTAAAATAGAGCCTAAAAATGTCTGCTTGCTAATAAGTGGAAACACAATATGATTTAAATTAGCGTGACAAGAAAATATGTAAGGTTCTCCTAGAGAAATTGCTTTTTTACTAGCCGAAATATGCGTACGTTCACAAGTATCTTTCGGTGGAAGATAATCTTGAAAACAACGACAAAAATTAGACATTTGCCCACTAGTAGCAAGAAAATCTCCATTATCATCAATAACTTGTATGGGAAGGTTTATGCAGGCAAAAAAGGTATCTGTCATTTCACGTAATGTATCTTCATCAACTATAGAATAGAGCAATGGTTTCATTGAATGTTCCTCCTGTATAAGTGCTAAATATATATAATTATTTTAACATAAATTCTACTAGAAAGGTGGTAAATAGTAAAAATAAAATATAAATACAAAGATTCTTTAAATCTTACAAAAATACATAACTAATAGCAGGTACAATGGTAATATCAAAAAAGATATTACATATGGAGGAGAATAATATGTCAATAATAGCAGAGATTTCAGAATTTCTACAAAAAGGTAAAGCAAAAAATGTAAAGGCTCTTGTACAACAAGCTATAGACGAAGGAATGGATCCAAAAGAAATCTTAAATGATGGTTTATTATCAGGTATGATGATTATTGGAGGAAAATTTAAAAATAATGAAGTATTTGTTCCAGAAGTATTAGTAGCAGCTAGAGCTATGAATGCAGGACTTACAGTGTTAGAACCTAAATTAGTGGAAGTGGGAAATGAACCAGTTGGTAAAGCGGTTATCGGAACAGTGAAAGGTGATTTACACGATATCGGAAAGAATCTCGTTGTAATGATGCTAAAAGGAGCTGGATTTGAAATTCATGACGTTGGTGTAGATGTTGATCCAGAAACGTTTATAGACAAAGCAGAAGAAATCGGTGCTGATGTTATCTGTATGTCTGCATTATTAACTACTACAATGCCTAAGATGCAAGATTGTATTGATTTATTAAAAGAAAAAGGACTTCGTGATAAGTACATTGTTATGATTGGTGGTGCGCCAGTAAATGAAAGTTTTGCAAAACAAATAGGGGCAGATTATTATACACCTGATGCGGCTACAGCAGCTGAAGTTGCGAAGGAAGCAGTTACATCAAAATAAAAATTTACAATTTCGGACAAGACAGTCGTTAACTGGGGACGAGGGGATTATACAATCTCTCGTCTTCAGTTGAATATAGAAAGGTGTTTGAATGGCTAAAATTACTAATTTTGATATTAAAATAAATAAAGAAAATGTATTCATGATTATTGATTGTTATCCAAGTAGTCCTATTTACGAAGAAGTTGAAGAAGAGTTTGATGAAATGTTAGAGGAAGCTTATGAAAAATTAGCACCTGTCACATTATTGGAGTTTGGATGTATTTCAAATTATGACTTAAATGAGTATGGTGAAAATATTATAGAAGCTTTGTACTGTATCAGTTCTGTTGGAAGTGAAATCAGTAAGTGGTCTTCAGCATTCTTTAGTGAAGGAAACTATTTAAAAGGGATGCTTGCTGATGCCATTGCAGATGACTATTTATTTCAAATGGATAGCCAACTTGAAGATAGTATTATACAGATGTGTAAAGAGAAGGATTGTGGAATTATTCGAAGGCTAGAAGCACCACAAGATATTGCAATGGAAGTACAGAAAACAGCTTGGGAAGTAACGAATGCAGAGCATGAAATTGGCCTTGGGATTAAAGAAAGTTATATGTATGACCCAGTAAAATCTACTTGTCAGATCTATTTGTTGGATAAGAAATCAAAAGAATATAAGGTTGAACATGATTGTAGTAAATGCGATCGTAAGGATTGCAAAATGAGAAAGTTACAGAAATTTCCTATCATTGTGAAAAGTGGAACTGAGGAAAAAGAAATTGTAGGTATGGAACGACAATCCTTGATGGAAGCCTTACAAACCCAAGGTATATATCTAAGTGCTGTGTGTGGCGGAAAAGGAACATGTGGAAAATGTAAGGTTCAAATTATAGAAGGAGAAATTATTCCGTCAAAAGAGGACGAGAAGTTCTTTAGTCATGAGGAATTAGCAAAAGGTTATCGACTAGCTTGTAAAGCATTTCCTGATAAGAAATGTATCATTTCTTTGGGAGAGAACAACGAAGAAGAATTCTCTGTTATTGCTGATTATGGAGAAATACAACATAAAACAGTGACGTTAAAAGAAGGAAGATATGGAATTGCAGTGGATATTGGAACAACGACCATTGCAATGCAGTTAGTGGAACTCAACAAGCAAGCAGTGGTAGACGTGTTTACAACTATTAATAGACAAAGGGCTTATGGGGCGGATGTTATTAGTAGAATGGAAGCCTCTAACAATGGAAAGTTAGAAGAATTACAAAAGAGTATCTTAGAGGATTTGAAACAAGGTATTTACACGTTGTTACAAGGTAAGGATATTGCTATTGAAGGTATGGTGATAGGGGCAAATACAACCATGGTACACTTACTGATGGGATATTCATGTAAGGGGTTAGGCGTATTTCCGTTTACCCCAGTCAATATAGATACGATTTATACGAGTTATACAGAATTATTTGGAGCAGATGATTATAAATTTGAAATTACAATAATACCAGGGATATCCACTTATGTAGGAGGAGATATCACAGCAGGTTTATACGCTTGTGATTTTGATAAAAGAGAGAAAGTTTCTGTGTTAGTTGACCTTGGGACCAATGGGGAAATGGCAATCGGATGTAAGGATAAAATTCTTGTAACGTCTACAGCAGCTGGACCAGCATTTGAAGGAGGAAATATTACACATGGAACTGGGAGTATTGCAGGAGCTATTTGTAACGTTTCTTTGGAGAATGGAACAGTTAAAGTAAAAACAATTCATGATGGATCGCCTATAGGCATCTGTGGAACAGGTGTTATTGATATTACATATGAATTAGTAAAAGAAGAGTTAGTAGATGAAACAGGTTTATTAGAAGAAGCATATTTTGAAAATGGAATTCTACTTACGAAAGGGAAAGACGGAAAAGAAATCTCTTTCTATCAAAAGGATGTAAGAGAAATTCAACTTGCAAAATCTGCTGTTAGGGCTGGACTAGAAACACTTCTGATTAATTACGGAGTGACATATGACGATATTGAAACTTTATATATAGCGGGTGGATTTGGGTATAAGATGGACACCCAGAAAGCCATTGGAATTGGATTATTACCAGAGGAATGTAAAGATAAAATCGAAACCATTGGAAACAGTTCGCTACGGGGGGCTTTTTGTTATTTAGTAGATTCTAATGCAAAGGAACGAGTGAATAAGCTTATTAGTTGTGCTCAAGAAGTTAACTTATCAAATGATAAAAAGTTTAATGAGTTTTATATGGATTATATGTATTTTGAATAAGATAATGATGTAAGAGTGTTTTTGTAGCGGTATATAGCTTTTATGCAAAGTAAAAAAAGCAATCAACACAGGACCCTTGCTATATTTTAATAATCGGCAATCGCCACAGGGTGGTTGACCAGAAAAAGAATGTAAAAAACAAATAATAAGACCTATTAATTAGCACCCTATCATGTAATGTGATAGGGTGCTAATTAATAGGTCTTAAATACTTGGTAAATAAAATATGTATAATTGCTGTAAATCAGTTACAAAAGAAAGAAAATACGGTTATAAAATAAAAATAATATTTTTTGAAAATGATATTGAAAAAATATTCCAAATATGTTATATTGAATTGACAAATGTTACAAAAATAAATTTTATAAGATTTAAATCAAATACATAATAAACAAACAAAATGTAAAAAAATAGCCATTAATGAAAAAGATACATAATTATAATGAAAAAATGAAAATTATTTTCTGTAAACATCTTGTGCAAGACTACTAAGAACAGGCAGGATAAGAAATTAATAAATTTAATATCTGATGGTGGAAGAGCATTTCTTCCTCTATCTTATATAGTAACTCATTAACAACACTATTATACTAGGAGGAGAAGGTATGAAAAAGAAAGCATTATCAGTTCTGTTGGCTGGGGCAATGATATTGTCACTTGCTGCTTGTGGGAAGAAGGAAAGTGACAACAAAGCTACTAATACTGCTGTTAATAACACAGAAAGTAGCACGGCCACTAACACAGAAAGCAATGAAAGTACTGGTAAAAAAACAGAAATTGTTTGGTGGGCATTCCCAACATTTACGCAAGAGAATGCGGACGATGCAGTAGGAACTTGGGAGAAGAAGGTTATATCTGCATTTGAAGCGAAAAACCCTGATGTTACTGTGAAGTTGGAAACAATTGATTTTACTTCAGGACCTGAAAAAATTACCACTGCAATAGAAGCAGGAACAATGGCTGACGTTCTTTTTGATGCTCCAGGTCGTATTATCACTTATGGTAAATCAGGTAAGTTAGCAGATTTGAATGATTTGTTTACTGAGGAATTTGTTAAGGATGCTAACAACGATGCATTATTGCAGGCATGCAAAGCAGGAGATACAGCTTACATGTACCCAATCAGTTCAGCACCATTTTATATGGCATTTAATAAAGAGATGCTTCAAGAAGCAGGTGTACTTGATTTAGTAAAAGAAGGTTGGACTACAGATGATTTTGTTAAAGTACTGGAAGCATTAAAAACCAAAGGTTATAATCCAGGTTCATTCTTCTGTAACGGACAAGGTGGAGACCAAGGACCAAGAGCATTTTTTGCAAATCTATACAGCAGCAGTATTACAGATGATGCAGTTACAAAATATACAACAGACGATGCAAATTCAATAAAAGCGATGGAATTAATTCAGAAGTTAATTAAGGATGGGCTAATGATGAATGGTTCCCAATATGATGGTTCAGCTGATATTCAGAATTTTGCAAATGGGCAAACAGCATTTACAATTCTTTGGTCACCTGCTCAAGCGGGAACACAAGCTCAATTATTAGAAGCAAGTAAAGTAGATTTCCTTGAAGTTCCATTCCCATCTGATGATGCAGTACCAGAATTAGAATACTTAGTAAACGGTTTCTGCGTATTTAACAATGGTGATGAAGCTAAGATAGCAGCATCGAAAAAGTTTATTCAGTTTATTTGTGATGATGAGGAATGGGGACCAAAGAATGTCGTAAGAACAGGCGCATTTCCAATTCGTACATCTTATGGTAACTTATACGATGACGCTAGAATGATAACTATTTATGGTTGGACCCAATATTATACTACATATTACAATACAATTGATGGTTTCGCAGAGATGAGAACATTATGGTTCCCAATGAGTCAGGCTGTTTCTAATAATGAAGTAGAACCAGCTACAGCGTTGAAAGAATTCACAGAAAAAGCTAATGCTACAATTGCGAAAGCACAGAATTAATAACTATTGAATTGAAAGCTATTACTCCACACACGCGTTGAAAGGTGTGTGGAGTGAATTTATTAAAAAGACATATAACAAGTAAGGAGTGAAAACGTGAAAAAAGTTAACAAAATAAGGATGAGAGAAACAATAGTATCGTACTGTTTTCTTGCTCCTGTATTAGTATTTTTCATAGTGTTTATTCTGGTACCTATGGTTATGGGGTTGGTAACAAGTTTCTTTAACTATACGATGACAGACTTTTCTTTTGTTGGATTCGATAATTATGTAAGAATGTTCAAAGATGAGGTGTTCACCAAATCTTTAATCAATACACTTATTATTGTAGTGGGTTCTGTGCCGGTTGTAGTTGGATTTTCATTGTTTGTTGCTTCACAAACGTATGAGAAAAATGTATTTGTACGTTCCTTTTTCCGTTGCGTATTCTTCCTACCAGTAGTAACAGGAAGTGTTGCTGTTACTGTTGTTTGGAAATGGATTTATGACCCACTATCTGGAATATTAAATTACATACTAAAAGCAGGAAATATAATTGATCAAAATATTAGTTGGCTAGGTGATAAGAGGTACGCATTGGCAGCAATCATTGTTATTTTGCTGACTACTTCCGTAGGACAACCGATTATTCTCTATATTGCATCAATGGGGAATGTGGACAAAAGCCTAGTGGAAGCGGCCAGGGTAGATGGTGCTAAAGAATATCAGGTGTTTTGGAAAATTAAATGGCCATATTTATTACCAACCACTCTTTATATAGTAGTTATTACAACAATTAATTCATTTCAATGTTTTGCATTGATTCAGCTTCTAACATCTGGTGGTCCGAATTATTCTACTAGTACCATTATGTATTATTTGTACGAAAAAGCATTTAAACTTTCGGAATATGGATATGCCAATACAATGGGTGTATTCCTTGCTGTATTAATTGGATTAATTAGCTTTGCGCAATTTAAGATTTTAGGAAATGACGTAGAATATTAGAAAGGAGAGAATATGATAATGAAGAAAAAAGTAACACCTTTTAATGTGGTCACGATTATTCTTTTGTGCATGTTAACAATTATTTTTGTCTTTCCTTTTTATTGGATTATGACAGGGGCGTTTAAGGCTCAGCCAGCTACAATTGCAGTACCACCCCAGTGGTGGCCGACAGCACCGACACTAGAGAATTTTAGAAAGTTACTCGTACAAAATCCTGCGAAGCAATGGCTCTTTAATAGTATATTCATTTCTGGAGTGACAATGTTAGCAGTATGTATTACTGCCTCCATGGCAGGATATGTTTTAGCCAAGAAGCGATTTTATGGACAGAAACTTATATTTTCAATGTTTATAGCGGCAATGGCTCTTCCAAAGCAGGTTGTATTGGTACCATTAGTACGCATTGTGAATTTCCTAGGAATTCATGACACGTTAATGGCTGTAATTCTTCCTTTGATAGGATGGCCGTTTGGCGTATTTCTTATGAAGCAATTTAGTGAAAATATTCCAGGAGAGCTTTTGGAATCTGCAAAAATCGATGGCTGTAATGAAATAAGAACTTTTATTAGTATAGCTTTTCCTATTGTAAAACCGGGATTTGCGGCATTGGCTATCTTTACATTTATTAACACATGGAACGACTATTTTATGCAGTTAGTAATGCTATCATCAAGGGAAAAGCTTACAGTATCACTTGGTGTAGCAACTATGCAGGCAGAGATGGCAACTAATTATGGATTAATTATGGCAGGGGCGCTATTGTCAGCAGTTCCAATCGTTGCAGTATTTTTAGCTTTCCAAAAATCTTTTACGCAGGGAATTACTATGGGTGCTATAAAAGGTTAAAATCATTGAGGCTATTGCAAAGATGTATGCTTTACGACAACTTTACAGGATGACCGTACAAGTTTTAAAATAGTAATATAAATATTATTTTATGGAGGTATGGTCATGACAGGAAACAAAAATTATAAGTTTTGGTTTACAACTGGTTCACAAGATTTGTATGGTGATGCGTGCTTGGAAAATGTTGCAAAACACTCTAAGATTATAGTAGAGCACTTAAATAAATCTGGAATTTTACCTTTTGAGGTTGTTTGGAAGCCTACGTTAATAACAAATGAATTAATAAGAAAAACATTTAACGAAGCAAATGCAGATGAAGAGTGTGCAGGTGTTATTACATGGATGCATACATTTTCACCAGCAAAATCTTGGATTTTAGGTTTACAAGAATTTAGGAAGCCATTGCTGCATCTACATACACAATTTAATGAAGAAATTCCTTACGATACAATTGATATGGATTTCATGAATGAAAATCAATCTGCACATGGCGACCGTGAATATGGGCATATAGTGACTCGTATGGGAATTGAACGTAAAGTAATTGTTGGACATTGGAATAACAAGAATGTTCAAGAAAGAATTGCGAGTTTTATGAGAACCGCGATCGGTTTAATGGAATCTTCTCATATACGTGTTTGCCGTGTTGCGGATAACATGAGAAATGTTGCTGTAACAGAAGGTGATAAAGTTGAAGCACAGATCAAATTCGGTTGGGAAGTGGATGCATATCCAGTAAATGAAATTGTAGATTTTGTGAAGGATGTATCCACTGCTGAAATCAATACATTGTTAGAAGAATATTATTCCAGATATGATATTCTATTAGAGGGGCGTAACCCAGAAGAATTCAAGAAACACGTAGCAGTGCAAGCTGGAATTGAAATTGGTTTTGAAAGGTTTCTAAAAGAGAAGAATTATCAAGCAATAGTTACGCATTTTGGTGATCTTGGTGGTCTACAACAACTTCCAGGTTTAGCCATTCAAAGATTAATGGAAAAAGGCTATGGATTTGGTGGGGAAGGTGACTGGAAGACAGCTGCAATGGTTCGTTTAATGAAGATCATGACTGCTGATATGAAAGATAAGAAAGGTACTTCATTCATGGAGGACTATACATATAATCTTGTTTCAGGAAAAGAAGGTATTTTACAGGCTCATATGTTAGAAGTTTGTCCTTCTATAGCGGATAGTAAGATTGGAATAAAAGTTGTTCCGTTAACAATGGGGGATAGACAAGATCCTGCACGTCTTGTATTTACTTCTAAGTCCGGCTCAGGCATTGCAACTTCATTAATAGATATGGGAAATCGTTTCCGCCTGATTGTAAATGAAGTGGAGTGTAAGCAAGTGGAAAAACCAATGCCAAAATTACCAGTAGCAACTGCATTCTGGACACCACAGCCTAATTTGAATACAGGAGCAGAGGCATGGATTTTAGCTGGTGGAGCACACCATACAGCATTCTCCTATGATTTAACTACTGAACAGATGGAAGACTGGGCAGCAGCAATGGGAATTGAATGTGTTGTTATTGACAAAGATACAACAATTCGTAGATTTAAGAATGAACTTAGATGGAACTCAATAGCATTCCGATAATTTAAGGGGAATAATATAGAGTAAAAAGGCAGCGAAATATTCATAGTGAGTATTTCGCTGCTTTTGGTATTTAAAACTTAATTAGAAATAATTTAAGATTTTTTAATTGCTTGCTCCATTTAATAATGATATTATGATATAAATACGATACTTGCTCAATAATCAAGTTTGGAAAAGAACTTATTCTATAAGATTTTGAGTATTTCAAATTTACTAATTAAATATAAAATGGAGGGAAATAATATTGGGCTTTGATAAAACGAAACTAAAACAAATTCGTTGGTTGATTGTTTTTACTGCAGTTATGATATTAGCACTTATGAATAGCTCTACTGTTCTACATGGTATAGGTATAGGAATACAGATTTTGAAACCATTTATCTATGGTGGGGGTATTGCATTTGTTTTGAATATACTATTGAAGGCCTATGAGACTAAGGTTTTTAAAAGGTGGTCAGGTAAATCTGCAAGAACTCTAAAGCGACCAATATGTATACTCTTATCAATAATAACGGTATTGTTAATAATAACGCTTGTAATTATCGCTGTGATACCACAACTAGCTAAGACAGGTACGGAACTAGGTAATAAGATTCCACTATTTGTAGAAGGTGTTATACTTAAGTTGGAACAATGGAGTATTGAGTATCCAGGTTTAAGACAACAAATTATGCAATTAGAAAACATAGAAGTTAAGTGGGAAACGGTTATCCCTAATTTTGTTGACTTTATGAAAAATGGCGTAGGTAATATGCTATTCTCTACGCTATATTCAACAGTATCGGTAGCTAGCAGTATTATAGGTGGAGTAGTTAATTTTACTATCGGTATTATCTTTGCATTATATATATTGATTCAAAAAGAGAAGCTATCAGATCAAGGAAAACGAATCTTATCAGCATATCTACCTACAAAGGTCAGTACTGTAATAAGAGAAGTGTTGTCTCGTTTGTATAGTAATTTTACCAATTTTATATGTGGACAATGTCTAGAGGCGGTAATCCTGGGAACATTATTTATAATTACTATGACAATATTTAAGATGCCATATGCGACAACAATAGGAGCATTAATTGCATTTACAGCATTAATACCAATTGTAGGTGCATTCATTGGATGTATTGTCGGAGCGTTCATGATATTAATAAACAGTCCTACACAAGCACTCTTGTTCGTTATTCTGTTTTTGATATTACAACAAATTGAAGGTAATTTGATCTATCCAAAAGTAGTTGGTAATTCAGTTGGGTTACCATCTATATGGGTGTTAGTGGCAGTAAGTTTGGGAGGTAGTTTGTTTGGAATTCCAGGTATGCTATTCTTCATACCTATTGTTTCTACCGTATATTCCTTATTACGCGACGATGTTAATCTACGAAACGGTAGGAAACTGCAAGCTGTAATGGTTGTGCCACCGGAAGAGCAAGAAGAATCAAGTGAAGAACAGGAAGATTAATTAAATACTGCAGACAAGAGCGTGAAAGATCATTAATATGAGTATTACGGGGGAATGTATGAAAGTAAGAAAACAATTAGTTCGAATTATGTTAAGTATCGTGCTTTGTGTTGTATTAATTGGAAATGCAGGTAGTTACACGAATATAGTTAGTGCTTCAGAAAGACAAGCTAAAGTTAATATTACGAAGAAAAAGACTACAATAACAGCAGGTAAGAGTTATACATTTGGCGCGAAGGTGGAAGGGACGACTTCAAAGATTAGTTGGTCGGTATCTGATAAGAAGATTGGAACCATCACACAATCGGGTAAGTTCACTGCAAAGAGAGCAGGGAAGGTAACGATAACTGCCAAAGCAGGTTCGGCTTCAGCCAAAGTAAAAGTTACGGTAAAAGGTAAGAAGATTATAGCTATAGATCCAGGACATCAGAGTAAAGGGAATAGTGCCACAGAGACAGTTGGTCCAGGAGCCACTACGAAGAAAGCCAAAGTAGCATCTGGAACAACAGGAGTTAGTACGAAAGTTCCAGAGTACAAATTAACTTTAGAAGTTTCTTTAAAGTTAAAAGAAGAGTTATTAAACAGAGGTTATGAAGTTGTTATGACTCGTGAAAAGAATGATGTGAATATAAGCAACAAAGAAAGAGCAATATTGGCGAATGAAAGCGGTGCAGATATCTGTATTCGTATTCATGCCGATGGTTCAACAAGTCAAAGTGCAAGTGGTGCAAGTGCATTATATCCATCTACGAAGAATCCATATGTATCTAATCTAAGTAAAGCGAGTAAGAAGTTAGCTTCCTCAGTGATTACTAAGTTTTGTGATAAGACGGGTGTTAAGAATAGAGGGACGGTTGCAAGAGATGATTTAACGGGAACAAACTGGAGTACTATTCCTGTGATTGTTTTAGAGATGGGGTTTATGAGTAATCCATCAGAGGATAAGAAGATGCAGCAAGATAGCTATCAAGCGAAGATGGTGGAAGGTATCTGTAATGGTATCGATGATTATTATGCGAATTAACTTGTGGACTTTGTATGGTAATATATTATCTAGAAAAAACAGTTGAGATTATAGCTATAGCTACTTTAAAATCTGCTAATGAAATCTTAGAACAGATTCCTGAATTTTGGAATCAATTTTGAATAGAACCATGATGAATCGATTGAGAATAAACGATTCATCATGGTTCTAATTTATAGCCCTTGTCTAAAATAGCCAACTTGGAAAATATGGTGGAGGTAACGAATTAATGAAAATTGGAATCCTTACTCTTCACGTGAGTTTAGAAATCTTTCTTCTTTACAATCTTCAAACTAATTAAATAAGAAAAGAATCCAATTAGTAGAATTGATATTACACCAATGTAAGGGAGATATCTTATTAGACTCTCTACGGTTGCTTGGTTAATGGAAGGTAGCGAGTTATTCTTCGAAAGAATGACAATGAGAATAGTTGGTAATGCCAATAAGGCAAACATAATTATGCGACTATTCTCGCTACCAAGTTTAAAGATAATCGGAATTAGTATGAAATTGAAAAGTAAACTAACATAAAGTCCACCCCAAGCAATTGGTGATATCATTAATACTAACGAAACTGATTGAGTTATCTGTTGTGGTAAAGTTAAAGCAAAGGAACAAATGAATCCAAAGATGACCATAATGAAGGCAAGTAGGTATTTGGATTGTACAAGTTTAGTACGATTGGTTGTAGTAAGAGCGTAAGGCATCCATCTTGCTTGTTCATCAAGTGCATAAGAAGACACACTTATAAGTGTAAAGAATATTACAAAATAAGCACTAATGAAGGAAACATCACCGGAGGACATACCTATCACACCATAAAATACGAGAAATACGAGTCCAAATAATAATACTTTCTTTAGTATCAATAAATCTTTGAGTAATAACCCTTTTAACATGTCTGAGCACCTCCTGAATAGAACAACATAATTTCTTCTAGTGTTACTGGTTCAACAATTGAACTAGGATATTGTTTCTTAAAATGTCTTTTGTTTTCAACAAGTATAGAAGTATTAAATTGAGTCTTTTTCATGCTAATGATATAAGAAGAATCGTAAGTATCTGCGTCGCTGTTCGAACAGCGGACAATACCATAGTTTTCCAATATCTCGTCTTTCGTCTGTGAGAATACGATTTGACCTTCGTGGATAAAAGTAATGTAGTCACATATCTTCTCTAAATCAGAAGTTATATGAGAGGATAGTAGTATCGTATGTTCTTCATCTTGTATAAAATCTAAGAAAACATCAAGAATTTGATTTCGGATTACAGGGTCGAGTCCACTTGTTGCCTCATCTAAGATTAGTAACTTGGGATTGTGAGCAAGGGCAACAGCCAAGTTCAGTTTCATCTTATTACCTTTCGAGAATTCTTTAATTGTCTTATCAGTAGGGATTCTGAATTTATTAATATATGAATGAAAAACAGTAGTATCCCAGTTTTTGTACATATTCTTCATAATCTTTTGAACATCCTTCACGCGTAACACATCGTGAAAACAACATTCATCTAATACAACGCCAATTGCTTCCTTTTGCTGTTGTCTCATATCTTTGGTAATATCTTTACCTTCAAAAAGAATATCACCGGAATCAATATTAATAAGATTTAAGATAGATTTAATTGTAGTTGTTTTGCCAGCACCATTTTCTCCTATAAATCCCATGATGGTACCTTTGTGTAAATTAAAATTAATATCCTTTAGTTGAAAATTCGTATACTGTTTGTTTAGATTCTTTATTTCGAGACAGTATTCCATAGTAGTTGATATTCTCCCTTCTTTATTCAAATTCATTAGTTAATTGTAAAATTACTTCCCTGTCGATAAGAGTTTTTCAATTACCTATTCAAATTCATAAAGTATCTTTAATAATTCAGTTAAGTCATTAAGCGACATATCTGCATGTCTTGCACTTTCAATTGCTTTGTTTAGATAATCTTCTGTTTCTTTTAGGTATTCTTCGCGAATTACCTCGATATTTTGTTTTCCCACAAAACTTCCTTTACCAGTTATAGTTTCAATCAGTCCGTCACGCTCTAATTCTTCATAAGCACGCTTGGTAGTGATAACACTAATTCGTAATTCTTTGGCTAATAATCGCATCGATGGAAGTGCTTCGCCCTCCTTTAATTTACCTGTTACGATTAATGTTTTAAGCTGGTTATAGATCTGTTCGTATATGGGAATGCCAGAAGAATTGTTTATAATAATATCCAATAGAATGCACTCCTTTGTTATATTGTATATATACGCTATATACAATATAACGCGAGTGTATATAAAAGTCAAGTAGTTAGAATTAATTTTGATACAACAATAGACGGCTGCGTACTAACATTTTTGAAGTTTAGATTTTAAGTTTCTATATAAAACTACTTAATATTTATAAGAAAATACATTTTATATCGTATAGAATCTGTTATACTTGAAAGTTGATGGTACGAATTCGTGTTCTCTACAAATTGGTACCATCGATTTTATTGTGGATTAATATACGAAAGGATCTGTAGTTGTGAAAGAGAATCATTCAACATTACTCACGGAGGGGAGTATTTGGAAGAAAATCATTATATTTGCAATACCAATCTTTATAGGAAATGTATTTCAGCAGTTGTACAACACAGTGGATTCACTGATTGTAGGTAATTTTATAGGGAATGATGCGCTGGCGGCAGTAAGTTCTTCTGGTAATCTAATATTCTTGATGGTTGGTTTCTTCAATGGTATCGCTATGGGAGCTGGCGTTATCATATCAAAGTATTTTGGGGCTAAAGATTATAAGAAATTACAATTAGCAATTCATACGGATGTAGCATTTGGCCTAGTTGCAAGTGTGATATTAACGATACTTGGAATTGTATTCACCCCACAGATTTTGACGTGGATGGGAACGCCAGAGTCAGTCTTACCAAATTCAATAATATATTTTCGTATCTATTTTATTGGAGCTACATCAGTTATTATGTATAACATAGCGGTTGGAATTCTACAAGCAATAGGAGATAGTCGGCACCCGCTTTACTATCTGATTATTTCTTCAATTGTAAATGTAGTCTTAGACCTTTTCTTTGTAGCAGTATTAAAATTAGGTGTTGGTTCAGCGGCGTTAGCAACAATTATTTCTCAAGCGATTAGTGCAATATTGTGTTTCTATCGATTAATGCATTATGATACCGTATATAAGGTTTCGTGGCGTAAAATCCGCTTTGATCGCTCAATGCTCAAACAAATTATACAATTAGGTTTACCATCTGGTGTACAAAATTCCATCATTGGTTTCGCTAATGTTATCGTGCAATCGAATATTAATGCGTTTGGTGTTAACGCGATGGCCGGTGGTGGAGCATACTCGAAAATTGAGGGATTTGCCTTCTTACCAATAACATGTTTTTCTATGGCATTAACAACCTTTGTTGGACAGAATCTTGGAGCCGGGAAGCTTGACAGGGTAAAGAAGGGGGCCAAATTCGGTATTGTCTGCTCTGTAACTATGGCAGAAATTGTTGGGGGCATAATATGGATTGGTGCACCAGTATTAATACGTCTATTTAATGATGATCCATCTGTTGTTGCCTTTGGTATAAAACAGGCGAAAACAGAAGCATTGTTTTATTTCTTCTTAGCATTTTCCCATTGTATAGCGGGAATTATGCGTGGTGCAGGTAAAGCAATTGTTCCAATGATAACGATGCTGATTACATGGTGCTTGATCCGTATTACGTATATCACAGTGGCAGTTCATCTTGTGCCGAAGATAGGGGTAATCTACTGGGCTTATCCATTGACCTGGGCATTAAGTTCTATTATATTCTTAACTTATTACAAGAAAGTAGACTGGCTTCATAATTTTGAAAGATTAGAGGCTAAAAATTAATTTAACAAAAGTGATAGACAATTTAATCGTTTAATAACCTTGAAGTAAGGAAGTAAAAATTTAAATATAAAGCTATAGATATAGGATATTTGGTATAAATTACTATTAAATCCTATATCTTTTTTTATATATGTAATTGGAAAAAGAATTTATGTAAATATTCTCATAGGAAGTGAAGTCCAGCAAGAAGTCTGCTGGACTTTATTAATTTTACATTTTATAAACGTATAGTACAACCTTGTTCTGCAAATAAATAAAATGATATGGATGAAAACTACTACTTGATATTTTATCTCAAAAAGTATATAGTAATAGTAATTATTATTGTAATACTATATAATGTGTTTTATAAGATAAAAACAAAAGATTAAATCAATATATAGATAATGAATAAATGAAGTAAAGAGTCTGGGAGGTCGTCTGTAATGACAATTAACATACGTAAACGAAACAATACAATAGAACCATTGTGTGTGGAAAAAACCAAGAAAATGATCGCATTTGCATGTGAAGGATTAGACGGTTGTGATCCGATTGAATTAGAGTTAGATGCAAGAATTCAGTTTGTAGATGGAATGACAACCAAAGCTATTCAGAAAGTATTAATCCAAACAGCAATTGAAAAGGTGGTTCATGCTACAAGAGATGAATTTGGGAACATAACAAATCGTACCAATATTAATTGGCAGTACGTAGCGGCGAGATTGTTTGTATTTGATTTATATAAGGAAGCAGCAATTAGCAGGGGATATAAACATTTTGGTTATGGTGACTTTGTAGATTTAGTTGATAAATTGATAGAATCTAATCAATATGGTTCTTATCTTAAAGAGAATTATACGAAAGAACAGATTAAGGAATTAGGCGAGTATATTAAACCTGAGAGAGATTATCTATTCAATTATGAAGGTGTGAAGTTATTAGCTGATAGATATCTTATACGTAGTAGAAAAGGGGAGGGATGCGAGCTTCCACAAGAACGTTTTCTAGTGATTGCAATGCATCTTGCGATACCAGAAGGTGAGAATAGGGTCAAATATGCAAAAGAATTTTACGATGTATTAAGTACATTGCAAATGACAGTGGCTACTCCTACTTTAGCCAATGCAGGAACTAGTTTCTATCAATTAAGTAGTTGCTTTATATCTACAGTTGGGGATAATCTTTGGTCCATCTATGATGTTAACCAAAAGTTCTCAAAGGTAAGTAAACATGGAGGGGCTTTAGGTATCTACGTTGGTAAGATTCGTAGTTTGAATAGTGAAATTCGTGGACACAAGAATGCATCAGGAGGGGTAATCCCGTGGGTGCGTCTATATAATGATACCGCTGTAGCTGTTGACCAATTAGGTCGCCGTAAAGGTGGTGCAACAATTACACTTGATATCTGGCATGCGGATTTATATGACTTCCTTGAGCTTAAGACAAACAATGGAGATGATCGTAGAAAGGCCCACGATATATTCACAGGCTTAAGCATTCCAAACTTATTCATGGAAAGATTAGAAGCAAGAGGCGAGTGGTCCTTATTTGATCCTTATATGGTAAGAAAAGTTATGGGATTCTCCTTAGAAGATAGTTATGATGAAATAGATGACAAAGAATTTACACGAAGATATCTTGCGTGTGAAGCTTGTGAGGAACTGTCTAGAATCACAGTAACAGCCCTTGAAGTTATGAAGAAGATTATGAAGAGTGCAGTTGAGACAGGAGCACCTTTCTTCTTCTTTAGAGATACAGCAAATCAAGCAAATCCTAATAAACATGAAGGAATGATCTACGCGTCGAATTTATGTCAAGAAATTGCGCAGAATATGAGCGAGACAGAATTAATAGAAGAAGTTATAATAGATGATGAAAATGGTTCGAAACAAATTATTCATAAGATGAAGCCGGGTGATATGGTTACTTGTAACCTGAACTCTATAAACCTTGGTAAAATAGAAAAGAAAGATTTAGCGCATAATGTTCCTCTACAGATTCGTATGTTAGATAATGTTATTACATTGAATCAAGTACCTGAGCTAGATGCTAGAATTACATCAGATAAATACCGTGCGATTGGGCTTGGAACAAGTGGATATCATCATTATCTTGCAAACAACCAAATCCCATGGGAAAGTGAAGCACATCTAAGAGAAGCGGATGAATTGTTCGAAGAAATTGCCTACCAAGCGATTAAGGCATCTATGGAATTGGCAAAGGAAAAGGGAGCCTATGAGGCGTTCGAAGGTTCCGAATGGCAGACTGGAGCTTACTTTGATAAACGTGGATATTCAAGTGAAAGATGGCAGAAGCTAAAAGCAGACGTAGCCAAGTATGGTTTACGCAATGGATATATTATGGCGATTGCACCAACAGGAAGTACATCGAATATCGCAAATACTTCTGCAGGAATTGATCCAATCTTCAAACGTTTCTTCGTAGAAGAGAAGAAGGGAAGTTTTATAACAAAAACTGCACCGGATTTGAATGATCAAAATTATTGGTTCTACAAAGAAGCGCATACAGTTGATCAACAATATTCCATCAAAGCTTGTGGAATTCGTCAACGTCACATTGATCAGTCACAATCCATTAACTTCTATATCACTCCTGAATATAAGGCGAAGGACATTCTTAACCTATATGTAGAAGCTTGGAAGCAAGGACTTAAGACGATTTACTATATTAGAAATCAATCACTTGAGATGGATGAATGCACAAGCTGTTCAAGCTAAGTTAGACATGCTAGTCATAATGCGGCAGCTAAGAATCTAGATATAGTTTTTGTGAGTTTTGCAAGTTCTTATTAATAAGAGAGGAAAGTTATATGGATAAGAAGAAAATATTTAATGAATTTGGTGTACGTGGTACACAAAGTATGATAAATGGTAATACAACAAATCTAAGAGAATGGAATCGAATTAAGTATGATTGGTCTAGAGTTTTATATAGGACCATGTTGAACAATTTTTGGATTCCAGAAGAAATTGCATTGAATGAAGATATAAAGCAATTTCCATACCTAACAGATGGTGAGAGAAATGCATTCGATAAGATTATCTCTTTCCTTAATTTCTTAGATTCTATTCAAAGTGAAAATCTTCCGAATCTTTCGAGATATATTACTGCACCGGAAGTTACTTCGCTATTGAATATACAGGCGTTTCAAGAAGAGATTCATGCCCAGAGTTATTCTTATATCCTTGATACAGTAACCAATCCAGTTACTCGTGATAAGATATACGATATGTGGCGTGAAGATGAGCATCTTTTAGAAAGAAATAAATTTATAGCTGATATCTATCAACGATTTAATGAAGATCCTAACGAGCAGAATTTTGTCCGTACGATTATAGCAAATTATATCTTAGAAGGAATATATTTCTACTCAGGATTTAGTTTCTTCTATACATTAGCTAGACAAGGAAAGATGACAGCGACAAGTACGATTTTCAAATACATCAACCGTGATGAAGTAACTCATCTTGTATTATTCCAAGATATCATCAAGGAGATGAGAAATGAGAACAAAGAGCTGTTTACACCAGAATTCGAAGAAGAAATTCGTCAAATGATGAAGACAGGAGTTGAACATGAGATATCTTGGGGACAGTACGTAACAGATAACCAGATTCTTGGCATCAACAATGAATTAATTGATAGATACATCAAGTACTTATCAAACTTAAGACTTAGAGCAATTGGTATCAGAGAATTATATCCTGAGATTAAAGAGCATCCAATGTCTTGGATTGAATCTTTTTCTAACTTAAATAGTACGAAGACAGACTTCTTTGAAGCAAAAGTAACTAATTATACAAAGGCAGCAGTTTTTGATTTTGACGAATTAGAATAGATAAATAATCAATATATGAAAGATAGGGGTGAGATTATGAATAAGATCGCGGTATTTGATACAAAGCCATATGACAAAGAATGGCTTGAAAAGTTAGGAACGGATTATAAATTCAAATTTATTGAAAGTAAACTTAATAAAGAAACAGTTGGGCTTGCAAAAGGCTGCCAAGGTGTCTGTGCATTTGTAAATGATGAAATTTGTAAGGAAACTATTGATCAGCTCAATGATCTAGGAATTAACATTATTGCAATGCGTTGTGCTGGCTATAGTAATGTAGATTTTAAAGCAGCTTTTGGTAAAGTACACGTGGTACGTGTGCCGGTATATTCTCCGCATGCGGTAGCGGAGCATGCTATGGCACTTTTGTTGGCAGTTAATCGTAAGATTCATAAAGCATATAATCGTACAAGAGACTTCAACTTTAGCCTGAGTGGATTAACTGGAATGGATCTATATGGCAAAACAGTTGGCATCATTGGAACAGGAAAGATTGGTCAAACATTTATTGAGATTTGTCGTGGTTTTGGTATGCGTGTAATTGCATATGATTTGTATCCTGCTAAGAATACGGACCTTGAATACGTAGATTTAGATACCTTATTCAAGGAAAGCGATATTATCTCATTACACTGTCCATTAACAGAACAGACGAAACATATTTTATCAAAAGATGCATTCTCTAAGATGAAGAAGGGTGTATATATTGTCAATACTTCTCGTGGCGCTTTAATTGAGACAGAAGCTTTACTTGAAGCACTAAATGATGGAACAGTAGCAGGTGCTGGTCTTGATGTATACGAGGAAGAGGCAGATTATTTCTTTGAAGATATGTCTGGTGTAATTATGAAAGATGATATGTTATCTCTTCTTGTATCAAAGCCAAATGTACTATTAACTTCTCACCAAGCCTTCTTAACAAATGAAGCATTAGAGAATATCGCTAAGGTTACCATTGATAACTTTGATGAGTTCTTTGCAGGAGAATGTTTATCAAATGAAGTATGTTATCATTGCCAAACAGGTAAAGTAATCGAGAATTGCCAGAGGAAAGAAACAGGTCGTTGTTTCTAAGAAATTGCAAATAAGGACGCTATTTAATATAAATAGCGTCCTTATTTTTTTGCCCAATTTCGATTAAACTATGGATATAGTTACAAAGAAAAGGAGCGATTGCAGTATGGCGCAAAACCAGATGGAATACTATTTGTCTATTGATATTGGGGCTTCTAGTGGAAGGCATATCTTAGGCTATATAGAAGACGGAGAACTTAAGTTAGAAGAAGTGTATCGCTTCCAGAATGGAATGGAAAATCAGGACGGTACTTTATGTTGGAATCTATCAAAACTGTATCAGGATATTACAGCGGGTCTATGTAGGTGTAAGGAGATTAATAAGATTCCTAGTTATATGGGAATTGATACATGGGGGGTAGATTTTGTATTGCTTGATAAAGAGGATAAGATTCTCGGTAAAACAGTTGGTTACAGAGATAAAAGAACTGAAGGAATGGACGAGATTGTTAAATCTTACATAGATTCAGAAGAATTATATGAGCGAACAGGAATACAAAAGCAGATATTTAATACAATCTATCAGTTGATGGCGATAAGAGAACAAGATCCTGTGTCCTTAGAGAATGCGGATTGTATGTTGATGATTCCGGATTATTTTCATTATTTATTAACTGGTGTAAAGAAGATGGAATATACCAATGCTACTACTACACAGTTAGTGAATGCAAAGACAAAAGAATGGGATAGGGAGCTTATTGAAAGACTTGGGTATCCATCTCGTGTTTTTAAAGATCTATCTATGCCGGGAAGTTTAGTAGGTAATTTCACAAAAGAGGTTCAAGAAAAAATAGGCTTTGATTGTAAGGTAATCTTACCAGCCACCCATGATACGGGTTCTGCAGTGCTGGCAGTCCCAGCAGTTACAGAAGATATACTATATATCAGTTCTGGAACTTGGTCATTAATGGGAACAGAGATAAAAGAAGCAAATTGTTCTAGAGAGAGCTGGGAACGAAACTTCACCAATGAAGGGGGATATGATTACCGTTTCCGTTATCTTAAGAATATTATGGGGTTATGGATGATTCAATCGGTGAAGAGTGAGATGGCGCAGAATATATCTTTTGGAACCATATGTGATATGGCATCGAAGGAAACAATCACATCAACTGTTAATTGTAATGATGAGAGATTCCTAGCACCGAAGAATATGACTGTGGCTGTGCAAGAATATTGTAGAGAGAGTAATCAAACTGTACCAGAAACCGTAGGAGAAGTTGCCGCAGTCATCTACAACAGTCTTGCAATGTGTTATGCAGACACTGTGAGGGAAATAGAAGAGATAACAGGTAAAACATTTACTTCAATACATATCGTTGGTGGTGGTTCTAATGCAGATTATCTGAATCAACTGACAGCACAGTACACAAAGAAGGAAGTGATTGCTGGGCCATCAGAGGCAACCGCTATAGGGAATATCTTAGTACAGATGCTTTACGTGAATGTGTTTGAGTGCGTTGAAGAAGCAAGAAGATGTGTAATGCATTCTTTTATATCTAAGGAAAAGGAGAAGAGTATGACTACAAAACAAAGATATGAATCAGCAAGAGAAATTTATAAAGCAATTGGTGTTGATACGGATGCAGCAATGGAGGTATTAAAGGGGATACCAATCTCTATGCATTGTTGGCAAGGAGATGATGTATCAGGATTCGAAGGTGACGGTGAATTATCAGGAGGAATTCAGGCAACAGGGAATTATCCAGGTAAGGCAAGAAATCCAGAAGAATTAATGGCAGATATGGATAAGGCATTAAGTCTAATACCAGGTACTCATAGAATTAATCTTCATGCAAGCTATGCGATATTTGAAGATGGATTTGTTGACCGTGATAAGTTAGAACCAAAGCATTTTAGTAGATGGGTTGCATTCGCTAAAGAAAGAGGATTAGGGCTTGATTTTAATCCGACTTATTTTTCTCATCCCAAAGCAGCTGTAGCTACATTATCTAGTGAAGATGAAGAAATTCGATCTTTTTGGGTAGAACATGGGAAGGCTTGTCTTAGAATAGCCGAGTATTTTGCAACTGAACTTGGTAAGCCATGCAGTATGAATATCTGGATCCCGGATGGCTTTAAGGATATTCCTGCTGATCGTACAGCACCAAGAGCAAGACTTAAGAAGTCACTTGATGAGATATTATCCATTGATTACGATAAGAGCAAAGTGTATGTAGCTGTTGAATCAAAGGTATTTGGGATAGGAATGGAGAGCTATACAGTTGGTTCACATGAATTCTATATGAATTATGCAGCAAAAAATGATATCTTATGCTTGCTTGATAATGGACATTATCATCCTACTGAAATGGTGTCAGATAAGATTTCGTCGATGTTATTGTTCTCGTCAAAAGTAGCTCTGCATGTAACGAGACCAGTTCGCTGGGACAGTGATCATGTTGTATTGTTCGATGATGAGACAAAAGAAATAGCAAAAGAGATAATCCGTAACGGAGCTGACCGCGTTTTATTAGCACTTGATTTCTTTGATGCAAGTATTAACAGAATAAGTGCTTGGGTTGTCGGTATGAGAAACATGCAAAAGGCATTACTGAATGCACTTCTTGCACCAAATGAAAAATTAGCAAGATTACAAGAAGAACGCAACTTAACTGAACTTATGATGTTACAAGAAGAGTTAAAGCTATATCCGATTGGTGACGTATGGAATTATTTTTGTGAGAGTAACGGAGTACCGCAGAAAGAAGACTGGTTTGAAGAAGTTAAGAAGTATGAAGAAGAGGTTCTTTGTAATAGATAAATGAAAAATAAAATATAATTCTAACTTCGTACTTTAAGATTTTTATAATTTCGAAAAATACACTTGTATTAAGTTTTAATAACAGGTAATATAAGGAAAGATGGTTAAAAAATAAACAATATGGAGTAAATAAATAGAGTAAGAAAGGATGATATAACGACATGAGAGTATTAGAAGCACAATTTGTACAAGGGTTTATACGTATGGCTAATGATGGCTTTTTGCAAGGCTGGCACGAAAGAAATGGTGGAAACCTTACATATAGAATTAAGTCTGAAGAAGTAGAATCTGTGAAAGAAGAATTTAATTCAGATAAAGAATGGACAGAGATAGGAGCTGTGGTACCTGCACTTGCAGGAGAATACTTCTTAGTAACTGGTAGTGGTAAATACTTTAGAAATGTAATGCTTGACCCTGCATCAAACATTGCTATAATAGAATTAGATGAAAAAGGTGAGAACTACCGAATTGTATGGGGGTTAGTTGAGGGTGGACGCCCTACTAGTGAATTACCTTCCCACCTTATGAATCATGAAGTAAAGAAGGCTGCATCTGCTGGTAAGCATAGAGTTATTTACCATGCACATACAACAAACATTATTGCATTAACATTTGTATTGCCTCTTGAAGATAAGGTATTCACAAGAGAGCTTTGGGAGATGGCTACAGAATGCCCAGTTGTATTCCCTAATGGAGTGGGCGTAGTAGGTTGGATGGTTCCAGGTGGACGCGATATAGCAGTTGCAACTAGTGAATTAATGAAGAAGTACGATGTGGCTATCTGGGCACATCATGGAATGTTCTGTTCGGGTGAAGACTTCGATTTAACATTTGGATTGATGCACACAGTAGAAAAGTCAGCGGAGATTCTTGTAAAGATGCTATCTATTCGCCCAGATAAATTACAGACAATCACACCACAGAATTTCAAAGATTTAGCAAAAGATTTTAAGGTTACGCTACCTGAAGCGTTTTTATATGAGAAGTAATTTACATAGGAATCGAGGGTCAAAAGCTTACCAGAAAATTAGCTTTTGGCCCTTGAATTATAAATATAATATAAAAGGAGAAGTTTTTTATGGCAAACAGAATTGTATTAAATGAAATATCGTATCATGGGGCAGGTGCAATTAATCACATTGCAGATGAAGTAAATGCAAGAGGATTCAAGAAAGCATTTGTCTGTTCTGATCCAGATTTAGTGAAATTCAAAGTTACTGCAAAGGTTACGGAGGTACTTGATAAAGAAGGATTTGCTTATGAAGTATATTCGGATATTAAACCTAACCCAACAATTGAAAATGTACAGTCTGGAGTAGCAGCATTCAAAGCTTCAGGAGCAGATTACATAATTGCTATTGGTGGTGGATCGTCTATAGATACTGCTAAGGCAATAGGTATTATTATTACTAACCCAGAATTCGAAGATGTAAGAAGTCTTGAAGGGGTAGCACCAACTAAGAATCCTTGCGTACCAATCCTTGCTGTACCAACTACTGCAGGAACGGCGGCAGAAGTAACCATAAATTATGTTATCACAGATGTTCAGAAGAAGAGAAAGTTTGTTTGTGTAGATACACATGATATTCCTGTTGTGGCTATTATTGACCCTGATATGATGGCGAGTATGCCAGCAGGTTTAACAGCTGCTACTGGAATGGATGCATTGACTCATGCAATTGAGGGATATATAACAAAGGCAGCTTGGGAAATGACGGATATGTTCCACTTAAAGGCGATTGAAGTAATATCAAATTCTCTTCGCGGTGCGGTTGCTAACACATCGGAAGGTAGAGAAGGTATGGCTTTAGGTCAATACATAGCAGGTATGGGCTTCTCGAATGTAGGACTTGGAATTGTACATTCTATGGCGCATGCATTAGGTGCAGTATATGATACTCCACATGGTGTAGGCAATGCAATTTTATTACCTACTGTAATGGAATTCAATGCGGATGCTACTGGTGACAAGTACAAATACATTGCAAAAGCCATGGGCGTTGAAGGTGTAGACGAAATGTCTCAAGAAGAATACAGAAAGGCAGCAGTAGACGCTGTGAAGAAATTATCAGCAGATGTTGGTATTCCGGCCGATTTGAAAGCAATCGTTAAGGAAGAGGATGTACAGTTCTTAGCGGAATCAGCTATAGCAGATGCATGTGCACCGGGAAATCCAAAAGAAGCTTCATTAGAGGATATTATGGGATTGTATCGATCTTTGATGTAAGAATTAATATATGAACTTAATATAAGAAGAATTGTTGAACAAACATTAAAAGCAAAGAACATGGTGTGATTGGATTTTACACCATGTTTTTTGTTAGTTATAAAGTACGAATTGTATTAACTTTATTGATTGGATGAAACAAAACCGTACCTACCAGTAATGGAGAAGTAGATCTTATTGACAAAGTTATTTAGAATGATATACTAAGATAGTTCATATTTGAATCTTTTGAATATGAACTATCTTATTTTGTGCATTAAGAGATGAAGGAGTACGGTATATGAAGAAGAACAGTATGAGACATTTCGATAAAAAAGAGATCTGGTCGATTCCTAATATAATGGGGTATTTTCGAGTTCTGTTAGTACCTATTTTTATGACTTTGTATTTTAATGCAGACTCTGATAAGGACTATTATATAGTAGCGGGAATTGTTTTATTATCCACAATTACAGATTTTCTTGACGGGCTTGTAGCGAGAAGATTTAATATGATTACGGAACTAGGCAAGTTCATCGATCCAGTAGCCGATAAGATTACACATGCCGCATTAGTAATTTGTTTGGCGAGAAAATATCCTTTAATGATTGCTGTAATAGTATTAATGGTTGTTAAAGAAGGTTATATGGCTGTTATGGGGATGATTAAGATGAAGGAAGGAAAGAAGTTAGATGGGGCTATGTGGTATGGTAAGGTTTGTACTGCAACATTATTCGTTGTAATGTTTGCGTTGATATTATTCCCACAGATACCTATTATACTGGCAAATGGCTTGATTATTTTATGTCTTGCCGTAATGCTGTTTACGTTAATAATGTATATTCCTGTTTTTCATAAATTGTAAGGCGATTTATTGAGATGAATTAATAATAAAATATAGCTAACATAGAAAGATACTTACAATTGTAACGATAAGTATCTTTTTTGTTTTGTTTTCCAAAAATGATGGAAGATTTATGTAATATGTGATACAATGTTAAAAGTATATAAAATTTATGTAGAAAAATATTATATATAAGTGATATTAACATAATTAAGGGGAAAGATGTTTTATCACTGTTGTGAGTGTGCATAATATATCTGTGCTTAAGGAGGTTCGAGTTATGAAAAAAGGTAAAAGGGATTTGATAAAAGAGAATAAGGAATTGAAAGAGCCTAAAGTAAAACAATCTAAAAAGAAAATCAAAGAAAATAAAATAACTAAGAAAGAAACAAGAAAGAAGAAACTACGTACTGCTTTACTCCTTGGCTTTGTTGCACCAGTAGTATTGATAGTTGCACTAGGTCTTATATCTTATAACCTAGCATCGGATGCGATGATTAAGAATTATGAGAGTTCTTCTAATGAAATATTAGAAGCAAATGCTAGGTATATGGAAAGTGTATTTGAAGAGATTGCTACACAAGCAATAAAGATCATTACAAATAAGAATTTCGATTATTACTATAATACTAAATCGGATGATGTGTTCGAGAATTTAGAGTACATGAGGAATTTGAAGAATGATGTTATGACGAATAGTGTACTTATAGATGGAATAAGAAGTATGTATATTATTAGTAGTAAGAAAGATCCTATTGTTACAGGTAATGATCAAATTAAAAGTTCACCATATGATTTGTTTACTTCAACAGATTTAATAGAGGGAAATCCTGAAAAAAATGGTTGGTATGGTGCGCATAGTGCAATTGATGCAAAAGAAGAAAAAAGGTATGGGTTAACATATATTAAAGAAGCATTAAAGGGGAATACATATGTAATAACGGATATAGACCATGGATATGTACAAGCTATGCTTGATAATGCTTATCAAGAAGGGTCAATAACCGCACTTGTAACAAAGGATGGAGTAGAAGTATATTCTGCAGAGTCAGAAGTTGGAGAAGAGAAAATATTTTCTGGTCAAGAGTTTTATCAAAAGGTTTTGCAATTAGATAAGACAAGCGGCTACGAATATGTAACAATAAACGATATGAATTATCTGTTTACATACAGTGAAGTTGGCGAAACAGAATTAGTATTATGTAATTTAATACCGAAAACGGTTATTCTTAAGAATGCAACTTCAATTGGAAGTACAAGTATTGCATTTGCCATTGTGTCGGCAATCATTGCATTGATAATAGGTACTGTCTTAGCAAGAGGTATTGGTAAAGCAATAGGAGACATGAAAGATACAATGGAAAGTGTTGCACAGGGGGATTTAACAGTTCAGTTCAAAACAAAGCGTAAAGATGAGTTTAAGATATTAGAGAATAGTTTGTCCCATATGATTGGTAATATGCAACAATTAGTTAAAGAAGTTGCTGAGGTTAGTGACAGAGTTAATATTTCGGCACAAGACTTGTCAGATACATCATCGCTTGCGTTAGAATCAGCAAAGAATATATCAATTGCTGTGAATGAGGTCGCTATAGGGTCCTCAAAACAAGTAGTAGATACTGATGCTTGTTTGAAACAGATGTCAACGTTATCAGATATGGTTAATAAAGTATACGATGAAACCAATGAAATCGATGGACTGTTTGAGAATACTAGGGAGACTGTAGCAAGTGGATTAACAATAGTGAATAACCTGAATGATAAGGCAAAGGCGACTTCACATATAACGAAAGAGATATCGACGGGAATGAAAAATCTAGAAGAGAATTCTCGTTCCATTGAGAATATCGTTAATGCAATTAATGAGATTTCTGAACAGACTAACTTACTATCACTGAATGCATCCATAGAGGCAGCTAGAGCGGGGGATTCTGGTAGAGGTTTTGCAGTAGTGGCAGGTGAGATTAGAAATCTAGCTACTAAATCCATGGAGTCAGCGAATCAGATTCAAGAAATCATTAATACAATACAATATCAAACCAATGAAACAGCCAAGACAACAAAGAAGGCAGAACAGATTGTTCTTACTCAAGAAAAGGCACTACAGGATACAATTAATGTATTTGGAAGTATTAATAATCTAGTAGAAGATTTAGTATTAGAACTTGATAAAATCAAGCAGTATGTAGCAGGAATGGAAAGTGCAAGGAATGATACATTAGATTCTATACAGAATATCTCGGCGGTTTCTGAAGAATCAGCAGCAGCTTCTGAGGAAGTTAGTGCCACTGCAATAAGTCAATCTGAAGAAATTGAACAATTAGCAAGTGCAGCAGAGGGACTTACAAACGATGCACAGGTATTACAAGAAGCAATCGGTAAATTCAAGATATAATTAATGCGGGGCTTACTTAACGTAAATATTGAATAACTAGATGATACTTTGCTAATGCATGCTATATATTAGCGAAGTATCATTTTTTATAGTAACTAGACTAACCGATGAAGGTATAATACATGTTTATATTTGAGTGCTATATGTTTGTACTGGGAGGATTCTTATGAAATTAAAGCGTATTAAATGGTCTAAAATGCAGCTAAAGACAGTTTTTTATATATCGTTCTTTAGCTTTATAATTTGCCCAATTTTAATTGTGTTGATAACGGTACTAAATATTCTCAACCAAGAATTTAAAAAGCAAGCAATAGCGAATATTGAACAAGTACATGAAACAATAGTAACGGAATTGACATCAGATATTGAAGTTATGTCTATGAGATTATCCCATCTTATTTACAGCAATAACAATGAAATATTAGATTATGCCGCAGGTACAGATTCAGATGACCTAAAATCAAGATATGATTCTACTCAAAAACTAAATAAAGCAAGTAGTTTAGCATTGGAACCAGCATCTAATATAATTTCAGTAGGATTTTATATGAAGGATCAAAGAATCTCATATTATAAGAATACCATCAATAAATCATATGAGGAAATGAGTAGTAGTAGCAGTTATAAGACTGCAATTAAAAATAAGAACCAGGTAGTAATTGGATCCATTAATAATGATGTAAATAACGGCCTATACACCGGGGCAAAGAAAAACTCATTAATATTAATGTTTGCTTTCGCCCCTGATCGAAAGACCGATCGATCTGAGAAGATAGAGATGGTTGTGTTTTTTCAAAATTCTGGGGTTGCTGAGACGATTAAGAATTATAATAGTGAATATCTAAAGGGGAATAACAATTTTGGTGTTATGGAAATGAAGTCAAGTGATGGAGAGAATATATTCACTACGTTAGATGCAGATGATTATAAAAGTCAAAAGTATACCCATATTACAACCCCTTTAAAATTATATTCTGACACATGGTATATAAACAGTTATATAAAAACAAGTGATTTAAGTGCTAATTTTTGGAGGGTCGCGTTATGGGTTGTATTGGTTGCACTTTTGGTTTTGCTATTAGTATGCTATTATTCTAGTTATTTTCTAAGAAGCATCGTAAAGCCATTACAAAGAATTAATTGTGGGTTAAGGCAAATTGAAGAAGGAGATTTACAAATACATATTGAACCCGATGGGCAGTATGAAATTCGTACTATGATCCATTCCTTTAATTCAATGGTTCGTAGATTACAAGTATTAATCTCTGAATATGAAGAGAAGGTAAAGACAAGTGAAAAATCATTAGAGGATTATTTTGGTGGAATGATTACTGGAGATATAGCCCCAGCAGAGGTAAACATAAAGTCAAAATATTTTTTTGAAGAGAGTTATGTTATCTTAGGCTTTGTTCTTAATAAGAGTAAAAGCAGTGAAAACGAATATAACGAGATGGAAAAGCTTCTTTGTAATTTTGAACGTAATCCTAGGTTTAGTTCACGATGTATTGTTTACGTTGAGAATACTTCCACATTATATGCCTTCTATCGCGTAACAGAGGAAGATTATATTGGTAATATCAACACTATGATACAAGAAGTGCAAAAGTCTATATATAGCGAATATGGGATTGATATAACTGCTTGTATTAGCAAAAAGCAATTTGGTTATGAGAATTTTACAGTGGAATTAGAAAATCTAAAAGAGAGATTTGACCTCCGCTTTTTGAAAGGGAAGAATGCTATTATTGATTGTAATAAAGAAGATGAGCGTATGAATCAATTACTACAATATTCAAATCTATACTTGGAATTTTCCAAAGCATTATACATAGCTGATGAAAGAACTATCATACCAGAAAAAGAAAAATTGTTTGAAGTGCTAAACAAAGCGTCACTTAAAGAGGGACAACTTCATGTGTTAGGATTAATTCTTGCTATTGCTAAGAAGTTTTATACAAACCATGCTAATTTTTATGATATCTTTGGTGAGCAGTATAATTATTTTGAAAAGGTAGAACGGATTGAAGATATTCGTAGTTTAAAACTATGGCTAACGAATTATATAGATTGGATTATCGATTATTCTGTAGAAAAACTACATATTAAGGAAAATGATATTATAGTTAAAGCAAAAAGATATATAAACAACCACTATGCAAACTCTATGTTATCGCTGAAAGAAGTAGCCGATTATGTGGAATTGAATGAGAAATATTTTACAAGTAAATTCTCAAAGGAAACGGGAGAAACATTTATAAATTATCTTACTTCCCTTAGAATTGAGAAAGCAAAAGATTTGTTAATGACAACGAATTTTAAGATCTATGAAATTGCAGAGATGGTTGGATATCGCAATGTAGAGAATTTTAATCGGGTATTCAAAAAGAATATAGGTACAAGCCCGGCTCAGTATCGAAAAGTAGTATAGAATTATTATAGACACTCAATGTACTAACGTATGTGGAGTGTCTATGTTTTATTCTTAAATAGCGTTTTTCTTACTATTTAGCAAAAAAACTAACCATATATCAAGAATCAGAAACAGTAACATGTGAAAATTAATCAAGAAATATGAAGATTATCCATAGTGATTGGAAGCAAAGATTGTTATGATACAGCTATCAATAAAAAGGAGGAATTTTATGAAAAAGCAAAAACTTATAGTAACTATTTTAACGTGTATTCTTTTAACAACTTCTATAGTAGGTTGTTCTAAAACGAATGACAAAAAGGATGGGGTTACACCTTCTAATTCGGAAGCAACAGAAACAACAGAAACTACTAATACTGATAAAGAAGGCGAAGAACAAGATAAAGATTTATCAGCATCACTTACATTTGCAATCTGGGATAATAACCTTAATGATTTTATTGAACAGAATGATATGGTAGGTAAGTTCCAAGAGAAATATCCTAATATTGATATTGAGGTAGAAAAAATAAAAGATGACAGTGAATATTGGAACACTATGAAGATAAGAGCATCTGCAAATCAATTACCAGATGTTATGTTTAATAAGACATTTACATTATCAAGGTTCAAAGAATATTTAATCGATTTAAAAGATACCGTTGCTTGTTCCAATAATGAATTAGCTTCAGGGTATGCGATTGATGGAAAAGTACTTGGAATTCCAATGACTTCTGGATATGAATATGTATACTATTGGAAAGATCTTTTTGCAGAAGCAGGAGTTGAGGTTCCTACTACTTGGAGTGAATTAGAAGAAGTATCCAAAACATTACAAGCTTATTATGTTAAAGATAATAAGGATTTCATGGCAATTGCTTGTGGATTAAAGGATTCTTGGCCGGATTATCCATATATGGAGTTTATGCCGGCTTTGGAATCAGGCAATGGACAAAACTGGAACACGATGGCTACACAAGATGCTCCATTCTCAGAGGGAACAGATATATATAAAGCATATAACAAAGTACATAGCTTATTAACTTCTGGGGTTCTAGGAAAAGATCCATTAGGCTTAGGCAATGATCAGGCCACTGCTTTATTCGCAACAAAAGGTGCAGCTATGATTGCATTAGGTGATTGGGGACTTCAAAATATTCAAGGTGCAACGGAAGATGCATCTCAATTAGGTACTTTCTATTTGCCAACAAGAAATACAAAGTCAGATCCATACAATGTAATTGTACAGGGAGACTCCTTTATGGGAGTAACTACTCATTCAAAAAATCAAGAAGCTGCAACTGCTTTCGTTGAATGGTTTTACTCAGATGCATGGTACCCAGATTTCCTTAACTACGTTTCATCAGCTTCTGCTATGAAGAACTTTACGAAAGAAAAAGACCCAGTATTAGCGGAAGCAGATACACTTTGTCCAGATAAAGTTTTAGTAATGTATGATGGTGGTGGAGATGATTTCACTGCAATTCAAAATGAGACTACATTTGATTATAAGATGCTTGGAGCTCAAATGTCTATTAGTGATTTTGATCTAAATAAGGAATTTGAAAAATTGAATGCTGCATGGAAGGATGCGAGAGCGAACCTCGGAATCAAGTAAAACGATTATTAGCATAGAGGCTATAGTTGGTAGCTTCTATATAGGTCGACGGTGCCAATTTGATATGAGATTGGCACGTTGGCCTAAGACAAGGAGGCAGCTGTGAGTAAATTATCTAGACAGAGAAAGCAATTTATAGTTATTTCACTTGTAATACCGTTACTTTTATTAATTGCATTTGTTGTATTTCCTGCGATTGATTTGTTTAAAATGAGTTTTACGAACTGGGATGGATACTCATCCTCAAGTAAGTTTATTGGAATTGATAATTATATCTCCATGTTAAAGAATAGTGACCTATGGCTTTCGTTAAAAAACAATGCGATTTACTTCGTAGTACATTTATTAATGATACCAGTGGAACTGGGGTTTTCAGTTTTACTTATAAGTAAATTAAGAGCTGCTAAGTTCTATAAGACAATGGTTTTTATGCCATACATCATTAACGGTGTTGCGATTGCCTACGTATTTTCTTATTTTTTCTCACCAATCAATGGTGCGTTTGATTCTATTTTACAAGTGCTTAATTTGGAAGGTTTGATTCGTAATTGGCTATCAGATGTTAAAATTGTAAACTATGTTCTTTCGTTTGTTTCCGTGTGGAAATATAGTGGTTACCATGTAATCTTGTTTATGGCGGCCCTTCAATCCATACCAAAAGATCTAGAAGAAGCAGCGAAGGTAGATGGAGCAACAACATTTCATATATTTAAATTCATTCAGGTTCCAGCGATCATGTTGATGGTAGATTTTGTTTTGTTTGATAATATAAGAGGTGCTCTACAAGTGTTTGATATTCCTTTTGTTATGACAGCAGGTGGGCCAGGTTATGCTTCATCTACCTTTACCCTATATACAATCAAGACAGCCTTTACTTTCTCTAACTTTGGGTTAGCATCAACTATGGCAGTTGCCATTATGATACTAATTATTGTGATTTATATAATTCAGAATAAAATCATTCATGGTTTCGTTTTGAAGGATCGGAGGTGACAGCATGGTTAAGAGAGTTACTAATCAGGTTGTAAAGCAGATAATATGTATAGGCATGGTATTAATTGTACTGGCACCGATTTTATTAACATTATTTGCATCATTAAAAACAAAATCAGATATGGTGTTGACATCGCCTTTGTTACTACCTCCATTGAAGAATATTACATTTGATAATTTTAGAAAGGTACTGACGGATAAATATCTATTAATTGGTTTTAAAAACACAGGAATTATGTTAGTAATATCATTATTCTTTAATGTAATGTTTGGAACGATTACTGCATTTATAATTGAACGATTTGATTTTCGTGGAAAGAAGATAGTAGTCAGTCTTTTCTTTATCGGTATGTTGATTCCAACATTCGTGACAGAAATCTCTAGATTCAAAGTGATACAAGGGCTAAATCTATACAATACATTAGGAGCACCTATTATTATATATATCGCATCTGACTTAATGCAATTATACATATATAGGCAGTTTATCTCTACGCTACCAGTATCACTAGATGAAGCGGCCTTGATTGATGGTTGTTCTTATTTTAAATTATTTAGAAAGATTATATTTCCATTGTTAGCACCAGCTACAGCTACCGTTTGTATAATTAAAGCGATTAATATTATTAATGACATGTATATTCCATATCTTTATATGCCAAAGAATAAATTAAGAACGTTAACTACGTTTTTGATGAATTATGCCAACGCACAACAAGGGTCTTGGCAGACACTAGCAGCAGGGATTATAATAATAATGATTCCGACGATTATTATATATATATTCTTTCAAAGATATATATTGGCAGGCATTGCAGCTGGAGCTGTAAAGGAATAAGTTATATGCCATGGAGGAATAGAAAGATACTTATCAATTTAATTGATAGGTGTCTTTTTGTTTACTTATTCGCTAAAACAATAGAAGGAATATGTAATATATGTTATAATTAGAAATATGTGCATTTTTTGTTGAAAAATGTTGCATACAAAGTGATTAAAATATGAATAGGGGAATTGTGTTTTTATCGCTTATATTAATTACAATCGACGTATGGCTAAGGAGATTTATTACATGAAAAGATTAAAATGGCAATTTAAGAAACAAAAACAAGTGCTAAAACTACCAAAAGAAAAAGTTAAGCTATCTAAGAAGAATGTTAAACAAAACAAAACGACTACAACAAAAGCATCTAGAAAAAGAAAGCTTCGTACTGCTTTATTAATGGGGTTTGTTGCACCTGTAATATTGATAGTTGCGCTTGGTATTATATCTTATGATTTAGCGTCAGATGCAATGATTAAGAATTATGAAAGTTCTTTTAGTGAAGTACTAGAGGCAAATGCTAGATATATGGAGAGTGCATTTGAAGAGGTTGATACACAAGTTGTAAGGCTCATCACGAGTAAGAATTTCGAGTATTACTATAAAATGAAAAATATTGACATGTTCCAGGAATTAGAGTACATGAGAAATCTTAAGAATGATGTTATGACGAATAGTGTACTTATAGATGGAATAAGAAATATGTATATTATTAATGAAACAAAACAGCCACTTGTTACAGGGAATGACGAAATTCAAGATTCGGCATTCGAATTATTTAAATCTACAGACTTAATAGAAGGCAATTCTGAAAAAGACGGTTGGTACGGTTTACATAGTGCAATCGATGTGAGACTAGAGAGAGGATATGCCTTAACATATATCAAAGAAGCTGTGGATGGGAATACATACATTATAACAGATCTTGATTATAAATACGTACAGACTATGTTAGATAACGTCTATCAGGATGGTGCTATTACTTCACTTGTAACAAAGGATGGGGTTGAGATATATTCTTCACAGTCAGAAGTTGGAGAAGAGAATATATTTAGTGGCCAAGATTATTATAATGAAGTTTTAGAATCAAATGTTATGAACGGTTATAAGTATGCAACAATAGACGGAATTGAGTATCTATTTAGCTACAGCAAAATTGGTTCAACTGATTTGGTATTATGTAATTTGATACCAAAAACTGTTATTCTTAAGAATGCGACATCGATTGGTAGAACAAGTGCGGCATTTGCTATTGTATCTGCAATTATAGCATTGATAATTGGTACAGTTTTGGCAAAAGGTATCGGTAAAGCAATAGGCGACATGAAAAACACAATGGAGAGTGTAGCACAAGGTGATTTAACAGTTCAGTTTAAAACTAATCGTAAAGATGAGTTCAAGATTTTAGAAAACAGTCTGTCCCATATGATTGGTAACATGCAACAATTAGTAAAAGAAGTTGCTGAGGTTAGTGACAGGGTTAATATTTCAGCAGAAGATTTGTCGAATACTTCTTCAATTGTATTGGAATCATCAAAAAACATATCAATTGCTGTAAACGAAGTTGCTATAGGTTCCTCAAAACAAGTAGTAGATACAGATGCTTGTTTGAGACAGATGTCAACATTATCAGATATGGTCAATAAAGTATATGATGAAACTAATGAAATTGAAGGATTATTTGAGAATACGAGGGAGACTGTTGCAAATGGATTATCTATAGTGAATAATCTGAATGATAAGGCAAAGGCTACTTCAGATATAACGAAAGAGATATCAATGAGAATGAAAAATCTAGAAGAAAATTCTCATTCTATTGAGAGTATCGTTAATGCAATTAATGAAATTTCTGAACAGACTAACTTATTATCATTGAATGCGTCTATAGAAGCGGCAAGAGCAGGAGAATCTGGAAGAGGTTTTGCAGTAGTAGCGGGTGAGATTAGAAATCTAGCTACTAAGTCAATGGAATCGGCAAATCAGATTCAAGAAATCATAAATTCAATACAATCTCAAACTAATGAAACAGCTAAGAAAACACAAAAGGCAGAAGAAATTGTTCTTACACAAGAAAAGGCATTACGAGAAACGATTTCAGTATTTGGAAACATTAATAATTTGGTAGAAGATTTAGTATTAGAATTAAATAATATCAAACAATATGTTGCAGGCATGGAAAGTGCTAAGAATGATACATTGGATTCTATACAGAATATCTCTGCAGTTTCTGAGGAATCAGCTGCAGCATCAGAGGAAGTTAGTGCTACTGCAATTAGCCAATCGGAAGAGATTGAACAATTAGCAGGTGCAGCAGAGGGACTTACAAGTGATGCGAGAGTATTACAAGAAGCAATTGGTAAATTTAAGATATAGTGGATATTCATTTAACTAAGCGATTTTAACTTTCAAGTAAAATAAATTAATGTTAATGACAAGAATAGATATAATTATATTAGTAATAGTCTTGTGGCATTAATCCTTGTATAATAATGTTATTAATTGAACAAACAATAGGAAAGGTCCAATAAATGATTACAATCAAGGAAATAGTTAATGAAGAAGAAAAGACAAAAATAGCAGATGAGATCTTGCATATGTTACCAGATTGGTTCGGGATTGAGGAATCTACACAGGAATATATAGTAGAGAGCAAGTCAATGCCTTTTCTTGTAGCGTATGAAGCTAAAATGGCAGTAGGATTCCTAGCGATTAAAGAAACGTCTCCTTACACCGCGGAGATTTATGTTATGGGTATACATCCAAAGTACCATAGAAGAGGGATTGGAAAACAATTATATGATGCTTGCTATCATTGGTGTAATGAGCATAAAGTTGAGTATCTACAAGTTAAGACACTTGATTATTCAAGTAGGGATCCTTATTATACTAAAACAAGATGCTTTTATGAAGCTATGGGATTTAGGCCAATGGAATGTTTTAAGACCCTTTGGGATGAATGGAATCCATGCCTAGTAATGATCCAAGCAATCAGGTAGTGTAGTTAACACTAGTGTATGCTAATATTATGATAGCAAAACTCCCACCATACTTCTCGAAACTTCTTCCCAAACGCTCTATGACACAAAACACGTTACGCACTTAAGTACTTCTATGTGTGTACACTACATTCATCAATTGATACGAAAACGCCATCGATGTGGCATCCTGCCACAGCTCAGGCTGGCTCGGCGTCCATGCCTCGCCTTCCTTGATTTCTAAGTACACACTAAGAAGTACTATAAGTGCTACACTACCGTTTTTTAGTCATAGTGTGTTAGGCAAGAAGTCTATTTACATTTTAAGAGTTTTGCTTTACTACTTTATAGATACACAAGTGATATAGGTAGAGAAAGGTTGCTAGCTATAGAAAGGGGCATGATCGTTACCATGCTAAGATTGGTGAGTTTTCTAAGATTACGGGGATTAGCATATACATGCTAAGGAACTATGATAAGATAGGATTGTTAATACCAAAATATGTTGATGGTGATAATGGTATCGATATTATGGGGAAGATCAAATCCCTGTTGCGAATCAGATACAAGCTTTGAAAGAGCTTGGATTTGGATTACGAGTCTAACATCCAATCAAAAAGTAGAATATAAGTAAAATCAGAAGGCGTGTTGGAGATTCATTATATAATCTACAACACGCCCTCTATGTGCTCTAACGGTCTACTGACATTGTGATTTTTGCACCTGTCAGCTAATTCTGTATCTTGTTACGATAGGATTTAGAACATTCCATAGATTTAAGTCTTGGAATGACAGAAAAATCATCCCAACAGTGTATGGCATAAACAGATGAAACATCTACATGATTCATAAAATAATCAAAACCAAAATGGAAGTAATTTTCTTGTCTTGGATCAAGAGGTAGGAAAGCAAGGTCTATGTGCATACCCTCTAATTTCGCGATTTCTGTTTGAAAGGCATTGGTCATTTCTTTGTTTTCTTCTTCTGTATTAAGATTCCATGTCCAACAGTTAAGATCACCGGCATGATAGATTGTTTCTGCATTGTTTTCTATAAGGAAGGCTACCCCACAATCAGTGGAATCAAGGGTTCGAACATGGAAGTCATCTATAGTAATATCCATATCTGGTGCAACGAAGTTAATAGATTCATATACTTCTTCAGTAACACCTTCTTTTAAGAAATAATTTTTGTTATATTTCTTTTTGATATCATTAGATAGAATATATTGAACATTCGAAACATCAGCAAGTTCAGAAAACAAGGGAAAAGAAAAATGATCTTGATGAAAATGGCTAGCAAAAGCATATACTGGTTTGCTTGATAATAGGTTTGGAATTTCACCAGTATAGTAATCAAATAATAAATAAGCGTTAGTAAGCTCTACGAGGTAACAACTGTGTTTAATATATTGGACATTAATGATCATATAAATAACCCTCCCTTTCTCGGAGCCTGCAAACTTTTGGATGCAGGCACAAATTAGCATATGAAAAACTTAAATTTTAATATTATATCTCTTAATAATAAAAAATGGAAACTGTAAAGAATATAACATATTATTATAAGCATTACAAATTCTCCGTTTCAATTTGTAAAAAACGAAACAAGTTGGTATAATACGTCATATGTAGTAAGAGTAGAGTTGATAAATAAGTCAGAAACTTTTAACTAGAAAACAAAGCGGAGTTGTCAACGATATAGGAGGAATAGTAGATGAATACAATTGAATGTATAACAAGTAGAAGAAGTATTAGAAGTTTTAAGAAACAACCAATAGAGAGAGAGGTTATGGATCAAGTTGTGGCAGCAGCTGCATATGTTCCATCTTGGAAGAATACACAGATTACAAGATATATCTTTGTTGAAAGCGAAGAAGGAAAAAGAAAATTATTAGAAACTGTACCAAGTTACAATAGACAAGCAATTGAAGAAGCTGCAGTAGTTGTAATAGTGACAGTAATTTCGAAACGTTGTGGTTTTGAAAGAGACGGAAGTTATTCAACGGTAAAGGAAGACTCTTGGCAAATGTTTGATGCGGGTGTAGCAAGTCAGACATTGTGTTTAGCCGCTCATGAATATGGACTTGGAACTGTCATTCAAGGAATCTTTGACTATGATCAGGTCAGAAAAGACTTCCAGATTCCAGAAGATAGAGAAGTAATTGCACTAATACCTATGGGTTATCCTGCTGAGAGTCCAGATGCACCTAAGAGAAAAATGATTGGTGAGTTGTATTACATCTGTTAGGTTAATATAACGAGTCTAAAAGAGAAAGGATGAAAATACAGTGAAACAGAGAAATCAGGGAATACTATTAATTATTGCAGCAGGATTTTTCTTTGCATTAATGTCTTTCTTTGTACGTCTGTCAGGGGATTTACCTTCCATGCAAAAGGCATTCTTTAGAAATTTCGTTGCTGCAATTTCATCTTTTGTAATCCTTTTACGAAGCAGGGAAAAACTAAAAGTACAGAAAAAGAATATTCCATGCTTAATACTTAGAAGCATCTGTGGAACCATTGGATTAATTTGTAATTTCTACGCAATTGATCACATGAATATCTCAGATGCAAACATGTTGAATAAGTTATCACCATTCTTTGCTATTATTATGTCTTATTTTATATTGAAAGAAAAGGCGAATAAAGTGGAATGGAGTGCTGTTGTTTTAGCATTTTTAGGAGCGTTGTTTGTTGTAAAACCATCATTTAGTATGGAGTTTGTTTATGCAATGATTGGCGTTGCGGGTGGGTTAGGAGCTGGAATGGCTTATACATTCGTTCGTAAGCTAGGTAAGATGGGAGAGAGGGGACCTGTCATCGTGTTATTTTTCTCGCTATTCTCTTGTCTAGCAACTTTACCCTTCCTAATTATAAATTATAAGTCTATGGCATGGTGGCAGTTGGCCTATCTGTTGATAGCAGGTTGTTTTGCTACAGGTGGACAACTATGCATTACAGCTGCGTATACGAAAGCACCAGCGAAAGAAATATCTGTATTTGATTATTCTCAGGTTGTATTTGCGGCATTACTAGGATTTGCTTTCCTAGGTCAAATACCAGATATATTAAGTATTATTGGATATGTTATTATTATTGGTACCGCAGTAGCAAAGTGGAGATATAACATGAGAAGTAGCGATGTTAAAGAGCTATCAAATTAGTAAAAGAGACGTCAAATCATTGTCCTATCGGAACTGATTTGACGCCTCTTTTGCATTATATCTATATTATTCTGTTACATCTGTAGGTACTGGCTCTGTGCATACGATTGTTTTCTCAATCTTATGGTCTACAATAGATAGAACTTGTATGTGTAGGGAGCTAGCGTCTAGTTCAAAGGTTGTACCATCTTCTGGTATTGAGCCATAAGAACCAAAGATAAAACCACTGAATGTGTCATAATCGTCAACAGGTAGAGAAATGGAAAGTTCCTTAGCGACTTTATCTAATGTGGCACAACCACGAATTTTCCAAGTTGAGGAATCAATTCGCTCAATATCTTGTTCTGCGTTGATTTCAATATCCTCTGTTTCTAAGTCACCTACTATTTGTTCTAATAAATCATTCATTGTAACGATACCTACCATACCACCATATTCGTCTAAAACTACGGCAAAGTGGTTACGTGTCTTTTTCATCTGGCGGAAAAGAACATCGGCACAGACTGACTCTGGAACAAAATAAGCTGGTTTTACAGCGTTTTCCAATATGTTCTCTTTTGTCTTCGGCTCCAAACGGAAGTAGTCTTTGGCGTTCAGAATACCAATTACGTGGTCAACGGTTTCATCACAGATTGGGTATAGGGAATGTCTAGTTTCATGAATGGTTTTGCCCCATTCTTCAACGGATTCTTCAAGCCATAATAAAGAGATATCAGTACGATGTGTGGCAAATTCGTTTACTGTTAAGTCATCAAATTCAAACACATTCTGAATCATTTCTTTCTCATCTTGATCAATAACGCCCTTTTCACTACCAACATCGACCATCATACGAATTTCTTCTTCACTAACGTTATTCTCTTCTGTATTAGGATCAATTCCGAATAAACGCAAAATTGAATTAGTAGATAAGGTTAAAAACCAAACAATTGGAGCGAATAGGTGTGATATGAATGTAATGAGAGCTGATATAGCGAGTGCTAGGCTCTCGGCCCTCTTCATAGCAATTCGCTTTGGAACTAATTCCCCAAACACGAGTGTGAAGTAGGATAGTAGTATGGTAATTAGGATTACAGCGATGGTATCAAGTGTAGCGGCAGGTAAAGTAACTCCGATACCCACTAGCCAATTAACAAGAGCATCTGAAAAATTATCTGCTGCGAATGCACTACCTAAGAAACCAGACAATGTAATTGCAACTTGTATAGTTGCTAGGAAACGGGCGGGTTGGCTAGTAAGTCTGGCTAGACGAATAGCGCGCTTATCTCCATTTGCAACCATGCTAGCTAATTTGTTGTCATTCATAGATATTACGGCAATTTCAGCACAGGCGAAAACTGCATTTAATAAAATTAATATAATTTGTAAAACGATTTGCATCATTGTATTATTCATTTAACTCACTTTCTTTATTTCGTTTTAGTTTTGTTGCTACGACGTTAGTTATGTGTCAGCATAAGTAGACCACCCTAGGCAAACAAAGAAAAATCGTATTGAAAGAAATTGGTTGTAGAGTATTGTATGATAGTTTTCTTAGAAAAGCACACAAAAAAGCATGCCTACATTTGCTTATGAAAAAAGTAGGTATGCTACCGTCTATGCATATGTTTGGATGATCCGCGTCACTATCATCACTATCTGGTTCGTCCATAGTAATTAAAAGCCTCCTTGATTTCAGTATATGTAAAATAACAGTTACATAATACATTATATCAAAAGAAATTCAAATATGTTAAAATTAATAAAAATTTAGCGAAATCTTAACATTATTTTAATTCTACCATAGATAATTGGGAAAGAGTGAACGAATTTTTGTAGAAAGTTAATAATCCTTGGTCTCGCAACTTACATAATTCACTTGACATCGCACTTCGATCAACAGAAAGATAATCCGCTAATTGCTGTCTATTAAATGGAATAGTGAATGTATTCGAGTGTTGCTTTGTTGCTTGTGCAGATAAGTAGGAGAGTAATTTGTCTCTTGTTGAACGTTTACTAATATGGTCAAGTTTTTGTGTGAGCAGGACATTCTTCTGTGCTAATATCATCATTAGATTCTGGATTAATCTGGTATGAAAGTTACAAGCAGAGGTACAAATTGTTATGACCTTCTGAATATCTAGGAATAAGATTGTAGTTGGTTCGGTTGAAACGCAACTAATTGTTAATGATTCTGTTTTCAGACAAGCATATGCCTCACCAAAGAATTCGCCAGGCATAACTTCTGATAATATGGTGTGATTCCCCCAGTAATCTTCTTTTACAAGATGCACACACCCAGATATTACTAAACCAATCTTTGTAGTAGTATCCCCCATATGATAGATGTAACTGTCCTTCTTATAGTTTTGTTCTGTAGCAGATAGACAAGGGAGCAACCCTACAATTTCATCTGCGCATATCCCCTCAAATAGTTTAGAAGATGCAATTATATTAATGTATTCTGGTTTTATTGTATTCATATTCGCTCCTTCGTATTGATATTTTGACTTATGATTCGGGTGTCAAAAGCCTCTCGTAAAATTTCTGTTTATAAGTAATAGTATAACAACTTTGTTGTAAAAACAACCGAAATTTATCAAAAAATTCAATATAATAACCACATAAGCAAATGAAACAGATTCAAAATAAAAAGATAAGAGGAATAGGAGAAAAAAATGAGTGCATTTTTAGGACCAATTCATTACTGGTTATATCGTAAGATAGAGATTCAAAACAACTTAGCAAATGAGTTAGCAAATCGTTTAGGGAAGGATTCGGTAGTACCAGTATTACAGTCAGACTTTGAAACTTTACCAGAAGGGGATCTTGAAAACTTTATTCAAACAGATAATATTCATGGTTGGTTACAAGAAAAAGTACATTTGGTTGAGAGAAGATTAGCTTTCACAGTAGAACGACTAGTGGAATCTAGTATTACTATGGAAGAAATAGAAGAGGTTGCATATGAGGTTGGGAAAAAGATAACTGACTTGACTATAGAAACAACCGCAAAAGAAGCCTTCGCCTTTTTAAATAATACTTTACTTGATGGAATGCCATGTGATCATGTAAACATGATAAATCAGGAGGAGGACAATCAAGTTGCTTGGATTCGTACGGCTAACTTACATGAGGAATTTTGGTCAGAGGAATCTAGACTTGAAAATCGTTATGATTTGGTAAGAGATAGTTTTGTTAAGGGGTGTCTAGCTATGACATCATTAGAATATGATAATAAAGAAAATTGTGAGTTTTCAATTAAGGGAAAGTAGAGTAAGAGTACTTTTGTATAATTACGATACAATGACTAACAAAATAAAATTATTTTATAAATTATAAATTTACCTCGTTGTAAAAACAACAGAAATTAAAAGAGGATTTGAATATAATAAGCACATGAATTATGAACGGCGCTAGCGTCGGATAAAAATACAATTAAAATTTATGAATAGAAAGTAGAGGAATTAAGGATGGATAAGAATATGTTCTGTTATCAATGTCAAGAAACAGCAGGTAACAAAGGTTGTACCAAAGGTGGTGTTTGTGGTAAAAGTGTAGACTTAGCAAACATGCAAGATTTATTAGTATATGTTACTAAGGGGCTATCAGATGTTACTACACGTCTTAGAAAAGAAGGCAAAGAGATTAGCAAAGATGTAAATCATTTCATCACATTAAATCTTTTCACAACAATTACGAATGCAAACTTTGATGATGAAATCTTCTATGTAAGAGTAAAAGAAACAATTGCTAAGAAGAATGAGTTAATGGAACAACTATCAAGTAAAGAAGGTTTATCTGACGCAGCATTATGGTCAGGTGATGAGAATGAAGTTCTTAAAGAAAAAGCAGAATCTAATGAAGTTGGTGTATTAGCAACTGAAAATGAAGACATTCGTTCTCTAAGAGAATTAATTACTTACGGATTAAAAGGATTATCAGCATATTCAAAACATGCAAACGCGATTGGTTATGACAACGAAGAAATCGATGCATTCATGCAAGAAACATTAGCTAAATTATTAGATGATTCTTTAACAGCAGATGATCTAGTAGCATTAACATTAGAAACAGGTAAATTTGGCGTAGATGGTATGGCATTACTAGACACAGCCAATACAACAACTTACGGAAATCCAGAAATTACAAAAGTTAATATTGGTGTAGGCAAGAACCCTGGTATCTTAGTTTCTGGCCATGACTTATCAGATCTTGAACAATTATTGATTCAAACAGAAGGAACAGGCGTTGATGTATATACACATTCAGAAATGTTACCAGCACATTACTATCCTCAACTTAAGAAATATAGCCACTTAGTAGGTAACTATGGTAACGCTTGGTGGAAACAAAAAGAAGAATTCGAAAGCTTTAACGGACCAATCTTAATGACTACAAACTGTATTGTGCCTCCAAAAGCATCTTATAAAGATAGAATGTTTACAACAGGAGCAGCTGGCTATGTAGGGTGCAAGCATATTGAAGGTGAAGCAGGAAGCCAGAAAGATTTCTCTGAAATCATTGAATTAGCTAAGAAATGTCCAGCTCCTACAGAAATTGAAACAGGTGAAATCGTTGGCGGATTCGCACATGCACAAGTATTTGCTCTAGCAGATGCAGTAGTGGATGCAGTAAAATCAGGTGCAATTAAGAAATTCGTAGTAATGGCAGGTTGTGATGGTAGAGCAAAATCAAGAAATTATTACACAGACTTTGCTAAAGCACTTCCAAAGGATACTGTAATCTTAACTGCAGGTTGTGCAAAATATAAATATAACAAGTTAAATCTAGGGGATATCGGTGGTATTCCAAGAGTTCTTGACGCAGGTCAATGTAATGATTCATATTCACTAGCTCTAATCGCACTTAAACTGAAAGAAGTATTTGGTTTAGCAGATATCAACGAGTTACCAATCATCTACAACATTGCATGGTATGAACAAAAAGCTGTAATCGTATTATTAAGTTTATTATATCTTGGAGTAAAAGAAATTCACTTAGGACCAACACTTCCTGGATTCCTTTCTCCAAATGTAGCGAAAGTATTAGTAGATAACTTTGGAATTGCTGGAATCTCTACAGTAGAAGAAGACATGGAATTATTCTTCGGAGATGAAGTGAAAACTGCACAGGTAGAAGAGGGAGTAATTTCGAAAGATATGATTATTGGAGATGTTCTTCAATTAAATCCTGACAATGCAAGAGTGTTAATGGAAGCAGGAATGCATTGCCTAGGTTGCCCATCATCACAAGCGGAAACATTAGAAGAAGCATGTATGGTTCATGGACTTGATGTGGAAGAATTGTTAAGTAAATTAAAGTAATAGATTATCATAATAAATTATTGTGTAGAAACTCCCAATTAGCATATGCTAAGTTGGGAGTTTTTTATATGGTTATTACGTGTTAATAAATTTCGTGTAGTTTTAATAAGTTTATGCCATTATAATAAAGATAAATTAAAGAAACTATAATCATACTAGTAAAAAGATATAGAATTTGTGTCGAATAAGATAAAATATTGTTGACATATATCAAATTACGTGATATGATGTATTTATCAAATAACAGTTGGATTGTTACTGGTTAAGCAGGCTATACCACTTTATGAAACTATTTATATTCATAAGTGAAGTATGGCCTTTTTTTGACCCTAAACTAGGAAGTAAACAGTTAACACTTTTCTCACAAACAAAAGGAAGACGAAAGAATTATGAAAATTGTTAAAGTAATTAACAATAATTTAATTAGAACTTATGATAAAAATGGTAATGAAGTATTAGCCATGGGATGTGGACTTGGTTTTAAGAAGAGCCCAGGTGATGTAATTGATTCAAGTCTGATTGAGAAGCTATATACATGTAATGATAAAGCAAATACCAATCAGTTAGTGAAGATTTTAGAAAAGATTCCATTCGAACATATTCAAGTTACTAATGAGATCATTAATTTTGCAAGAGTATCATTAGGGCAAAAGTTAAATGATAATATATTCATATCATTAACAGACCATATTAATTTTGCAATTGAACGATATAAGAATGGGGTAGCAATAAAGAATGCTTTGCTATGGGAGATTAAGAAATTCTATAATCATGAATACCTAATAGGTAAAGAAGCTTTAGACATTATTAATAGAAGACTTGGGATTCAATTACCAGAAGATGAAGCTGGTTTCATTGCACTACATCTGGTTAATGCATCTATGGATGAGATATCCATGCAAAAAGCCACAGTTATGGCAAAGATGATGCAACAAATTATTAACATAGTGAAGTATCATTTTAATATGGAACTAGATGAGTATTCTGTTCATTATGAGCGTTTTATTACGCACGTAAAGTTTTTTGCACAGCGTGTTTTATCAGGAACTGTAATAAAAGATCAAGATGAACATTTCCTTGCAGTATTAAAACAACAATGCAAAGAAGAGTACGCATGTACGCAGAAGGTGAAAGAATTCATCAAACAAGAATATGGATGTGATTTAACAGAGGATGAGATGATTTATCTGACTCTGCATATTAAAAGAATTACATCGAAGTAAACGATTAATAGGATTGTTACTTTAAGTAGGCTATACCTAAATTAATCTTGCTAGAACTTAACTAGTAAGATTAGTTTAGGTATTTTTTTATTCAAAGGAAGGAAGGGTAAGGATATGGACTACAAGAAATTAGGCGAGAGCGTATTAGGACTCGTAGGCGGAAAAGAAAATGTTGCTTCATTGACACATTGTGCAACAAGACTAAGATTTAATCTAAAAGATGAAAGTAAAGCAAAGACAGACGCATTAAAGAGTACATCAGGTGTTATGGGGGTAGTTAGTAATGCTGGCCAATACCAAATCATTATTGGCAGTGATGTAGGTAATGTATATAAAGAGATTGTAAAGATGGCAGATTTAGATCAGGGAAATCAAAATGTTAATGTAAAAGAAGATAAACGATCAAAAGGTGCTAAAGTAATTGATACTATCACAGGTATCTTCACACCAATTCTACCTGCAATTACAGCGGCAGGTATGTTAAAGGCAGTACTTGCGATTTTAGTAGCATTTAAATTGATTTCCACAGATACGCAAACATACCAAGTAATTAACTTCATGGCGGATTCAGCGTTTTATTTCTTACCAATATTACTTGCTAATTCAGCTGCTAAGAAGTTTAAATGTAATGCATATTTGGCAATGATGATTGGTGGTATTCTATTACATCCAAACTTTGTATCAATGGTAAATACAGCAAAAGAAGCAGGTACTGGTATTCATGTATTTGGTTTGCCAATTTCACTTGCTAGTTATTCATCATCTGTATTACCTATTATTCTAGCAGTTTGGTTTATGTCATATGTGGAACCAATTGCTGATAAGATTTCACCAAAAGCAATTAAGTTCTTCTCAAAACCATTAATAACAATTGCAGTTACTGGTATCATCACATTAGTAGTTATAGGGCCAATCGGATATAACATTAGTAACCTTATTGGAGATGGTATTAAAACAATTGAATCATATTGTAGTTGGTTAGTTCCGACATTACTTGGTGGATTAACTCCATTATTTGTTATGACAGGTACACATTATGGCTTAGTTCCAATCGGTATCAACAATCGTATGACATTAGGATATGATGCAATTATTTATCCTGGTATGTTAGCTTCAAATGTAGCTCAAGGTGGTGCAGCACTTGCTGTAGCATTTAAATCAAAAAAATCAGAAATTAAACAATTGGCAATGTCAGCGGGTATCACAGGGGTATGTGGTATTACAGAGCCAGCGTTATATGGTGTTAACTTACGTTTTAAGACTCCATTGTATGCATCTATGATTGGTGGTACAATTGGTGGTTTATTCATGGGGATCTTCAAAGTAGCTAACTACTCAGGTGGTTCTCCAGGATTCTTAACATTACCAAGTTATATTGGTGGAGATACAATGACAACATTCTATTTTGCATGTATTGGTGCTGTAATCAGTGTTGTAATTGCATTTGTTATAACATTTATTATTTATAAAGATCCTGTAACAGAAGGCGCGACAGTAGATAAAAAAGAAGATAAGAAAGAAAATATTTCAGCAGTTAAAACAACTTATAATAAAGATGTAGTTTGCGCTCCAATTACTGGGGAAGCAATTGAGTTAAAAGATGTAAGCGATGAAACATTCGCAGGAGAAATCTTAGGTAAAGGTATGGCGATTATTCCAACAGAAGGAAAGGTAGTATCACCTGTTAATGGAACTATTTCGATGGTTTTTGATACAAAGCATGCAATCGGTATCACAAGTGATGATGGTATTGAAATCTTAATCCATGTTGGTATTGATACGGTTCGTTTAGAAGGTAAATATTATACAGCTCATGTTAAGACAGGTGACCGTGTTGAAGTTGGTACACATTTATTAGATTTTGATATAAAAGGAATACAGAGCCAAGGTTTTGAAGTAGTGACACCAATTATTATTAGCAATACAGCTGATTATGAGGAAGTATTAGCAGTAACTGACCGAAAAGTAGCTGTAGGCGAAGAAATAATCAAAGTGATAAGTAAGTAATTGATATGTCAAGACGATAAGAGAAGGGCGCTATGAAATACTAGCGTCTTTCTCAAAAAAGTTAGAATATTGGTTGATTTTGAAAGGAGTATGTTATATGAGTTTACCAAAGAATTTTTTATGGGGAGGCGCTACAGCGGCAAACCAGTGTGAAGGTGGATACTTAGAAGGTAACAAAGGGCTTGGAACAGTGGATGTAATTCCTTGGGGGGAACATCGTCGTGCGGTAATGCTAGGAAAATTACATTACAATGACCTGCCAGAAGATGCATATTTTCCATCTCACGAAGCCATTGATATGTATCATAATTATAAAGAAGATATTAAACTGTTCGCAGAGATGGGATTCAAATGCTATCGCTTTTCATTTGCTTGGTCAAGAATCTTCCCTACAGGGGAAGAAGCAGAACCAAATGAAGAGGGTTTGGCTTTCTATGAAGCATTTATTGACGAACTGTTAAGATATAATATTGAGCCAGTGGTTACAATCTGTCACTTTGATGTACCTCTTGCGTTAGAGCAAAAATATGGTTCTTGGAGAAGTCGTAAATTAATCGATGCTTATGTAAGATATTGCGAGGTAATCTTCAAGAGATTTAAAGGAAAAGTTAAGTACTGGATGACTTTTAATGAAATCAATATGTTGATGCACCTTCCTTTTATGGGAGCAGGAATTATGTTCCGTGATGGTGAAGATGAGGTGCAAGTAAAATACCAAGCAGCGCATAATGAATTGGTAGCTTCTGCACTTGCAACAAAGTTAGCACATGAGATTGATCCTAACAACAAAGTTGGTTGTATGTTAGCAGCAGGACAATATTATCCATATTCATGCGATCCAGAAGATGTGTTTGATGCAATGGAGAAGGATAAAGGTAACTATTTCTTTATTGATGTACAATCAAGAGGAGCTTATCCTAATTATGCGAAGAGATTCTTAGAGAGAAATCAGATTCATATTGAGATGGACCCAGAAGATGAGAGAATCTTAAGAGAAAATACAGTTGATTATATCGCGTTTAGCTATTATACTTCTAGACTTACAAGTGCAAATCCTGATGTAGGTGAAAAGACAGCAGGTAATGTAATCTCTGGGCTTCGTAATCCTCATCTGAAAGCAAGTGAGTGGGGATGGCAAATTGATCCGTTAGGACTTCGTATAACAATGAATGCGCTATATGATCGTTATCAAAAGCCATTGTTTATTGTTGAGAATGGACTAGGTGCAGTGGATACCTTAACGGAAGATGGTACGGTAGAAGATGATTATCGTATCGCTTATCTGGAAGCGCATATAAAAGCCATGACTGATGCTGTAGATATAGATGGCGTTGATTTAATAGGCTATACACCATGGGGGTGCATTGATTTAGTAAGTGCATCGACTGGAGAGATGAAAAAGCGATATGGATTTATCTATGTTGATAAAGATAACGAAGGTAATGGTACGTTGAAACGTTACAAGAAGAAATCTTTCGAATGGTATAAGAATGTAATCAAAAATAATGGATTGAACTAATTTAGATAATTGGGTTGTCATACGAACGTATTGAGTCCGTGCGACGACCCTATTTTGATATATTTAGATTACTAACAAGAATAAACTTTATAATTTCGAATAAAGCTCCCATCGTATAAGCACCCTATATAATTGATATGCATATGCTAATTAGAGAGTTATATTATGCAAGGAGAAGATATGAATAACTATGTAAAATCCTCGTTGGAGTTACATTTGTTTTTTGGGAGAATCATGAAAGAACATTCATTTTTCTTAGAAGTTGGATATACACAGGCAAATAAAGACTATATAAATGAAGCAAAAAATTATAAAAAGGCGTTTGAAGATTTGCTGTACGATGTTATTTGCTGTAGCCAAGGAGTAGTAGGGGCTGCGATATTTGAATCGGGAGAAGTAGTAACAGAGTTTACTTTAGGTGCAGAGAGAAAAACAAGTATGTTAACGGGGAGTCAGCTTGATGAAAATATTACGATTCTTGAAGAAAAATTACGGAACAACATTAGGAGAGCGGAAAAAGTAGATTGTGATATAACTGAAGAGGTAAAACAAATTAATCGAAGAAGCTTAAAGTTGTTAGCAGGGTTAATTTCATTTAAAGAACAGACCTTACAAAATGTGTTGGATTGTAAAATGTTCACAATGAATTATCCGTTGTTAATCGAACATATTATTCGAGAAGCTAAATTATATCAAAAATATATTATGAATCTGGAAGAAGGTAAATCAGACGCTCAGGAGAATATGAGAGATATAGAATTGTTTTGGAATCAAATTATGATGGAGCACGCTTTATTCATTAGAGGATTATTGGATCCTACAGAGAATGAATTGATAATGACTGCAAATGATTTTGCAATGGATTATGCAGGATTATTGGCTGAAGCAATGAATGTAACAGATATGACAATTGATTCTGTCACAGATAAGACACTTGAAGAAACTATGAAATATCGTGATTTTAAAATGGCTGGAACGATGGGAATTGCAGATTGTAAGATTCGGAGTTTAATTCTCCCACTATTAGCAGATCATGTATTAAGGGAAGCAAATCACTATATTAGATTATTAGAACAAAAATAAGATGTAAAAGCATCATACACTGGTAAAAAAAGATCTCAAATTGTTGAATGCCAGTGGCGGAGATATCATATTCGTCACTGGCATTCAATTTTTTGAGATCTTTTCTATGCATTGTATTTTATTGCTATTAATCTAAAAACCGTACGACAGTCTATTATTCGTTTTTGGTTCGTGCAATAGTTATATTATCCGCTTTACGATCTTGTAATGCTTCAATTGGATGTGGCTCAACCTGAAATCTATAATCTTGTCCTTTTTCAGCAATATATTTTTCAATTATATCGTGACTTGGAACATCTTCGGCAGACTTAATCACGCTGTTTTGGTATTTGAAGAAATCATCATCATCTGGTAGACTTGAAACTGGAGCATAATCTTCAAGCTTACCAGTAAGGCGTACGGATTCAAGAATCTTGCGAACATATTCAATGTTTGAGCCTAAGGAAAGAAGTTTAGGAAACTTACCGTCTGGAATTACTTGTTGCCATTCCTTACCTTCGTATTTCTTTAACATGTCAGCTGCGTTATGAAGATGTGCTACTTCCTGTTCAAATTGTTGTTCCCATATCTTTTTGATATAAGGATCACATTCTGTTTCGAAACAAGAATAATAAAGGTAGCATTCCGTATATTCGTGCATTAACAAATTCTCAAGCCAAGTACAGTTGGTATCAAGTAAACTACCATATTGAGTAACATGTGCTTCCTCAATAAGTCCAATTTCTTGGTATAATCTACGTCCAATATCGGAAGTATAGAAGCAGCTAACATTCATGTAATAGTTCATGGTTTGTTGTTCTGCAGCAGTTATTATATTAACATGTAGTTTAGTAAGAGGGTCAGCCGTTTTACTGTTAATAAAATGTTTTACATCATCAAAAGGATAACGATGCTCGGCAATGGTTGGACGACCAGGCATAATTTCAGTGTATTTACCAACTAACTTATCAGCATAGATGTGATGCTCCATCTCGAGTAGATTAGCATAACGGAATAAGTGATCGAAATCCTCTAACAGTGCGAAATCAAGGGCTTTTTTTACATTGGGATCTTTTTCGTCCTTAGCCATGATGCTGGTAAGGTCAACTGCCAATTGTTCATATCCAATAGTAGTTTCTAAGATTGTTTCATTGATTGGCTTTAGGTTACTAATACGTTTTTGCTGTTGTTGTTCCACACGTCTCATGGAAGCTAATTCTCGTCTGATGTCATTATTGTTACAATTACGTGAGAATTGATGAGAAAACCAAACTGCCTCATATTCCGCACCATTCATTAAGATAATACGAGTTTTGGTATATGGATCTGTTGCATCTTTATCATAGGATTTAGGATACAAGTCTTTGAAATCAATAAACGTATCATTGACGTTTTTTGATTGTAGTTCAAAAGGATTTATTGACATAAGTAGAGCCTCCTAATATATTTTAAATAGTAGTATTTGACTTTAACTCATGATTTATTCGAATAAGTTAGTTGCATAAAATTAAATAATTTTAATTTCGTTGTAATTACAACATATATTTGTGAGATAATAAGTTATAATAGGGGCATAGTAATGAAAGTTTAAATGCCAACAAGTGAAATTATATAGAGTTAAGTAAAGTTAAAATTACGAAAGGAGATATGCACGTCTATATTCCGATTTATGGATATGATATAGTAAGCAAGCAAGCTTACGATGTGCATGAAATAATTATGAATTACGAAGATGAAATTACAGAACAATCAATTATTAGTGATATTATAAAACATCACCCAGAGAATGCAGAGGTATTGTTAATGTCAGGGATGCATTGTATCGGATGCCCTTCTTCAAGATCAGAAACATTAGAAGAAGCATGTGCGGTTCATGGTCTTGATTTAGATCTGATTTTAAGCCAATTATTATAATTCTGAAGGGAGATATTTGTTATTATGTATGGAGTGGATATTCTTGTTAAGGAACATGATGCTATACTACGTATGGCAGAGGTGATGCGAAAAGCTAGTTTACACGTAATGAACGGTGGGAAATTAGTAGTGGCAGACTTTGATGATATGGTGGATTTTGTTAGAAATTATGCTGACAAGCATCATCACAAAAAGGAAGAAAACCTATTATTTGATTTTATGGTTAAAGAGCTCGGTAATATTGGTAAGAATCTTGTTACCCATGGAATGTTAGTAGAACATGACCTTGGTAGGCTGCATATGACTGAACTAGAACAAGCATTAAGAGCATATGAGGCAGACAATACTAATACAGATGCAAAACTAGATATTATTGTTAATACAACTGCATATACGTATCTAATCAAACGTCATGCTACAAAAGAGAATGAGGTTGTATTTACTTTTGCTGAAAAGAATCTAAAAAAAGAAAGTTTAGTTTTTATTGATGAACAGACAAAGATTCTCGAAGAAGAAGGCGAGAAAGAAGGGGTACAGAGTAAGTATCTTGGAATTCTACAAAGATTAGAAGAAAAATATAATTAATAACTGATTAGGGTGTCAAAAGCCAATTTAATTTTGGTCTCGTCAATTTGCTCAAATTTATGTGTGAGTATGTTATACCAAACGTAGTTCACTCGCAACGCGCTCTCGCTAGGATGAAGTTCGTAGTGGTACATAAGGCTCTAAAATACAGAACCTAAGTACCAACGACTTCATACAGTTGCTCATCGAACTACGTTCGGCATAACATTAGTCAAGTTTTATATGCGCAAATTGACGAAGGCAAGTTTTATGTGAGGCTTTTGACACACTAACTAATAACTCAAACTTTACATAATGCTAGGGTTCTTTGTTAGATAATTGAGAGGATAAAAAGTCAACTCAGTTATTTAGCAAAGGACCTTTTTCAGTATAATACTAACAAATTGACTAGCATATAACAGAAGTAGGGATTATAATGAGTTTAGGTTGAAAGACGTTTTCTTTTAACTGAGAATTTAGTTACGACAAAGTCTTTAGAGTTTGGAAGGAGTATAGTGTGAAAGATGAATCTTTCACACGCAAATTTGAGCCTGCGGCCCAAAGTTTGCAGGCTATGGAAAGGGAATGGTTATTATTATGAAAGTTTTATTAGTTAATGGAAGCCCTCACGCAAAAGGTTGTACATATACAGCATTACAAGAGGTTGCTAAGACGTTGAATGAACAAGGCATTGAAACTGAGATTTTTCAAGTTGGAGCAAAACCAATCTGTGGCTGTCTAGGGTGCGGTGTCTGTATGAAGACTGGTAAATGTTTTATGGATGATACAGTGAATGAATTCGTTGAAAAAGCTGCTACGGCAGACGCATTCGTGTTTGGTTCACCTGTTCATTATGCAGCAGCTTCAGGTATGCTAACTTCCTTCTTAGATCGTGCATTCTATGGTAAAGGAAACATATATGAAGATAAACCAGGTGCAGCAGTAGTAAGCTGCCGTAGAGGTGGAGCAACTGCGACATTTGACCAGATTAATAAGTACTTCACAATCTGTAACATGCCGATAGTTTCATCTCAATACTGGAACATGGTCCATGGCAATACTCCAGAGGAGGTTGTTCAAGATGAAGAAGGTATGCAAACTATGAGAACACTTGGAACAAACATGGCATGGCTCCTCAAATGTATTGAAGCAGGTAAGAAAGCCGGTGTTGCAATGCCTGTAAGAGAAGAAAAGGTTAGTACGAATTATATTCGTTAGAGTGTATTAGAATTATACTCTTGTTGATGGAATTATATTGAGAAATAAAAAGAGATTAATGCTTTTTAATACAAATTAACAAGTTGGGGTAATGGACAAAAGTTCATTACCCCAACTTGTATGATAAAGCAACAATATTTATTTTTGATAAAATACAAACTATTAGGTATACATGTTACAATACGATTATGGTATAATGTAACTTATCAGCAGGAAATCAAGCACGAACGAAGTGAGTATTTGATTTCATCTGATAAGTTAGCGATAGAACGAAGTTCTAGAGCATAGTAACAGCGATACACAGAAAGGAATATTTACAATGAAATGTTTAATATTAAGTAATAATGAAATATCTGATGAAGAATGCGGATGCATTATTAAGGAATCATATAAAGTAAAGAATGGAAAAGAATTACCAAAGAGAGTAAAGAGAATTGTTGGTTGGAAGAGTATCTGCAGGTCTTGTAGCAATCACAAAATACCGAAATAAATCAGTATATGGAGGTAGTCAAACATGTTTAATGAATTAACTCAGAGTGATATCAAGAAGATTCAAGATGAGATTGATTATCGTAAATTAGTTGTTAGAAAAGAAGCAATTGATGCGGTTAAAGAAGCCAGAGCTCATGGGGATCTTAGTGAGAACTTTGAATATTATGCTGCTAAAAAGGATAAAAACAAGAATGAAAGCCGTATTCGTTACCTTGAGAGAATGATTAAAACAGCAAAGGTGATTGATGATACTTCAGAAGATGATGTAATTGGAATGAATAATACGGTTGAATTATATTTTGAAGAGGATGATACGACAGAGACATATCGTATCGTGACAACAGTACGTGAGAATGTTTTAAAAGGTCTAATTAGTATTGAATCACCACTTGGTAAGGCAATTATTGGACATCGTGTTAATGACCGTGTACATGTCCGAGTTAATGATAAATATGGCTATGATGTAGTAGTTAAGTCAATTACGAATACTGAGGAAGATGAAAACGATAGAATAAGAGGATTTTAATATACGAAAGAAGCTGTTTAGGTTTAGTTTATGTAGAGTGATATATGTAAACAAAGAGGCAGCTTCTTTTTCTATTCCATAAATAATATTACTAAATCTATAAAGTAGGGGGAGTTAAGTGATGAAGAAGTGTATTGTCTATCTCGTTTTATTTTTAATATGTATGAGCGTTGGTGGTTGCAAGAAAGATAGTAAGAAGCAATCTGTAATTTCGGATGTTGTACAAGAGGAAGAGGGCAAAGGAGAGCAAAATCCAGAAAATCAAGCAGGACAGCAAGATCCACTAGATCAAGAGCATAAAGGAGAACAGACAAAAGAAGAGAGTAACAATACTAACGCAGAGAATGAGATGGTTAGTAGTGAAACTACAGAGGAAAACGATATACCGAGTGTTGAATACGAGGAGTATAAAGGAGAAATTCCACATATATTCATTCATACTCTAATTGCGTATCCTGAGCTTAAAGATAAGAACGGGTTAATGCGATATGATAGTGATTGTATTAATGTGCAGGAATTTAAGAATTTACTAGAAGAATTATATAAGAATGGGTATAGCTTAGTTAATATTAATGATACTTATTATGAGGACTCAGATGGGAAGTTAAATCTTGTTGAAAGTGTACAAGTCCCAAAAGGAAGAAAGCCATTGATTTTCTCTGTAGATGATGTAGTGTATGATGTTAAGAAACGTGGTAATGGAATGGTGGATTTCCTAACAGTGAACGAGGAGAATCAAATCGTATCAGGTACTTATCAAAAAGATGGTACAGTAGTATATTCGGACGATAATGAATTTGTACCAATACTTGAGAAATTTATAGAAAAATATCCAGACTTCTCATCGCATGGAGCAAGAATGACTTTATGCATGACTGGATTTACAGGGGTATTTGGATATCGAACAGATGCGGATTATGAAGGAGATCGTGATGCAGAGATTGTAAAAGCAAAGAGAGTTGTTAAGAGGCTGAAAGAACTCGGTTATAACTTTGCTAGTCATAGTTATGGACATTATGACGTAACGAAGCATACGTATAATAGTCTTAAGAAAGATTTACAAAGGTTTCGTGATGAGGTTGAACCAATCATTGGAGAAACTAAGATCTTTGTATATCCCTATGGAAAATTGGTGAAACCAGAAGAAGATAAGTATGATTTGCTGTTAGAGTATGGTTTCCGAATATTCTGTTCGGTGAGTGATTTCTTCTATCAAAGAGAGTATGAGGAGGGGCATTCCATATACATGACAAGAGTATCTATTGATGGATATTCACTAAGAAATTATAAGACAGCTCTATCACCAGTGATCGATGTAGACAAGGTGATAGATCGATAGATATTAGGCTAAACATAATGTTTTGCAATTGCTTTTGAATTTAAGGATATTAGTTATTTAATCTACAAAATAACAGAATAATTGACAAAAACCATGAAAATTTATACTAAATGGATTATTTTTCTGTTAATAAATATAAATATTTGCTTATTTAATTGGAGAAGTTATAAGATTAAGAGGCTTATGATGGAGTATTATGAATACTTTTTATGTGTTGCTTTTCAAAAATGCTATATGATATAATAAGCCGATATGTTTGATGGCAATTTATACAAGGGATGTATATATGGCTAATGTTTCATTGGTCAAAGGAAAGTCACAAATGAATTTAAAGTAGGAGGAAGTACTTCAATGAAAGAACTGAGTAATCAGAATCAAAATGTAGCACAAGAGGGTATCTATAGTGTAAAACATCTAGGTTTACCGAAGACGTTATTATTAGGATTTCAACATACATTTGCAATGTTTGGTGCAACTGTTTTGGTTCCTATTTTAACAGGTTTAAGTGTTTCGACAACATTATTTATGGCTGGTATTGGAACTTTGTTATTTCATTTATTATCAAAGGGAATGGTACCAGCATTTTTAGGATCTTCTTTTGCGTTTTTAGGTGGTTATGCCGCTGTAGCACCACTAAAAGATGGTGTAGCTGATCCGATTCAATTAGCATATGCATGTGGTGGTGTTTTTGTAGCAGGTCTTGTGTATTTGGTGGTAGCTGCCTTGATTAAGGCATTTGGAGCGAAGAAAGTAATGCGTTACTTCCCACCAGTTGTAACAGGACCTATTATTATAGCAATCGGCCTTACTCTTGCTCCTACAGCAATTAATAACGCTTCAACAAACTGGGTTATTGCAATAGTTGCAGTAGGCATAGTAATTGTATGTAATATTTGGGGAAAAGGTATGGTCAAAATCATTCCTATTATGCTAGGTATTGTAGGTGCATACATCTTAGCACTTTTTATGGGAGAAGTAGATTTTACTTCAGTTAAAGAAGCAGCGTGGCTTGGTATTCCGCTGAAAACAGCCAATTTTGCAAAGTTTAATTTAAGTGCAATTATTACTATTGTACCAATTTCTTTAGCTACAATGATGGAGCATATTGGAGATATCTCAGCTATTGGTGCAACTACAGGTAAGAACTATATTGCAAATCCAGGACTTCATAGAACTTTATTAGGTGATGGTCTGGCAACAAGTGTTTCTGCCTTATTTGGTGGTCCAGCAAATACAACTTATGGTGAGAATACAGGTGTACTTGCATTATCAAAAGTATATGACCCAATGGTAATGAGAATTGCAGCTTGTATTGCAATCGTATTATCCTTCTCTCCAAAATTTGCAGCCATTGTAAGTTCAATCCCAACAGCAATTATCGGTGGTGTATCATTAATCTTATATGGAATGATTTCGGCAATTGGTGTACGTAACGTGGTTGAGAATGCCGTAGATTTTACAAAGAGTAGAAATCTAATCATAGCAGCAGTTATTCTTGTTAGTGCATTAGGTATCCAATACCAATATGTTTACAATGAAGTAGGCGCTCAAGTGATTAATTCTGGTATTAATTTCGCAATTGGTAGATTTGACATTAATTTATCGGGTATAGCTGTCGCAGCACTTGCAGGCATCTTGCTCAATGCGATACTTCCAGGTAAAGATTATGAATTCAAAGAAGAATAGTAAACTCAAACTTCGAGTTATTCCTGTGCGAAGTTTAACAATTAATCTGTAAATTATATATTGAATTAAAGCTGTAGAATGGCATTTTATAATGTTGTACTACAGCTTTTTTATTAAAGAATTTGCTCTGCAAACTCTTTTTGGGTCGAAATATAGAATAATAGCGCGATGTAAATTTAGTCCCAATCAATATTATGTTGAATAAGATATATTATGTAATATGAATTATAGAAAAAGGGAGATAAATATGAATTGTGGATCAAATAATTCCTGTAACGACAGAATGAATAGATGTTGTGAAAAACCAAGAAGGGAAATGCCAAGATGTGAAGCTGCTAGACCATCTTGTGAATCGATGAAACCAAGTTGCGGCTGTGAAAGACCAATGCATGAATCAATGAGACCAAGTTGCGGCTGTGAAAGACCAATGCATGAATCAATGAGACCAAGGTGCGGCTGTGAAAGACCAATGCATGAATCAATGAGACCAAGTTGTGGCTGTGAAAGACCACAAAATGAGTGTGTAAGACCTTCTCGTAGTTGTGCAGAAAAGGAAGCTGTCCAGAACGTTATTGTTGTAAATGATTGTTCTTGCCAAGAATTTATGAGATTATATGATATGTACAATTGTACTACTGATAAAGCTCGTAGAGAATTCATGGGAGCAGAAAAGGGTCTTAATGATGCTATGGATTGTATCAAGATGGGGTTATGCTATAACGAGAAAGCAAAAGAAATCTACACTTGTATGGACGAATTCTTAGACTCAATGAATGAAACAGATAACACAAGAAACACTAATAGCTGTGGCTGTAACATGAACTGTGGTTGTAACACAAATTGCAACAACAGCTGTATGCCAAGACAAATGCATAAGTGTGATCCATGTATGAAGATGAGAGAAGAATTAAAGGAAATGATTTGTAATATGAATAAGCTGGAAGAAGAAAGCTTAGAGTGTACTAAGGCAGCAGTGGATAAGTTAATGGAAGCTAGAGAGCTCAACAAATGCATTTGTGAATTAAAGAAAAAGGTTGCTAAAAATTGTTACCCAAAATGTTAATAGACTAAACGAATGGTTATAACGTAAAGCAGTGAAATTGATTATAGAGAGAAAGAGGCTACTTAATGTCAGCCTCTTTCTTTAACTCTTAATTTTCTTGTAACACCAGAACCAATCAATACATTGTAAACCAAGTGCATTAGAATCTGTCTGACGTGCCATGAGTTCATCGAATGTCTTTGCGGGTGGAACCAGGACAGGCTGTCCAGGAGTCCAGTTAGCAGGGGTTACAACACCGTATTCATCAGTAGTTTGTAATGCAAGTAATAGACGAAGAATCTCAGGAATACTTCTACCGTTAGTTAAAGGATAGACTAAGATAGCACGAATTATCTGATTAGGGTCAATAAAGTAGACGTTACGTACAGTTTCTGTTGAACTTACATTAGGGGCAATCATACCATAGAGTCTTGCAACGTCTCCGTTTTGGTCTGCTACTACAGGGAAAGGAACAGTGATGCCTGTCAATTCTTTAATCGTGTATACCCAGTCAAGATGCGAAGGATTACTATCAATACTAAGACCAAGTAAAGTAGCACCTAGTTCCTCGAACTGTGGATATGCTTGTGAGAAAGCTACGAATTCAGTAGTGCAGACAGGTGTAAAATCCCCAGGATGACTAAAGAATACAACCCACTTTCCTTTGTAATCAGACATTTTGACTGGGCCAAAGGTTGTTTGGGCAGTAAAGTCAGGGGCCGTCATACCAATACTTACATGATTCACTTCCAAAATAGTACCTCCAATTTTAACACTTTCTATTTAATATATGCATAAGTTTTGGGGAAGTGGCTTGGATATCAAAATATCTTTGATAACCATGATACATGTATGATATACTAAAAATATCTGTTAAGTATTGAGGAGGGGAAATGGATCATACTTTGTTAGAACAATTGTCCAAAGTAACAGTGGAAGAACAGAAAATATTAGATGGACATCATGATATTAATCAATCAATCTATACCCAGAAAAATGATTGGGTAATAGATTGTGATAAATTACTACAAAAGGGAAAGCTAATTCAAGTTAGGCCACTCACTCGATTTGTTCATTTCCCTAAGCATACACATAATTATATTGAAGTAATCTATATGTGTAAAGGAAGCACAACACATATTGTTGATGGGAATAAGGTTGTTCTTAGAGAAGGAGATTTACTTTTTCTTAATCAGAATGCATGTCAAGAAATTCTACCGGCTCGAGATGATGATATAGCGGTTAATTTTATAGTATTACCACAGTTTTTTGATGTGACATTTTCGATGATTGGGGAGGAAGAAAACCTACTAAGAGAGTTCTTGATTGGCTGTTTAAGAAAGGATTCGATGGTACCGAGCTATCTATATTTCCATGTATCGGAAGTACTACCAATTCAAAATTTGCTAGAGAATATGGTTTGGACAATATGGAATGACCAGCAAAATAAGAGAAGTATTAATCAGATCACGATGGGATTATTGTTCTTACAATTACTCAATCATATGGACAAGATAGAATATGGTCAAAATCCTTATGAAAAGAATGTAATTGATCAAACATTGGCATATGTAGAAGAACATTACAAAGAAGGAACACTTACACAATTAGCTATCATGATGAACCAAGATGTATATTGGCTAAGTCGTGAGATTAAGAAGTTAACAGGGAAAACATATAAAGAGATTTTACAGACGAAACGCTTAAACCAAGCAATGTATCTACTAGTACATACTAAGATGTCAGTTTCAGATATTATTCAGTCAGTTGGATATGTTAATACTAGTTATTTTTATCGGATATTCAGAAAACAGTTTGGCATGACACCAACTGAGTGCAGAAAAGTTCGTGAAATTGGATATTGACAGAAGGATAGATTCATAGTATATTTACTACAGTTCTTTTAAAAATGAATATAGATTGGGATTGAGGTTCTCCCATGATGTATAATCAAAACCGCATGTATGCTGATGACTTCTGTGAATACTCACAGGGGATGTCAGCTTTTTTTATGCTTTAATCTATCGTTAAAAAAGGAGAAGAATTATGTTAACAAGCCTTGCACTAATTTTTTTACTAGGTCTATTACTAGGATCTATATTTACGAAGTTAAAGCTACCAGCTTTGCTTGGTATGATTTTGACTGGAATACTATTAAGTCCTCATGCTTTTAATTTGCTAGATGATTCCATTCTATCTATATCACCTGATTTACGGCAACTTGCATTAGTAATTATATTAACTAGAGCGGGATTATCCTTAAATCTAGAAGATTTAAAGAAGGTGGGAAGACCTGCAGTACTTATGTGTTTTGTACCAGCTTGCTTTGAGATTGTTGGTATTGTCATTCTAGCACCTAAATTATTAGGGGTGACTGTGATTGAAGCCGCAATTATTGGGGCAGTGGTTGCTGCTGTGTCTCCTGCTGTTATTGTACCAAGAATGATTCGTCTAATGGAGGAAGGTTATGGAGTAAAGCATAGTATCCCACAATTAATACTTGCTGGTGCTTCTGTGGATGATGTTTTTGTTATTGTTTTATTTACATCGTTTATCTCATTAGAAACAGGTGGTAGCGTATCTATTATGAATTTCATTAAGATACCGATTTCTATTATCGTAGGTATATTAGTAGGAATGTTGGTAGGTAAGATGTTGATAATTTTCTTTAAGAAATTTCATGTGAGAGATTCTGCTAAATTATTAATCATTCTAAGCATATCATTCTTATTAATTGTCTGTGAAGAGGTTCTAAAACCTTATGTACCAATGTCTGGTTTGATTTCGATAATGGTGTTGGCAATTACCATTTATCGTTCATATGAAGTGTTAGCAAAACGTTTGTCAGAAAAGTATAATCGTTTATGGGTAGCGGCAGAAGTGTTGCTTTTTGTTTTGGTGGGAGCAACAGTAGATCTAGAGTATGTATTCCAATCAGGAATATTTGCAGCCATTTTAGTAGTAGTAGGACTTATCTTCCGTATGATAGGAGTATTAGTTTGTTTAATAAGAACAAAACTAACGGGGAAAGAGAAGGCATTCTGTATGATAGCATATACACCAAAAGCAACAGTTCAGGCTGCTATTGGAGGAGTTCCACTCTCCATGGGACTCGCTTGTGGTAATAAAGTATTGACTGTGGCAGTATTAGCCATACTAATAACAGCACCGTTTGGAGCAATATTAATTGATTCGCTATACAAAAAATTATGTGAAAAAGAAATGTAATAGAGTTTCGCAATTAGCAAAATTAAAAGTAAAATATTCCTCGTATAGTATGTAGCCTTTTTGCCATAATAAATATTGTGCGCTACGTTGTTTCGCGGCCACTAACCAATAAAAACAAAAATGAGCAAATTAATGGAGGTTTATTATGGAAAAGAATTCAAGTATCGGCTGTACGGTTAATAATTGTCAATATCATGCACAAAGCGAAGATTACTGTACTTTGAATAAAATTGAAGTTGGTACACACGAGTCTAACCCTACTAAAGTGGAATGTACAGATTGTAAATCCTTTGTCTGTAAACCAGAAGCTAGTTGTTGTAAATAACTAGTATCTACTACAAGGCTGTATCATAAAGTTGATAGAATGAAAGTTCTGTTAATTTTGTGTTACAGCCTTTTATTTGATTTTAATTGTTTTAATTAAATAGAGATACTAAATTATACTTGACTATAGAGTGAAAATGGGGTTTATTATATAAGGCAGTTAATTTACGGAGGAAAAAAGATGAAACAACCTAATTTGTTAAATGATAATGTGAAAAAATTATTTTTTCGTTATCTTATACCATCGGTTAGTGCTACACTAGTGACTTCGATTTATGTGTTAGCAGATACGATTTTTATTGGAAAGGGAATATCTGATACTGCAGTAGCTGCACTTAATATAATAATACCATTGTTTTCGTTGTATTTTGGAACGGGATTATTGTTTGGTGTTGGTGGATCAGTATTATTATCAGTATCAAAAGGACAAGGGGATGAGAAGAAGGCTAATACGTATTTTACGGTAGCGTTTATTGCTAATAGTATTGTATCTCTTGCCTTTTTACTTATTAATTTAGTAGCATTTGATCAAATTGCTTACTGGTTAGGAGCTTCTGAAACAACAATCGGTTATATACGTGAATACGGTATGTATTTTATCTGGGGTATTCCGTTCTTTTGTTTTTCATCATTCTTACAAGCGTTTGTCAGAAATGATAAAGCACCGAAACTTTCAATGATAGCAGTTATTAGTGGTGGTGTTATTAATATTATAATTGATTATGTATTTATCTATATCTTTGATATGGGAATGGGTGGCGCATCATTAGCTACTGTACTTGGTTCAGTAGTTGCATGTATCATATTATCAACTCACTTTTTTTCAAAATCAAATACGTTGCATTTTGTAAAGCAAGGATTACATTTACGTTATTTTGGTGACGTTATGAAAAATGGATTTTCTAGTTTTCTAATTGAGATGTCATCAGGAATCGTTATATTCATATTCAATAACCAAGTACTGCGTTATATTGGCGATATTGGTGTCACTGTATATAGTATCATCTCAAATACAGCAATTATTGTATCTTCATTAAGCAATGGTATATCGCAAGCAGCACAGCCATTGTTAGCAGTTAATTATGGAGCAGGGAAATATGATCGAATTCATCAAGTGAAACGACTTGGATTAGTTCTTTCATTCGTGACTGGAATCGTCTTTGCAGTGATAGGTTTTTGCTTCCCAGAGTTTATTGTGGGATTATTCGTACATCCATCTAAAGAAGTGCAGGAATTAGCGCCAATGGCCATTCAGATGTACTTCATATCATTTATCTTAATGGTTCCAAATATTTTTTATAGTAACTATTTCCAATCGACGTTGCAACCAATCTATGCACTTATTATCTGTGTATTGAGAGGATTGATATTGAGTGGAGTTCTAGTATATATATTACCAATAATACTTGGAATAAAAGGCATTTGGATGACTATGATTTTTGTTGAAAGTATAACTTTGGCAGTGATTATCACATTCGCTCTTAGAGAGAAGAGACAGTTTAGCAGAGACTAGTTAATTGGAGAGGAGTATAGGGGGCACCATGACACTACAGCAGTTAAAATATGCAGTTGAGGTTGCGAAATTAGGTTCCATAAGTGAGGCTGCAAAGCGTCTCTTTGTATCGCAACCAAGGTTATCAAATGCTATTAAGGAATTAGAGAATGAGATTAAGATAGAGATTTTCATACGAAATAATAAAGGGATTCAAGTTTCAATCGAAGGTGCAGAATTCTTAGGTTATGCTAGGCAAGTTTTAGAACAGGCGGAATTGTTAGAACATAGGTATTGTAATACTAAGCCTATGAAGCAAGATTTCTGCGTATCTACACAACACTATGCATTTGCGGTGAATGCTTTTGTTGAGTTAATTAAAGAATATGGTTTAGAAGAATATGAATGTTCCTTAAGAGAAACAAAAACGTATGAAATCATAGACGACGTGAAAAATCTTAGAAGTGAGATTGGAATTATCTATATTAATGATTTTAATTCTAAGGTTTTGAACAAGTTGATCAAAGATAACAATTTGACATTCACGGAATTGTTTGTAGCCAAGCCCCATGTATTCATTAGTTCAGAAAATCCTTTGGCGGTAAAGGAAAGCGTGACGTTAGAGGATCTAGAGGTGTATCCATATCTTTCGTTCGAACAAGGGAATAATAATTCGTTTTACTTTTCTGAAGAGATTTTAAGTACGTTATCAAGAAAGAAGAATATTCATGTCAGTGATCGAGCAACTTTGTTTAATTTACTAATAGGTCTGAATGGTTATACCATCTCGACAGGCATTATTAGTGCGAAACTAAATGGAGGTAATATTATTGCGGTTCCTCTATCGGTAGAAGAGAATATTACAATTGGATATCTAACGCATAACAATGGAAAGGCAAGTGAACTTGGAAAATTATATATAGAATTTATTAAGAAATATATTGAGAAATATATTGATGAGATAAAATAAAGTATATAGCGTAAATGTAATTATTTAAGAACTAATTTGCTATGTATTACTTTTAATTCTTAAAAAATTATGCTATTATGAAATTAGCTGTAGAAGGTGTGGGTAGGTAGTTAGAGGAGAAAAAAATTGAATATTGAAGTATTAAAGAAAAATGGGCAGTTGCGTGTTTATAAAAGAAATGAAGTAATATGCCGTGAAGATGAAACTGGACAGTATGTGTATATATTGCTTAAAGGGAAAGCTGACATATACAAAAGAGTTGGAAAACATCAGGCAGATAAGCATGTTGCTACTATTTTGACAGGAACAGTTTTTGGAGAATCCTCTCTTATCGAAGGAAAAAAAAGAAATGCAAGTGTAGTTGCAGGTAGTGATAGTACAGTCGTTTTAGAATGTGATAACCGTAAGTATCGTTTATTACTTCGAGAAGAACCTGACTTAGCTTTTATGTTGTTAAAAACACTTATGTTTCGAATAAATCAAGCTATGGACCAATTATTATCCGTTGATCCGGCATATATATTTAATTGCAGAACAAATGATATATATATGATGATTTCATCACTGGACATTGAGACGTTTAAAGATATTGTTAAAGGAAATTACGAATATCCATTAACAGCGTTAAAAGAACTTAGTGAAATGTTAGATTCTTTGAATCAGAGAAAGCTATCATAGGGAAGTTATACCTTTAACTTCCCTATGATAGCTTTTTTTGCCTTATAGTTGTGGTATAGTTTCTTCCTATTATAATGCGCTAATCAAGTAAAGAGGCATTGTGCTAAAGCAATAAGGCGGGAAATATGTATAAATGTTTAAAAAAATGGATAAAAATGTGTATATACATTGGAGGTTAAAAGTAATTTAATGAAAAACATGGAAAATTTAAATATTTGGGTTGCAAAATTATTAAATAGTATGTATAATTTAAAAAAGAAATGAATATATAAAACAATATACAAGTAGTCTGATGGAAATACATAAACATCGGTAATTACAAAGTGTAGATTACATTTGAGTTTTTTTGATTTTGATTAGCCACATGCCTAGAATTATTGATTGAATTGTTGCAAATTATATAATAAATATGCAAATTTAGAAAAAATAATTTAATTATTACAAAAAAAACCGAATATAACACAGTTGACAAACAATTACAAAGATGGTAGAATCTGTAACTATATTGAACGAGGGTGTTCTGGGGATTCCGGAACGCCCTTTTGTCTCTTATATATTTTTTTCGATTAATGCTTTATAGTTGTAAAGTTGAGATGAGCTAAAAGAGCATAATGCTAATATCGTAACAAGATGCAGTACATATTAAAGTGGCGGTTATTCACACAGTATATTATATATATGCAGAAAATGGCTGGTTAACAAAAGGTCATGCATCTACAATAGGTTTACTTGCGAGGTTATTTCTATTGTTGTGTTTTATACTAGTGTTGTTTAATAAAATAAAATATTTAAGGAGGAAGATTTTATGAAGAAAAAAGGCTTAGCGTTATTACTTGCGTTAACACTAACAGCATCTATGATGGCTGGATGCTCTAAAAAGAATGAGCCAAAGGAAACAAAGACAGAAGAAACTAATGGTACTCCAACAGATGATTCTGCAACAACGGAGGAACCTACAACAGAAGAGGGAACTACACAAGTAACAAATGTAGAACCTACAGGACAAATTATCCTTGGGGATATTACTGAATTTAATGGAAGTTTTATTGAGGGTTGGGGAAATAATGGTGCAGATTATAAAATTAAAACATTAATTGGTACATATCCAGGTTTCTATGGAACCGCAGAGCTTACTGCAGAAGGAACATATGAATATAATCCTACTGTACTTGCAAGTGATCCAGAGACAACTGAAAATGAAGATGGTTCTAAAACTTTTAAGTTTACATTAAATAAAGATTTAGTATGGTCAGATGGATCACCAATTACAGCTAATGATTATGTTGGTGGTTTAATGCTATACGCTTCTCCAGTATTGACAGAAATTGAAGGTTCTAATACATGGGGATCATCTTTCGTTGGTAATAAGGAATATGCAAGTGGTGATAGTAAAGTATTTACTGGTGTTCGTTTATTTGATGATTACACATTTGCTGTTACACTTTCAGCTGAATATTTACCAACATATTTCGAAGCTGCGAATGTTGCTGTTGTTCCAGTTCCTTTTTCGGTTTATGCACCAGATGTAAAAATTATGGATGATGGAGAAGGTTGTTATTTATCAGACAACTTCTCAGCTGATGTTATCAAAGACCCTATGACAGCGGAGAGATATAACCCAACGGTAACTTGCGGTCCATACAAATTCGTAAGCTATGATAGTACTAACCAAGTGGTTGAAGTTGAAGTAAATGAAAACTTCAAGGGTAATTATGAAGGTAAAAAACCAGGCATCCAAAAAGTTATTATTAAATATGTAGAAGATGCTACTCAACTTGATGAGCTAGCATCAGGAACTGTTGATATGCTTGCTGGTATAAGTGGTGGAGACACCATCAATGCAGGTCTTGATTTAGTTGACCAAGGTAAAGTTGATTATGCTACATTCTTAAGAAATGGTTATGGAAGAATCGCTTTCCATTGTGATTTTGGGCCAACTCAGTTCAAATCTGTACGTCAAGCAATTGCTTACTGCTTAGATCGAACTACATTTTGTTCTCAATACACAGGTGGTTTCGGTTCATTGGTTAACTCGGAATATGGTTTAGCACAATGGATGTATCAAGAAAGAAAAGATCAAATCGATAGCGAGTTAAATCAATATTCATACAGCATTGACAAAGCAAAAGAAGTTCTTGAGGCAGATGGTTGGAATTTAAATGAAAAAGGTGAACCATTCGTTGATGGTACTGATAAAGTTCGTTATAAAGAAGTAGATGGTGAGCTGATGGCATGTGAAATTAAATGGGCTAATTCAGAAGGAAATCCGGTTTCAGCATTATTAACAACTATGCTACCTGGAGAGATGGAAAAGGCAGGAATGAAGTTAGTTCCAACAACTATGGATTTCCCTACCTTACTTAATAACTTATATAGAGATGGTATCGATGAACCTGAATATAATATGTATAACTTAGCAACTGGATATACTGCAGTTTCTCAATTTGAGTACAGCTATAATACTGGAAAGAATTACTTAGGAGATTGGAATGATAACTTCTATATGGAAGACAATCTTATGAATATGGGATTTGATCTTACGAAAACTGATCCAAGTGATAAAGAAGGATATCTTGATAAGTGGGTAGCTCTTATGAAAGAATTAAATGAAGAATTACCTAATATTCCATTATACTCTGATGAATATCACACTTTCTTTAATCCAAAAGTTCAAGGTTATATTGGTGATGATTTATTTTCTATTGAGTATTCATTAATCTACTGTACCATTGCAGAATAATAGATGGAATATGAATGGCTATGATTAGGTAGAACAATTATATTATCTAATAAAGATATAAATAGGGCATTTAACAATGCCCTATTTATATGATAGTTGAGATATATCCTAAGATGTATAATTATAGTCAGAAAAAAAATGAGCAAAATAAGTGTGAAAGTGTCTGAGAATTTGTGCAGTCATATAAAAGTGATATCTGCATAAATAGCAAGAAAGCAGGTGTGGATAAGATGGCAAAATACATTGCAAAACG
>ERZ781272.175-NODE-175-length-81281-cov-37.281018_pt1 | contig 81281 bp, 68 predicted proteins | sample MGYA00375850_ERZ781272 | MGnify/ENA primary metagenome ERZ781272 (study PRJEB29790, sample SAMN06051246) | human gut metagenome | host: Homo sapiens | place: USA: Cincinnati, Ohio | collected 2013-06-21 | study: EMG produced TPA metagenomics assembly of the Gut...
GCGGGCGCTGCCTCGGCCTCCCGGCAGCGCCCAGCGGCGCATAAAGATGCCGGTTACGAAGCCGATCAGAAACCATGCTTGTTTGTACACTTTTTCATCTCTTAGACTTTATCTACAAGCTGAGTCCGGATACCGGGCATCCGGCACAATTTATTTTCTTTGAAATTTACCTGGAGGAGAATTTTTGTGCTATACTAATACAATTATCAGCAGGGAGGCGAAAAGGGTATGGGAGAATATCTGACCGCGCCGCTGCCGCGTGCCGCTTCACCGGAGGAGGCAGGCGTCTCCTCCGCGGAAATTTTACGTTTCGTCGAGGATTTAAAGGAGAGCGGCATCGAAAACCACAGCTATATGGTCCTGCGCGGCGGCTTTGTCGCGGCGGAGGCATTCCATGACCCCTTTGCGCCCGATATTCCGCATCCGATGTATTCCGTGAGCAAGACCGTGACAGCGATTGCCGTCGGCTTTGCCATCGAAGAGGGGCTTTTTACGCTGAGCACGCGCATTCTGGATCTCTTTCCGGAATATATGCCGAAGTCGCCGGACGATCCGCTCTGGGAACTAACCATCTTTCATCTGGTCGCCATGCAGAGCGGCAAGGAGGCGAATTTTCTCGATCCAAAGGAAAAAGCCGACTGGGTCGCGCGCTTTTTTGCTTCCGGATGGGAGGGGCGGCCCGGCCGCTGGAAATATGTCAATGAGAATATGTATATGCTCTGCGCCGCGATCCACCGCGTCACGGGCGCGAGCGTGACGCAGTTCTTGACGCCCCGGCTTTACTGCCCCTTGGGGATCACGACTCCCTTCTGGGAGACAGATGAAAACGGCGTGGAAGCCGGCGGCTGGGGATTGTGGCTGAAAACGGAGGACCTTGCCAAAATCATGCTCTGCTATGCGCAGGGCGGTGTTTATAACGGCAAACAGGTGATCCCTGCCTTTTGGGCAAAATCAGCACCGCAGAAGCAAACGGACAATTCCTCCAGCAAGGGGACGGATACGAGCGCAGGCTACGGCTTCGGCCTCTGGCGGTGCAGGGGGGAGGAGCACGCCTACCGCGCGGACGGCCTGTTTTCGCAGTTCGGCATCGTCTTTGAGGATTACGGTGCAGTGTTAGTGATGACGAACGCCGCGCTCGATGAACAGGCCGTGCTCGACTGCATCTGGCGGCATTTCCCAAAGGCTTTTCAGGAGAAGACGGTGGAAAAAACGCCTCCTGTGCCGCATGAACTGCTGGAGGAGTCTTACCCGCTGGACGTGGTGCCTGTCGGCATCCGCAGCCGCCTGGAGGAAAAGCTGGAGCAGAGCGTCATTCGCGTCAAGCGCCGCCGATCGCTCAATCTCATCCACTTTCCGCCGAGCATCCTGCCGATCGCCGCGACCTATTTGAAGCGCGATAAGGCGGGCAATTTCGATCAAATTCTTTTTGCCTTCAGTGTGGACAAATGCGCGATGACCTGGACGGAGGGCGATGAAACGAATACCGTTGTCTGCGGTATGGACGGTCACCAGCGCTATGGGAAAATTGTGCTGGGAGGCATCTCCTATACCGTCTGCGCCAGTGCTGCATGGCTCGATGAAAAGACGCTGGAGGTCTGGATCCGTCCGCTGGAAACAGTTGCGAAACGCACGGTTGTTTTTAAATTTGACGCGCTTCGTGTCCATATCCGTCCTGGCAGCGCACCAACAATCCGCGAGCTGGCGGGGGAGATGGCGATGATGGCAACGCGGCTGATCCATTTCCGGCCCTTTGTGGCGGTCTCTAAATTTTTTCTGCGCCTGTTTTATCCGTTTTTGGAGCCGCATATGCACGGTATCCTCGTCCCACGCGAGCTCATCGATACAATGAAATATAAAAAAAAGCAACTAAAGGCGGCCCTGGCCGCTATGGAAGAGAAAAAGCAGGTGCCAAAATAGTCTTCTGGAAACTCCACGGAGCGTTTATTGCAAAATGTTGTATTTGGAGAAGGGCTGGTTTTCAAGAGGGTGTAATGTTGTAGACAAGGCGGCAACGGGCTGCGCCGCTGCCGCCCTAAAAATATTTGCTCTGTTTTCCACCACTCTATGGTATTTACACAGAATTTAGGAGAGCGCCAAATTTATAAACCTCCATGTTGGTGTTTTTATCCTACACCATCATGAAGGTTTACACAAAATTTGAGAAGCTGTCTATCTGCTTACCGCATACAGATACCTCAAAGCCCTCCTGCCGTATTGATTGAAGATACTACAGCGGATTTACATTGGAATACAAATGGAGTTTACTTCACTCTGCACATACGCTCCACAACTTTTCTGCAGACATTTTTACACTTACAACCAATTCCCTGCTTGAGCACTCTGAAAATGCCCCACATGCCGGATTCCACATCCCACTTCAGGCTTCCGGAGCGGTAGAGATAATCACCCGGGCAGGAGGCCCCGTCCTTCAATTCCATCTGGAACGTATTCCCGATGCTGATGCCTCCCTGCATCGGAATGATTCTGGAATACGGGTCACCTGGCTGCTCTCTCCATTCGTGACCGTGGATACCAAACCCCACGTTTCTCGGCTTATCCGCTGGCATCATCGTGCGGAAGATGACCCGCTCTCCTTCGTATGCCTTGAAAACAGGCGTTGCCGGATCTCCGTGGATCCTGCTGCTGAATATTTTTGAAATCCGGTCATCCCTTTTCAGCCTGTTTGCGAATCGTTCCGAGCGGTAGTTATATCCTTTTTCTCCCGTATCCTCTGCGTCCACCGCCTCTCCATCCTCTTCTGCCGCTGTCTTTATGAGCTCGCCTGTATCATCCAGCATACGGATTCCGTTTTGAATCATCACCACACACTCGCGGAAATTCTCCACTCCCGGTGCAGTAATGACCACCTCTTCTTCATATGCGGCTTTTGCAAATGAAAAATTCCGATACCATTTTGCTCCCGGCGGTTCAATGATAATTGCTCCAAACAATCCGTGGTATCTGTGGTTTCTCATATCACCGAATGACTGAATGATACACGCTCCGTATTCTTGATCGGCATACCACAGATATTTCTTGCTCTCACCCACTCCGACCGTCTGCTCCCGGTTATTATAGCCTACATTGATGCCCGAATCACAAACCGGGTCATAATTCAGAAACTGTGGATTTAAGGATACCCGCATGGATGGTGTGTGCTTGCAGTCCAGCGGAACCCTCGGATAGTCAAAATACGGAATTGGCTTTTTCGGATCAAACAGGTTGTGGAGCGTGATCTCAATCCAGTCACCTGCATTTGCCCGCAGAATCAACGGCTTCGGCTGATCGTTTTCACACATCGCACGTTCCGCCTCTTCCAGCGGAACGAATATCAATCCGTTCGGGTCATGGTCTCCATAGCGGTTATACGGAATCTCTCTCTGAATTGCCGCCACCTCGTACCTTCGGATTACCGCATCCTTTCCCGGACACGGCGGCAGCGGAAGAATCCGGTCTTTCCCTTTGCAGAGCTGTTTCAGGCGTTTGCGCGGATGTTCGTAGGCCCGGACGATTCCCCACAGTCCCAGCCACGCATCATCTATTCCGCCAAAATAGTAGAGATAATCCCCTGGCGCATACGGTTTCGTAATCCGGATGTTAAATGCTTCTGAGATTCCAATCGTCTGGGAAGCTACATCCGGCGAAGCGACGTCTGCCACCTCTTTCTTCCAGGACATTCCGGTGAGATTGAAAGCATGCTGTTCCTCGTGTGCTCCGTCCAGCAGACGAATGATCATCTCATCCCCCGGGTACGTTTCCAGAATCGGTGTTGCCGGATCCCCGTGAACAAGCGAACTGAAAAGATAGGCCGGGTCATCGTGAGTTTTCAGACGTTCCCGCATCGGCTCCGAGCGGTAATTAATTCCCATCGCGCCCGGATCATCGTGGGAACCCGGTACTGCCGGAGGATTCAGCGGACGCCCGTCTTTGTCAAATAGCAGGGCAAAATCATGCACAAATAGCGCAAACTCGCGGAACGATGTGCCGTCTCTTCTTTTGATGACCGCTTTCGTTCCGTATTTCAACTCTTTTCCGGTCCGTATATCGTGGAACGTAGCCCCGGCTTCCTCCACAATCAGCGCTCCGAATACGCCGTGCTGCTGATGGGAATTTGCAAACAGGTGATCGTGGAAAAAGACCGTCCGAAGCTCTGTATTTGCGAAAAATCGCTCAATCAAAGTTTCGTATTTTCTTGCTCCGGCGATATTGTTCCAGCCGTTCGCAGCTCCATCGGAAACAATTGTATCAAACTTTACCAGATGGATATGGTATCCTGCGATATCCGTCTTCGTTTCCATTTGAAATGGACTTTCTTCCAAATATTCCGGGAGAAGATTCGTAAGCCGTACCTCAATACAATCTCCTGCATTGGCACGGATGACAAGGGGTTCCACACATATTTTCCGCTCTTCTATTTTCTGCACATAGGCGTCCAGGCCTCCGTGCCGCTCCAGCTCTTCCTTCAATACAAAGAACCTTCCCTGCGGGTCATTCCAGCCATACCGGTTGTATATGACCTTCGCCTGAACCAATGCGATTTCAAACACCTTTACATTTTCTTCCTCCCAGCAGCAGTCGCCGTCCGTATGACAAGGACAGGTGTCCGTATAAAGTGCTCCCGGCTCAAACTCCGGCACAAAATTCGCCTGCTCCAATTCCGTTGGCTCAATCTTGTTGCTTCCATCTGGATTCAAAATTCCAAGCGGCGGCTGCAACGGCCGCTCTCCAAATTCCCCATTGATGAAATTCGGATATCCAGGATGCTGTCCGTCTTTTTGCGGAGGCGCCACCCTGTCTTTCAATGGCATCAGAGGCGGAATCGCTGTTCCATCCGGCAGCCTTCCCGTTCCGTCTTCCAGCCTGTCGTGTATTCTCCACAACGTCCACATTCCCTCATGAAAATGTGGATAGAGATGACAATGGAAAATTACATCGCCGATCGTCCCGTTCAAGCTTCCCGCTCCATGAAGAATATCCAGCGTATAACATTCCTGTGGACTCAACGTAATGGAATCAATAATCGTAGAGTTTGCGTTTTCTCCTTCCAGCCTCCATTGATGATTGTGGAGATGGAAGACATGGGTTTCTTTGATTCCACCGTGAATCAGACGTATTTTCGACGGGTCTCCCACATACGCCCGCAAAATCGGCGGTGCCGGGTCTCCGTATACCCAGGAACTCATGGAAATGTCTTCTCCGGTATCCGCATGCTCTTGCGTGAGTGGCAGGCGGTTTCTCATCGGCTCTGAGCGGTAGCTGATGCCGGTTGTGGCGGATGGCAGGCCTGTGTGAGGATCCGTCGGAGGAAACCCATCTTTATTTTTGATTTCCAGTTCATCATGAAAAAAGACCGCATACTCCCGAAACGCCGGTTGCGCCGGATGGTAAATATCAGCAAATAGACCGCTTTCCAAGTCTTTTCCTGTCTCTGGGTCCAGCCATCTGGATTCCGCCGCCTCCACGATGATTGCTCCAAAGAGTCCATGCACATTGGTCCCTTTTTCTCCGCTTCTCGTATCGCCCATATCGTGGAACAAGTACACACCTTCCCGAATTGCATACCAAGTGTAGGTAATCCGGTGCTGTGTCGTAGAATCCTTGTTAAAGCCTACATTCGCCCCATCCGATGTCTGCACATCGTAGGCAAGCCCTTGCACATGAATGGATAGCGGGCGATGCAGAGAATGTGTGAAAGAAATAACTACCTTTTCCCCCACATTTGCCCGGATGACGAGTGGTTTTACGCCTTCATATGGCTGAGGTGTTTCCTGAGAAAAATTGCGCATTGCCCCTTCTCGAATTCTGTCGGCATCCTTCTTGAGCACATACAAAAGTCCATTTGGATCGTGATCCCCATATTTGTTGTAAACAATGGGGATTTCAATCGCCTCTATCTCATAGAATCGGGTTTTTTCCGGACTTGGATAATGGCATAGCTCCATTTTCTAAGTCCCCCTAACCCACACAGCTACATTCCAAAATTCGGATATAGTGATTTGCTTCACGCAGCACATGGTCCGCAAGGAGCGGCAAAATAATGGATGCAATCTTGCAGTTCAGAATTCCTTCGGCTCCTGCCGCTTTAAATTCACGGTATTTCAGCGTCTCTGCCAGCGTCTTTTTCGTTAACTCATCCATCGCTCTGCAATCCTGCCGTCTCGCCATTTCCAGCAGTTCCTTGTATTCCGTTGCGAATTCATCCGCCGTATCAATCAACTGCACTTCCGAGGGGTCTAACAAACCGCGGATAAACAGTGCATGTTCCATCATAATCCGATTCCAGAACTCTTCCGTCTCCCGCAGATTCCTATAAGAAAGCCGCTTATTCTGCATCAATTCTTCTACCGTGGCACGATATAATTTTGCTTCCCGAATAATGTGCTTGATCAGCAATGGGTAATTGGCATTGAAAAGCTTTCCATCGCTGACTTCCCTTAGAATACTTTCTTTAAAGTCAATCAAGCCGTTCAACAAGCGGATGGCCCGTTCATTGATTCGGTGAACAATTCTGATGATTTCCCGGCTTTCTTCCCTGTTGCATCCTGAGCGAAGCTTCTTTTCCATCATGGAAATCTCACTGTCAATTGGAATTCCACTCAAATGCTCTGTTCGGTTTTCTGCCGGTATGGTGAATTCCGTCACTAACTCATCGGATTTTAAAATGCTGCTATTAATTCGTCCATCACCGATCCTTACTGTTTCCCGAAGCAAGTCTTCAAACTGCTGCCGGAACCAGTCCGCCTTCTGGATCCATGCCTCATCCTTGCATGGGAATCCCGCCGCTAAGAAAAGGGCGTGCTCTTTCATGATTCTTGCAAAGAATAAATGAGTTTCTATTGATAATACTACATAGTTTTCCATAGCCTTTCCTACCTTTCATTTTTAAAGTTTTCTACAGTATATGCTGGGAGAAAGGGGGAGGTGTGGGGAGAAGGCATTCCACCCTTTCCACTCCCGCAGAACAAAGAATGTTAACATAAACTGGATATTAAAATGAAATGATTTTCTATTTGTCATCCTTGGAAATATAATTTTAACATGATTTTAACGCCATTTTGATGCCTTCTGTGATATCCTTTTTCTGATTCATTCGATCAAAATGGGGGGACTTCTTATGAAATGGACGCGCTATCTATCCGGGAAAACACTTTTGCTGCTTGTATTCGGCTCCCTGCTTTTTTCCTGTGCTCTCAATTGGTTTATTGTGCCCGCAGGGCTGTTCAACGGCGGCTTTTTGGGCATCGCGCAGCTTTTGCAATATTTGCTCAAGGAGGTGTTGCGTCTTCCGCTGCCGGATATCGACTGGGCGGGCATCCTCTATTATCTCATCAATCTGCCGCTTCTGTATCTTTCCTACGGGCTTGACAGGGGATTTTTCATCAAGACGATGATTTGTGTGCCATGCTATACGCTGTTTCTGACCATCGTCCCGATCCCGGATGCTCCTGTTTTTGCGGATCGCCTGACGGCCTGTCTGGTTGGCGGACTTTTGGCCGGGGTGGGCGCAGGGATGACGCTGCTGTCCGGTGGCAGTGGCGGCGGGGAGGAAATTCTGGGCGTTTATTTCACCGTACGTAATCCGAAATACAGCGTGGGAAAGCTTCTGCTGATACTCAATGTGCTCGTTTATACCGCATGCCTTTTGATGACGGATTTCGAGACGGTGGTCTATTCGATCATTTACAGCGCTGTGACAGCGGTCGCACTCGACCGGGTGCATTTGCAGAGCATCATGCGCAGCTGCCTGATTATTACCAAGCAGCCGGATATGGAGCGGCTGATTTTTGAGACGGTACATCGAGGTGTAACGTACTGGGACGGTTACGGCGGTTATACAAAGGAGCAGGCGAATATCCTTTTGACAGTCGTGACCAAGAAGGAATCCCTCCTGCTCAAAAAGGCGGTGCTTCAGAAGGATCCTGCGGCATTTATCCTGATCCATGAGGATATTATGATTGAGGGGAATTTTCAAAAGCGTTTATAGGAGGATTTGCTTTATTTTAATACCTCCCGCCGGAGCTTAACACGCCTTTAATGCAAACTTAACTCCCTTTTCAAACGCTTCTGTTATCATAGGGCCTAAATGATAAGGAGGCGCTCTTCAGATGGGTGATATGATTGCACATATGACAGCCGGAAAGATGCTTCGGTGCAGATTGGCTAAACAGGAGCCAGGGCTTTCGCTCTACATGCCCGCATTTTTTCTGGGAAATATGGGGCCGGACATTTTTTATTACAGCCTGTTGCCCGGTAAAAAAAGCCTAATGGGCTATGGTGACCGCTTTCAGGTGGATGTGGACATTGCATCCATGTTTCGCGTCGTAGAGGCGGAGGAAGCTACGGCGGGGAGGCATAAACAGCTTCTGTTCTCCTGGTATGCGGGTCTGATTTCGCATTACTGTGCGGATAAATATTTGCACCCGTATGTGGAGAGCTCCGTCTATGAGCGCCAGAAGGCGGGGATGGGGAGCAATGCAAGCCTGCACGGCCTGTGCGAAACAGAGATTGACATCGCCCTATACCACAAGCAGACGGGCAGACCGATTTCCACGTTTACGGCGGACTTTCTCCGGCTGGAGGCGGGGGAGACACAGGCGATCGCGGAGGTATGGCACAAATTGGTCGCCGCCCTGTTCCACGAAACGGTGAAGCTTTCGCAGATCACGAATGCGATCCACACGATTCCTGTACTCACCTTCCTTCAACTGCATGGGACGAGCCTTACAAAGCCCATTGCGAAAGCGGTTAGCCGTTTTTCTTCGGACGGCTACGATCTCTCGAATAAGCTGAAGTGTGATCATCCCTGCGCTGAAATTCTCAACGAGGAGCGCAAAGTGTGGCGCGATCCGAGGCATCCGGAGGGTGTTTACTGCCACAGCGTCGAGGACATCTTGGTACATGCCGCCGAGGAGGCACAGGGGCTGATCTCCACTGTTTTCCATCGCGGCAGCGCGGCGGATTCTCCTCTGATCACGCGCAACTTTGACTTTGGGTATTACGACAGGCTGGAGGAGGTGCTCCGCATTGGATAACCAGAGACGTTATGTCACCTTCAAGGAGAAGCTATCCATCAGCTTTGCCAGCGTCAATAGCTATGTCGTATCCAGCATGATCGCCTCTTATCTCCTGTATTTTTATACGGACGTTTTTTTGTTGCCTATGGCGGCAGTACCAGTGCTCATGGGCGCCGCCCGCATTTGGGACACGGTCAACGATCCGATAATGGGCATCCTCATCGACCGCACAAAAAATGGGAAGCGCGGGCGTATGCGGAAATATTTTTTCTATTTTGCAATACCGATGGGCATTTTTACGGCGCTTTTGTTTGCCGCGCCCGATCTTTCAAACGCGTGGAAGGTCGTCTTTGCGGTCGTGACCTATTTTATCTTCGATACGCTCTATACCGTTACCGATGTGCCTCTCTGGAGCCTGATCTCCGTAACCACGCCCAATGCCGGTGAACGGGCGAAAACCCTGTCCCTCGCCGTTACGGTCGGCTCGGTGGGCAGCGTGATCCCGATGCTGGTTGTCCCGATGCTCGCGGACCGTTTCGGAGAGCGGCGCGGTTATTTCGGCTTTGCCGCCATAATTGGCCTGTTTGGGATGTGCGCGCTCTTCTCCGTTTACCGGAATGCAAAGGAGCGCATCCAGCCCGTCAAGGAAGAGAAACTTCCGGTAAAAAAGATTATACGCATTGCCTCTCAAAATACGCCGATGCTGCTGACCCTGCTTGCCACCATGCTCAGCTGCACCCGGTACCTGCTTCAGATCTCGGCGGTATACGTTGCAAATTACAATATCCAAAGCAGCTTCTCTCCAGGGACAGTGCAAATTATCATGGTGATTATCATTGCCGCAGGGATGTTTGCTGGTATGCTGGTAACGCCGCCGCTCTACACGCGATTCGGCTATCAGAAAGTCTATATTTTCTTCGGCGTGATGGGCGCCGTCGTGCTCAGCGCCGCCTATTTCGTCGGCTATGACAATTTCTATGCCATCCTACCGTTTTTAGCGATAGGCGGGATTCCGCTCGGCGTATTTTCCACGATCGCCTATCCAATGGTTGGGGACAGCCTCGATTATCTCGAATGGAAGACAGGCGAGCGGTTGGAGGGCTTCTGCTTCTCCCTGAATTCCTCCGTTACCAAATTCAATAACGCCTTTGCGGCGATCACCGTGTCCGTTTTCCTCGTGTTGATCCATTTCAAGCAGCCGGTCGAGAATGCGATGGGCGTCGTCGTGCAGCAGGCGCAGACGGCACAGACGCTCGACGGCATTTTCGCACTGGTGACCTTGCTGCCGGCGGCAGGATTTGCGCTGGCGATTATTCCAATGCTGTTTTATCGCTTTACGGGCAAGCGCAAGGAAGCGATCCTGCGGGAGCTCGAGGAGCGTCGTAGGGAGCAGCAAGAGGCGGTATTGTCACAATCGAATGTTTGATATTGGCTGCGTTTTTGGTGCCTTCGAAGTTTCAGGCTTTGGAGGCGCCATTTCTTGTCTGTTTGAAAATCCTCGCAGTGCTGGGGCTGAAGAAGCTCTAGCACCGGAGGGAAAAAACGCCTTTATACATGCTTGGGCGGCGGATAATTGGAGGCAATCTTAATATACTAACGGATAGAACCGCATGATTGCCAGCAGATAGAAGGAGGACGCATATGGAATATGCCAATTATTCCGGTCTGCCGCTTGCTCTGGCGACGATGTTCCATGAAAACGATAGGGAACGAGAGCTTTTTGATTCGCTTCCGGAGCAGATGCAGCAAAGGCTTTTACAAGAGTCCATTCGAACGCCGCAGGATTTTCATGACTGTATCAGGCGTCTCGAGCAGAAACGATAAAAGGAGGAAAACGGCATGGAGGAGTTGCCTTTGGGCTTTGGAATGGCGCTTGCGCAAAATCCGCGTGCAATGGCGTATTTTTCAAAACAGTCAAAGGAAAAGCAGGAGGAGATTCTCTCCCATACGCATTCGATCCGCTCCCGTAGCGAAATGCATGCATATGTGCAGAGCCTCGGCGATTTCCAATAACAGGGGAAAAATCAAAACTAGAGTTACGCCGCAGAGAACGTTTAGAATCTCTGCGGCGCTGCTTTTTAAAGAGAAATAAGGAGGAACAGCCAATTCAGCCGTGGCAGATACGGGTTATGCCCGTCCCCCTCAAATTTGCCATAGATTTTGCTTGACGTGATATAAAAAAAGGAATACAATGTCTGCAACTGAAGAATATGAGGGAATAAAGGCCCTGCCTTTCAGAGCTGGACAAACCGCTTTTATTCCTCAGCGTATGCTGGCAGCCGGAAGGGAAGAACCCATTTTTTCGCACATGGGTTCTTTCCTTTTGCGGCCTGTTTGGATCTGTTAAACACATTGTTTGTATCCAGTCAGAGGAAGGAGAAGCCTAATGAATATTTTTTTGGTAATCCTGTTATTTGCAGTTGGGATCGTTCTGATCGTAAAGGGCGGGGACTATTTTGTCGACGCCGCCTCCTGGATGGCGGAGGTCTCCGGTATCCCAAAATTGATCGTGGGCGCGACCGTGGTAAGTTTCGCCACGACCCTGCCGGAGCTGCTTGTTTCCGCCTTTGCCGCAGCGCAGGGCAAGGTCGATATGTCGATCGGGAACGCCGTAGGCAGTGTTACGGCGAATATCGGCTTGATCATGGCCATTGCATTGATCTGTATGCCTACCGCTATTAAGCGGAAGGATTATATGCTCAAATCCTGTTTGATGTTGGGCGCCGCCCTTTTCCTGGTGGTCTTTGGCGAAAGCGGCGAGCTTGCCCTGATCCCGGGAATTCTGTTGCTGGTTATTTTCATCGTCGCGATGGCAGAAAATATTCATGTGGCCAGAATCGGCATGCAGGAAGAGGAACGGGAAGTGAAGGAAGGCGACAAACACAAGCCGGCCAAAAAGGAAATTGCGGTAAACATCATAAAATTCATCTTCGGAACGGTGGGTATCATTCTGGGGGCTCAGCTCTTGATCGATAACGGCAGCGAGCTGGCGCGTTTTATCGGCGTGCCGGAGCGGATTATCGGCGTTACAGTGATCGCGATCGGCACCTCCCTTCCTGAGCTTGTTACAACCATATCTGCAATTGTGAAAAAGCAGGCATCTCTTTCTGTCGGCAATATCATCGGCGCCAATATCATTGACCTGACCCTGATTCTTCCGGTTTCCTCCATGATCTTTGGCGGAGCGCTGCCGATTTCACGGCAAGTCGGCATGATCGATTTACCAGCATGCCTGCTGATTGGCTGCATCGCCATTATCCCGGCGCTAATCACTAAAAAATTCCACCGGTCGCAAGGAATTGTTTTGCTGCTTACATATGCCTCCTATGTTGTCATTACCTGCTCCGGACTGATCTGAGGAAACGGCATGGAGAAAAAAGCATTTTTCTATGATCCCCCGATTGGAAGGGTGGTATTGCAGAAAACGGGCGGTCTATTAATCCCGTGCCACCGTGTGATCGGGGGAGACGGACGCCTGGTCGGATATGCGGGCGGGATCGATGCCAGCGGTGTTTCTCTTGCATCGGCGAACCCCGTTCCTTAACTCTTTTCTGAAGCGGACTCTTTTGAGCGTGAAGCGGTTCTTCCGGGTGCTGTTTTGTGTATCTTGCCGAAAGCTGTTTCTGTTTTCGACAAGCTGAAGGGCACGCTGCAAAATGTATTTTGCAGCGCGCCCTCTATTTATCCTCTGTTTTAATCCTTAATACCAATAATTTCTTCGCGTGATTTAAAAATATAACCATTGTCCGCCAGGACGTTCATGTCCTTCAGGGCGACACCAGTACCCTTCACGACGCAGTGGAGCGGATCGTCCGCCATGCGGGCGCGAATTCCCGTGCGCTTTTGCATCATCGTGTCCATGCCGTACAGCAATGCGCCGCCGCCGGTCAAAACAATGCCCTGCGTTGCAATATCGCCCACAAGCTCGGGCGGCGTAACTTCAAGAATGCTGCGCACCGCTTCCAACAAATCGTCGAGCAGATCGCTGATTGCTTCATAAACCTCTGTGGAGGAGATTTCAAAGCTTTCCGGCATTCCGGTGATATAGTTTTTGCCCTTGGCGATCATCGCCACTTCTTCTTCCCGGATATAAGCGCAGCCGATCTGCTTTTTGATTTCCTCCGCTGTCCGTTCGCCGATGGTAACGTTTTTATAGGTTTTCACATAGCGCATGATCGCTTCGTCAAACTCATTGCCCGCAATCCTGACGGAGCCGGAAATTGCGATGCTCCCCATGGTGATGACCGCGATGTCCGTGGTGCCGCCGCCCATATCGACGATCATCGTGCCGTAAGGGTGGTGAATGTCGATTCCCGCGCCGATGGCCGCGGCGAGCGGTTCTTCGATCAGGCAGGCCATACCGGCGCCAGATGCCGTGACAACGTCAAGAATCGTCCGTTTCTCCAGATTGGTTACGGAGCTGGGCATGCAGACGATGACGTGCGGCTTGAAAATACGGTTTCCGCAGATCTTTTGAATATAATGCTGTAGCATTTTTTCCGTCATAGGGAAATCAGAGACGACGCCATCTTTCAAAGGGCGGATTACGGAAATAGAATCCGGGTTGCGCCCGATCATTCGATAAGCAGATTCGCCCACGGCAATCATCCTGCCGTCCTCGGTCTTATCACAGGCGATCACAGAGGGCTCTGTCAGGACGATGCCCTTGCCCTCTACGTAAATCATGACGGAGCTTGTACCAAGATCAATCCCAACGCCCAATCCGAACATGTCCTCACCTCCAAACTGTCTTCCTTGTAATCATGTTATCCGTACTAGAGTATACGAATCATCAGCATTTGTCAAATGGGATCTGTCGAATGAGACTACAAAACGAAAAGCCCTTCAATCATCTTGTGACCGAAGGGCTCGTTTGGCACAGAATCCCCGCCATGCCGGGAACGGCGATTAATAACCTGCCTTAATAAGCAGGTGAGTGCTTTCCCACCGGGTTCTCGCTCCCTTCTTCCAGCCCATATAGGCCGGGAGGTCTGCAGTCCGCCGGCAGAGTCAAGCTCTCTAAAAGAATGTGTTGGGTTATAATAGCCGTAGTGATCGAACAGGGCAGGGAAGCTTCGCAGTAGCATGAAACGACCTGCTTAGTTGTCATCCTCTAGATCAATTTCAAACAAATCCTGCAGACGCTCCTCAAAAACGTGCGCAATCTCTGCGAACTCTTTATCATCTTCGATCGGATAAAGAAACGTTTCGCCGTCTTCCTCCCGAACTTTGACAATGATCAGCTCTCCGTCGTCTTCGAGAAGTTCTTCGGAGTCATCATAGGAGGGGATCAGGGCGACATAACGATCCGTATCGGTTTCAATTCGGTCGAGCTCCTCAAAAACGTGCTCCGTACCGTCGTCATCGGTTACGGTCAAAATGTTCGGGCTGTATGCGTCTTCCATCGGATTGGTCCACGCCTTTCTCTTATTCTGTACTTCCTATTGTAGCGTTTTGTATGCGGTTCGTCAACAGATTTTTAAGAGTCGCCCGCAGGAAATCTTTGTGGAGCAGTCTGTTTTCAAATGATTTTGTTGATGCGGGACGAAAAAAAGGACATTGTCATAAAACAATAAAAAAATTATATGACAATCAAAAAAAGTGTTGACATTTCATATGATTATGCTATAATAAAGATGCAGAAAAGATATCAGAGAGATTGATTCAAGATCGATGTGATTTCGGTCTGCAGGCATCAGGCGGAAAGAAGCCGGTGTCAATCTGAAAGGGGAGGCGGTTCCAATGTACAGTGAAGATCAACCGGGTTCGTTCGTTGCCCGCCGCCGGGTTCGCGCATAGCTTAACCGAAAGGGAAAAAGATGGCAGACCTTTTCAGAGCATGAGGTCAGAAGAATCAGGAGATTCCTTTCACGAAGAATTGAAGTTTGTGATACGGCAAGGCTTTCATTCCGGCCGGTATCTGAAAAGTGAAAGAATATCAGCCTGAAACGGCATATCTCCGGTTGCCTGACGATTGCAAAAGCTTATTTTTAAAGCAATTGTAATTGGCCTGCAAACTTCCAAAACAAATCGTTTTACGGTAATTAATCGAGATGATAGAGCGCAAGGCGGCGGGCAATCACACATCTGGTAAAAAACAGAAAAGCTTGTGAAGAGATTAGCTTTGGCGTTTTTTAGCTCAAAATGTAAAAGTAAATAAGGAAAGGGTCTCCATATATGTTATGTATATGGGGGCCTTTACGTCTATCTCGAATATAGCATTGCAGAGTTTTTTAGAAAAAGATGAATACCTCATATGAGTATTCGGTAAATGCTTCGAGCCTATCCCAAACTTTTTGTAAACCTCCGTCGTGGTGTAGATATAGAAACACCACGATGGAGGTTTATATTATGACGAGAAAGAAATGTACTCCGGAAGAAATCGGGCGGAGGGCAAAAATCCGGGAACTGCTGCAGGTGAGCAATGTAAGCATGAGCACCGAAGGCCATCTACGCGATGGTGTTTCTGGACGTGATCCACGATCATGTTCGCAGCAAAGGCCAAATCGTGAAGAAAGCTGTTTACATTGCCATCGGCATTGATCTGGAGGGAAAGAAAGATGTTTTGGGCATGTGGGCCGACGAAAACGAGAGCGCCAAATTCTGGGCTACTGTACTCAATGGGCTCAAAAACCGTAGCGTGGAGAATATTTTCATTGCTTGCTCTGTGTAAACACCGTAGAGTGGTGGGCAGTTTCTTTTTTTTCGGCTGCGGCTTCTGTCTTTGCAGCCGTATTTTTCGACTCTTGAATTTTATCTTTTGCAGCATTGGTGGCTTTCTCGTTTGTGGCAGAATTTTTGACGGGAGCCGTTTTTGCTTCTTTTGCCGCTTTTTCGCTGGATTCCGCTTTGACGGCGCTTTTCTTCTTCGGCGCGCGCGGTTTCCTTGCGGGCTTCGGCGCAGGCAAAGTATTCAGCACCCATTTCTGATTGTCGCCGTCGAGATCCTCCCAGATCTGTAGGCGTGCATCGTCCAGCAGAGAGATATCGACGATATCAAGACACTTGCCGGACACAGCAGATTTGAGCTTATAGCAGCCGTCCTGTGTCTGCTCCAGCTTCCAGCTCTGCGTAGGCGCGGAAATATTCTCCCACTGGTGCAGCTGGGCACCGTCGTTTTCACCCGCCAGAATGATATCCAGCGCCTTGCCGGTCGCTTTGGAAAGCAGCTGATAAACGCCGGGTGCTGCTTCAACCAGCTTCCACTGCTGATTGTTTTCTCCAGTCGGGGCAAACATGCGCACGTCCGTGTCTCCACATGCTGTGACCGCCTTCCCGCTGAGCTTGGACGTGATTGTATAATAGGCGGAACAGTCGAACGGGTGATCCTTATTTGTCGTTTTACCTGCCATGTGAAACGCTCCTTTTCATCGATTTTGGGTGGCCCTTTACAAAAAGAAAAGACGCAAAAAGCCGCTCAGCACAAGGATTGAACAGCTTTATTATAGCAGGTTTTATGGGAATGTCAAATAATTCCAACGTCATACAATGATTTACGTAAAGAAATAGAAAACCATTCAATACGTATCAAAAATTGAGATAGAAAGTCAAAAAACTGATTTTAGCATCGGTAAACAGGGGCAACAACGGTTTTGAGGGCGATGCCGTGGGCCTCTGCCAGCGTTATCCTCCTCGCCTTCCGGCAAGGAAGGCATCGTCGTCTGCCTTGCCAAAGGCCCCGGCATTGCTCCAAAACTTCAAAGGACCGTTCCAGCGCTGTAGGGGCAGGTTTGCTAGGCCGAGGATGCGGCAAATGTGGCTTTGCGGCTGCTGGGCGGCGCTGTTTCCCCTTGTTTACCGATGCTAGGGATTTACAACATGAATAGGGGTACCGGCGCAGAAGGCTTCCATATTATCCTTGCAGATTTGCAGCAACCGGCCTCGCGTTTCAAAGCCAGCCCATGCGATATGCGGCGTAATCAGGCAGTTCTTTGCAGTGAGCAGCGGATTGTCGGCCTTCGGCGGCTCTGTGGAAAGTACGTCGACGCCCGCGCCTGCAAGCGCACCGGTATTGAGCGCTTGTGCCAGAGCTGCCTCGTCTACAACGGGTCCCCGTGAAGTGTTGATTAAATAGGCGGATGGCTTCATCTTTTGTAGAAAATTCCCATTTACCATATGCTCAGTCTGTGGGGTAAGCGGGCAATGGAGCGTTATAAAGTCAGATTCTGTGATCACCTCGTCCAGAGAAGCCCAGGAGAAGCCGGGGCCCATATCCAAATGCTTCGGATGCGGCGTATAGGCGAGCACGCGCATGCCAAAGGCTGACGCGATTTCCGATACCCTTTGGCCGATCCTGCCGAAACCGATAATGCCGAGCGCCTTTCCGCCAAGTTCCGTCAGACCGGTCTTCCAGAAGCAGAAGTCTGGGCAATTGGTCCATTCACCGGATTTGACAGCCTCATTATGAACAGACACATGATTGCAGAATTCGAGGATAAAAGCGAAGACAAGCTGTGCGACCGCGTCAGTGCTATAGGCCGGGATGTTGGAAACAGGAATCCCGCGTTCCCGTGCACAGTCGCAGTCGATGACATTATAGCCAGTAGAGAGCAGCTCAATAAACTGTAATTTTGGAAGCTGCTCGAGAACTTCCCGGTCGAGCACAACTTTATTGGTAACGACGATCTCTGCATCCTTTGCGCGCTCTACCGTCAGTGCGCGGGGCGTACGGTCATAAATCGTGCATTCCCCGAATTGCGTTAAAAAGCCCCAGTCCAGATCCCCGGGATTGGTTGTATATCCGTCCAAAACAACGATTTTCAAAAAAATGCCTCCTGCCGATTTTATAGAATAGCTTGCTTGTGTTTTCTTTAGCACCGGTAAACAAGGGGAAACAGCGCCGCCAGGCATCCGCAAAGCCGCGTTTGCCGCGTTCTCGGCCTCGGCTGGCGGTAGCCAGCCTTCGCTCTCAAAACCGTTGTTGCCCCTGCTCACCGATGCTATAATTTCCTTATTTTTACTTCTTCCCTATGATGGAAATGAATATAATCAAAGGGGAGGTGATTCGCCGTATGAATTGCCGGATTACGGACTTACGGGCGAAAGAGGTTATTTGTGTGAAGGATGGCTGCCGCTTGGGCAACGTCTGCGATGTGGAAATCGACACCTGCACGGGCCAGCTTTGCGCCATCATTGTATTCGGTCGGGCACGGTGGTGCGGCTTTGGCGGGCGGGATAACGATATCTGCATTCCATGGAAGGATATTCAGGTGATCGGGGAAGAGACGATTCTTGTCTGTTTCGACCGGCCCGCTCCGGAGCCGCGCAGGCGAAAAAAGGGATGTTTTGATGGCCTTTTTGATTGAGAAAGTGAAAAATGAAGCTCTGCGGTTTTCGCCCGAAACGCGTGAAACATACATTCTGAAATCTGAAAGTTGTCATCTATGGTCTATCATCGGTCAAACCGTTTGGTTTGGCCGATATTTTTCGCAGACTTCTTTCATCTTACCGCAGCTTAAGCGCCCTTCCGGGCATTTGCCAGTGACAAAGCAGCTCGGCCCGAAATGTTGAAAAACCTCCGGCTCTGTTTCCCGCAGCAGGCGGAGCATCTCATCTGCATAGATGCGGATTTCCCACTGCGCGCGGTTGCAGGTGCGAAGGCGCAAAAACAGGAGCAGCTCGCGCGCGTTCATCGTTGTAACCACGTCAAGCGTGTTGCCGCTGAGCAGGAAATAGATGAGTGTCTCTTCGGAAATGCCTTCACCGCGCAGCTTTTGATAAAGGGAAGCGTTGCGGCGGAAAGCATCCTCATAGTGGGCAAGGCAATCTCCGTCCTGACGCACGGACGGCGGGATGATCTTGTGTGTGCGGTCCGTCTGGGTGAGCGCCGGGATCATGACGGACTGCATGCGGTGCCGCACAATATGTGTGATGCAGGGAAGGGAAACGCCGTTGAGCCGAAAGGTAAAGCTGATGTTTTCCAGCGCCCGCGGGCGCGCACAGGAAACGACCCGTCGGATGATTTCCGTGCGGTTTTCGGAATCGGACAGAATCCTGTTGATCTCATCGCCGGGGAGCTGCGTTCCCTGAATGAGCGCCGTGCGCGCCACACATTGAGCTGCTTTTGGCGTTGCCGCCAGCAGCTCGATAAACTGAAAATCGTGCGGCATCACCTGTGTGCCCTCAGGCAGGTCGGTAATGCCTGAGAGGTTCGGTACGTCTGGGATTGGCTCCTGTGCTTCGTCGAGCGCGGCAAAAATGCCGGGAGCGAGCTTCTGCGCCTGCTCCTTAAGCTGCTGGCCGAGCTTGACAAGCTCCGGGAAATCTCTGCCGCGTCCGTACAGCATCGCGCGCAGGACGTGCAACAGCTCGCGGCCATTGAGCGTACAATAAAAATTGCTGCAGAAGCAATAGGGGAGGACGAACCGCGCATCCTCCTTGGGGATATCGTGCTCGATCAGGTATTGATAATCGGCAAACATGGATTCCATATGCGCCGTATACGTCTTTTGCAGCGCCTCATCCAGGCCGTCCGGCATGTAGTAGCCCGCCGTGCTGAAATCCACATAGCGGCGGGACTTCACGGTGAAGGACGCGAGGCGGAATTCGATCATAAATTGTTCTACCATGACAGAAACATTTTGGAAGGCCAGATGGAAGCAGGCGTGCTCCACCACGGAATTGTGTCCTGAGCGTGTGACCTTCTGGATCAGGCGGCTGTTTTTTTCGCTATCCTGCGAATGATTCCATATTTCAATTGCATCGCCTGGCTGCGTCGAGATTCGACCGCCGGCCGCGCATAGCTTTTCTCCGTCCTCCGTCATGCTGAGGATGACGGCTTGCGGCTGCAGGTGCTTATTTTCCATAAAGGGCCTCCTCCTGTGAAGTGTAAATCCGTTTTATTCTATCATATTTTCATTGAGTAAGCAAATTGCCGCCCACATGCGCAGCAATTGGGGAAATGCGTTGCGGATATTGTCAAACGGAGAACGGATGGTATAATAGACAGGAAATAAAAGCATACTGAGAGGAGAATTGCTTTATGATCAAACGTGCTGAAGAAATGAACCAAACGGTAAAGCCGCAGATGCGCGGTGGCGATGGACAGGCTGTAGTAACCAATCTTCTAGAGGCGGGAGAATATCAGGGAAAATCGCGAATGATTGCGACCATCACGCTCGAGCCCGGCTGCTCCATCGGCGAGCATGTGCATGAAAACGAAGAAGAGGTCTTTTATATCATACAGGGTACGGCAACTTATAATGACAACGGAAAGCAAGCGCTTCTGCATCCGGGCGACGCCTGCATCTGCCTGGGAGGCCAAAAGCATTCCATTGCAAATCGGACAACGGATGAAACGCTGCTTTTGCACGCCGTTATTTTGACCTACTGATTTTGAGAAAAGACTGAAATTTGAACTTTAGGGCGAAATTTGGTATAATAAATCTCATTCAATCATGAAGGATGATGGCATGTCAGGAAAACTTTTGGTCGTGGAGGGATTAGACGGCTGCGGAAAAACAACGCAGGTCGCACGGCTGCGAGCCTCTCTCGAGCAGGCGGGGGTATCTCTCCGGCAGATTAAATTGCCCGATTATGGCGACCCTTCGAGCACCTTGGTGCAAATGTATCTCAACGGCGATTTCGGACGAGAACCGGGAGATGTGAATGCCTATGCGGCGTCCGCTTTTTATGCGGTAGACCGCTTTGCAAGCTTTACACGCCATTGGAAGGCGGATTATGAGGCGGGGAAGCTGATCCTGGCTGACCGCTACACCACTTCCAATGTACTCTATCAGATGGTGAAGCTGCCCCAGGCGGAATGGGACAGTTATCTTGCGTGGCTGCGGGATTTTGAATATGGAAAGCTGGGAATCCCGGAGCCTGATCTGGTTTTGTATCTGGATGTACCTGTGGAGGTATCGCAGCAGCTTTTGTTAAACCGTTATGAAGGCGATGAGCGGAAAAAGGACATACACGAGGGGAATATCCGCTACTTGCGGACCTGCCGTGAGGCTGCTCTCTATGCCTGTGAAAAGCTGCATTTTTGCCGGATCGACTGTTCCTACGCGGGCGAGCTTTTGGAGGAGACGGAAGTGGCGCGGCGGATTTTTTCTTGCGTGAAAAAGGAGATGCTTTCATGCTGACATTCCAGTCACCTCGTATAGAGGATAAAAACTGGGTGAAAGAATTGTTTTCTTATTCCCAGTTTCAGGGCTGTGAATATACCTTCGGAAACCTCTATATCTGGAATCCAATTTACAGCAGTAAGATCACCCGTTTTAATGACTTTTTTATTTCTAAAAGCACGGGTTCCAAGCCGTCCTATGTGTTTCCTGCGGGACGCGGGGACCTTAAAAAGGTCATTGAGGCGATGCTTGACGACGCGCATGGGAGCGGACATCCCTTTCGGCTACATGGTGTGACAAAGGAAGCTCAGGCGGCGCTTGAAGAGATTCTGCCGGGAGCCTTTGAATACCAGCCATACCGCGACGGCTTTGACTATATCTACAATACGCAGGACCTGATCTCTCTCTCCGGGCGGAAATATCATGGCAAGCGCAATCACATCGCCTATTTCCAGAAAACCTACGATTGGCATTACGAGCCGATTACGACGGCCAATATCGGCGATTGCATGCGCATGAACGCCGAGTGGGAACAGGAGAATCTGAGCAAAAATCCGGAGGGGATCAGCGAGGAGCTTGCCGCAATTCACAGGGCCTTTGATCACTATTTTGAATTGGGCTTTATCGGCGGAATGGTCCGTGCAGACGGCAGGGTCGTCGCCTATACGGTTGGCGAAGAGCTGACGGACAATACCTTCTGCACCCATATTGAAAAGGCGTTCGCCGATGTGCGTGGCGCATATCCGATCATCAATCGGGAATTTGCGGCGAATGCATTGGGCAAATATGCCTTTGTCAACCGGGAGGAGGATATGGGAGAGGAAGGCCTGCGCAAGGCGAAGCTCTCCTATTATCCGGCAATCCTGCTTGAAAAACAGGAAGCCATTTATCGGGGGGATCTGTGATCCGCCGTGCGCGGCGGGAGGATATCCCGCTTCTGATGGAGCTGTGGGAAGCGTCCTTTGGGGACAGCAGGGCGTATATCTCCTTTTTCTTTGAAAAGCGTTTTTCTCCACAAGAGACGTTTCTCTTTGAATGGGGGGGGCGTCCCGTATCCATGCTTTTCCTATTGGATGCGCAGCTTCAGCATGGAGGCAAGCACTATGCCGTCAAGTATCTTTATGCGGCTTGCACTGCGCCATCGTTCCGGGGCCAGGGGGTGATGCGCCGTCTGATTGATTTTGCGGCGCGCTCCGCCGCAGAGGAAGGCGCGGATTGCATTGCTCTAGTCCCTGCTTCTCAGGGCTTGTTTCGCTACTATGCGGGCTGCGGCTTTCAAAATGCTTTTTTCTGCGAAACGCTGCAGCTTTCCCGGCAGGAGATGGGCCAGCTTGCCGCGGGCAGCGCTGCCTCCGGCTCCCCGCTTGCTGTGCCAGAGATGGCGGAGATCCGGCGTACGGTGCTTCGGCCCCGGGATCATCTTGCCTGGGATACTGCCGCGCTCGAATATGCGCTGGAAGAGCACAAATTTTCCGGCGGAAGCGCAATGGGTGTTCGCTCAGGGGAGCAGCAGGGGTATTGTTTGTTTGATCAGCAGGGCGATGTCTGTTTTGTACAGGAGCTGTTAATTGCCAGGGGAGCAGTTGATTCCATGTTTTCTGCGCTGATGAAAGAATCGGATGCGCATATATTTTCTCTGCACTGCCCCGTTGGGCTGCTGCCGTTTTCAAATCGGGCGGAAAAGCGCGCATATGGTATGCTTCGCCCGGTTTCCCCGAGGGCGGCACGGTTGCCGCAGACACTACAAAATGCTTATCTGGGGCTTTCACTTGGATAAGAGGATGGAGGAATTGAGATGATTTATGTTTTCTTTGCAAATGGTTTTGAAGAGGTGGAGGCGGTTGCCACAGTGGACATGCTCCGCCGCGCCGAGCTAGAGGTTTGCACGGTTGGAATTGGTTCAACCAAAATAACAGGCGCGCACGAAATCGTCGTAGACTGCGATCTTGCAGATACGCAGGCCCGTGCGGATGCCTCCTTACAAGCGGTCGTCCTCCCCGGCGGAATGCCCGGAACGCTCAATTTGGAGAAATCGCAGACGGTTCAGGCTTTTATCGACTATGCCGTGGCGCATGACAGGATCATTGCTGCCATCTGTGCCGCTCCGTCTATTCTCGGACATAAAGGGCTGCTGGAGGGAAGAGAAGCCACCTGCTTCCCCGGCATGGAGCAGGAGCTGTCCGGCGCAAAGCTCAGCGGCAGCTATGTGTGCAGGGACGGCCAGATCATCACCGGGCGCGGTGCGGGTGTTGCGATCGATTTCGGCCTGGCAATTGCCGCGGAGTTTGTCGGGCAGGAAAAGGCAGATGCAATCCGCGCATCCCTGCAGTGCCGATGAGACAGGATATCAGGCCGCTCAAGGCGGAATTGCGCAGCCGTTATAAAAAACTGCGTTTGGATCTTTCTCCAGCCGTAAAGGAAGAAATGAATCAGAAAATCCTCAATCGTGTGATGAATTTGTGGCAATACCGTGAGTCTTCGCTGATTCTCACCTATGTATCGACGCCGATCGAGGTGGATACCCATCGCCTCATCGAAAAATCTCTTGGAGCCGGAAAAAGAATAGCCGTTCCGCGTTGTGTGCCCGGTACGCGGGAAATGGAGTTTTATCTGATTCGTTCCTTAGATGAACTCTCTCCGGGTACGTTTGGCGTTTTAGAGCCTGATCCGGCCAAGAGCATTCTTCTGGAGGATGTTTCAACGGGCCTATGTATCGTACCCGCTCTGGCTTTTGATTATCAGGGATATCGTCTGGGCTATGGAAAGGGGTATTACGACCGTTTCCTGGCCCGCTTTGGCGGAAGCACAGTGGGATTATGCTATGACAATTGTATGGTTAAGAGCCTGCCCGCAGGCCGCTATGACCGTCCGGTTCATCTGATCATCACGCAGCGGAAAACACTCACAGGCATTGACAATACCCGGCGGAGGCCCTTTTGAAGCAGTTTATTGACCCGTATTTCTATCGGAACCCGGGTTTTCAGATAGAGTTTCAATCGCTGATGCGAAAGGATTGGTTATCAATATGGAGCAAAACAGACAGACATCCTATCCTGAGGGAAGCGCGCCTCCTGATCGGACGTCGCCTTTGAATACGTCCGAAAATAAGACAAATTCTCCCCCGTTGACCGGTGAGGATGCGGATCGCTTTTATAAAAGCCAGATAGATCGCACACATTTGGTCAAGAATTTCAAGGTTTCAATCGATGAGCAAAAATCAGTCAGAGACCAGGCTGTCCGCTTTGCCAATTTACATAAGCCAAAGGTTAACGGGCAACAAGTGATCAAAACCGGGGAAGGAGGGGCAGCTGTGAAAAAGAAGAAAAAAATTGCCAACCCCAAGGCGCTCGTCTTATGTGTGGTTCTCATCATTTCCATTGCGAGTTCCCTCTATTTGCTTTCCTGTATCAACGATGTGCTCGCTTTGACAGGCAGCGATACAAAGACGAGCGTTACCATCCCGGAAAACGCTTCCCAGATGGATATCCTGCAGATTTTACAGGATAACGGCCTGATCCACCATCCGCATTTCTGCAATTTTTTCGTCAACACGATTTACAATCTGCGTAACCGCGGTACCGGAAAAAAGGCGAAGGATATCAAGTACCTCAACGGTATTTATCAGTTAAACAAGAAGATGGGCGTGGAGGGGATGCTCAACGCGATCAAGGACGCGCCCAAAACAGTGGAAACGAAGAAACTGACTTTCCCGGAGGGCTGGACGGTCGATCAGATCGTGGAGCGCCTCGAGAAATACGGCATTTGCGACCGAAAAGCATTTTATGAAAATATGCAGACAGTCAATTTCAATGAATATAGCTTTATCAAGTCTCTGCCGGATGCGAATCAGCGTTTTCGCAAGCTGGAGGGGTATCTGTATCCAGATACGTACGAATTCTATGTGGAAGAGAACGAGACCCATGCAATCCGGCGCTTCCTCGACAATTTCCAGGAGAAATTCAACAGCAAATATGAAGCGCGTGCAAAAGAATTGGGGATGACGGTCGACGAGATTGTGACGATTGCTTCCGTCATCCAGAAGGAAGCGGCGAACAAAGAGCAGATGGGGCTCATATCTTCCGTCATACACAACCGGCTCAAGAAGTCGATGAAACTGGAATGCGACAGCACAGGCGCATATGTGGATCGTTATATCAAACCGAATGTTTCTGACGGCGAATATCTGGCGTATCGGAACCGGTATTACACCTATCTTTGCAGTGGGCTTCCGGCCGGGCCTATCTGCAATCCCGGCGCGGATGCGATTGAGGCGGCCTTATATCCGGAAAAAACAAACTATCTGTATTTTTATCATGATAAGAACGGCAAGATCTATATGGCGAAAACATTGGAGGAGCATAACGCCAATCAGATCAAGGCTTTACAGAATTCATGATGGCTCGAAACGAATGTATTCCCGAACTGCTTGCTCCCGCAGGGGATCGCGAACGGCTGGAAGCCGCCGTCCGATTCGGAGCGGATGCTGTGTATCTTGGTGGGACTTCTTTTGGAATGCGCGCCGCGCCCGCCAATTTTACGTTTGACGAGTTGCGCAGCGCAGTGGCTTATGCGCACGAAAGAGGCGTGCGGGTATATCTGACCTGCAACACCCTGCCGCGCAATGCAGAAATCGATGAGCTACCGGCATTTCTGACGGCGTGGGCGGATTGTAATGTGGATGCGTTTATCATCACGGATCTAGGCGTGATGGAGTTGGCCAGGCGGTATGCGCCTCAGGTTGAAATCCATATTTCCACTCAGGCCGGGATTGTCAATTTTGCCGCTGCAAATGCGTTCCACGCCCTTGGGGCCAAACGCATTGTCACGGCGCGGGAAATGTCCCTTTCGGAGATTGGCGAGTTGCGTGCCCGCACACCGGGTGATTTGGAAATCGAGTGTTTTGTGCATGGAGCGATGTGTGTCTCTTTTTCCGGTCGATGCCTGCTCTCCAATTATTTGACTGGCCGGGATTCCAACCGTGGCGACTGCGCGCAGCCCTGCCGTTGGAAGTATCATCTGGTGGAAGAAAAGCGGCCGGGCCAGTTTTTTCCCATCGGTGAGGATGAAGATGGTACGTATCTTTTCAATTCACGGGACATATGCATGATCGAACATATTCCGGCGCTGATACAGGCCGGTGTGACCAGCTTTAAAATAGAGGGCAGGGCAAAATCCGCTTATTATACGGCAGTCGTGACCAATGCATACCGGTGCGCGATCGATGGGTATCTGAATGCGGCGGATCAGATAAATTACCGTCCGGAGCCGTGGATCCTGGAGGAACTTTCCAAGGTTAGCCACAGGGAGTACTGCACAGGCTTCTATTTTGAAAAGCCACAGGAGAGTGCCCAGATTTTTTATGAAGGCGGCTACCGTCGCAATTGGGAGATCGTAGCGGTGGCAGAGGATACGCAAGACGGTATGCTCCATGCTGTCCAACGCAACCGCTTTTTTGTTGGGGACACCCTGAGCGTACTGGAAGCGGGAAAAAAGCCTTATGAGATCACCGTGCAGGAGTTGTACGATGCGTTCGGCAATGCAATCGTCAGCGCCCCCCATCCGATGATGCGGCTTCAGATTCGCTGTCAGTGTCGAGTAGGGCCGGGCGCGCTTTTACGCCGGGAGATAACAATGAAAGAGGAGGCTGGTTCGCATGAATAAGGATTTTATTGCGGATTTATGCACACGGATTCAATTGCCTCAGGAGGACAGGGAGCTCGCTTTTCTGGAAATGGAAAAGCAGCCGCGGCGCATCGAGCGATATGCCCGGCGGATGTATAAGCGCAACAACGTAGTCCATTTGCAGGCATTGCTGGAAGCGGATCGGAAACAATATGCGCCCTTGGTGCTCGCCGTACTTCTCTGTGCAACGGAATATACCTATGCGGGCTACCGAGAGCATGGTATCCCAGAGCAGTATTATTATGACATGATGGTCGATATCACCCGCTGGACGGAAAGCGGAAGGGCGGAATTCGGCGTTCCCGGTTTCTCGGAGATTGGCTGGGCAAGAAATTATATTACAATGAATCTATTCCAGCTCGGCCGCCTGCAATTTCAATTTTCAAAAGTCGATCTGCGCGGGAAGCTGAGTAAGCAGGAGCTGAAAGAGCTTCCAATCCCCAATGGCTCCAAAAGCCTGTATATTCATATCCCAAAGGGAGCGCCGCTGGATCGGGAAGCCTGTTTAGATTCCATCCGGCAGGCGAAGGAATTCTTCCCGCGGTATTATCCGGATTTTGATTTCAAGGGGTTCATCACGCGTTCCTGGCTGCTCGATCCACGGCTGAAGGAGCTTTTGCCTGAATCCTCACGCATCCTACAGTTTCAAGAGATGTTTGACATCATACATACGGACAACGATCATTCCCACGCTGCAATCCGTTTCATCTGGTATCAGTCCGATGGCAATGTTGCAGAGTATCCGGAGGCGACAAGCCTGCAGCGCACGGTGAAACAGTATCTGATGAATGGTGGAGAACTGGGCGAAACCTTTGGGATGATTCCCTTGGGAAAGGGACTATAAGAGTGATCGTGTGATCATGTCCGCTGCGCGCTGGTACAGCTTAGGCTGCATCTGTGCAGCGGATTTTTATTGCAAAAAGATTAAAACGGCTGACAAAGCGGAGAAAAAATAATATAATAAACCCTATAAATAAATAGGGAGCGATAATGTGCTGAAAGTCAAGCCCATCCGTGGATCGTCACCGGCGCCGGATCATATCATTACCGCAATTACGTAGGCCGGTATTATTCGGAGCCGGCGGAGTTTTTTTGCAGACAATTTGAGGGCTCCTATCCACAGAATGGACCAGATGGCTGGAAAACGGAGAACTATGCCTTTGACTATGGAAACGCCCATTTTAATATATTGGGAGTGAACGGACCGGAGGATGTCAAGGCATGGGTCGTTCAGGGCCTGAAAAATTGCCGTCAGACCTGGAATTTTGGGTCTTATCACTTTCCCATCTGCTATTCCGGTGCGGATTGCCAAAATTGTGAACGTGTCTCAATCTCTCTGCTGCCGAAGTGCCGTGCAAAACGGCCCCTTTTGCTTCCTTTTCCGGCCGAGCGGAAAAGGAAGGGCCCGCGCGGCCTGAGCGCGGTCCAATTCTTCTTCCCTTATCAAGGCAATCAAAAAAGCAAGCGTAACGGGGAAATTTTACGAAATGGTTTTTGTACATTTTGACAAAACGATATCCCTTTTTCGACAAGTTGAGGCAAGCAAGGCTTGCCTCGTTATGCCTTTGATGCATAAAAATAATCAGCCTTTCCTGTGGGCTGGGCTCACAGGAAAGGTTCAGAATAATAGCATCGGTAAACAGGGGCAACAACGATTTTGAGGGCGATGCCGAGGGCCTCTGCCGGACGACGCTGACCGATGCTAACCAGATTCAATGGTATTTTTGCGACTGTGCTACCGCCAGCTGATCGCAGCGTTCATTTTCCGGATGTCCGGCGTGACCTTTGACCCAGATGATTTCATAGTCCTGCGCTTCCAGCAGCTTTAACAGCGCTTCCCACAATTCCGCGTTGAGCGCCGGCTTCTTATCCGCTTTCCGCCAGCCGTTGCGGCGCCAGCTCATTGCCCAGCCTTTGGTGATTGCATTGGCGACATATTGCGAATCTGTATAAATTTTTACATGGCAGCGCTTTTTGAGAGCCTTCAGCCCTTCAATTACAGCAGTCAGCTCCATGCGGTTGTTGGTCGTTTCCTTTTCGCCGCCTGAGAGTTCCTTCTCGGCTCCGCGGCAGCGCAGGATCGTCCCCCAGCCGCCAGGGCCCGGATTGCCGGAGCAGGCGCCGTCTGTAAATATCTCCACGAGATCAAGTCCTGTCTGCATGATACAACTCCTTCTATGTTTCTCCTCGATAGAATACAGCAGTCCCGGAGGAACGTCAATTTTTCAATATTTTAGCATGCGGAGATTTTGTATACAAGGAGAATTTGATTCTTCGTCCTCTTTCTTTGGTTATTCCGATCCTTTTATGTCCATACTAATGAAAAATGGATGGAAAAGACACACCGTTTGGATGTGGTTTTCCGGAGGAGAGGACTTTTTCATGAAAGCAGTTGTCATGGCCGGCGGAGAGGGAACCAGACTCAGGCCCCTGACCTGTAATATTCCAAAACCGATGGCGCGCTTGTGCGGCCGTCCCGTGCTGTGCTATATTCTGGATTTGCTTGCTCACAATGGGGTGGACGAGGTATATCTGACGCTGAAATATCTGCCGCAGGCTGTTACCTCCTATTTTGACAAGGGCGTTTACTGCGGTATGAAGCTTCATTTTATTGAGGAAGAAATCCCATTGGGAACAGCAGGTGGCGTCAAAAATGCGGCGCGCGGCTTTCAAGAACCGTTTCTGGTCATCAGCGGAGATGCCTTGTGCGATTATGAATTGAGCAAAGCGGTGCTTTTTCACAAGGCTTCCGGGGCGCAGGCAACCCTTGTCACCACACAGGTGGAGGATCCGCGCGAATACGGGCTTGTCCGGCTTGACCGGGAAGGCCGGGTGGAGGGCTTCATTGAAAAACCGGGCTGGGGACAGGCGGTCTCCAATCTGGCAAATACAGGCATTTATATTGTAAATCCCGCCTGTCTCGAGCTTGTGCCGGAAGGACGTCCTTTTGATTTTGCGAAAGATCTCTTCCCAGAGATGATGCGGCGCGATATGCCGCTTTACGGATATCAGGCAGAGGGCTATTGGTGTGATATTGGCGATCTGCGTGCCTATCTGCAATGCCAGCGGGATTTGCTGGCAGGCAAAGTAAAGGTGCGTCTGGCACCACAGATTGCGCAGGGCGTTTTCGCGAAGGGTGAGCTGCCGAAAGGGGATTTTCATCTGATTCCGCCCGTCTATATCGGGGAGAATGTTGAGATTGCCCAGGGCGCACAGATCGGTCCGGATTGTGTGATTGATGATCACTGCTTTATTGGACCAAACGCAAAAGCCCGTTTTTCCGTTATGCTGGAAAGCGCCTATCTGGCCGCTGACGCAACGCTTACAGGCGCGATTCTGTGTTCCGGCGCTTCGGTCAAACGCGGAGGATCTATGTTTGAGGGCAGTGCTGCGGGGACACAGGCGATCATTGGAGCAGGTGCGAGCGTGCGTCCGGATGTGCTGGTCTGGCCCGGCAAAACCGTTGGGGATGCGGCAGTCGTGTCGGAAAATGTAAAGTACGGAGGCGTCCGGCATGAAATTTTTGATGATGGCGGCATCAGCGGAGAAAGCGGCATTGAGATAACGGCGGAGATTGCCGCTCGCATTGGCGCCTCCATTGGGAGCAGCAGGGCAGGCAAACGGGTAGGAATTGCCTGCGATGCTCAGAAGGGGGCGCAGGCGCTTGCCTTTGGCGTGATGTCCGGGCTGCTGTCCGTGGGCAGCCATGTCTGGAATTTCGGGGAATGTTTTGAAGCACAGCTTTCTTTCTTCACGTCCTTTTGCGGGCTTGGTGTTGGGCTTTTCATCACTGGCGGTGAGAAGGCGGGTATCCATATCTGCGGAGAAGGCGGGCTGCCGATTTCCCGTACGCTGGAGCGAGAAATCGAAGCGCGGTTTGCAAAGGGTGAGTTCAATCGCTGCGGCAGCGAAAGCTGCCGGGATGTCTCCGATATGAGCAGCATTCAGATGATGTATCAGCAGGAGCTGTGCAGGACGGCGCCGGCGGGCCTTTTGGGCCAGAGCGCCCGCGTGCAGTGCGCAAATGACCGGATTACCATGCTGCTGGGCGACTGTCTGGGGCGTCTCGAGTGTAGAGAGGGGGAGATGGTGCTCCACGTCAACCGGCATGGGACCAGATTGAGCGTCAGTACGCCTGAAACAGGGCTCGTGGATTTTGACCGCTTGCTCGCGGTCTGTACCCTGTATGAATTGCAGAGCGGCCATGACGTTGCGCTGCCCTATGACGCGCCGCGCCTGCTCAATACCATTGCGCAAGGCTATGAGCGCAAGGTCCTGCGCTATCTGATCAGCCCTGCGGACAACAGTGACGCGCGTGCTCGGACGGTCAGCGCCTCACAGCTATGGGTGCGCGACGGCCTATTTATGGCGGTCAAGCTCCTGGCAATTATGAAGGAGCGCGGCGTATCCCTTTCACATCTGCTGTCAGAGCTTCCCGATTTCTCCGTTGCGCGGCAGATCGTGGAGGTCGATATGTTGCCCTCGCGCTTGGCTGATTTCTTTTCCGCGCAGGGAGAAGTGGTTGCAAACGCCGAGGAGGGAATTACGCTGAGCAGAGGGGAAGGAAGCCTTCTCATCACACCGTCCCATAGCGGAAAAAAGCTTCGTCTGGTGGCTGAGGCCGCAAATATGGAAGCAGCAAAAGAGCTTTGTGCAGACATCGAGGAAGAGCTCAAACACGGTGCGTCACTTGACAGAGAGGCCGAGGCGGAGTAAAATATTAAAAATAGTGCATGTGCCGCCTGAAAATTTTTTCAGCAGTATAACGGATTTGTGAATACTTGAACGGGAATGGCAATTTGTACAACAATGGATCAATTGCGCGGCGGTGTCGAAAGGGCACCGCAAACATAAAAATGCAGCCGATCGCTTTTCTATGAGGAAGCGCTGTGAAGCTTTTTGATGGATGTGGAAGCGGCTGCTTGTGCTTTGTTACTCGCTGCGCTTCGAAACGAGTAGATTCATAATAACAATTGTGACCTTGATTCATATCCCGCCTGCGGTATGGCAAGGCGGGTTTTATAAACAGTCCAGATGATCGGAATAGGAAACGACACAGCAGAAATACTGTAATTGCCGAAGCAGAAGACCTCCTCTGACATTTGTGAAATGGCAGAGGCTTCGGTTGTTTTTATCCAAATCGATTTTTATGAAGCGGACAGAATCGCTTTGTGCTAAGTTCAATTGTCTGTTTCCACGATCCACACTGCGCTGCGTGAAAATAAAGCAACAGAAGGAGTAGATGGAATGCCCAACCCCAAAAATGAAACAAAGGAATCGAAAACACAAAAGGCTCCAAAGGAGCCGAAGGATAAAATTATTGATGCAAGCGTGCGCGGGAAAAAACCGGCCTCTGCGGAACGGCGGTATTATCAAAGCCGGAAAAGACAGCAGGCGGTTAAAAAGATCGCGCCGGTCAAGATCGCCTTTCTCGGCGGCTTGAACGAGGTCGGGAAGAATATGACGCTCTATGAATACGGGGACGATATGTTTCTGGTGGATTGCGGACTGGCCTTTCCGGATCAGGATATGCCGGGTGTCGATCTCGTCATCCCGGATTTTACCTATCTCGAGCGCAATGCCGATAAAATCCGCGGTATCGTGATCACGCACGGGCATGAGGATCACATCGGCGGCCTCGCCTATCTAATGAAAACGCTGAATATTCCGATCTATGCCACCCGTTTGACGATCGGGCTGATTCAAGGAAAATTCAAGGAACACGGCCTTTTAAACACCACCAGCCTGAATGTGGTTAAGCCCGGTGATCATATCTCGTTCGGCGGCTTTGACGTGGAACTGATCCATGTTAACCATTCCATTCCCGATGCGGTTGCGCTGGCGATTCGCTGCAAGGCGGGAACCATTGTGCAGACAGGCGACTTTAAAATCGACACGACTCCGATCGATGGCGAAATGATCGATCTTGCGCGTTTTGCGGAGATCGGCAGAGAAGGTGTACTGTGCCTGCTGTCCGATTCGACCAATGCGGAGCGTCCTGGCTATACAGAGAGCGAGCGGAAGGTGGGCGAATCGTTTGAGCGCCTTTTTGCCAAGGCAGGGAACCGCCGTTTGATTGTTGCGACGTTTGCCTCCAATATCCACCGCGTCCAGCAGATCATCGATGTGGCACAGAGCCTGGGCCGCAAGGTAGCGCTGTCCGGCCGCAGCTTGGAAAATGTGGTGGCCATCGGCACAGAGCTCGGCTATCTGCACGTGCCGGATGGGTTGCTTGTGAGCATTGATATGGTCAACCGGTATCCGGCGGAGCAGATGGTGATCATTACGACAGGCAGTCAGGGCGAGCCCATGTCCGCATTGACCCGTATGGCGTTTTCCGATCATCGCAAGGTCTCAATTTGCCCAAACGACTGCGTCATCATTTCTGCAAATCCGATCCCCGGCAATGAAAAAACTGTCAGCAAGGTGGTCAATGAGCTGATGAAGTTGGGGGCGGAGGTCGTCTACGAAAAAATGTATGACGTCCATGTATCCGGCCACGCCTGTCAGGAGGAGCAGAAGCTCATGCTCGGCATCATCAAGCCGAAGTATTTTATTCCGGTCCATGGCGAGCAGAAGCATTTGAATAAACATGCGGGGCTGGCACTCAGCATGGGGATGGATCCGAAAAATATTCTGATTGCAGATAACGGCGTAGAGGTGTCAATGTCTGAAAAAGAATTCCGCGTCAGCGGCAATGTCCCGTCCGGACGTGTTTTCGTGGATGGTTACGGCGTGGGAGACGTGGGAAGCATCGTCCTGCGCGACAGAAAGCATCTGGCGCAGGACGGCCTGATTATCGTTGTGGCCACGATCGAGAGCAAAACAGGTGAGGTCCTTTCTGGTCCGGACGTGGTATCACGCGGATTTGTCTATGTGCGCGAATCGGAAGAACTCATTGAAGATGCCTGCAAGGTAGCGCAGCGTATTCTGGAGGACTGCGCGGTGCATCACGTGCACGACTGGAGCTCCATCAAGCTGAAGCTGCGTGACGAGGTATCTCATTTGATGTATGAGCGTACAAAGCGCAGCCCCATGATCCTGCCGATTCTGATGGAAGTATAAAAACGAAAATCAATTTGTGGATTTAGGGGGGATTGGATGAAGAATCTGTGGAAAACCTATCCGGTTGCTGTGATTTCGCTGGGCGTGTGCCTGATTTTTGCGGGTGTTACCTTTGCATTTTCATGGCAGTTGGCCACAGCGGAGCTGCTTTTCCTGTTTGGCGGCCTGGCGTTTGAATTGCTGCGTTTGTATTTTCATGGACGCAGGGTGAAGAAAACCGTGCTGCAGATCACCAATTCCCTCTCTTTCTCCGATCAGGAGTCGGCGCAGGCCTTTCCGCTACCATTGCTTGCGGTCGACAGAGGGGGACGGGTGCTTTGGTATAATGAGCTCTTCCGCACCCGTGTTTTGGACGGCAAAAAGCTGGAGGATGCGTGTGCAAGCCAGTTTACCTCAGGCATCCCAGTGGAGGAGCTCCTTGCGCAGGACAGCGTCCCTGTGGAATATGACGGGCTGCGGTATACTGTCTATGCCAACCGTCTTTCCGAGCGCAGCGACGCGGCGGCCGTCCTCTATTTCATAGACGATACGCAGCTGAAAAAGCAGGCGGAAGAGTATCAGTCCAGCCGTCCGGCGGTTTTGCTGGTGGCGATGGACAGCCTGGATGAAATTGCCCATGGCCTGCGGGACAGCGAGAAAGCGGCGCTGACTGGCGGCGTGGAAAAAATTATTGAGACCTGGTCCTCCCAGTTTGACTGTATCATGCGCAAATATGACAACAGCCGCTATATGATGATTGTAGAGGAGCGCGCCCTCCAGACGATGATGCAGCAGCGATTTAACGTATTGGACAGCGTCAGGGCCTATACATATGAGGAACTGACAGGCGTTACGCTTTCGATCGGCGTAGGGCGAGGTGACAGCCTGCGTGAATGCGAAGACGCAGCGAGACAGGCGCTTGATATGGCGCTTGGCCGCGGCGGCGATCAGGCGGCGGTCAATACGCATGGGCAGTTTACTTTCTACGGCGGCGTATCCCAGAGTGTCGAAAAGCAGACTAAGGTGCGCACCCGGATTGTTGCCTCTGCTATTGCGGAGCTCTTTGAGGGCAGCGACACGATTTTGATCATGGGCCACCGGTTTGCCGATCTGGACGCGTTGGGCGCTGCAGTCGGCGTGTGGAGCGCAGCGCATTTTTTCAAAAAGCCGGCCTATATCGTGATGTCGCGCGGTAAGTCGCTGGCAAAGGCGCTGACCATCCAGCTGGATGAAGGCGGCATGCGGGATTTCATGATTGAACCCGGGGATGCTTTACAGCTGATCGGAAAGCGGACGCTGCTCGTGGTGGTGGATACGCACCGTCCGGATTTTGTGGAATATCCGCCGCTGCTGGAAAAGATCAACACGGTTATTGTCATCGACCATCATCGCAAAACGGTCAATTTTATTGATAACGCGGTGATTTTTTATCATGAACCGACGGCTTCCTCCGCCTCTGAGATGGTAACGGAGCTGCTGCCCTATATGAGCAACAAGCCGTTTATTGATAAGCTGCAGGCGGAGGCACTGCTTGCGGGGATTATGCTGGATACACGCAATTTTGTCCTGCGCACTGGGGTGCACACCTTTGAAGCGGCGGCTTATCTGCGCGGCCGCGGTGCGGATACGGTGCGTGTCAAGCAGCTGTTTTCCAACAGCATGGAGGATTATCAGTTGCGCAATGCTGTAACCGCCAGCTTTGATACCTATCGCAGCTGTGCGATCGCGATTGCCGATATCGAATCGGAGGATATCCGCATCATTGCCTCGCAGGCGGCAGATGAGCTGCTGAATATCAGCGGAATCCAGTCCTCCTACGTCCTTTACCGGACCGGAGATATCGTCAATATTTCCGCTCGTTCCATGGGCGCGATGAATGTCCAGTTGATGATGGAAATGCTCGGCGGCGGCGGTCATCAGACCATGGCGGCCGCACAGCTGAAGAATATCACGGTCAGTGATGCAAAGGTACGCCTTCTACAGGTGATCGATCAGTTTTACGCACAGATGAGTACGCCGGCGGACAATCCGGATGAACAAGCAGAGAAAAATCAAGTTTGAAAATCGTTTCAAAAATCAGAGCTTGTTTTCTATAATTAAAGTTTCTGCTTTTCGACCAGAATGGTAGGCCGAAATTCGGCTTTGTGAAACCGCCCAAAACTTTAATCTCGCATGGAAAGGATGATCATGAGAATGAATGTCATTTTAAAACAGGATGTAAAGGGCCTTGGGAAAAAGGGCGAGATGGTAAAAACCTCGGATGGGTATGCCCGCAATTTCCTTTTCCCACGCGGCCTTGCAATGGAAGCAAACAAGCAGGCGTTGAGCGAGCTGAAAAACCGCCAGGAGGCGGAGAGCTACCGGATCGCTACCGAAACGGCAAAGGCGAAGGAATCGGCCGCCAGGCTGGAGGGAAAAACGCTGAAGTTGACTGCCAACGCCGGCCAAAACGGGCGGCTGTTCGGCTCCGTCACCTCAAAGGAAATTGCAGAGCTGATCGCCAAGGAATTTGGCATTCAGGTCGACAAGCGTAAAATCACAGTTGAGGATATCAAGAATTACGGCACATATCCGGTGGAAATCAAGCTGTATAACGGCGTTTCCGCCAAGCTATATGTGATGGTGGGCGAATAAAATCCGTATTGTCGAAAGAACGGAAAGGAATGGTCAAAAGCATGGATGAAATCAATGCACTTTCGAGCTTTGACGGCGTCAAAATGCCGTTCAGTCTCGAAGCGGAGCAGGCTGTGCTGGGATCCATTCTGATTGATCCGGCCTGTATGCCGCAGGTGCTGATGCTGGTCAAGGGAGAATATTTCTATCTACCGCAGCATCAGGCGATTTTCGGCATTATGGTCAATATCGACGCGATGGGTGGGAAGATCGACCCTCTGCTGGTGCTCGACCAGCTGAAGAAAGACAACGTCTATGACGACGCGGGCGGCAAAACGTACCTGTTCCAGCTTGCGCAGGCGGTGCCGTCCACTGCGAATGTGGAAGCGTATGCCCGCATCGTGCGCGAAAAGTTTTACATGCGTACGCTCATCAATGTCTCCCGCGAAATCATTAATTCCGCCACAACAGAAGAGGCGGACGCAGATTTGCTGCTGGATGCTGCCGAACAGCGTATTTACGATATCCGTCAGGGGAAAAATACAGTCGGTCCATCCCGCCTGAGCGATGTGATCGTCAATGAGGTGTATGACAGGCTTTATAAGCTGAGCTCTCCGGACCGGGAGCAGTACATGGGTTTCACCACCGGCTTTTCCGATCTGGATCGCGTGATTTCCGGCCTGAATAAATCCGACCTCATCATCGTGGGCGCCCGCCCTGCCATGGGTAAAACGAGCTTTGCGCTCAATATCGCGCGCAATGTGGCGCTCAAGGCAAAAAAGAAGGTTCTTTTCTTCTCCCTTGAGATGACCAAGGAGCAGCTCGCACAGCGGCTTCTCTCAAGTGAGGCGCGTGTGGGAAGCCAGAAGATGCGCACCGGCCAGCTTACAGACGACGAGTGGAGCCGTCTGGGCGCGGCAACCGTTGTTTTAAACGACTGTGACCTCTATGTGGACGATACCTCCAGCATCACCGTGCCGGAGATGAAAGCGCGTGTGCGCCGCATGCGCGACGTGGACTGCGTGGTCATCGACTATTTGCAGCTCATGCAGTCCGGAAAACGTACCGAAAACCGTGTGCAGGAGGTCTCTGATATCACGCGAAATCTGAAGCTGATGGCCAAGGATATTAACGTCCCGGTCATCACACTTGCACAGCTTGCCCGTGGGACCGAAGGACGCGGTAAATCGCACCGCCCGCAGCTTTCCGACCTGCGTGAATCCGGCTCCATTGAGCAGGACGCGGACATCGTTATGATGCTGTACCGCGAAGATTATTATAAGGACGACAATCCGCCGGAGGAGGTCAATGCCAATATTACAGAGGTCATTGTCGCCAAGAACCGCCACGGCCCTGTGGAGACGGTAGAGCTTGGCTGGAATCCGGATTATACGATGTTTACCACCTTGGAGAGAAACCGTGATGAAATGTAAGGCTCTTGAAACGATTCAGCGTCATCAGCTGCTGACTCCCGGCGCGGCGGTCATTGCCGCTGTCTCCGGGGGCGCGGACTCGATGGCGCTGCTCTTTCTTCTGGATGAAATCCGCGAGGAATTTCATCTGACGCTTTCTGCCGCCCATATCAATCACGGCCTGCGGGGTGAGGAAGCGGACCGGGATGAAGCGCTTGTGCGCGATACCTGTCGGCAATTCGGGATTCCCTTTCATGTACTGCATACGGATGTAGCACGGGAGGCGGCCCGGACAGGCGAGGGGATCGAGGCATGCGGTCGGCGGCTTCGCTACGCATTTTTGGAATCTCTCGATGAGAAGGCACTGATTGCCACGGCACATACGCTCGACGACCAGCTTGAAACCTTCCTGATGCATTTCGCACGCGGTGCAGGGTTACACGGCCTGTGTGGCATCCCGGCAAAGCGCGGGCGGATCATCCGTCCACTCATTGATTGCACAAGGGGAGAGGTCGAGGCATATTGCGCAGAGCGTCGGATTTCCTATGTCACGGACAGTACCAATCTATCGCGAGACTATGTGCGTAATCGGGTACGATTAGATATCGTGCCGGTTCTGCGGGAGATCAATCCGAATGTGCATGAGGCGGTGCGCCGCTGTCTCGACACCCTGTCTGCCGATGAAATGCTGCTGGAACAGCTTGCTGTACAATCTATGGAGACGGTCCGAACGGAAAACGGTTATGATGCCGCAAGGCTTCTCAGCCAGCCAAAGGCTTTGCGTTCTCGCATCATAGAGAAAATGCTAACGGAAGGCGGCTGCTCCGCTCCTGAATATCGCCATATCATGGCTATCGAAAGGCTGCTGGAGCAGGGACATGGCAGCATACAGGTCAGTGGCGGGATAGCCGTTCGGGTCTGGCGCGGTGTGATCGACTTTCCAAGAGAAGAGAAGGGATTTCAAGAGGCCTCCTTTTCCGTTGTCCCTCAGCAATGGCCTGCCGCTCAGGTTTGCAAACTGGGGGAAGAAACACTGTCTTTTTCTTTTGTTTACAAAAAAGATTTTGTAAAGATACAAAAAATTCATAAACACCAGTTGGCGAATTGCTTGGATTATGATAGAATACATGGTAACCTGATTTTACGGTCGCGCAGGCCGGGAGACCGTCTGCACCCAGTTGGCAGAGGGTGTTCCAAAACCTTTAAGAATTTGTTTCAGGAGCTGGAGGTTCCGCCGGAAAAGCGTGGCGGCATGCCTGTTTTGGGCGATGCGGCCGGGCCGGTGTGGACCCCGTTTTTTGGCGTGGATGAACGCGTCTGCATCACGGATAAGACAAAAAGAATATTGATGATCAGCGGCGGGAGGAAAGTATAGTGCGTGATGATATCGAAAGAATCCTTCTCGATGAGGAAAAACTGTCAGGCATCGTAAAAGAGCTCGGGGCAAGGATCAGCGAGGATTACCGGGATAAAAATTTATTGATGATCAGCGTCCTGAAAGGCTCCGTTGTCTTCATGGCGGATCTGATGCGTGCCATTACGATCCCATGCCGCATCGATTTTATGGCGGTGTCCAGCTACGGCTCCGGTACGAAGACGAGCGGCGTCGTCAAAATCGTAAAGGATTTGGATATTAATCTTGAGGGATATGACCTTCTGATCGTAGAAGACATTCTTGACAGTGGCAAGACGCTTCAATACATACGCGAGATTTTAACCGCCCGCAATCCGAAGAGCATTCGCATCTGCACGCTGCTCGATAAGCCGGAGCGCCGTCAGGTCGACTTGGCCGCGGATTATGTGGGGGCGTGTGTGCCGGATGAATTCGTTGTGGGCTACGGCCTCGATTATGATGAAAAATATCGCAATCTTCCGTATGTGGGCGTTCTGAAGCCTTTTGTCTATGGCGGTAAATGATTGCATTGATGAAATCTGCCGTTTTGGGCAAGATAGCTGAAGGAGTGATTGATTAACTTGGATAAGAAAAGGAACTGGCGTGTTTTCCTGCCGTATTTATTGCTGCCGGTCGTATTGATTCTGGCATTGTCTTTCTTTACCACGACGCAGAACCGGGTGAAGACGGAATATTATCAGATCGTCCAGTATTTTGATCAGGGTGAGGTAACCGCCTATCGTTTTAATTTAAGCAGCCGTGTGTTGGAATACCAGCTCAAAGGAAGCAATGAGTGGCAGAAATACACGGTTCCCAATGCAAATCTGTTCATTGAAGATGTTCATGAGTCTGTGCGCGATTACAATAAAGCGCATCCGGACGCTCCCATCAAATACGATATGGAGGCGGGGAGCGCCAATTCCTGGTGGGTAAGCCTCCTGCCGACGGCGCTGATGATCGTGCTGCTGATCGGCGGCCTGGTCTATATGACGCGCCGCATGAATCAGACGATGACCAACGAAACCAACCGGACAATGAGCTTCGGTAAGGCGCGCGTCAAGCAGGTTAAGGACGAAAAGCGCAAAACCACCTTTGAAGACGTTGCGGGCGCGGACGAGGAAAAGGAAGAGCTTTCCGAAATCGTTGCATTCCTCAAGGAGCCGCGTAAGTTCAACGATCTGGGCGCCAGGATCCCGAAGGGCGTATTGCTCGTCGGCCCTCCCGGCACCGGTAAGACGCTTTTGGCCCGTGCGGTGGCAGGCGAGGCAAACGTGCCGTTTTTCTCGATTTCCGGCTCGGATTTCGTAGAGATGTATGTCGGCGTGGGCGCGTCGCGTGTTCGCGATCTGTTTGAACAGGCCAAAAAGAATTCTCCGGCGATCATCTTCATCGATGAGATCGACGCGGTCGGCCGTCATCGCGGCGCCGGCATGGGCGGCGGGCATGATGAGCGCGAGCAGACGTTGAACCAGCTGCTGGTTGAGATGGACGGCTTCGGCGCAAATGAGGGCGTCATCATCATTGCGGCGACGAACCGCCCGGATATCCTCGACCCGGCGCTGCTGCGCCCCGGCCGGTTTGACCGTCAGGTCACGGTTGGCTATCCGGATCTCAAGGGCCGCGAGGCGATCCTGAAGGTCCATGCCAAGGGAAAACCATTGGCCCCGGATGTCGATCTGAATGTCATTGCGCGCTCCACCGTAGGATTTACGGGCGCAGACCTCGAGAATCTTCTGAATGAAGCAGCACTGCTTGCCGCACGCCGGAATCAGAAGGCGATCACGATGACAGAAATCGAGGAAGCGACGATTAAGGTCGTTGTCGGCACGGAGAAGAAGTCCCATAAGATGAGCAGCAAGGAGAAAAAACTGACTGCCTACCATGAGGCGGGCCACGCGGTGGCAACCTTCTTCCTGCCGAGTCAGGATCCGGTCCATCAGATTTCCATCATCCCGCGCGGTATGGCGGGCGGCTATACGATGTCCATGCCAAAGGAGGATAAGAGCTATACCTCCAAAAACGATATGCTCGATGAGCTCGTCGTCCTGTTGGGCGGCCGTGTGGCGGAAGCGCTGATCCTCGGCGACATTTCCACCGGTGCATCCAACGATATTGAGCGCGCCACGGAGATTGCGCGCAAGATGGTCACCAAATACGGCATGAGCGAAACGCTTGGCCCGATTGCCTTCGGCTCCGGGAACGATGAGGTATTCCTCGGCCGCGATTTCAGCCATACACGAAATTATTCCGAGAATGTAGCCTCCGAAATCGATGAGGAGATCAACCGCATCATCGTCAACGCCTATAACCGCTGCCGCTCGATTCTGGAGGAGCATCAGGATAAGCTGCATAAGGTTGCCCATTATCTTTACAATCATGAAAAGGTGGATGGCGACCTGTTCAAGGAACTCATGACGAACGATACGCTTCCGATGGAACCAATGGCTGAGGACGAAGAGCCTTCTGAATCGCAGGATGATTCGAATGGGGAGCCGAAAGCTCCGCAGGAGTCCGCACAGAATTCGGATTCCATTGAGAATGAACAGCCTCCTGAGGGCAACTGATTTCTTTTGAATGTTGAAAGAGCCTGAAACCGCTGACAGCTGGCACGGTTCGGGCTCTTTTTGTGGTATATGCCGCAACATGAAATCTCATTTTTTTACAGTATTTGCAGATATTTATTTATCTTTCCCAGCTCGTTGGCCGGATATCTTGCCCTCACCCTTGACACAGACCCAAGATATCGTGTAAAGTAGTATTCTGGAAAAAGGAAATTTTTGTTTTTATATTCCCGAAAAGGAAAGAGGAGACTGTAAGCAAGCTTTTTTATACGGCGCTTGATCCGGATGGAACGAACACGCTTCTTCTTTCTGCGAAAGGATGACCAGTTACATGCCCAAAAAGAAGGCCAGCTATGGCAATGAAAATATTACATCGCTCAAAGGGGCGGACCGGGTGCGCAAGCGTCCGGCCGTTATCTTTGGCTCGGACGGGCTGGAGGGCTGCGAGCACTCGATCTTCGAAATTCTCTCCAACTCCATTGACGAGGCACGCGAGGGCTTCGGCGACAAGATCGTGGTGACCCGCTATATCGACGGCTCCATCGAGGTGCAGGATTTTGGCCGCGGCATTCCGATGGATTACAATGAGAATGAAGGCAAGTTCAACTGGGAGCTCGTTTTCTGCGAGCTCTATGCGGGCGGCAAATACAACACTAACGACAGCGACGGCAGCTATGAATATTCGCTCGGCCTTAACGGCCTGGGGCTTTGCGCCACGCAGTATTCCTCGGAGTATATGGACGCAGAGGTGCACCGGGACGGCTGGTGCTATCAAATACATTTTGAGCATGGCGAGCCCGCAGGAGAGCTCGTCAAGGAGCCGTATCAAAAGAAAGATACCGGCTCCACCATCCGTTGGCGGCCAGATTTGAAGGTCTTCACGGATATCAACGTGCCGCTGGAGTATTATCAGGAAACGATCAAGCGGCAGTCTGTCGTGAATGCCGGGGTGCGCTTCGTACTGCGGGATCAGACGGAGAAGGGCTTTGATACCTACGAGTATTTCTATGAAAACGGCATTTCCGATTATGTGAAGGAATTCGCCGGGGAAGACGCCTTCAGCAGCGTGCAGTACTGGCAGACGGAGCGCAAGGGCCGCGATCGCGCGGACAAGCCCGATTATAAAGTGAAAATAAACGCTGCGCTCTGCTTCTCTAATAAAAAGCAGCTTAAGGAATATTTTCACAATTCGAGCTTTCTGGAGCACGGCGGTGCGCCGGAAAAGGCCGCGCGCAGCGCATTCGTTTCCCAGATCGACGCCTATCTCAAGCAAAACGGCAAGTATCTCAAGAGCGACAGCAAGGTAAGCTTTCAGGATGTTGAGGATTGCTTGATCCTCGTCATTTCTTCCTTCTCCACGCAGACCTCCTATGAGAACCAGACGAAGAAGGCCATCACCAACAAATTCATCCAGGAGGCCATGACGGAGTTCCTGCGCCATCAGCTGGAGGTCTATTTTATCGAGAACCGCCTGGAAGCCGATAAGATCGCCGAGCAGGTGCTCATCAATATGCGAAGCCGCATCAAGGCGGAGACAACAAGGCAAAATCTCAAAAAAACGCTGCAAAGCTCCAACGATATGACCAACCGCGTGGCGAAGTTCGTCGACTGCCGCAGTAAGGACGTTGCGCAGCGGGAGCTTTTCATCGTGGAGGGCGATTCGGCGCTCGGTTCCTGCAAGCAGGCGCGCGACCCCGATTTTCAGGCGATCATCCCGCTGCGCGGCAAAATCCTCAACTGCCTGAAATGCGAATATGATAAGATTTTCAAAAGCGAGATCATTACGGATCTGATTAAGATCCTCGGCTGCGGCGTAGAGGTCAGAAGTAAGGCGAGCAAGGAGCTCTCCTCCTTCAATCTCGACCTGCTACGGTGGAACAAGGTCATCATCTGCACAGATGCCGATGTGGACGGCTTTCAGATCCGCACCCTGGTGCTCACGATGATCTACCGCCTGATGCCGACGCTCATCGACGAGGGGAAAGTATTCATCGCGGAATCTCCGTTATATGAGATCAATTATAAAGGGCAGACTTGGTTTGCCTATACGGAGAAGGAGAAATCCGATGTGCTCACGGAACTGGGCGACTGCCGCCCAAAGCCGGATATCCAGCGCTCCAAGGGCCTTGGCGAAAACGACGCGGACATGATGAACCTCACCACGATGAATCCCGCCACGCGAAGGCTCATCAAAATCGAGCCGGACGCGGCGGAGGAGACTTCCCGGATGTTCGATATGCTGCTGGGCAACAATCTGGCGGCGCGCAAAACGCATATCGCGGATAACGGACACCTGTATCTGGATTTGACGGACGTAAGCTAACGCAACAGGCAATCCTGTAGACAAAATCGTTCGCTTTTTTTCCGGCTGCGAAAGGATGGACATTTCATATGGCTCCTAGAAAAGGTAAAAAGAATAATACTGAGAAAAAACCAGAGGTCAATGTCAACGCCCATATTCTGGGCGCGGGTGAGGTGGTCAACCAGCGCATTACAGAGACACTGGAGACAAACTACATGCCCTATGCGATGAGCGTGATTTTATCCCGCGCGATCCCGGAGATCGACGGCTTTAAGCCATCTCACCGCAAAATTCTATACACGATGTATAAGATGGGGCTTTTGACCGGTGCCCGGACCAAATCGGCCAATATCGTCGGCAGCACGATGAAGCTCAACCCGCACGGCGATGCAGCGATCTACGATACCATGGTCCGCCTCTCCCGCGGGTATGAGGCGCTTCTGCACCCGTATGTCGATTCCAAGGGCAATTTCGGTAAGGCGTATTCCCGCGATATGCAGTGGGCCGCTTCCCGTTACACAGAGGCGAAGCTCGACCCGATTTGTAACGAGCTGTTTCGCGATATCGACAAGGATACGGTTGATTTCGTCGATAATTACGACGGCAAGCTCAAGGAGCCGACGCTGCTTCCGGTTACCTTCCCGTCGATTCTGGTCAACGCGAATACGGGCATCGCCGTCGGTATGGCGAGCTCTATCTGCCCCTTTAACCTCAAGGAGGTCTGCGAGACGACGATTGCGCTCATGCAGAATGAGGAGCATGACGTGGCTGATACGCTCAAGGCGCCGGATTTCACAGGCGGAGGCCTGATCCTCTACGATCGCGCGGAGATGGAAAATATTTACCGCACCGGGCGCGGCGGCATCCGCGTGCGCGCAAAATATGCGTACGACAAAGCCAACAACTGCATCGACGTCACCCAGATCCCGCCGACAACCACGATCGAGGCGATCATCGATAAGATCATCGATCGCGTCAAGGCCGGCGTGATTCGCGAGATCAGCGATGTGCGCGATGAAACAGGCCTTTCCGGAATGAAGCTGACCATCGATCTCAAGCGCGGCGTGGACCCGGAGAAGCTCATGCAGAAGCTTTTCCGCATCACACCGTTAGAGGATACCTTTTCCTGCAACTTCAATGTGCTGATCGCTGGCGTGCCACGTGTGCTCGGCGTGAAGGAGCTGCTCAACGAGTGGATTGCCTTCCGTGTGGAATGTGTGAGGCGGCGCACTTTCTACGACCTGACCAAGAGCAAGGATAAGCTCCATCTCTTGCAGGGCCTTGCCAAAATCCTGCTGGATATCGACAAGGCAATCCAGATCATCCGCCAGACGGAGGAGGAGAGCGAAGTTGTCCCCAACCTGATGATCGGCTTCGGGATCGACGAGACGCAGGCGGAATATGTGGCGGAGATCAAGCTGCGCCACTTAAACCGTGAGTATATTTTGAAGCGGACAGAGGATATCGACCGCCTGGAAAAAGAGATTGCCGAGATGAAGGATATTCTGGCCCACCGCCGGAAGATCCAGCAGATCATCATCGGCGAGCTGAGGGACGTCATCGAGAAATACAGCCAGCCCCGCCGCAGCGAGCTGATCTACGCGGCGGATGTGGTCGTCGAGGAGGTAGAGGAGGAGACGCCGGATTACCCGGTGCATCTGTTCCTGACGCGTGACGGCTATTTCAAGAAGATTACACCCTTGTCCCTTCGCATGAGCGGGGAGCAGAAGCTCAAGGATGGCGACGAGATCACGCAGACGATGGAATCGACGAACAGCCGCGAGCTTTTGTTCTTTACAAACCGCTGCCAGGTGTATAAGGCCAAGGTATCCGATTTCGATGATACAAAGGCGAGCGTCCTCGGCGATTTCGTCCCCGCGAAGCTGGGAATGGAGGAAGGGGAGTCCGTCGTCTATATGGCCGTGACAAAGGATTACAGCGGCTTTATGCTCTTCTTCTTTGAAAACGGCAAGGTTGCCAAGGTGGAACTCTCCGCCTATGAGACGAAGACGAACCGCAAAAAGCTCGTCAAGGCCTATTCCGACAAAGCGCCGCTGGTGGCCGCCCGCTTCATCGCGGAGGATTGCGAGCTGGTGCTCCAGTCGAGTGCGGGGCGTATGCTGCTGCTGCATACGGGAGCGATTGCTCCAAAGACGACGAAGGATACTATCGGCGTAGCTGTGATGACGCTCAAGCGCGGCCAGAAGCTGCTGCGCGTGCGGGATTATCGAGAAGGGGAGTTTGCAAAGCCACACCGCTATCGCACAAAGAATTTACCTGCCGCAGGCGCGCTGCCCAGCGCAGAGGACGAGGGTGAGCAGCTGGCACTCAAATAAGGCAATCAGGCTTGTTTTAATTGAGAAAGAAGGATTCCCCATGATCATCGATGTACATGCGCATATCTTCCCGGAAAAAATTGCGCGCAAGGCGACCGATAACATCGGCCATTTTTATGGCTGCTCCATGGCGGCGGATGGCACGGTGGAAAACCTCCTGCGCTGGGGCGATCAATATGGGGTGGATTGCTTTGTGGTGCATTCTGTGGCGACAAAGGCAGAACAGGTCGATTCCATCAATGCCTTTATCGCAGAGCAGGTGCGGCTCCATCCGGACCGCCTGATCGGGTTTGCCGCGCTGCATCCGGATAGCGACCACATCTCACAACAGGTGGAAGAAGCCATTCAAATGGGCCTTACCGGCGTAAAGCTCCACCCCGATTTTCAGCAATTCCACATCGACGATGAAAAGGCATTCCCGATCTATGAGGCAATCGAGGGGCGCATGCCGCTGCTGGTACATACGGGCGACAGCCGCACGGAGTATTCGAAGCCCTGGCGGCTGGCCAAAATGGTCGACCGGTTCCCGAAGCTCGATGTGATCGCGGCGCATTTCGGCGGCTATTCCGAATGGGAAAACGGCGCGCTGAGCCTTGCGCTCAAGAATGTGTATGTGGATACCTCCAGCAGCCAGTTTATATTGACGCCGCATCAGGTACGGGAGCTGATCGATATTTTCGGCGCGGACCACGTGCTGTTCGGCACGGATTACCCGATGTGGAACCCGCAGGACGAATTGGAGAAGCTTCAGCTTGTGCCGATGACGGGGGAGGAGCGGGAGCTGATCCTGCATGGGAATATGGAACGGCTGCTGGCGAAATACCAACGATAAATAGCAAAGGAATCCGGCAGAAACGACCGGATTCCTTTCAGCTTGTCGATAAAGTCTAAGAGAAGAAAAAAGTGCACAAAAAAGCATGGTCTTTGATCTCTTCCGTCATCGGCATCTTTCGCATCGGTAAACAGGGGAAACGGCGCCTCCCGGTAGCCGCAAAGCCACGTTTGCGCGTTTTCGCTGAACGGGTTGGTTCGTGATTATCAACTTCCCGCTGCCGAAGTGCCGTGCAAAACGGCCCCTTTTGCTTCCTTTTCCGGCCGAACGGAAAAGGAAGTGCCCGCGCGGCACGAGCGCAATCGCAACTCGGTTGCTCAGAAGTTTAAAATAGGTCAAAAAAATGAACTCGTCTCATCGAACCCCTGTACAAAGCTTCCATATCCTGCCGCCCGCACGGTAAGAGCATATTTCAATCCTATGAATCGAAGCATAAAAGCCCGCAGACCTCACATGTTAGGCCTGCGGGCTTGCAGTGCATTTCAAAAATTTCGCTTAATCAGCAAGCAGCTGCTGTATTTTCTCCCTTATCGCATCAACAACCGCCTCCGGCGCAAGCTCCTCCTTGAATGACTTATCCCGCGCGGAAAATTCTACAATCCCCTTCGCGCAGGTCTTGGGGCTCACCACAATCCGCAGCGGCACGCCCAATAAATCCGCATCCGAGAACATCACGCCCGCGCTCACCGGACGGTCGTCGAAGAGTACCTCCACGCCTGCCTTGGTCAGCTCCTCATAGAGCGTTTCCGCCGTCTCCTTTACCTGCGGATCGACTGCTTTGAGCGCGCAAATGTGTACCTGCCAGGGCGCGATCGCCATCGGCCAGATCGGGCCGTAATTATCGTGCCGCACCTCGCACACGGCGGCGACAAGCCTGCCCACGCCGATGCCATAGCAGCCCATGATCGGGTATTGCAGCTTGCCATCCCGGTCGAGATACTGCATCCCCATGGAACGGGTGTATTTATCGCCAAGCTGGAAGATATTGCCCACCTCGATACCGCGGCTGATGCGCAGGTGCGGCTTGCCGCAGGCCGGGCAGATGCCGCCCTCGACGGCCTTCGCAACATCAAAAAATTCCGGCTTCTGTGTGAGGTCGCGCTCCAACGAAACGCCGGTGAGGTGGTAACCATCCTCATTTGCACCGCATACCGTACACCGGATGCCCTCCATGGAGCGGTCGAACACTGCCTGTACCTTGTCGTTCAGGCCCACCGCGCCGATGGAGCCGGGGACAAGCCCGCTATCCTCCGTAATCTGCGCGGCCGGATGAATCTCCGTTTTCAGGAGATTGCGCAGCTTGGTTTCATTGACCTCCAGATCGCCCCGGATAAACACGACCACATAGCCATCGTCCTCATTCTTCTGGTACACCACGGCCTTGCAGGTCTGCTCCGGCTGAAGATGGAGGAAGGCGCAGAGGTCTTCGATCGTTTTCACGCCGGGGGTGGAGAACTTTTTCAGCTGAGCCTGCTCTGTTTGCGGATTCCTGACGATGCACTGCGCGGCTTCCATGTTGGAGCGATAGCCGCAGCTGTCACACAGGACAATGGAATCCTCGCCGATTTCCGTCAGCAGCATGAATTCATGGGCGATGCTTCCACCCATCATACCGGAGTCGGACTTGACCGCTACCACCTCCGGCACGCCAACGCGGGCGAAAATGCGCCGATAGGCCTCATAGCATTTTTCATAATAGCGCTCCAGGTCCTCCTGCGAGGTGTGGAAGGAGTAGGCATCCTTCATCGTGAATTCCCGCACGCGGATCAGCCCGCCACGGCAGCGCGGCTCGTCGCGGAATTTCGTTTGGATCTGATAGATCATGAAGGGATAATTGGCGTGGGATTTTGCCGCGCCGCGTGCGAGCTGTACGGCCGCCTCCTCATGCGTCATACCGAGGACAACGTCGCTCCCGCTTCTATCCTGAAAGCGGACCATCTCGCTGCCGATACTCTCATAACGGCCGGATTCCTGCCAGAGGGAGGCGGGCATAACCACGGGGAACAGCACTTCCTGCCCGCCGATCGCATCCATCTCCTCGCGGATAATCTGCTCGATCTTGCGGGTAATCCGGCGCGCAGGAGGATAGAGCGAATAGATACCGTTGCATAGCTGGCGCATATAACCGCCGCGCATCATGAGGGCGTGGCTTGCAATCTGACAGTCGGAGGGCGTTTCTTTAAACCGCTCTCCCAAAAGGTGACTCATTTTCATCACATGCGCTCCTTTCATGTTTGAAACATAAATTGTTTTATAGTATACCACAGGTTCCTTTTACTGTCCAAGGAGAAAAGAGCAGAGCCGCGAGAAATGAGGAAATTTTGGTTGAAGGTAGGCAATAAGTCTGATACAATAAAACAGAGAAAGTTCATTTTTACCTTATATGGAAAGTCCGGAAACGAATTTTGGGAATGCCTATCACATGGTTGCGATGCGGACTTTGATCAGGACCATCTGATCGTTATCATCAAAAAGAGCCGTCCAAAGCCGGACGGCCTTCCATTACACTTTTACAATTTCATTGCTGTTTCCATGCGGGGCGGAGCATTTTTGGAAGCCTGCTCTTCTTCCTTAGGCGGTTCCAGATAAACGGTTTTGCTGTGTATATCGAGTCGGTCATAATATTGCTTGAACCGGACAGTATGCTGCAGGGGCCGCTTGCAGTGCGGACAAAAAAATTTGGCACGAAAGGCCCTGCAGGTAAAGATCCAATCGCTTTTCTGCTGCGCTTCCCGGCCGCACTGATCGCAGAAGCAGCGCATTCTCTCCGGGTCTACATTTGGGTTGTGGATATCGCTGATGATATATGCCTTAAAACGCAGCCGTTCGTAAAATTCTTCGCCGCACGGCAATGTGAGTTGCTCTACCAAATTTTCAGAAAAGACGCGGCGCAGACATTCTGCCGAGAGAAGGCTGTCATCCAGCGCACGATGCAGGGAGAGCCCATCCTCGCCAATTCCCAGCATGGCGGCAGCAGCGCTCAGGCCCGTCTGCTGCGTCGTGGAGAGATGCAGCGCCGCTTGTACTATTTTTTGCAAATCGGCATAATACGTAAGGAAGGGCAGCGTGTCAAAGCCATTGAATAATTTGAAATTTTCGATCAGAACGCGAATATCCGTATCGCCCCAAGTCAATACCGTAACCGGGCCATTGCCAATCCATTTTCGAAATTGCGCCATGGTCTGAGTAAAGGGCGTGCCACTTTGTAGGTCCTCATTGGTCAAATGGGTCAATTCCCTGACGTGTCCGCGCAGCCGTTTGCCGATTTGCGATTTGATCAGATGAGAAAACGTGTCGATTTCACGAAGCTGCTCGTCCAGACGGACGGCACCAATTTCAATGACTTCGTTCATGAATCCGCTGCGTTTGATGCTGTATACGTTATTCCATTCGAGATCCATAACGACATATTGCATGTTAATGGTAACCCCACTTATTTTAGTATTCATTCATACGCATTCGGGAGGGTGGATTATTCCGGTCTGCTTGTCCTGTTTTTGACCGATATCTGCAGGCCCCCCATGACATCAAGCGCTTTTTCATGGAGACTTGGGTCTGCGCTCCCGGTGCAGGCCGCATCCACAATAATCTCCGCCTCCGGCAGAGCGGCCTTGGCCAGAACAGCATTGGAAATGACGCAGATATTGGAGACCAGGCCGACCAATTCAATCCTGTCAAATCCAGCGCGGCGGAGATATTCAGCAAGCTCAAGAGAACCGAATCCGGGCTTTTCAATGAGGACATCTCCCGGCCTGCATAAATCCGCAGCATGGCCATAGAGCTTCCAGCCGGGTGAATCCTTTAGGCAATGCATCACAGGGAGCTTTTTTCCTTCCTGCGTCTGCAGATAATTTTCCGAATGTGTATCAAAAGTAAAAATAACAGTCTGATTTTGCTCGTGATATGCATTGATTTTGGCGCAGATTGCACGCTCCAGGGAAGGGGCCTGTTCAAAACCGAGACTGCCGTCCACAAAATCTGTTTGAAAATCCACTACCACCAAGGCCTGCCGCATTCTCAATTTCCCCCTATTACCATATGAGCGTGAAGAACGCCCAGGAAGCACAAAAGCGTTTTATACGCGATTCCCGAACAAAAAAACAACAGCTCCATCATAGCATAAGCCGACATGCCGGTCAAGCGTGACGAGATGCAACACATAAAATTGGAAACAATTCTATAAAGGAGGAAATCATATCTTGCGAATCGAAAAGAAAGGAGGAAAGAGCGCGGGGACATTTGTCATGATCTTATAACAGCGTTTTGCAAATAGCAGGATCCATCTTCTGCCCTTTCCGATCAGCACTCAATTGCCATCAGGTAAAAAGCATGCCTGATGGTAATTATTTTGTGATCAATCCAAAAGTTACATGTCCATTACAAATGCATTACGTTTCAAAAAGGAAGTTGACGTTACCATTTTTTTGTGTTATTCTTCTAAGTGTGATATGCGTGCTATCACGCATATCGCTTTATTACGTGCAGAGGAGGGCTTGTGTTGATTGATATCATCAATGTAACGAAGCGGTTCGGGAAATTCACCGCCCTGAGTGGACTGACCTTTTCCGTGGGGCGTTCTTCCATCTACGGATTGGTGGGCTACAATGGGGCAGGTAAAACCACGCTTCTGAAGACGATTTCCGGCGTGTATAAGCCGGAAGGGGGAGAGGTACGGATTGGCGGCGAGCATATTTTTGACAATGCCAAGATGAAGCAGCGCTTATTTTATGTGCCGGATGATCTCTACTTCCAACCCTATGCGAGTATGGAAAAAATGGCCCGTTTCTATAAAGGCTATTATCCGAAATTTAGCGAAAAAACGTTTCAGAATCTGACGAAGGTATTTGGCCTGGAGGCGACCAAGCGTATCAATGGATTCTCCAAGGGCATGCAGCGGCAGGCAGAGCTGGTGCTGGGTATGTCGGCGCATCCCGATGTTTTGCTGCTGGACGAGTCCTTCGACGGCCTTGATCCTGCAAAGCGGAGTCTGACCAAGCAGCTTCTGGCGGAATACATGGCGGAGAAAGAGGTTTCCATCATCGTCTCTTCGCATAATCTGCACGAGGTGGAGGACCTTTGCGACCATGTGGGCCTGATCAATGGACAAAAGCTCGCGATGAACTGCTCCATCGAGGAAATTAGCCAAAACCGCTGTAAGTTCCGTCTGGCGTTTGACCGTGATATGACGGAAAAGGATTTCCCGGAACTGGAAATCAAGCGATTCCGAAAGGACGGCAGCCTCATCACCTTAACAGCAGTGGGAGAAAAAGATGCGGTCGAGGCGAAGCTTCGGGCAATGCATCCGCTGGTGCTGGAGAACATGCCGCTTTCACTGGAGGAAATATTCCTGGATGAAATGGAGGGAACCGATTATGACTTCTCAGAAATCTTCAGCTAATCCACGTCTTTATACATTCCGAACGGCTCTCAGTTCCAATTTTTTGCCACCGCTTCTGAACACCCTGGTACTGACCTTTGTGATCCCTGTGCTCAATCTGGTTAAGATTACTGCATTCAACGATTCTGCTTCTATGGAACAGGGGAAAGCTGCCGCTACGCTGAAAGAGACCTACAAGTATGTCATGCTTATGGGAGAAACGGAATATTCCATCCTGGCAATTCTGTCCACTGTCGTTTGTTCCGTTCTGCTGGGCGTTATGATTTTTCGTTTTATCGCAAGTAAAAAAACGGTTAATGTTTTCTATAGTCTCGGCATTACGCGAAAATCTCTTTTTGTTTCTAAATATCTGGCCGGTATTCTGATGCTGGTCGTTTCCGTCGCTTTGCCACTGTTGTTTAACCTGATCTTGAATTTCTCCTATTTGGGCTCCTCCTGGCAGCTTTGGAGCGCAACGGCCTATTATTTCTGGAGCTTTTCCATCTTGGCCTGCTTTGCCTTCACGGTGACGGCGGCTGTGTTCAGCTGCGTTGGCACGGTGGCGGAGGGGTGCTTCTTCCCGTTTGTGATTCTGGGCTCTCCGATGATCATCTTGTACTGTTTGCAATACCTGATGGAGACGCTTTATGGCAATCCCTACGGTCATTATCTGATGGGCTATCGTTCGGTCGACCTGCCAACCGCTTTTAAGTCCTTCAATCCACTTCTGTTTCTCTATGACGGCATTTCCAATCTCTCCGCACTTGATGCAGAGGGAAAGCTGGTGCCAAGCGCATATGGCGAGGGAACTCCCTGGGCAAAGCCGGATTTCCTTCCGCTGGTTTTCTGGACGGTCGCAATTGTCGCCGTTATGTTCCTGGGAATGTATCTGTTCCGTAGGCGCAAAGCGGAAATCTGCGGGTTCCTTGGCGTCAACCCGGTATTGAATTTCCTGATCACATTCCTGCTGGGCTTCTTCGGATTTGGGCTTGTGATCCATTTCGCGGCGGAAAAGCTCTCTATGGCGCTCGCCATCCTGATTGGCCTGCTTGTATTCACCGTGATTTATTGTATTGTCGATTTCGCACTGATCCGCAACGGGAAGGAGTTTCTGCGCGGCTTAGTAAAGCTGCCGGTCCATCTGGGCATAACGCTAATCATAGGCGTCATTTTTGCGACGGGCCTGTTTGGATTCAGTAGCCGGATTCCGGAGCTTTCGGAAATTAAGAGTGCTGCAATTACCGTGCCGTCCGATACCTTCCTTGGTGTTGGCGGCGGCGGTTACTCCGTGGGCGCTTACGATTATGCCTGGGGGGCGCTGGGTCAGATGCTGAATGGGATTACGGACGAAGGGGATCTCCGCCTTGTCCGGCAGATCCATGAAGAAATTATCAAAAGCGGCGATCAGAAGATCACGGCCAATGATAAGGGAATTAACCGCGAAGATCAAACCGTTGGAAGCACGGTCCAGGTCGTTTACGAGCTGAAAAACGGGAAGAAATTAATGCGCAGCTATAATCATGTTCCGATGAAGGCCGTGAATCAGCTTCTGAACATTGAGGATACCAAAGCTGGCCGTGCGCAGATTCAGACGTTTCTGACAAAACCGTTTGATCAAAATAAATATGATGACCGGACTGCTGAAGTCGTTCAGAAAACGGGATCGGTGACTCTTGTGAACCCAACCTTGGATCAGGCAACGTCCATTACGCTGTCTGAATTGCAGCGAAAGGTGATGCTTCAATGCGTTGCCGACGATCTGACGTCGCAGAAAGCGGCTGAGCGCTATTTCCCCACGAAGGCATTGGTTGGCCTGATCATGATTCAGGATACGGAAAAAGGTATGGGTTATCTTGGCGGTAACAGTTCCGTTTTATCTTTGACGACCTCTACGAATTGGGGCTATACAGTTTATTTAACGGAGGATATGCCAAAAACCATCCAATTTTTAAAGGCAAATGGGCTGTATGATCAGATCGGGCAGCCTGCGAAGGCCGAAAGTGTGGAAGTAATCCGCGCGAAAGATACCAATGACAATTATTATGGATATGATCTAATATATGATTCCTTCTATTTCTTAGGCTCCTGGAGGTCTCTCAAATCCTTTGAAGAGGAAGAAGCGAACGCACAGGAGCAAGGCTACAATCCGAATGCTCCGTTTAAAAACGCGGTGAAGATCAAAGACGCCAAGCAGGCGCAGGAAGTGGTCTCCCTCTCCCATATTGCCTATTTCTATGGGGTGGACGGCTATTTCGTCCGGGCAAAGCTGGCGGATGGCAAGGGATACACCTGCATGTTCCTGCCCGAGTCCGTTGCGCCGCAGTATGTCAAAGACGCAGTCAAGTAAATAACCTTGGCAATCGTTTTCAGGTATCAAACGCCTGAATTCGCTTTGCAGCCCGTCCCGCCGGATGCGATCAGCGACCAGCGGGAGCGGGCTTTTCGGACTTTGATATGGAGGGAGGGAAACCGCCGTGATCAACATCGACCTGCGAAGCCGCACGCCGATCTATGAGCAGATTAAGGAACAGATCATGCGCTTGATCCAGCTCGGTGTGTTCCGCCCGCATGAGCAGCTGCCGTCCATCCGTACGCTTTCCCGTGAGCTGAATCTGAATATCAATACGGTGAAACACGCCTTTATGGATCTGGAAGCAGACGGCGTGATTTATTCCATGCCAGGCAAAGGCAGTTATGTCAACGAAAATGCATTTGCCAATACGCGGATCAAGGAAAAGGCGCTGGAGGAAATACGCACCGCGATCTCTTCCGGGCAGTCCAAAGGGGTTACACAGGAGGAAATCATTGATTTGGTAAAAGAAATTTATTCGAGGGGGAATGGCCGATGATCGATGTGATTGATGTAACAAAAAAATTTGGCCGCTTTACCGCCATCAGCGATCTTTCCTTGACGGTCCATCAGGCGTCAATCTACGGTCTTGTGGGATTTAACGGAGCGGGCAAAACGACCCTGCTCAAAACAATTGCGGGCATTTACCGCCCGGAAAAGGGAATTGTGCGTGTGAATGCGGAAAATATTTTTGATAATGCCAAAATGAAGCAGCGCCTTTTTTATATGCCGGACGAGCTCTATTTTCAGGCCTATGCAACGCTCAGACGCATGGCACATTTTTATAAAAGCTACTATCCGAATTTTAGGGAAAAGACCTTTCAGGAGCTGACGAAGATTTTCGCTCTGGATCCCAATAAAAAGATCAACAGCTTTTCCAAGGGAATGCGGCGGCAGGCGGAGCTGGTGCTCTGTCTCTCCACGCATCCGGACTTTCTCCTGCTGGATGAGTCCTTCGACGGGCTCGATCCTGCTAAACGGAATGTTGCCAAAAAGCTGCTGATCGAGTATGTTGCGGAATGCGGCGCATCCGTGATCATTTCCTCACACAATCTGCACGAGCTGGAGGATCTGTGTGATCATGTCGGCCTTTTGGACGGGCGGAGGCTCATGCTGGACTGTGCTGTGGACGACATCAGCGCGAGCCGCTGCAAATTCCGCGTGGCGTTTGACCGTGAAATGGACCGTGCTGATTTCAGTGGTTTTACTTTCAAGCGCTTTATCAAGGATGGCCGTCTGATTACCTTTACGGCGCAAGGGGATATTCAGGAGCAGGAAGAGCGGCTGCGCGCCATGAATCCGATCCTGCTCGAGAGCTTCCCGCTCTCGCTGGAGGAAATTTTTATGGATGAGATGGAGGGCGAGGAGCACGACTATTCTGAGATTTTTCAATAAATCATTCTGGGGTTTTATGAAAAAGGGGATGTAGAGATATGAAGAGAAAGGCGCAGCCTGCTTCCTTGGCGGCTACTTCGTTTAGGCGGGCGTTGGCTACCGCCCTGCCGGCGGCTTTGCCTTATTTTATTTCAATCCTGCTGTTGTTCACCCTATCAACGTTTATCGATATTCTTGGTTATGACAGCAGAATCGCGCAAAATGCGCAGCAGTATATCAGCGCGGGAGAGCCAGTCCCGACTTTACAGTCGCTGTACCGCTATATTCTGTTCAATACGGAGATGGGGTTTCTTCCGCTCCAGCTTTTTGCGATTTTAATGCCGGTTCTCCTGGGGTTCGTCCTGTTCCGCTTTATGGCAAACAAGCGGACCGTCAACGTTTTTTACAGTCTGGGGCTAACAAGGCGCTCGCTTTTTATGACCCGGTATCTGGCCGGCCAGCTTTTGCTGCTGCTTGCCTCCCTGCTTCCGGTGGCGGCGAATCTGATTTTAAACCTTGCCTTTTTCGGCTCCTGTAGAGAGCTGTGGATTTCGGCTGCTGCTGTTTTGGCCGCCTTGGTTGTTATGTCTTCCCTGAGTTTTGCCGTAACGGCGGCGGTGTTCAGCTGCGTGGGCACGGTGAGCGAAGGCGTCGTCTATTCCGTCCTTTCGCTTTTTTCGCCCTCCATTCTGCTCGCCGGGGCGGACGGGCTGATGAGTCGCGTCTGGGGCAGCCCGTTTGGCACTACCTTTGAAACAATGGATTTTGGAAGAACAATATATTCCCTGCTTCTCAATTTCCAGCAAGTTCAGCCGGTCTTTTTGCTGAAAACAAGCTGCGGACAAGTCTGCCAGCTGCCTATGAATGAGAAGTGGACGGCGCCCAACGGCTCCTCGCTGCTGCTTTGGGCGTTACTCACCGTTGGGATCGTAGCGCTGGGGGCGTTCCTGTTTCAGCGGAGAAAAGCGGAAATCTGCGGCTTTTTGGGTAAAAACAGGGTGCTCAATGTGTTGGGGGTTGTGTCAGCCGGCTTTCTGTGCTTCGGTGCGGTTTTTAAGGTGAGCGCACCGCTGCCCGATTTTGCCGCTGTGATTCTGAGCATCTTGGCGTATGCCGCCGTTTATTGCGTTTTTTATCTGGCGCTGACGAGAGATGGGAAGCGCTTTCGTAAAAAGCTGCGCTTCCTGCCGGTGCATCTGAGCGCGGCGGCCCTGCTGGGCGTTTTGGTGGTGACCGGATTTTGCGGCTTCAGCAGCTATGTCCCTGCAATATCTGATGTGCAGAGCGCGGATGTGGTGATGCCGAACCAGAGCATCAAGTTGAGCGGCTACAGCGGGACGCGAGGAATCGACAATCAGGTTTTTTCGGAACAGGGGGACCTTGTGCCCGGCTTTTCCTCCGAACGAGATCTTCAGTTGATTACCAGGCTACACCGCCAACTGGCGGAAGTCGGGCGCCGGGAGCTGAAGAAAGAGGGGCCGCTTAAGGATCGAACCGTTCGGACGGTGATCCAGTTCGTATACACGCTTAAAGACGGCAGGCAGGTAAGGCGGCATTACGAGCGGATTCCTATCTCCTTACTGACGCAGTTCCTCCAGCTGGAGGACAGTGACCGCTACCACGCGCTGATCCGGGAGGTTTTAACAACCGAACCGGAGCCTGAAGCATACGACAGGCTAAATTATATGAAAGAACAAGTACAGGCGATCAATACGGTGTTGCTTGATAGCAAGTGGCTGGCAAAGGAACGGGAAATACCCCTGAGTGAGCTTCAACGCCGGGAATTGCTGCGATGCATCAGTGACGATTTATGCGCACAGCCTGCGCAGGAGAGGTACCATCCCTCTGCCCCTGCGCTTGGCGCGATTGCATTTATTCACCGGGACGGGGAGTCAGAGCGGGAAAGCAGCTTCTCCCGGGAAATCTCCGGGACGCCGGCTCCTTTGCGCATCGTGATCACCAGGGATATGACGAATACGCTCGCCTTTATACGGGAGCATGCAGGCGCTGATTTTTTGGAAGAGGACCCTCCCATCCGGAGGCTATCGGTCATCCGCGCAAAATGGAATGATAATCCTGAAATAGAGATGATTGGATCCTTCCCATACACGTTTACTTGGTACGCGGCACTGGAGTTCAGCGGCGGCTGGGGAAGCGTCGGTTTCCCGAGCGACAATGCCTTTGTGAGCAGCGGACCGACTCTGGATGCCTTTCAATTTTCCTGTGTGATCCGGGACCCCGCCCAGATTAAGGAGATCATGTCGCATGCCTATCTGAATTATTTTTTGGATACGGATGGATATTATGTCCTTGCGGAATTTGAGGAGGGCAGGGGATATTCAATCTTTTTCCTTCCCGAGTCCGAGGCGCCAGAGTCGATCCGCAATGCGGTGAACTGATGTGATTTGCTCTATTGTGGAGATGAGGAAACACTTTGAAGAAGTAAATACAGAACATTCAAGATTGCGTAGCAGGGCAAAAAGGCTTATAATAAAAATCGGATTGACAATTGTTTTATGTGAAAGGAGTCGGACGAATGAGCCTGAAAAAGGGAAACAGCGCTGCCGCGGCGGGAGCGGTTGCAACGCTTGCGATTCTTTCCATTGCGGTTCTGGTTATGGTACGGAAATACGGAAGATGATAAAAATCTAAATGAGACAGGCACATTTAAAATCTGTGCGCATAAACTGTTCTGGTATGGAAACTGCCGGGGCAGTTTTTGTTTTTATCATCTCATGGAACAGGCAGAAAATATATCCAAAAATTTGCGATCATCAAACGATCTGTTGTTGGTTTTATAGACGTATATGTTGTTTACAATCACCATGATATATGGTATTATAAACCGTATGATAGGGAATAAGGTGTTTAAGCACAATAATCGAAAAAATTTATTTTTTGTGAACCCCTGAAAATCCTTCCCGTGAAAACGAAATATAAAAACGAAGGCCAATCAAGAAGTGTTTTGAAACATTTTCGTTTTAAGGCACAAAAAGCCAGAAGGAGTGTTTGATGATGCAAGATACCATGGTGCTGAAATTTCCGATGGATACCCATATGACGGCTGCTCGGGAGAAAACCGGAAAAAAGAGCGGCGATACGATCTCGCATTTTGGCATGCAGAGAAAGATCGTTTCCCATATGACCTCTGAATCATGGAAGACCGTTCCCCATGTTACCTATATGTATGAGCCGGATGTAACGGACTTCATGAAAGAGTATCGAATCCTCAGCCGGGATTCGAACCGGTCGCACAAAATCACGGTAAACACAATCATGCTCAAAGCGATCGCCGAAGGCCTGAAGGCCGCGCCGTCGCTCAACGCCCATATCGATTACCGGGACAGAACCGTGCGCGGAACCGTTACACAGCTGGAAAGCATTGATATCTCCGTTCCCTGGTGCCTGCCCAATGGTGAGATGATGACCGTCAATCTGCGGGACGTCGGCTCGAAGTCGCTTGATGAGCTTGCCGCATATATTGAGGATGTCGGCCGTCGTATGGAGAATACGGATTTTAACGAAGCCATGTATGAGGTTGCTTTTGCTGAAACGATGACCCATTTAAAGCACCTGCACATCGTCCGTGTACTGCGCCGTCTGTTCGGCACTAAAGTGGGAAAGCACCGGGTAAAAACACTTTCCGGAAAGGCTAAAAGAGCATATCATAAAATACCGGCGGGGGATCGCCTGACAAAGGCAGATCTGGAGCAGGGGAGCGTAACGGTTTCGAATATCGGCAGTATTTACAGGGAACAGCACGGCGCAACGGCCCTGCTCGAAATTGTACCGCCGCAGATTTTTGCGGTAGCAGTCGGTGCGCTGCAGGAGAAGCCGGGCGTTTATACAGATCAAAATGGAATCAAGCAGATCGGCATTCGTCAGGTTATGCCGCTGTGTCTCGCCTTTGATCATCGCGCGGTCGATTTTGAAGCATTGGTCCCCTTCATGCGGACGCTGGACCGGCTGTTTGCCCATCCTGCTATCATACACCAGTGGTAAATTTGCCGGTCAGCATTGGTTTCTTGAAACACAAAGACAGATTAAAAAAGGCGATGCAAAATGTGCGCTTGTACATTTTGCATCGCCTTTTTCGATATGCCGGTTACGCCCTGTGGAGTAGACTGCATAGTGTGCTATCAGTATTTTCCTTACGAATCGTTCATATTGATTTTGCACATTCTTTTTTTCCATGACACACAGTCGACATAATTGCGGCCTATAGTAGAACCAAGATAAATGAAAGGGGATGGCAAGATGTAAACGGTTCGCATATGGCAGCCGGTTCCTCTCCCACAAAAATGTTGCAGAACAGGCTTCCGTTTTATCTATTGGTTCATGCATTTCCTCTCTTTTTCACACACTGTCCCCGCTGCCGGAATAGAACCCTCCGGCAGGGGAGGACAGACAACCAACAATTCCCTTGCAAGAGGGTTTCTATATAGATTGCTTCTTCATTTTTCTCTCCTTTCTTTCCCTCATTTTCAGAAAAATCGCCGGTGTCGCACCGGCGATTTTTCTGCTTAGAGGAGCGGGGCAAGTTGCATTTGGAAACGATATGTCGTATAATGAAAAGTAAGAGTGAAATGGGAGGTATTCGAATGAAAGCACTATATTTGCGTATAGCGGCGGCCCTGATGGCGTTTTGTCTTTGTTTCAGCCTGGCGGCCTGTGGGGAAGAGGGCACGAAGGAAGAGAGCAGCAATCCTCCGTATGAATCCAGTCAGTCGCAAGCTGATATCACAGAGAATTCTAATCCTACGGGTGAAACCGCATTATCACCATCAGATGAACCAGAAACTGCGCTACCCGTTGGAGGCGGGGACGTAGCTGTGGCGCCTGCCAGCGGAAAGGCGACGGAAGAACCTGCCGCGCCCAAAACGACCAGTACCCCTGCTGAGACGACGGCGTCCCGCACGGTCAAGGTGACGATCCCGGAGGGCTATAATATCATTCAGATTGCCAAAAAGCTGGAGGCAAACGGCGTGTGCAGCGCCACTGATTTTATCAATACGGCGCAGACCTATGATTTTTCTTATTATCCGCTGGTAGGCAGTATGCCTAAAAAACAATACCGTGCCTTCAAATTGGAGGGCTATCTGTTCCCAGATACTTATGAATTTTATAAAAATATGAAGCCGCAGGATGCGGTAGGGAAATTCCTGCGTGGCAGCAAGGCTGTATTAAGCAATTATCCGTCCAGCGCGGCGAATCTGAAAAATATGGACGAGATTTTGACGCTTGCCTCCATTATCGAGAAAGAAGCGCGCACGAATACGGACAAAAAGCGTGTGTCGGCGGTGCTGCACAACCGCCTTTCGCAGGGAATGAAGCTGCAGGTAGATGCTACGCCGGTATATCTTCGTTCCTACATCAAAGGGAGTATCGGAAAATATAAAAATCTAAACAGCAGTTATACGGCCTACTGTAATGCATATAACACTTATAACAGTGCCTGCAAGGGGCTGCCTGCCGGACCGATCTGTAATCCCGGTCGTTCCTCTATCAATGCGGCGATCCATCCTTCCACGGAAGCCGAGTATCGGGATATGCTCTATTTCTGCTCGAAGGACGGCACGATTTATTATGCAAAGACCGGTGAGGAACATGATGCCAACTTGAAGAAATATGGAATTGAAATTCCAAGCGTATAATGGAGAGTAAACGTAGACCGCCGCAGTTTTGAAAGTGCGGCGGTTTTTCATTCCGGCCGATAGCGTCTTGAACCAAAATACCTTTCCGGGCATAGGATAGCCTGCAAAGGCATATGAAACGGAGAGGAGTGAGCGCTTTGCAAATGATGCAGCATGCTCAAAGTGTTCCGGAAGTTTTGCGCGCGGGCCCTTATGCAAGGGCTGTGCTTCACGGCGGTACATATGCGCCCTGCCTTGGCGGTACCGTCAGCTTTTATCCCTGGGCGCGCGGAACACTGGTGAAAGCGGAGGTGGTGAATCTGCCCGTTGAGGATACGGGGCCGTTCTTTGGTTTCCACATCCATGAGCATGGATGCTGTGAGCAGGATTTTACCTGTGCGGGCGGCCATTTTAACCCGACGGGGCAGCAGCATCCATTCCATGCAGGGGATTTGCCCGTCCTGTTATCCAACCACGGTTATGCGTATATGACAGTCTATACGGATCGATTCCGTCCGTGCGACGTTATTGGCCGTTCCGTAATCATCCATCAGATGCCGGATGACTATCGCTCTCAGCCTGCAGGTGATAGTGGCAACCGCATCGGCTGTGGTGTCATTCTTAGGTGCTAGCAATTACAGCAAAATATCCGCCCCCTACAGACGAAGTACCGTTTGCAGGGGGCGGATATTCTTATGAATAGTTCGATGGCGGGGGATGAGGGCTACAGCTTGCGCGTAACCGTTTGATAGCCCATAATCCTGCAACCCTTCATGCGGTCAACAACGAGCTTTACATGCTCGCGCGGAACGCCCACAAGGGTGCAGTTATCAAGAATTTCAATTCTTCCAAAGCTTTTCCCGGGCAAACCGCTTTCTCCGGCAAGCGCGCCGAGAATATGGCTTGCGCTGACATGATGCTTGCGCCCGATATTGATGCTGATCTTTTCCATATCTGCATCATCGTGGCGGGAAACGGAGGGGGAGCGCCGCGTGCCTAGCGGACGAGCATTGCCGCGTTCGCGGCGTCGACTATCGCGTTCCATCCGGTTGCGCCGGCTTTCAGCGGCAAACAGTTCGTCGTCCGCGCGGCTCGGCTTGCGGCTCCTGTGCTCTTTTTTCATCAGCATTTTGATCAGCGCAGCGGAGATATCGAGAGAAGCGTAATCCTCCAGGAGCGTATCGATATACGGTGTGTATTCTTCGAGATTTCCCTCTTCTAATACTGTGCGCACACGGTCGAGAAATTTGCGCTCATTTGTCTCGTTTACTTCACTGCTCGACGGAACGGCCTTGAGTGTGATTTTCGATTTGGTAAAGCGTTCAATATCGCGCAGCTCGTAAATCTGCCTGCGGCCTGTGACAAAGGTAAAGGCGCGGCCTTCCTTGCCAATGCGTCCGGTTCGTCCGATACGGTGAACATAATACTCCACATCCTGCGGGATATCGTAATTGAAGACGGCGGCGATATCATCGACATCAATGCCGCGCGCGGCGACATCCGTCGCAATCAGAATATCGATGAAGCCTCTGCGAAAGCCGTTCATGATCTGGGTGCGTTCTCCCTGCTTCATATCTCCGTGCAGACCCCGCGCCTGATAGCCGCGTGCATGGAGCTCTTCGACAAGCTCGTCGACCTGCCTTTTGGTATTGCAGAAAACAATGGAACGGCTCGGATTATAGACGTCGAGCAGGCGGCTCAGGACCTCAGTCTTTTTCCCGACGGGCACTTCGTAATAGGTCTGCTCAATATTCGGTACCGTCAGCTGTTCCCGCGTGATTTTGATCAGTTCTGGATCTGTCTGGTACTGTTTTGTAATCCGCATGATTTCCGGAGACATCGTGGCGGAAAAGAGAATGGTCTGCCGTTGCTGGGGGACGTCCTTGAGAATCGTTTCGATATCCTCGCGGAAGCCCATGCTGAGCATCTCATCGGCCTCGTCAAGGATGATCATTTGGAGGTGATCGAGCTTTAGCGTGCGGCGCCGCATGTGGTCCATCACACGCCCCGGCGTACCCACGATGATTTGAGCCCCGCCGCGCAGAGCGGAAAACTGCCGCTCGATCGGCTGGCCGCCATAGATCGGCACGACCTTGATAAATGGCTTGTATTTGGCAAATTTTCGGATTTCATCGCAGGCTTGTACGGCGAGCTCGCGCGTGGGGCAGAGGATTAGCACCTGTGTTTTTCGGCCCTCGGAAGGATCGATTTTTTCGATCGCTGGAATGCTGAAAGCAGCTGTTTTGCCTGTCCCTGTTTGAGAATGACCGATGACGTCCCGACCGGTAAGGATCATTGGAATGCTTGCCGCTTGAATGCTGGTGGGCTCTTCGAAGCCCATCTCTTCCACGGCGCGCTGTATTTCTGTAGATAGCTCCATATCGGAGAATTGGATTTTTTGCATGTTTTTTCCTCGTTTTCTTAAAAAATTACCGACCCCGTGTCCGTTTCCTATGCTTCAGAGCATGACAGCCCTGCAAAGGAACGGCCGGGCCCGGCGTAATGATGAGCAGCCACAGCAATGTATTGCAAAAAGGCTTACACGGATCGTTTCTGTCAATTGGATACGGAGGACGCAGGCAATCCTTTATCTTTGCAGGGGTTCTCTGCCGGCGAATGCGGTATGTTCTGCTCTGCCATGGATTTCCGGCAGAGCCGTTTTGACGCTTCGATCAGGCCGAGAAACAGCATAAAGTATTGCAGTTCCTTCGGCGTCTGTAAGGAGAATTCGAAGACGGAAAAGACCAGAAAGCCCGCAAGGGAAGAGAGATAAGCAATCCCCATCTTATACCACTTTCCACCGCTGCGCAGCAGGAAAAAAATATCGTAAACCAGAAGGCTTAGTACGACCGCAAAAAACAGAATGCTGATCAGACCGCCTTCGACGAGCAGCTCGAAATAGAGGCTGTGTGCATGGGGCTGATTGATGCCGAAGCGGGTTTGCAGAAGGGTAGTGACGTTTTCCGTCCCGGCGCCGACGCCGAACAGGGGATTTTCCATAAAAATATTAAGACAGCCGCCCCAGATGGCCAGGCGCGTAACGGTGGAAACATCAAGGTCTAGAATGGCAAACAGCCTCTGATATACGCTCTGCGGCAGCAATAACAATATGCCTGCAAACAGAGCGGTAATGCCGAGCGCCTGCTTTTTTCCCAAAAACATCAGGACGACCAGCATGACAAGGACGGCCAGATATGCACCGCGCGAATAGGTAGCGGCAATTCCACCAAAAATCAAAAGGACACAGAAGGCGGCGGTAACTCGCTGCCATTTTTCTTTGAGTTCAAACAGGCTGTAAATGGATACTGGCAGAATCATGATCAGATAGGCCGCCAGGATGAGCGGATTGTCAAAGGTCGCGCTTGCCCGCGTGGAGACAAAGTCAGTTACAATGGAAAAGGGAAGAAATTTAAAAATAAAATGATCGACGTCTTTCCAGAAAGGAATCGGGAAGGCAACGTCAAGTTTAATACATAGCATCTGGAGCAGAGCAACCACGCTGACCGCCGCGGCTCCCAGCGTCAGGAAAAACATCGCTTGGCGAAGGCGTTCTCTCCGGTCAATCAGGTTGGACAGAAAGATATCGCCCAGAAACATCCCCATCCATAAGAGCGGAACAAGGATTGAAAAGATCTTGGTATCCGACCAGAGAAATGAAAGCATCATATAGCACATATAGACGAGAAAAACCTTGCCCACCGTGCCAATGCGGGCTTTCTGTTTCGACTGGCTGAAATACCGCTTGAAGACCAAAAAAGTAGATAGAGTAAAAATCGGTGCGATATATTCGGGAAGAAATGCCGCACAGATAAGGGTAGCCAGAGCCATCCGCCAAGGAACCCGGTCACATGGCAGCCGGGCAGCTCTGTTGGTTTGATTGTTCACACCTATTCTCCTTATATGCATCCAAATTTCCAGGTCGCGGTAACTGGCCGCACACTTTAAAATTCACAGTGATATAAAATCAGCTTATTTTACAATACATTCGGGGAAAACACAATACATGCACTTGAAATGTGACGAAATTGTTATACGGGGCAACCTTTTCAACGCAGAACTGTTAATTTTGGAGAAGAGGCAGCTAGAGCGAAAGGAACGCGTATATGCGCTTTCCAATGATATTATGACGTAATTGTAAACTTTATATTTAAGCCTTGATTTTTCCAGAGGAAACGGCTAAAATATGTCTTAGCACTCAGGAAGTTTGAGTGCTAACCAAACTGCGTAAATTATATTTTTTAGGAGGAGTCTATATGACAATCAAACCGCTTTCAGACCGTGTCGTCGTGAAACTCGTCGAGGTGGAAGAGACCACAAAGAGCGGCCTCATCCTCGCCGCTTCTGCTCAGGAAAAGCCGCAGATCGCGGAGGTTGTTGCAGTCGGCCCCGGTGGACTGGTGGATGGCAAGGAAGTTGAGATGTACGTAAAGCCCGGTGACAAGGTGATCACCAGCAAGTATTCCGGTACTGAGGTCAAGCTCGATAAAGAGGAATACACCATCGTCCGCCAGAGCGACATTCTTGCGATTGTCGAATAAGAATCCGTATTTATTCATCAATATTGTTGGAGGTAATTGATTATGTCTAAACAGATCATCTACGGCGAAGAGGCCCGCAAGGCTCTGCAGGCCGGCATTGATAAGCTGAGCAACACCGTGAAAATTACGCTTGGACCGAAGGGCCGTAATGTCGTTCTCGATAAGAAATACGGTGCACCGCTGATCACGAACGATGGCGTGACGATTGCGAAGGAAATCGAGCTGGAAGATCCCTTTGAGAATATGGGCGCGCAGCTTGTCAAGGAAGTCGCCACAAAGACCAACGACGTCGCGGGCGACGGCACTACCACCGCCACACTGCTTGCACAGGCGTTTGTCCGTGAGGGCATGAAGAACGTAGCCGCCGGTGCAAATCCGATGGTGGTCAAGAAGGGCATCCAGAACGCTGTTAACGCTGCTGTGGAAGCGGTGAAGGCCAATTCCAAGCAGGTTGCAAATTCCGACGATATCGCCCGTGTGGCTACGGTTTCTTCCGGCGACGAGACGATCGGCAAGCTGATCGCCGAAGCGATGGAGAAAGTTTCCGCGGACGGCGTGATTACCGTTGAGGAGTCCAAGACCGCTGAGACGGACTGCGATGTTGTGGAAGGCATGCAGTTTGACCGCGGCTATGTTTCCCCCTATATGTGCACGGATACCGATAAGATGGAAGCTGTCATCGACGACGCTTACCTGTTGATTACAGATAAGAAGATTTCCAATATCCAGGAGATTCTGCCGCTGCTGGAGCAGGTGCTGCAGTCTGGCAAGAAGCTGGTCATCATCGCTGAGGATATCGAGGGCGAAGCGCTTGCCACGCTCTTGGTCAACAAGATGCGCGGCACCTTCACCTGCGTGGCCGTTAAGGCCCCGGGCTTTGGCGACAGGCGCAAGGAGATGCTGCAGGATATCGCTATTCTGACGGGCGGCGAGGTGATCACTGCTGATCTGGGCCTTGAGCTCAAAGATACGCAGATGACGCAGCTCGGCCGTGCGCGCCAGGTCAAGGTTTCCAAAGAAAACACGATTATTGTCGACGGCGCGGGCGATGCGGATGCGATCAAGAGCCGTATCCACCAGATCAAGGTTCAGATCGAGGAGACGACTTCCGACTTTGATCGCGAGAAACTGCAGGAGCGCCTTGCAAAGCTGTCCGGCGGCGTAGCGGTCATCCATGTCGGCGCCGCAACCGAGACCGAGATGAAGGAGAAGAAGCTGCGTATTGAAGACGCTCTTGCCGCTACGAAGGCTGCAGTGGAAGAGGGTATCGTCGCTGGCGGCGGCGTTGCACTCATCAATGCAATCCCCGCTGTGGAGAAGCTGCTTGCGACCGACGATGCGGATGAGAAGACCGGCGTGAAGATCGTTCTGAAGACCCTTGAAGAGCCGGTACGCCAGATCGCTGCAAACGCAGGCCTGGAAGGCTCCGTTATTGTTGACCAGATCAAGAAGTCCGATAAGACCGGCTATGGCTTCAACTTTGCAACCGAGCAGTATGTCGATATGTTTGAAGCCGGTATCCTTGATCCGACGAAGGTGACCCGTTCCGCGATCCAGAACGCTTCTTCCGTTGCGGCAATGGTCCTTACCACGGAATCCCTTGTCACCGATAAGCCCGATCCGGCTGCGGACGCTGCTGCAAATGCGGCCATGGCGGCCCAGGGCGGTGGAATGTATTAATTTCTGATTCCCCTGAATGATCATGATGTGCCGTTTCCCGATGCGATGGTAAAGGGAAACGGCGCTTTTATTTTTCGATTCATAAGCGTTTCTTCTTATTTTTTTATTTTAGCATTGCATAAAAATCCTCCGATGATATAATGAAAATTGTTCTAATAGACAAATCGGAGGGAGGGACAATTTTATGCAGCATCAGATTACCAAGCGTACCCGTCTTTTGGACGCGCAGGGGAATCTGGCGGAGCCCGGCTACTGCGTAACCAATCAGTATGATTATGTGCGCAGCGATATCAAGGCCAATCCTCTGCGCATCAAGGAGTGGGATTTTTATCAGATCACAGACGAGCGGTATACGTTGCAGATGACCATCGGCACTCTTTCCTATGGCGGCATGAGCGGCGTGACGCTATTTGACCGGCAGACAGGGGAGAAATTTGAGTGCAATGACTTGGCACTCTTCCCGTTTGACAAATATCATCTGCCGACCAATACAGAAATTCCGCACACAATTACGATCGAGAAAAAGGGCTTCTATATGTCCTTTGATGTGACGGAAACGAAGCGGCATCTCGTCCTGCTGGGAAAGAACAGAAAGGGCGGCGATTTCAAGGCAAATATCGTTTATGATGTGAGGCCGGGGCTGCAGTCCATGGTTATGGCGGTTCCCTTTGCGAAAAAGGGGCATTTTTATTATAATCAGAAGATGAATTGCATGCCGGTCACGGGCAAGGTGAAAATCGGTAGCCGGGTCATCGAATTCAAGCCGGATACCGCTTTTGGACTGTTGGACTGGGGGCGCGGTGTGTGGCCGTTCGTACAGAGCTGGTACTGGGGCAACGGTAGTCAATGGTTGCCGGATGGACGCATGTTCGGCTTTGAGATTGGTTGGGGCTTTGGTAATATGGATGCAGCAAGCGAAAATATGCTCTTTCTGGACGGTGTAGCACACAAGATTGATCAGGTGTATCTTGAAAAAGATCCAAATGACTACATGAAGCCCTGGATCTTTACCTCCAATGATGGCCGGTTTGAAATGATAATGACGCCTGAATATGATAATTTTACCAATCTTCGCTTTTTGGAAATCGGGAACCGCTGCCATCAGGTTTTCGGCAAGTGGAACGGAACGGTCGGTTTGGACGACGGGACGAAGCTGAAAATCAGGGATATGATAGCGTTTTGCGAATTTTCGGATAATCACTGGTAAAAAGAGACTGCCGCACAATACATAACCATTGTGCGGCAGTCTCTTTGAAAATGCATTTAGCGAGGCGGCGGTTACGGCCCGCATTTGAATTTTTCTATGTAATTCACAGGTTCGCCAGATCGTATGGCGTGCGCTGATAGACGAAATAATTGAGCCAGTTGGAAAAAATCATGTTGCCCGCAGTGCGCCAGGTCATCGGAGGCGTGCGCTGCGGATCGTTATCTGGAAAATAATTGAACGGAATCCCGATTGGAAGGCCGCGGTTGATATCGCGAAAATATTCTGTAGAAAGCGTTTCACGATCGTATTCGGAATGCCCGGTCGAGTAAAAATTTCTGCATTCCATATCCGATACGAGATGGACGCCCGCCTGCTCGGAAAAGGAGAGAATCTGCAAATCCTTCACCAGAGCGATGTCGGAGCGGCGAATTTCCGTGTGTCTGGAATGAGGGACATAGAAAATATCGTCCAGCCCGCGCATGAGTGGATGATAGGGATCAAGCGCATGATGAGGGAAAATGCCAAATAATTTTTCCGCCAGCGGATATTTGGGAATTCCATAGTGATAGTAAAGCCCAGCCTGCGCGCCCCAGCAGATATGAAAGGTGGAGTAAACATTCGTCTTGGTCCACTCCATGATCATGCAGAGCTCTTCCCAGTAGTCGACTTCTTCAAAGGCGAGATGTTCAACAGGCGCTCCTGTGATAATCATGCCATCAAATTTTTCTTCGCGTACATCGTCGAAAACTTTGTAAAATTTCAGCATGTGCTCTGCCGAGGTGTTTTTCGACTGATGGGTGGCCGTTTGCAGCAGCTCGACTTCAATTTGCAGAGGAGAATTACTGAGCAGGCGCAACAGCTGCGTCTCTGTTACGATTTTCGTCGGCATCAAATTTAAAATCAAAATTTTCAAAGGACGGATATCCTGCGTTAGCGCGCGGGATTCCGACATGACAAAAATGTTTTCCAGCTCTAAGCTATGCCGGGCCGGCAGCTGGTTGTCAATTTTGATTGGCATTGCACAACCCTCCCTTTCCTGCGCGTTCTTTTCTCCGATTGTGTAGAATTTTAGTATAGCAGAATCCGATACTTTTCACAAGGCTTTCGGGAGTCTTTAGCGATAGAAAAAAGAGTGAAGTTGCATCCGCCTTTATGTAGTCTGCTGATAGTCGGAAGGCCTGTTCAGTGTGCTCTCATACCAATGCAAATCATCAAAAGTCCTGTATCCATGGCCGTTTGTATGGCCGGATACAGGACTTTTTTCTTCTTCTGTCGATCAGAGGAAAAAGAATTTTATTGTTCCCCGTTATGGACTTCCAGAATTTCGTTTTCACGAAAGAGAAGCGACAGGCACCAGATACCCGCAAGAGCGACTACTGTATAAATGATACGGCTCAGAATAGCGCCCTGGCCGCCACAGATCCACGCGACGATGTCAAACTTGAACAAACCGATGCTGCCCCAGTTGATCGCACCGATAACAACGAGGATCAGAGAAATTCGATCCAGCAATTTTTTCAACTCCTTCAATGATTTCATGGATAGTATAGGCCGGAATGAAAGAAATATGCGGATATAAAATGGAAAATGAAGGAAATGTTCTAAACAAATTAACTGGAAAGGTGAAAACAGCCTGACCAAAACCGACAGAAAAGCGATGGCCTGAAAGCTATAATAGGACTATCAGGTTTTTAGGGGGCGGTGGGGTGTCACAGGTCGTATATGTCGATGTGCTGCTCGCGCTCAACCTTTTTATCAACTATCTCCTTTTACTATCCGGTGCCTGCCTCCTGCGGGAAAAGGTGCAGCGCTGGAGGCTTCTGCTGGGGGCTGCGCTGGGCGCCATTTATGCTCTGGTTATTTTTTTGCCCGAGCTTCCCAATGTAGTTTCTGTGCTTTTGAAGGCAGTATTTTGCGTGACCATTGTGTTGGCGGCCTATCCAGTTCACGGAATCCGGCATTTTGGAAAGCTGGCCGCCTGTTTTCTCGCCGCTAATTTTATCTTCGCCGGCCTGATGATGGGCCTTTGGTTCCTGTTTCGTCCGAAGGGGATGGTTTATCAAAATGGAACAGTTTATTTTGATATCAGCATTACGCTTTTGATTTTTACGGCGATCGTCTGCTATGGGCTGACGGTCTTGTTCTCCAGGCTTTTCCGGCACAGAGCACCTGAGAACCAGGTGTATGATTTGCAGATCGAACTGAATGGAAAAACACTGCGGACACAGGCCCTGCTAGACACAGGCAACAGCTTGTCGGATTGTTTCACCGACACGCCGGTGATCCTTTTGGAATATGCACATGCGCAAACGCTGCTGCCGCCTGAGCTAAAGGAATTTTTCCGAAGCCGTCCTTCGGAACTGCATGCGCCACCTGGAGCTTCTGAACTCGGCTTTCGATTGATCCCATATCATTCTGTGGGGGGGACTGGCCTTTTGCCTGCCTTTCGGCCGCAAAGGGTGCTTATTTATGATACGCAAAAACAGATGGAAGCGAAGGATGTTCTGGTAGCTGTCGTCAACGACCGGCTGGCCGCGGGGGAATATGGGGCGCTGCTCAATACGCGTCTGGTGCAGGGAGGCATGCAAGATGGAATCTGTCATAACAATCGTATTACATAAACTGATTTACTGGTTGTGCAGGCTTTCCTGCCGCACCGGGACGATTTTTTACATCAACGGCCCGCAGGCGCTTCCAGCCCCTCTGACCAAAGAGGAAGAGGCAAAGCTGATACAGGGGCTTGCGCAGGGAGATGAAAGCGTGCGGGAGCAGCTGATTGTACACAATCTGCGCCTGGTCGTCTATATTGCACGCAAATTTGAGAATTCGGGCGCTGGCATCGAGGATTTGATTTCGATTGGGACAATCGGCCTCATCAAAGCGGTCAATACCTTCTGCCCGACGCGGAATATCAAACTGGCGACCTATGCCTCGCGCTGCATAGAAAATGAGATCCTGATGCACCTTCGCAAGACAAATTCCCAGCGCTCCGAAGTATCGATTGATGAGCCGCTCAATATCGATTGGGATGGAAACGAGCTGCTGCTCTCCGATGTGCTTGGCAGCGAGCCGGATACGGTGAATATTGGAATTGAGGTGGAGGACGAACGGAATCTGCTACTGGAGACGGTCGGCAGGCTGGAGGAGCGCGAAAAGCTGATCATGTGCATGCGGTTTGGAATCGGCGGTGAAAAGGAACATACGCAAAAGGAAGTGGCGGATATGCTAGGCATTTCCCAAAGCTATATTTCCCGATTGGAGAAGCGGATTATCGAACGTCTGAAGAAAGAACTGGAAAAAGCAATCTGAAAAGAGCTCGCCGCAAATTCCATTCATGGCATTTTCAGCAGGCTCTTTCAAAATATTTTCTGTAAAAATGAGAACTTTTCGCATTAAAAAAAGAGCCTATGGAAGAGAGGGCAGAATGCCTCATGGAATGAGCGTTCGGTAAATGCTTTTCTTTTTTCTACGGATTTCCTTTTGCTTTGCAAAAAGACCTTGCTTTTTTCGAAATCCTGTGCTAAACTAATTTGGTAAATTAGTAATGAACGGAGGATTTTTCCATGTCCGCACTTCAGATTATTTTAGGTGTTTTGCTGATTATTTCTTCCATTTTGATTATCGTGGTCGTTTTATTACAGGAAAGCCGTTCGACCGGCCTGTCTGGAGCGATCGCAGGCGGTGCGGAAACCTTCTTTGGCAAGAATAAGGGCCGCACGATCGAAGCAAAGCTTGCAAAGTGGACAAAGTATATTTCGATCGCCTTCTTTATCATCGCGCTTGCCGGGACTCTGCTTCTGTTCTTTATCAAATAAGAGAAATTTTTAAGATTACAAGAAACGGCCTTGTTTGAATAGCAAGGCCGTTTTTTTGGCCAATGTATGATCAATGGGAATGCTTCCATCAGTCAATTTTTCTCTCGGTTACAGAAACGCTGTTTCCAGCCGGCCTTTTTCCTGCTCGCAGGTGATCGATACCCAGCAAAACAGGGCAGCACAGAACACATCTGGCATTAGCGTTGCGATGAGCCAGATCCGCAGCCGCTGCTTCTCGTTGATCTGGCCCTCCAGCAAAATCTGCATGGCATATACGGTCAGCAGCTGTTTATTCCAGCCGTTGATGGCCGTCTTGAGCAGCTCCAGGCTGAGCCCGCGATCTAGCACCCGACCGAAATTGCGAATTTCATCCGCATGCTCCTCCAGAAGACTGGTATGGACGCAATCGATGATTTTTTCGGTCATGTCCGCAAACGTATAGATTTCACGCGGATCGAGCTCAAAGATTTCTGCCGCGCATTCTGCGCACGAAAGCACATCCGCACGGTAGCTGAAAGGGCCTTCCTCCGTTTTATCAAGATGTGCAATCACGTTTTGCCGGCCGGAACGCTCGAATCGTGAGGCAGAGGGAAGGATGGAAAAGAGCTGCGAAAATTTTCGATTACAGAGAATTTCCTGCGGTCTGGTCTTGTATTTTTCATCTTTATAAAAGGAATAATAGAAGCCGTCTAAAATGCCGAAGCATTTACAGGTATCCAGATACCCCTGCCGCATATTCTGGCGGGAGATTTCCTGATCAAACAGAAACATTGCCCCAGGCTTTCCATTGTTAAAGGGGCGTTTATTATGAATGTAATGAATCCGCGCGTGGTCGTCCCGCAAGGTCGGTTGATGGGAGAGCCCGCCGCTGATATCGACCACAACAACCTCTGTGGCGCCTGCATTGATGGCCATCTGGACAGGCATGTTGTCCGAATAGCCGCCATCGACGAATTTAACGCTGCCGATCTGATAGGATTTCATAAATGGAAAGCAGGCGGCACTGGCCAGCACGTAATCTGCCGCTTCGCCCTGCGGGATATCCTCAATGAAAAGCTCGACCGCCCGGATCGGGGAAAAGCGGGTGGTCACCAGCCCGAAGCGGATTGGGGAGTGACGAAGCGCGTCTTCGTCCATCATGGATTTCACAAGTTCCTGCAGTGGCGTACAATCAGCGCCGCCATTTCGTAAAACCTCTTTTGCCAAACGTTTGAAGAGCGTTTCCGGGGGCAAATTTTGCGACTGAGTGTCTTCAACGAATTGTGCGAATACGCGATCCGCGCTCATGTTTTCCCAGATGAACAGCGCATCCTCATATTTCCCGAGTGCCATGAGTGCGCCATTGAGCGCGCCGACGGAGGTACCGGTTACAATGTCAGGCACAAAACCGATTTCGCGCAGCGCCTTCCATGCACCGATTTGATAACCGCCCTTTGCACCCCCGCCGCTGAAAACGACTGCACGTTTCACTGATGCCAAAATGACCATCTCCGTTTGTTTCCACTGGTAAATTTGATTATGGGTCCGGGTTAAAGCTATTATATCACAATTTTCTCCATGCCGAAAGGCAGGGCGTACAACGTAGCCACAGAGGCGAGCTTGCGGACCCCAAGTGAATGATTCAATACGCTCCGAAGCTCTTAGACTCTTTGATTCCCTAGAGATTCGTGAGGTTATTGTACCACAATGATGGCATATTGGGATGATTTTTTTCTGACTTTATGGTTCGAATACAACCATCGTTCCCGCTTTGCAGCCCGTTGAAAAAGTCGAAGGTTGAATGTTGACCTCAGGGATGATATGCTATAAAATAGATTTCGTGAGATTCTGAGGACCTTCTGATATGTTAGCAATTGTATAAATGAGATTCATGATCGGAAAACATATTGCGTACGCTGCTTTTAGAGGGCATCCAGGGCTCGGGGAGACCGTTTAAAATGGATTGTGGCGGAGGAGGAGCAATTGCTTGAAGACCAAAGAGTTTACCCGGCGTAAACTGCTGAATTTGTGCGCATACCTCCTCCTGATTGTCGCGGTGGTTCTGGTGGTGCTGACGCTGCTGATGCATATCAGGTCTGTCCAAAAGTGGTACGCTCAGTTTCAATTTACTCTAGTTGAATTTGAAAGAGCAGTTGCCTCGATTCCCTACCGGTGGCTGATCCCGTTTGTAATCGAGCTGCTTTTCTTGATCAAAGCGTGGATCCCAGTCATTCCAGTTTCCGCAATCAGCGTTATTTCCGGTATGGTATTTTCCATTCCGGTTGCCTTCGTGCTCAATGTCGGAGGCATCGTGATTCTGATGTCCGCGCGGTATCTGGTTGGAATGCGCATTGGGCCTTCCAATATCCAGAAAGTGCTCCGGCGCTATCCCGCTGTGCGTGAGATCCTGGAGGCGAAGGGAGCGCTCAGCCCGGTGCTTTTGTTTGTTTTCCGGCTGGTGCCGAGCTTTCCGATCAATACGATCAGCCAGCTCTATGGCTCCATGGAATATGAATATTGGAAATATATCTTGATTTCGCTCTCGGGCTTTGCACCGAAGCTGCTTTCCTATACCTTTATTGGGCGAAATGTGTACGATCCGCTTTCCTGGAGCTTCATCCTGCCGATTGTTATTCTTCTGGTGTTGTCTGGCTTTTCCATCCTGCTGCTTAACTGGTCGCTGGAGCTCATTGAACAGAGACGCAAGCGCGGGGGGAAAAGCGGAACAAATATATAGCGTCCAGTTCAAAAACGATACAAAAGGGAGACGATTAGCAGATGGCTGATATGAAAACGTTAAAAGAAACCCTGCTCAGCGGCGGGTACGACAGCGCCCTGAAGGAGGTATATCTATACGAGGACCGGCTTGTTCAGCAGCGTAAGCGCTATGCGGACGTCATTGACAGCTTCATCAGCCTGTTCGGGTCGGAGCGGATTGGCGGGCTTTTCAGCGCACCGGGCCGTACAGAGATCGGTGGCAACCATACCGACCATAACCATGGCCGCGTGCTTGCGGCGGGAATTGATCTGGACGCCATCGCGGCCGCGTCAAAGAATACGGACAATACCGTGCGTGTAAAGTCCGAGGGCTACCGTATGGATGTCGTGGATTTATCGGATTTAAGTGTCCAGGAGAAGGAGACGGGGCATTCTGCCGCCTTGGTGCGCGGCGTATGTGCGCGTTTCCAGCAGCTCGGCTATCGGATCGGCGGCTTTGATGCAACGACGGCCTCGCGCGTGCTCAGCGGCTCCGGGCTGTCCTCTTCGGCGGCCTTTGAGGTGCTGCTCGGTACGATTCTCAATTACTTATTCAATGATGGTAAGATTGATCCTGTGGAAATTGCCCAGATCGCACAGTATGCAGAAAACGTCTATTTCGGAAAGCCCTGCGGCCTGCTCGACCAGATGGCGAGCTCTGTGAGCGGCTTCGTCATGATTGATTTTAAAGATCCCTCTGTTCCCGTCATTGAAAAGGTGGATTTCGATTTCGCTTCCTGCGGCCATTCCCTGTGCATTGTCGACACAGGTGGAAACCATTCGGATCTGACGGACGAGTACGCGGCAGTGCGCGGCGAGATGGAGGCCGTTGCTTTAGAGTTCCAAAAGCCGGTTTTGCGCGAGGTCGCACAGGAGGACTTTATGCAGAGCATTCCGACGCTGCGCAATCGCGTAGGTGACCGTGCGATCCTGCGTGCGTTGCATTTTTATGAGGAAAACAAGCGGGTCCTGCGGGAGGTCGACGCTTTGCGTGCCGGCGATTTTGAGACATTTAAACAGTGTGTCATCGAAAGTGGACAGTCCTCGTTTATGTATAATCAAAATGTATTTACACCCAGACTGCCGAAGGAACAGCCGATCGCCCTTGCTCTGCAGATCACGGAGCATATGCTGCGCGGGAAGGGCGCATGGCGCGTCCATGGAGGCGGTTTTGCAGGGACGATCCAGGCGTTTGTACCGGATGATTGCCTTGCGGCTTATCAGGCGGAGATGGAGCGTATTTTCGGAGTGAATACCTGCTATGTGCTGTCGATCCGTCCGGTAGGCGGCGTACAGATCGCAGCAGAGTAATTTCTTGGTCAATTATGGAAAAGCGTGTACGCTGAGAGGCGATACGCGCTTCTTCTGTTTTTGAAAACCATTTTTCAGGAAAAAATTGTTATACGCCTTGCGCTTTTTGTGAAATCTGTTAAAATTATATGTCATGGGGTGGTTTTTGTGGTGGCATTGATTTATGGTGTGGTTGTATGTGTCGCCACATTATTGGGCGCTTTTGTTGGTCTCGGCGGCGGCGTGGTCATTAAGCCTGTGCTCGATGTAATCGGTGCGCATCCGCTGGAACAGATTAGCTTTATTTCCTCCTGCGCGGTCTTTGCGATGTCCGTTACGTCGATGGCAAAACATATCCGGAATAAAACGCCGATCAAGGCTTCGATCGTCCTGCTTGTGGCGGCGGGCTCCGTGGCAGGCGGAATCTGCGGAAATTCCCTGTTTTCACTGGCGATGAAGGCCTCCGGGATGCCGGAGCTGGTCAAGGGCATCCAGTCTGCAATCCTGGCGGCTTTTCTGGCCTGTGTGATCCTCTCCGTTGTGGTGAAGCATCGTACCTTTCATGTGGCAAATCCGCTGGCGATCCTGTTTGCAGGCTTTTTGCTGGGGACTGCGGCGTCTTTTTTGGGCATTGGCGGTGGTCCAATCAATGTTGCGTTTTTAACGCTCCTTTTCTCGTTTTCCATGAAGGATGCCGCCGTTTATTCTGTTGCGGTCATCTTTTTTTCACAGTGCTCCAATCTGATTACCACTGGTATCAAAACGGGGTTTGCAGGATACGATTTGAAAATCCTGCTCGTCGTCATTCCCTGTGCCATTGTCGGCGGCTTTGTGGGCTCGGTTCTCAACCGGAGGTGCAAGGAGTCATCGATCCGGAAGGTTTTTGTGCTCGCCGTTTCAGCGGTGGCCTGTCTTTCGCTTTATAACGCAGTTACTGCTTTTATCACATCTTTTGGAGGTTAAATATGCGTCCGAACATTATCTTTTATTTCAGCGACCAGCAGCGCTGGGACACGGTCAATGAGGAGGTAACCCCCAATCTGATGCAGCTTGCACAGGAGGGCATCCAATTTGAGAATTCTTACACCTGCCAGCCGGTGTGCGGACCGGCGCGTGCCTGCCTGCAGACCGGCCTGTATGCGACGCAGTGCGGCTGCTATTGGAATGGGATCGCGCTTCCGCAGGATATTAAGCCGCTTGCGGAATATTTCAATGAGGCTGGGTATGAGACGGCTTATGTCGGCAAATGGCATCTTGCCTCCGACCGTCTTCCCAATGTTGGCGTCCACTGCGAAAAAACCGCGATTCCAAAGGATAGGCAGGGCGGCTATCGGGACTGGTGGCGCGCAGCCGACGTGCTGGAATTCACCTCGCACGGTTATGACGGCTATGTCTTTGACGCAGAGGGGAACCAGATTGACTTCAAGGGCTACCGTGCAGACTGCATCAATGATTTTGCACTGGAATATCTGGATCAAAAGACTTCGGATCAGCCGTTTTTTCTGTTTATTTCCCAGCTTGAGCCGCATCATCAGAATGATCACCACTGCTACGAGGGCCCCAAAGAGACGGTTGAACGGTATCGGAATTATCCGATCCCGCCCGATCTGTCTTTTCTGAAGGGCGACTATGATCAAATGTATCCCGATTATATGGCGGCAATCAATCGCCTGGATGAAAATGTCGGCAGGCTCGTGGATAAGCTGAAGGAAAAAGGGCTTTATGAGAATACGATCCTCATTTACACCAGCGACCACGGCTCGCATTTCAAAACGCGGAATCTGGAATATAAACGCAGCTGTCACGATTCCGCCACCCATACCCCGCTGATTATCCGCGGCGGCCCGTTTCAGGGCGGCAAAAGGGACGACCGTCTGGTCAGCCTGATCGATCTGCCGCCGACCATGCTGGACATGGCAGGAATCCCGATTCCAGGCTGTTATATGGGCCGTTCTCTGCTACGGGAATTGGAGGGAGAAGAGCCGGAGCGCGATTGTGTTTTCATCCAGATCAGTGAAAGCCAGTGTGGCAGGGCTGTCCGGACCAAACAGTATAAATACGCCGTGCGGGCACCTTCTCCGTCGGGCTATACCATTCATTCCTCTCCGGTCTATTTTGAAGATTACCTCTATGACCTGAAGAAGGACCCGATTGAAAAGGATAATCTGATCAGGGATAAATCGTATGCCTTTGTGCGTGAGAAGATGAGAAAACTGCTTTTGCACGAAATGGAGCAGGCAGGGGAAAAGAAACCGGTTATCCTGCCGGCTTATCAAAGCAGGAAAAAATAGGTTCAAATACAGAAAGGGCAGAAAGGATTGATTTCGGAAAATGGAGACAAAATATCTATCGCGTAAGGAAAAACTTTCCTTCACCGTCGCGGCCTTCGGCCGCAGCGGAATCTACACCATTATGACGATGTTTTATATGGTGTTCCTCGTTGACGTCGTGTTTCAGGGGATGAAAAATGCAGGCGTAACTGCAAGTAGCATCATTCTGGCGGGCCGTATTTTTGACGCCGCCAACGATCCAATCATGGGAATGATCGTCGATCGGACGCGCACGAAATGGGGAAAAATGCGTCCCTATCTGCTCTTTTCACCGGTTCCGATCGCGATTACGACGGTCCTGCTTTTCTGGGCGCCTGGCTTTGCCTCCGATGGGGCGAAAATCGCCTATGCGGCCGTCACCTATATCCTTTGGGGCGTCATGTTTACCATTCAGGATGTTCCCTTTTGGGGACTGAGCGCAGTCATTACACCCAATGAACAGGAGCGCACCTCGTTCCTTTCAACGGCGCGCCTTGGCAGCACCTTCGGCGGAATTTTGCCGTCTCTTCTGATTCCTGTGCTGCGCAACAGCACGTTGGGCTTGAAAAACGGCTATCTGGTGGGCGCTACGATCTTTGCACTGCTGGGAGCGGCGCTTTCGAGCCTCGCGTTTTTCAATACCAAGGAGCGCGTGGAGCAGAGCGAGAAGACACCATCTCTCAAGGAATCTGTCCAAATGGTGGCTAAAAACAAGGTACTGCTCATTGTCATTATGGCAGCGATCCTCGGCTCCACCATGGTGATTGCCAATATTTCTGCCGACTATATCAGCAACTATCTGATCCTGCAAAATGGCAACAATGGCTTTGTTCCCAAAGGGACGGTTCTGACCACTCTGACGATTGCGATCGGTGTGGGCATGGTGCCAGCCATGGCCGTCTTCCCGCTGCTGCGTAAAAAATTTTCCCTCAAGCAAATTTATATTGGTTCCTCACTCTTCGGTGTGATCGCGCATATGGCCTGCTATCTGATCTTTGTGGGCAATGTGGAACACATCAATCTGTACCTTCTGTGGGTTTGCCTGTTCTTTATGGGCTTCCCGTTGGGCATCTATAATGTGATCACCTATGCGTTGATTGCGGACAGCGTGGACTATATCGAATGGAAAACCGGAAAGCGCTCTGAGGGTGTCTGCTTTGCCTTCCAAACCTTCCTGAGCAAGGTCACGGCGGGAATTGCAGGCGTGGCGACCGGGATCGTTCTGGACAAAGGGGGATATATCGAACCGGACCCGACGCAGCTGGATGCGATGGGCAAGCAGATTCTGGCGACGCAGTCGCCCGATACGCTTAAATGGTTGCTCTTTATGGTGACGGTCCTTCCGGCGATCGGCTTTGCGCTGACGATCATCCCAATGCTGTTTAATGATTATACCGGGAAGAAAAAGGATCAAATTCAACAGGAGCTCTCCGAGCGGCATGAGCATCATGAGCAGGAGAAGGCGGTTGCTGAAAAATAGAATCAGATTTCTGAAAACAGGACGGACATGCGCCGTCCTGTTTTCATATACAAGGACGTGCCGCAGATTTTGCCTTTCTGCGACACGTCCATCTTGTCGATTTGATCGCTTTCGTAATCGGCATCTTTATGGCGTCGCTGGGCGCTGTCGGGAGGCCGAGGCAGCATATTGCTCCACCAACTGCGTGGCTCGTGAGGGGATTTTTGCCCCTGCCGCGCACGGCAGGGGCAAAAAC
>ERZ781272.176-NODE-176-length-80359-cov-13.459105_pt1 | contig 80359 bp, 81 predicted proteins | sample MGYA00375850_ERZ781272 | MGnify/ENA primary metagenome ERZ781272 (study PRJEB29790, sample SAMN06051246) | human gut metagenome | host: Homo sapiens | place: USA: Cincinnati, Ohio | collected 2013-06-21 | study: EMG produced TPA metagenomics assembly of the Gut...
AAAATCGACCTCCAATTCGTTAGATTTTTGGTCTAACTTTTGGGGGTCGGTTCAAAGTCCAGCTTTTTTATACTATAAATCCACCATAATATAATCTTATATATAAATAAGAATTTATAATTTTACATTATTATTAGAATTTTATAAAATAGTATGTGGAAATAAAATAGCACACCTATTGCTTGCTATAAATTTAAGGAGTTGTATTTATGAAAGTAAAACCAGATGACATCAAGCGTGTAAAATCTTTAGGATTTTTATACAACAGGGGTACAGAAGATGAATTTAATTGTCGTGTTATCACTGAAAATGGTACTCTTACCAGCGAAGATTTGGAAATTATTGCAGAAGCTGCAAGAAAATACGGCAATGGAAAAGTAGCCTTTACTTCTAGAATGACAGTTGAGATGCAGGGCGTAAAGTATGAAGGAATCGATGCTCTTATATCTGATCTTAAAGAACATGGGCTTATAACTGGAGGTACTGGTGATAAAATCAGACCCGTTGTAGCTTGTAAGGGAGGAACTTGTGTATTTGGGCAAGTTGATTCTGCTGATATAGCAAAGAGAATTCATGACAGATTTTTTATTGGATACAAAAATGTAGAACTTCCTCATAAATTTAAAATTGCAGTAGGAGGTTGTCCTAATAACTGTGTAAAACCTGATTTAAATGATATTGGATTAATTGGACAAAATATGCCTGAAATACATGAAGATATATGCCGTGGATGCACTAAATGTGCAGTTGAGATGAACTGTTTAATGCATGCACCAAAAGTTGTAGATAAAAAAATAACTATAAATCGTGATATATGCAACAGATGTGGTAAATGTATAAAGAAGTGTTATTTTCACTGTCTATCTTCTAAGGCCCACGGAGTTAAAATTTTAATCGGCGGAAAATGGGGTCGTCAAGGAAGACCTGGTTCTGAGATAAATGGAATTTACAGTATAGAGGAAGCTCTTGATATAATTGAAAAAGCTATCTTAGTTTACCGTGAGAATGCCTTTAAGAAAGAGCGTTTTGGGGATATGATAGAAAGAATAGGTCATGATAAAATTGAAAAGATGATTTTATCAAATGATACTATAGAAAGAAAAGATGAAATATTAGCTTTATCTATAAAACCAAAAGAACAAAAATAATCTAGTTAATAGTAAACTTATAAAATCTTTTAATACAAAATTTAAAATTTTAAAGAATAAGAAAATTTCACTTTATATCGATTCTTAAAAGAGCTCCACGGAGTTCTTTTTTCATATCTAAGATTTTCTCTATTTAAATTTCATTGTATAATAAATATAATTAATAATTTGCAATTTTATAACTTAATTATAAATGAAAGAAGTGATAATTTATGGCAATAGTACACATGCTTTGTGGTAAAGTAGGAAGTGGAAAAAGTACCTATGCACAAAGTTTAAAAACTAAAGGAAATACCTTTATATTATCTTACGATGACCTTATGCTCATTTTATTTGACGATTGTATAGGTCCTGCTAAACATCAAGAAATGGTTAGTAGATGCAAGAAGTTTTTATTTGGACAGGCTCTTGAAATGTTAGAGATGAATATAGATGTAATATTAGATTTTGGTTTTTGGTCTAAAGAAGAAAGAGATGAAACAAAAAGATTCTTTAAAAGTAAAGGTATAGAAGTAAAACTTCATTATGTAAATCCACCTTATGAAGTTATAACAAAACATCTTGAAATCAGGAATAAAGCTATAAATGATGGTGTTCGTGGTTATTATATGACTCCAGAAAAGCGAAAAAGATTTGATGGTTTTTTCCAAGAACCTTCAAAAGAAGAAATTGATGAATATATAAAATAATTTTATTAAAAGAATAAAAGCAGATGATAAACTTTTTTGAGATAGTATTAACGTAAAGAACAGTTTAAATAATAAAACTTTTCTTACATTCATGACCATATCAATTAACCTTATCATCTACTTTTTATGTTATATTTCTTTTTCCATAACAATCATATCAGAAAAAGTTGTCATACCCATCTTGTTATAAAAACCTTCTGTTTTATGTCCAGCTACTGTGTTTAGTGTTATTGAAGATATTCCTTTTTCCTTTAATCTATATTCAAATTCTTTGAAAATTTTAGTCCCAAATCCGCTTTTACGAATATCATTTCTTACACAAAACTCTTTAATATTAAACATCGGACCATTATAATACTGCTCTTCACTTCCCAAGATCATTCCACATATCATTTCACCTTCATATGCTATTATTCCATATGCTGCTGATGCATCCATCATCTGAGTAAGTCTTTTCGTGGCTGTTTCTATAGTCCATCTATCATTCCATGGTTCAGAATTAAAAGTTTTAACATACAATTCAGCAACTAGCTTTATATCTTTTAAAGTCATTTCCTTAAATTTCATAATTTACTCCTAAATTCTTTTTATTTATAAACTTTACATAGGTATAAATCCCATATTTTTCATAACCTCTAATGCTACTATAAATATAGGCATAGCTACTACTGCTACAAATGTAGACAAGAAAGAACATTCTGAGGTGAATACCGCTTCTTTGTCAAAACTTATTGCATAAGAAGCTGCAACTGTAGCCGTAGGCGAGCACATCATAAGTACAGTCATTGCAACTCCAACGAAAGATACATTAATTAATCCTACATTTATAAGCACCATAAGTCCTGCTAAACATATTATAGGCACTACTATAACTTTAATCAAGCTATAACCCCAAACATCTTTTCTTCCTACTGCAGTTTTAAATGGAACTGCTGCTAAAGTTGTACCGATAGACAACCATGAAAGCGGTGATGCTAACTTGTCCAAATAAGTTAAAGGCTTAAATAACCATGGTACAGTTTTATCAATCCTTAAAAATGCATAATTTTGTACCGTATCACCAGTTTGAACTGCTACTTGAGGCATTTTATCTTGAAATATCCATATAAACAGTCCTACAAAAGTGGCTATAACTATAGGATTAAGTACTACGTTTTTTACATTTTGTTTTAGATTCTCCCTGTCCATTTTTAATCCGGACATTTTTATAAATGCATAAGAATATAAGAAAACTCTATATGATATATTAAATATATTCGCGTACATAGCTCCAACATCTCCATAAATAGATGCTACTATAGGAATCCCAAAAAATGTGGTAGATCCAAATATGGTAAGTACTCTATACACATCTTGTTTCTCACCCTTCATCCTTATGTACATAATCTTTGTTACAAATATAAGTCCTATATAGACAACAAATCCCCATATAAGTATACTAATACCCTCATGTAGCTGCTTTTGATCTATGTCTTTCATAAAAGACGTGAAAGCAAGGGCTGGTAGTGATGCACATAAAACAACGTCACTAAGTGCTTTAGATATACTTTCTCCAAGCAAATTTTTTTTTCTAAGATATATTCCTAAAATAATTATCACTATGGATGAAAATATAGCTCCTACAATAGCGTCATCTGTCAATGTGCTTTTAACAACTTCTAACATAAACAAAACATCCCCTTGTTAATTATGACAATAAAAATCCTTTAATTATTTTAAAATAATTAAAGTAACCTTTATAAATTATCATTTTCATATATATTCTTATGATTTTTACAATAACTAATTATAAAGTAATTATTTTTATAAATCAAATTTAATTTTTTGAGTCATAAAAGTTTTCATATTAATAATTTATATTTCCAGTAAAATCATTCAATGACAAAAGATGTTCAACTTATATTGAACATCTTTTCATCAGCTTACAATTCTTCATTAATTTCATATAAAAGTTCTGGTCTTCCTACATTTCCGCTTGTGCTATCTACTCTTACCTTACCTGTCTGCTCTAAAAAGTCCATATATTTTTTTATGGTTACATTGCTTATATTAAGCTCATTAGAAATTTCTCTAACCGTCCACACCCTATGTCTATTAATACTTAAAAGTTCTTTAACCTTTTTTAACGTCCTATCATTCAAACCTTTAGGAAGCTCTGACTTCTCATTATTTTTGTCTATATTCCTTAGCTTATCTAGCTCTCTTTGATTTAAATTCTCAGTGTTTTTTAAAATTTTATTTTTGGATATATATCTTTTTATAGCTTCCTCAAATCTCTCTAAGTCAAATGGTTTAACTAAATAATCCACCACCCCGTAAGCAAAAGCAGTCTTTACTTCTTCAACACTATTACCAGCGGTAATCATTATTATATCAACAAGATAATTTTTATTTCTAAGACTTTTTAGTATATCTATGCCATTTTTCTTTGGAAGATATATATCTAAAAGTATAAGATCAACTTCATCTCTATCCAAATATTCTATTATTTCTTCTTCTGTCATTACAATTCCAAGTACATTAACTCCGTCAACTTTTTCAAGATATCTCTTATTAATTAAAGCAACCATTGGGTCATCTTCTACAATTAATACATTCTTCATTTTCTACTCTCCCTTATAAATAGTTATATAGAAAGCCTTGTCTCCATCATTTTCCTCTATTTCTATTGTTCCATCGTAAAGATCTACTCTGTTTTTCACTAAAGCCAGCCCTGTTCCTCTATTTTTTCCCTTGCTTGATATTCCTAAAGTAAATATATTATCTTTGATATCTTCATCTATTGCTATACCATTATCCACAACTTTCATATCAATTTGATTTTCATCTTCCGTTAGATAAACTTTAACCCATTTGTCATCATCATCTTTCATTGCACAAGCTTCAAATGCATTTTCAATCAAATTTCCTAAAATTGTTGTAATGTCATTAGAGTCTACAGAACCATGATTATTAAAAAGGAAGGACTCTTTACTAAGATCGAAAGTCACATTTCTCTCTTTGGCAATTAACTCACGACTTGCTAATATGCTTCTCACATAATGATCTTCAATATTAGAAAACTTTACAGTTTTGAACTCTTGCATTTTTTGCAGCTTCAATATATATTTTGTGACTTCGTCAAATTCCTTAAGTTTTATCAGTCCTAATATGACATGAAGATTATTTTTAAATTCATGCACATTCGCTCTGAGGTTCTTTACAATTTCATCTACTCCTGTAATTTCTTTTGCTATTCTATCTATGCTCTTTCTATCATTCATTATAATAACGCAGCCTAGATATTCCCCCTCTTCCTGTATAGTATTTATTGTAACAAATACTCTAGTTTTATCTATGATAAACTCTTTCATTTGAAGATCTTTTTCTAATTCTATATATTTTTTCAACTTTTTAAGCACTTTTTCTAATGGAAAATCTTCTAAAATCTCTTCACATTTTTTATTTAATTCTATTACCTTATGCTTTTCATCAAGAGCTATTATTCCTTCTTGAACACTATCCAATATAGCTTTTTTTTCTATATATAGCCTTGTTATATTTTCCGGTTCCATGCCTAAAGTAAGTTTTTTTATCCTTTTTGAAAACAATTTTGATATGACTATAGTTATACAAAATACAACTAAAAATAGCACTGCATAATTAAGTTTTATGCTGTTATTTATATACTGTATATCCTTATAGTATTTTCCAACCATTACAAATCCAACTTGTTTTCCATGATAATATATAGGTTCAAACCATCTTAATGTTTTCCCCATTGACCCTACCATAATAGAATAATAACTTGTGCCTTTATCTAAAACTTCTTTTTTATCATCATTTACATAAATAGCACCAACTTGATTTTCATCTAAATGAGAATATTTTTTTCCAGTCATGTCTGCAACAACTACTATGTCCACATCTTCAATGTGAGCAATAAGTTTTTTGGTATATCCCTGAATTGAATAGTCAAATTCTCTATTTTTAAGTTTATCTTTTATGAATTCTGTATCACTTACTATGAATCCTACTTCTTTAAGTTTATTTTTTATTCTTTCATCTACACTTTTAAGCTTATTATCTATGAAAAAACCATAGGATAATATCAGAGGAATTAAAGTTATTAAAATTCCGTAGATTATAAATTTATTTTCTAATTTTATTTTTTTCTTCATTTGCCTATCACCTTTTAAATAATATCATAAGTAAAATTTGAATTCCACTTTATATTTATTATCATCCTAATATTTATGCCATGTTACATTAAAAATCATAAAAAAAGAAGTTCAATTTTAAAATCGAACTTCTTTTACACATTTTTTTATATTATACTAATGCGTTCTTGCATTTTCCTTCTGTTAAATATTCTTGTAAATTCTCATAAGAAATTTCAACCATATTTCTTAAAGCTTCATCAGTATAAGATCCCATATGTGGAGTTACAAGAACCTTTGGATATAGGTTCATCATTTTCTCGAATACTGGATTAGATAAAGCAGCTCCTTCAAAATCTTTAAAGAATATTTCCGCTTCTCCTTCAATTACGTCTGTACCAAAGCCACCAAGTTTTCCGCTTTCTACAGCATCAAGTATAGCTTCTAGATCTTGAACTTCTCCTCTAGCTGTATTTACAAGGATTGCTCCATCTTTCATTTTTTCAATTAATTCTTTATTGATTATATGATAGTTTTGTCCTTTAATATATGGCATATGTACAGATACTACATCTGAGTTTGCCATAACTTCTTCAAGACTCATAAATGTAACAACTTCTTTTGCTGCATCGCTTTGGAACACATCATAAGCTATTACATTTGCACCTAATCCCTTGAAAAGTTTAGCAGATGTAAGACCTATTCTTCCTGCTCCTAATATTCCAACTGTGCAGTTTCTTATTTCCTTGCTGAACATGAACGGATCAACTTTAAAGTTTCTCTCATTTGTTCTGCTTACAGTATAAGCTGTATGTCTTAAAAGCATCATAGATAATGTAACTGCAAGCTCCCCTATAGCATTTGGAGAATATCCTGGAACTCTTGCAACTTCTAATCCTAATTCTTTAGCTGCATCTAAATCCACGTGATCGAATCCAACTGTTCTTGTTAGAACATATTGTAGTCCATGTTTCTTTAATATCTCTAAATTTTGTCTGTCTGCTTTACAGTTTCCTCTAACCATTATAGCTTTTGAACCCATAGCAGTTTCTACATTTTCATGAGTTAAATTTGAGCTTATTAACTCTAGTTCATATCCAAATCTTTCATTTAATTGGTGGAAGTATGGAACCTCAGTTTCTCTAACACCATAACATACTATTTTTGTACTCATATTTTCACCCTCCATATCCTTCTATAAGAAGAGACCTGCAGCTTAAATATAAAGCTGAAGACCTCTTCTAAAAATCATCTTATATATAATTGTCTTATTATAGTCCGAATATACCCATATTCTTTATTATTTCAAGGATTACTATCCATATTGGAGCTGCAACTACTGCAGCTACTGTTGATAATAAAGAACAGTTTGATGTAAATACAGCTTCCTTATCAAAACTTATTGCATATGATGCCGCAACTGTTGCTGTTGGTGCTGCAAGCATTATTACTGTTGTAGCAAGACCAAAGAATGATACTGGTAATATTCCAGTCTTAGTTAATACAAATAATGCTACTAAGTTGATAGCTGGTATTAACATAACCTTAACTGCACTATATGCCCAAGCATCTTTCTTAGCCATAGCTGTCTTAAATGGAACCTCTGCTAAAGTAGCTCCAATTGCTAACCAAGCTAGTGGTGATGCTAATTTATCTAAGTAAGTTAATGGTTTATATAACCAAGGTAAAGTTTGATCAATTCTTAAGAATGCAAAACTTTGTACTTTATCTCCAACTGTAACTGATACTTGTGGAAGACTAGCTTGGAATATCCATATAAATAATCCGAAGAAAGTTGCAAGTATTATTGGATTTAAGAATATTTCTTTCATATTCTTTTTAAAGTTTTCCTTGTCCATCTTTGCGCCAGACATTTTGATGAATGCGTATGAGTATAAGAAAACTCTGTAAGCTATATTGAATATATTAGAGTACATAACTCCAACTGAACCATATACTGCTTTAACGATTGGTGTTCCGAAGAAAGTAGTTGATCCGAATACTGTAAGTACTCTATAAACATCTTGTTTTTCTCCTTTAACCTTTACGTATATTAACTTAGTTATAAGAATCATTCCTATGTAAATAATAAATCCCCATATAAGGATGTTTATTCCCTCTTGTAATTCTTTTTGGTTGATATCTTTCATGAATGATGTAAATGCTAATGCTGGTAATGACACTGTAAGAACTACTTTAGTTAGTATCTTTGATGCATTTGATCCAATGATTTCTTTTTTTCTTAAATAAAATCCTAAAAGTATAATTGCTACTGATGAAAATATTGCACCAAGTATAGCGTTGTCTGTTAGTGTTTTTTGTATAATTGCTAACATCGTTAAACTTTCCTCCCGTTTTATATATTCATTTTAAAAAGTTTGTTATTTTTTTATCTAATATTATTTTAATTAATAGGCAGGTTCATTACAATTTAATTAAATTTATTAAAAATAAATTAAAGTTTTTTAAGTTATTTAAGTTATTTAAGTAAAATATCAATGTAATTTTTGATATATACCCGATAATAACACTTATATTTTACTTTTTATATGTTATACAATTAACAGCATTGACTGTTATTTATCTAACTTTGTAATTTTATGAAATTTTCTAATTATTCTTATTTTGAACTATTTAAAATTTATTGTATAATATATACATAATTTTCAGAAATCATAAGGAGGATTATATATGAGAAAATCATCAGTCGAACTTTTACATAATTATCTGACGACAGAACATCTAATAAAACATTCCATTGCTGTAGAAGCAGTAATGATCTCGCTCTATAACTTATAAAATTTTTATTATTAGGAGAAAAACATGTCTATAGACAAAGTTAAAGACTACTTTAAAAAATTCAACCTAGAGAATAGAGTTCAAGAATTTGCAGCTTCCAGTGCTACTGTAGAATTAGCCTCTAAAGCTCTTCACTGTGAGCCAAAACGTATAGCAAAAACGCTTTCTTTTAAAGCTAACGATAATTCTATATTAATAGTAACTGCTGGAGATGCTAAAATTGATAATTCTAAATACAAAGGTGAGTTTTGCTGTAAAGCAAAGATGTTGACTCCAGATGAAGTAGAAAATCTCATAGGTCATTCAGTTGGTGGAGTTTGTCCATTTGGAATTAATGAAAATGTTCTTGTTTATCTCGATGAGTCTCTAAAGCGTTTTGAAACAGTATTTCCTGCTTGCGGAAGTAGCAACAGCGCTATTGAACTTACAATACCTGAACTTGAAAAATACTCTAACTATATTAAATGGATTAATGTATGCAAGTCTTGGGGGTAAAAAATAAGCATTCACAATATTATGTGAATGCTTATTTTAATTTTTGTCTTCTCTGTTTAAAATCACTCATATAAGTTCCTACGTAATTCCAAAATTCCTTGCTATGATTAAGATAAGTCAAATGAGCTATTTCGTGAAGAACAACGTACTCTATACACTCCATAGGCTTTTCTATAAGATTTAAGTTTAGATTTATATACGATTTTACAGTATTACAGCTCCCCCATCTTGTTTTCATAGGCCTTATTCTAACGGCGTATACTACTTTACCTGTAATTCCCTCATATCTTCTTATAAGATTTTCAAATATTTTTTTCGCTTCTTTGTAATACCATTCTTTTATAAGATATTTTATATACTTGATATCATCAATTTTTTTCACATATATATACGCCTTTGCGTCTTCTAAAATTATTTTTTCATCTTCACTATAGATTACATGAATAGCATATACTCTCCCCAAATACTTTAAGTTACATTCTTTATCCATGTTTTTAGTTTTCATAATTTCTATCTTTTCGTCTATCCATTTTAATCGTTCTTTTATAACTTTATTAAGATAATCATCACTTACATACATCGGTGCAGTGACGGTTACAAGAGTTTCGCTTAAAACTCTTATTGTTATGTTTTTCACTTTTTTTCTTTTAACTTGAATTTTATACACGTAACGCCCCCCTTAATAATTATTATATTCTAAAAACTTCTTCTATCAAAACTATTTTACAAAAAAAGATATTGGTTGGGGGAACCAATATCTGAAAAGGGGTTATATAAATAAGGGGTTAAATATTGTTTGGCTCTTAACTCGAAACCAATTAACTTACAAACATATTGTAACACATTTTTTCTACAAAAGCTACTATTTTTCTTTAATTTTTTATGACTTTTTTTAAATTTAATTTAACTTTATTGTTTAAATAACTATAATTTTCAATATTTTTTCACTTATCTGCTTTAATATCTCTTCATCGGCGTCATTAATTTCTATTTCAGCTAATAAAACCTCAGCTTTTATATTTTTTATTAAATAAAGTTTACTATCACTTACTATGTTTCCCGAGGAAAATTTTAGTTCATCTAAAGATTTAATAATATCTTCAGCCATAGTTTTAGCTGCATCTCCTTTAGTATATAAAACAACACTGCTTGTTTTAGCTAATGATATTTTTATAGAAAAAAACAAATCAACTCTAGCGTTATTTGCTATTTTAACCTTATTATATAGACTTTCACCTAAATTTTTGCTTTTACCAACTTCACAATTTACAGCAATATGCCCTAGCTCATTAATTCTATTTATCATATATTCTTTCACATAATGACTTAACGTCAACTCTTCTTCTAAACAGTTCATCATAGCGTCTATACCATACTTCATAAAATTCCTCCTAAAGTACTGTATAATATTTTATTCATAATTCCATAATATGTTCTATAATTATAAAAATTATCATATTTTATTTAGTAAGTACATTATGGAGGTCTTATAGATGAAAAAAAAGCAATTCATACTTATTGAGCTTTTACTTTTTACGGTTCTAATTTTTAGCGGTTGTAAAGCTCAACTAATATCCTATAATGAAAAGAAACCTAATATATACTACTACACTCAAAATCTATGCTCTTTAATAGATAAAACTGATGACTTTTCAGTAGTTCTTTTTCAATCAGATTTACATAAACAGATTGATATCACCAAAGAAGCTGTACCAGTATTAAAGAATTTTATAAACGATATAAAAGCTGAAGATTTTATAGATAAGCCTAATGGTATTCCAGAAATCCCACCTTATAAACTATTCATAACTATAGATAATGTTAGATACGTAGTTAACATATACAATGACAGCATATTGTCAGTTCATACTTGGGATGGTATATTTAAAGAAGACTTTCTCACTATGAAGGATGTTCATGCAGCATACAATCTTTATGGATTGTGTAAATATATCTTTACTTTCAAATAAAAAAAGCTATCTTGGAACAGGGATTCCCCGTCCCCTTTTCCTAAGATAGCTTATCTTTTTATGTTTAAGTTTTAAACTCCTCTTAAATCAAACTCTGGTATGTAGCTTTTCTCATCGGTGCCTTCCTCTTGTATAAATGCATTTTTTACTCCTATCTCAATACAATAATCTATAAGACTATCATAATGTTTGCTGCTTAGTGGTCTGTCAATTTCTTTATAATTGCAAGCTTTAAACATAGGTGTATATTGATTCATAATACTTATATATACCTTGTTTTCAAAAGTTTTATGTATATAGTCTACTATCTTTTTCGAGTCAAACAGTAATCCAGGCAACATTAAATGCCTTATTATTACTCCTTTTTGAATCATTCCTTTTTCATCAAACTTAACTTCTCCGGTCATCTCCACCATTTTTTCTACAGCTTTTGATGCAATAGCAAAATAATTTGGAACCTTAGAGTATCTAATACCATATTCATCTTTAAAGTACTTTAAATCCGGAACAAATACATCCACATACCGCTTCAACATCTCCAAAGTATTCAAAGCTTCGTAACCATTGCTATTATATATTACCGGAAGCTTAAGACCTTTTTTCTTAGCAATTTTTAAAGCTTCTACTATTTGTACTGCATAATGAGTAGGAGTCACTAAATTTATATTATTGGCTCCACGCTTCTGCTGTTCTAGAAATATATCACTAAGTCTTTCTATAGTTATTTCTTTTCCAACACCTTCTTGACTTATATCATGATTTTGACAAAACACGCAATTAAGATTACAGCCAGAAAAAAATACAGTCCCTGAGCCCTTCTCTCCTGAAATACACGGTTCTTCCCATTTATGCAGAGATACCCTTGCGACTTTTACTTTGTCTGAGCTCTTGCAAAATCCCAAACCTCCATCAGTTCTATCTATTTTACAGTTTTTCGGGCATATTCTACACTGTTTTAGTAAATTTAAATTTTCATTTTCCATAAACAATCTCCCTCTTTACGCTAAAACTAATCTTTATTTTCTTCCTGAGTTTTATTAATAAAAATCATATCACACTAGAATAGTTTTTTCTATGCTATAATAATTGTACTATAATTTTTAAATTCAATTTTATGGAGGTAATCATGAAACTTAAAGTTGATTTTCATACCCACTCAACTGCATCTGATGGTCGCAAATCTCCATCTGAATTAGTAGAAGCAGCCAAATTAAATAATGTTCATATAATGGCTTTAACCGACCACGATACACTAAAAGGAATAGATGAAGCAATTTCAGAGGGTCTCAAACTTGGTGTAAAAGTGATTCCTGGAATCGAACTTTCCTCTCTCCATAATGGAGAATCAGTGCATATACTTGGATATTTTAAGGGTGATGGATACCATAATGAGGATCTTATAAATTTTCTTAAGGACAAGGAAGATGCCAGACTTAAAAGAGCAGAAAAGTTTATAGAAAATCTTAATATTTGTTTTAATATAAAAATAGATTACAATGAAGTCTTAAGTATCAGTAATGGTCTTGTGGCACGCCCTCATATTGCCAAGGCAATAATTGATGCTGGTTATGATTATTCTTGGAATTATATATTTGATAAATTCCTAAGTGATTCAAGTCCTGCTTATGTTCCAAATAAAAAAGTATCAATTTCAGAGGCTATAACCCTTCTTCATAAACATGGAGCTTTAGCTGTTCTTGCTCATCCTATACTGTTAAAGAAAAATTCTCCTCATGACCTTATGAGGATTTTTGATTTTGATGGATTAGAAGCTTTTTATTACTTAAATTCTAAGCAGAAAGAAGCAGACTTCATAACTCTAGCTCACAATTATAATAAACTTGTAACTTGTGGTTCTGACTACCATGGAATAGATGGAGATGGAAAACATGGAATTATAGGAAGTGTAAAGTTCACCGAAGATTATCTAAACAAATTTTTAGAGGCATTAAAAATAGGATGCTAATGCATCCTATTTTTTATTGTTTTGGCTTCTCGGATTCTTTTACATTATCAGGCGATTTTAAAGTTTCTTCTAAAGCTTTATCAGATCCCCTTAATTCTTTATCATCTGCATACCACTTAGAATTTGTATTAGGATTATTTAATAATCCAGCCATAACTAATATCCCTAAAAAAGCTGTGACTATCTGTTCATAATTAGCTGGAAGTATATTTATTCCTAATCCATGTAATAATAGTGGAATAAAAGAAAAAATAGATACCCATAATCCATAATTTTTAAATCTTTCATATTTCATACAAAACACCTACCTTGGTTTCTTAAAATATTGTCTTTGGTTCTAATACATAATATTCATATATATATATTTAGTTACTAATTATTCTCTAGAAACTATCTAAGGCTTTTAAAATTTTAAATCCTATTAAGTTTTTCTAGGATTTACACAAAAAAAAATCCCGAGATATGAAAATCTCAGGATTTTTTATATTATTATTTAACTTTATGCTTCTTGTAAGAATGCGTAGTAACCTCTCATAGTTTCATATATATCAGCTTTAGATGCAACTTCCCATGGAGCATGCATATTGTGTAATGCTACTCCGCAATCTATTACTTCCATACCATATTGAGCTAAAATATATGCTATAGTTCCACCGCCGCCTTGGTCAACCTTTCCAAGCTCTGCAGTCTGCCATGTTACTCCATGTTTATCCATGATGCTTCTTATTTGACCTACAAATTCAGCATTCGCATCATTACAGCCACTCTTTCCTCTTGCTCCAGTGTATTTATTGAATACTATACCTTTTCCAAAGTATGCGCAATTATTCTTTTCCATTACACTTGGATAGTTTGGATCAAATGCCGCACTAACATCTGAGGATAACATCTTAGAGTTAGATAAGGCTCTTCTAACCTTTATATCACTGTAGTCACCCATTCTGTCCATTATTTCTGCTACTGCATTTTCAAAGAATTTTGAATGCATTCCAGTAGCACCTATGCTACCAACTTCTTCTTTATCAACAAGTAGAGTTACACAAGTCTTGTCTGCTTCTGTCATCTCCATCATAGCTTCAAAAGAAGTATATGCACATATTCTATCGTCATGGCCATATGCTACAACCATGCTTCTATCTAAGCCATAATCTCTTGCAGCACCAGCTGGTACTACTTCCAATTCTGCTGATACAAAATCTTCTTCAACTATTCCGTATTTTTCGTTTAAAAGTTTTAATATGTTGAGTTTTACTCTATTTTTAGCTTCCTTATCTTTAATTGGAATAGATCCAACTAATATATTTAGATCTTCTCCCTCTATTGCATTTGCAACCTTCTTTTGCATTTGATCTGCTGATAAATGCACTAAAAGATCTGAAATTCCTACTACTGGATCATTTGCATCTTCACCAATAACAACCTTTACTGATGATCCATCTTTCCTAATCATAACACCATGAATACTTAGTGGGATTGTAACCCATTGATATTTCTTTACTCCACCATAGTAATGAGTTTCCATCATAGCTAGATCAGTATCTTCATATAAAGGATTTTGCTTTAAGTCGAGTCTAGGTGAGTCTATGTGAGCTCCTAAAATTCTCATTCCTTTTTGTAAGCTTTCTTTTCCTATAAGGAATAATGCTAAAGATTTTCCCATATGATTTACATAAACTTTATCTCCAGCCTTTAAGCTCTCATTGTTTTCTATGATTTTGTTTAAATCTTTATAACCTTCTTTTTCTGCAAGAGCTACAAATTCGTCAACGCATTCTCTTTCTGTCTTTGCTATAGTCATGAAATCTTTATATCTATCAGAAAGATCAAAAACCTTCTTTAGATCCTCATCAGAATACTTCTCCCATGCATATTCATATTTTTTAGTTAACTCTTTAACGTCCATTGCAAATCCTCCTATCACTTAAAAACTTTTTTAACAACAAGTCCATTTTAACTCATTCCAAGTGAAATTTAAACACAATTCAAACTAATCTGTTATAATACAGTTTATTTTTACATCATGCTCGTCCATTGGAAGTTCATTAACTATTTGTTCTTTGTATCCTATTGCTACTATTTTGCATTTCTTACTAATCTTTAATAAAAATCTATCATAAAATCCTCCACCATAACCAAGTCTTCCTCCTTTATGGTCAAAGGCTACACCTGGTACAAGCACTAGATCTATCTCTTCTTCACTTATTACATTATCTTCCTTAAGCTCTGGCTCTAATATCCCTCTATAACTTTTTGACAAATCAGACCAGCATGTTATTTCAACGGCTTTCATCCCCTGATTTTTATTTATAACCTTTGGAACACATACTCTCTTTCCTCTCTCTAATGAATGCTTTATAATTCTATGAGTATCAACTTCATTTCCATAGCTTACAAACACAAATATATTATGTGATTTTTTATAGAAATCACTATTTATAATCTTATGATATATAGATTCATTTTTATTTTGCCTATGTTCTTTTGATATTTCATCTCTAAGTTTTATCAAAGTTTTTCTAAGATAACTTTTAGAATCCACCCATTTCACCTATCCTTTGATCTATTATCTCCGCGGGAGTGATTTGTGACATAGTGCTATATCTATAATTTGCTGCTGCTGCTTCAATTATGACAGCCACGTTTCTTCCTGGTCTTATAGGAATTCTCATCCTTCTAACCTTTACGCCTAGTATTTCTGTATATTCTTTATCTATTCCAAGTCTGTCATAAGCTCCATTATCTCTCCAATGCTCTAGATGAATAACCATCTTTATAGTCTTGGAATGAAGTACTGAGCTAAGTCCATAGAGTGCAGTTATATCTATTATTCCCATTCCTCTAACTTCTAACATACCAAAAGTAATTTTAGGAGATGTTCCTTTTAAAATACCATCAATCTGCTTTATGTCAACAGCATCATCTGCTACTATTCTATGTCCTCTCTTTATGAGTTCTAATGCAGTTTCACTCTTTCCTATACCACTTTCTCCTGTTATAAGTATTCCAATGCCATATATATCAACTAAAACTCCATGAACCCTTGTTTCAGGAGCTAAAGCATCATCTAAGAAATTTGATAACTTATTTATAAATCTAGTTGTTATCATATCTGTTCTTAATATCCATCTTTTATTTTCTTTAGCATATCGTATAATTTCTTCTTGAGCTTCAAGACCCCTTGTTAGAATTATACAAGGAGTATGAAACTCCATATATTTCTTTATTCTCTTTTTTCTTATATCAGGATGCATGTCATCTAAGAAGCTCCACTCCGCTCTTCCTATAACCTGTATTCTATCATTAGCAAAATAGTTATAAAATCCAGCAAGCTGAAGTCCTGGTCTATTAAAATCTATTATATCAACTTCATTTTCCGGGTCGCCTTCAACTAATACTTCTAATTTAAAATGCTCTATAAGTTCATTTACCCTTACTGCCATAGCCTATCCTCCATTTTCTTTATGCTAATTTTAATTCTTCTTTTTTTCTACCATCTCAAGCTGTGCTCTAAAATTTCTCTTTACCGAATCTATATAACGTCTTCTAAGTTTTTGCTGCTCTTCTTTTTCTTCTGGTGTAAGTCCTTCCTCTTGACTCTTTTTATATAAAAAATTTATTCTTTCTATAACTTTATCCATTTCCATCTTAATTTTCCTCCTTAGCTATATCTATAATTTTACTTTATTCATTGATTTTAAACAACATTAAAATTACCATTATTTAAAATAAATCTATATTGCTTTTCAATTTAAATTTAAAGTCAATTAAGTTTTTTCAAATATAATTATTAACATTAAATTTAATTTCCGACGTAATTCTTATTTTTATTTTTTACCAAATTCTCTCTTTCTACATATAACAATAACTACAAGGGTTTTCCAATAACTGTAAAAGAGATAATTTTAATTTTTTTCTTTGTTTTTTAGAATTATTTGTATTTATATGGAGTATTTTTTTTCTTTATTTATTAGTCATATTTGGTAAAATAGTACTATAGAGTTGATTATTTATTTTATTAGGAGAGTGATTTTATGAACCACGATGAACTTCAAATTAATATTGAAGAATTAAGACATGAGCTGTACACACTATTAGGGAAAAAACATCCTACTGATCAGCGAGTAGTTGAATGCAGCAAAGAATTGGACAAGCTAATTGTGAAGTACCAAAAAAAATGTATTAAAAGCACAACTTATGCTTAATTACATACTAAACTTTAAAGCTGCTATATAAATATAGCAGCTTTTTTTAATTCCTATAAATTAAGTTCATCTATAATCTCGTCTAAATCGTAGTCACTATCCTTTTCAAAGAAAGCTGCTATAAACTCACAGTAGTCACTATTTTCTTTATCAACATCATATGAAGCAAATTGTCCTTCAATATCAAATTCCTCAAATGAATCTTCTATTATAGAACCAACATTATCTACAGCTACATCATTTAAATAAGGAAGATAATATTCATCGTTCCATTCATCGCTTTCCTCATCGCTCTCTTCATCATTTGCATAAGCTGTTGCTGCCTTTATTTCATCTTCATCAAAATCATAAAAAAGTCTTAAAACAACTAAGTCATTTTTAACTTTTAGTTCTTCTATTTCTTCTATTCCGTTTTCTTCTAAGTATGATATTAATTTTTCCTTGTTAATCATATTCATCCCCACCTTTATTTATTATATAAAAGATTTTTATACTCTTTGCTTACTCTTGCAAATTCTTCATCATCTTCTACAAAATTTAATTCTTTATTACCATTTACCATATCCACTCTAAATATGTATGCATCATCTTCATTATTATTTCCTTCTACCGGAGATAATATTAAATATTGCTTTTCTTTTTCTGTTTCTTCATCTAGGTATATCTCCGCTATCGGTTCAAAAGCTACTTTATTTCCTTCCTCATCTCTGAAGTACATTACTTCCATATCTTCATTTACCATTTATTACTCCTTCTCCACGGCTTCACCTGCCATAGCTCTATGTTTTTTTAATAAACTTATAACTTAACTATAAGTTTAATTTTAGTTGTTATATATATGTTTTTCAAGCATTTATAATATAATTTTCTTAATCATAAACAACATAAAAATATTGCATCTTTATTTTAAAAGACTACACACTTCATTTTTGTAAAATATATATTCATAATGAAGAGCTCTAGTAAGCACAACATATAAAAGCTTTTTGTCAAGCTCACTTTCGCCATAAAATTCATCACTTACATTAAAGACTATAGAGCAGTCAAATTCTAATCCCTTAGTCATATAAGATGGAATAATTATGTTTTCTAAGTTTATTAAATCATCACTTTCCTTTATAAGTGACCAGCTGCTATTGCTATGTTTCTTCAAATTATCACTTATCTTTTTGCACTGATCTTTACTCTTTCCTATTATGGCTATTGAATTTTTGCCAGCATTATGTACTTTATCTACTATCTTATCTACTTTATCAGCAAAATCTTTATAGGTGCTGTATTCTACGATTTCCGGTTCATCTCCATGTCTTAGGACTGGTTTAGCTGGAGTCAAACTATTTTCCTGAGTCTTCAATACTCTGTTTGCCAAATTTATGATTTCAATGGTTGATCTATAACTTTGTGTAAGCATAGTATATTCCATATCATCTTTAAATACTCCATGAATTATATTATTCCAATCTTTAAGCCCTTTATATGCATATATACCCTGTCCTAAATCTCCTACCAATGTCAATGAATTTCCTTTGCTTATTAGACTCATTATAGCTATCTCAAAGGGACTATAATCTTGAACTTCATCAACCATAACATGAGAAAATTTAACTTCATCTTCTATGTCCTCAATTTTAAGTTTTAAATAAAGCATAGGTGCTAAATCTTCACTGTCTATTATGCCTTTTTCTTTATTTTCCTGTATCTTTTCTCTCATGTAATCAGAAAGCTCTTTTGGAATTTTATTATCACTAGCTATTGAGAACATATCTTCATCTAAGAAAAATCTCATATAAAGCTCTTTAGCATCTAGGCCTTTCCATTTTTCAAAATAATCTTCGAAAGCCTTTTTGCTGTTTTTCTTTGCACTTTCTTTTTTATTATCTCTCTCTTCATAAAGACCCCTTAACACCCCTCTTCTATGCTTACTATCCTCTTCTGCTCTCTTTATCTTTACAATTTCCAAATCATATTGAGAATCTATATTATCAAGCATAGCTTCTATCTTGTCTTTAAGTTTCAATGAGAGATACCTCTTTATCTCACTCTTTCTTGCATTTACAGAAAATTTAACTAAATCCTTCAAAAATAATCTTCTTATTTCCTTTGCATCTACAAGAACATTGTCATCAACCATTATACTTTCTATTTTTCCATCTTCTATTTCAAGAAGTTTTATATATCTATCCATCATAGTTTTAAAAGTCAAAGAGCCTTTTACTTTTGCTGAACCCATAATAAATTTATACTCTTCATCTTTCGACTCTTCTAATATATATCTAAGCTTCATATCCTTTGTGTACAATTTACCCTTTATCTTAAGAATATTTAAACAAAAATCTTCAAATGTCTCTTGTCTTACATCTTCTACACCTAAGCTAGGAAGAACATCACTTATATAATCTAAAAAAATCTTATTAGGAGCTAATACAAGTATATCTTTTCCTTCAAGGTTTTCTCTATACCTATATAGGAGATATGCAAGCCTATGAAGAGCAACTGTTGTCTTTCCAGATCCTGCTGATCCTTGAACTAAAACAGCGTAGGTCTTAGGATATCTTATAATTTCATTCTGCTCCTTTTGAATGGTTGCAACAACATCTTTAAGCTTAGACCCTATGCTCTCTTCAAGGGTTATTTTTAGAAAGTCATCTATAAGCGCATTTTCTTCTTGCTGCCCTACATTTTTTAAAATTATATCGTTTATTCCTTCATCAAAAATCTCTACAAGTTCTTCATCTTTATATAAAAACTTTCTTTTTAATGACAAGTCACCTTCTATTATTCCTATTGGTGCCCTATATTCTGTAGGTCCTTGAGTTCCACTGTAGTAAAGATCAGCAATAGGCGCTCTCCAGTCTATTACTTTTTCATCTCCGTTTTCGATATCTCCAATACCAAATTTCCCTATATAAAAACTTTCTCTATCTCTTTTGTATTCTCTAAAGTCTATTCTTGCGAAATATGGTTTATGATAAGCTTCACCATAATTATGAAGTCTCTCAGAAACTATATTAAATAGAAGTTTTGAATTTTCGAGTTCCTCGCTATAACTTCCTCTTGCTGATTTCTTTAAAGTCGATATCTGTGTTTTTAAAGCTTCATTTCTAGCATTTATCCTATCTATCTCCTCATGTATCCACTCTCTTGTCTCATTTAAATGTTCTTTCTCTAATTCCATCTCTTTAATTTTATCCATACAACCACCTCCTAAGCTTAATTTATAAATAACCTTATATATTAAAATCCATATAATAAATTTTTATTTTCATTATTATATAGACTTTAATATAATATCACTGTTTCATGTTTTTTTAAATACTCCACCCACATTATTACATAATTATTCCAAATAAAAAACAGTGAAGAAACTTTAAATTCTTTCACTGCTTTCAAAATCAATCTTACTTTATTAATTTTATCTTAATAATTTCTAGATTAAGCTACCTTATTGTAATTAAACATTCCTTTTGAAATATCTTTTTTCATAGCTTTTGATAATGCTTTTACTAAAGTTCCTGAAAGTACTGCATCAATTCCATGATGGACTAGAGTACCTAATGCAACTGTCATAAGTATAAACTTTATATCAAATCCTGGTAATATAGCCACAGCTGCAGCTTCTGTCAAAGCATGCAATGGTGCAGTTATCACAGCCATTTTCGTGAACGATACCCCTCTTTTTATTAAATAAGCCCCTACTCCTCCAACTATTATGTGCATTGCAGCTCTAGCAACTATATGAATAGGCGTTCCTGACATCAAAAACCCTAATGTTGATCCAAGTCCTACTGCCATAGCCGCTGTTGGTGATATAAGCATGGACAAAAACACTGGCAGGTGTGATGCTGGTGTTAATGAAAATGGCCCTATAACAATTTGAAATGGCTTAAATATAGTCGGTATGATTATAGCAAGCGCTGTAAATAATCCTGTAAAAGTAAGTTTTTTTATTTTATCTCCCATTGGTACTTCCCCCTGTATTCTAGTGTATATACACTAGAATACAATATTTTTATACACTTGTAAAGAGGTTATAAATATTTTTATAAAAAAAGAGCAGCTGCATTATTACAGCTACCCGTATATATATTTTTTAATTATTATTTGCAGCTTTAGCTGCTTGCTCTTCCATCATACTCTTAACCTTCATAAGTCTTGTAAGATTTCCTCTCTCATTTTCTTCAAGCTTCATTCTTATATACCTTATTGTTTCCTCTAGCTGTGGTATTGTCATATACTCAAGAGCATTAACTCTTCTTCTTGTCTTTTCAATTTCGTCAGCCATAAGCTGAGTACTTTTTTCAACTTCTGCTAGTTCCAAAAGCTTAGGTAGTATAGTGTAAAGTTTTGATATAGAATCATCAAGCTCTGATGAAGTAGATGCAAAGCCATACGGATATATGCTTCCCTCATCACCTTCTAAAGCTCTTTTAAATTCCATAACAGGCACATTTACACTCATTATATTCTTAGTATGAAGCTCTAGAGATATCTTCTCCTTTGGATAAACAATAGCTTCTTCTAACATTTCCGAATTCATAACAGCTCTCGCCATTACAAATTCTTTAAGAGATGCACTTAATTCTTTTTCTACTTCTCTTCTAAGAGTATTATTATACTTTACAAGATCAATAAATCTTCTCATAAGCTCATCTTGTTTGTCTTTTAAAAGCTTATGTCCCCTTGTAGCAGTTACCAGCCTCTTCTTAAGCTTGGTAAGCTCCATACGAGTAGGATTAACATTTAATCTCATAGCTACTCATCCTCTCTTTTAGGCAAGTACTTATCCAAATATTCATCTCTTATTCTCTTAAGTTCTATTCTTGGTAAGATGGATAATAGCTTCCAGCCAATATCTAAAGTCTCCTCTATAGATCTATTTGAATTGAATCCTTGAGATACATATTCATTTTCAAACGCTTCTGCAAATTTTGCAAACTTCTTGTCTGATTCAGAAAGAGCTGACTCTCCAAGAATTACAGCAAGTTCTTTCGCCTGCTTACCTGTAGCATAACCTGCAAAAAGCTGATTCATAGTATCTGCATGATCTTCTCTTGTCTTTTCTTTTCCTATACCTTTATCCTTAAGTCTTGATAGTGATGGCAATACATCTATAGGAGGCATAATTCCTTTTTTGTAAAGCTCTCTTGATAAGATTATCTGTCCTTCTGTTATATATCCAGTAAGGTCAGGAATAGGATGAGTCTTATCATCTTCTGGCATTGTAAGGATAGGAATTTGAGTTATTGACCCTGGAAGTCCCTTTATCTTTCCTGCTCTTTCATATAATGTAGCAAGGTCAGTATATAGGTAACCCGGATATCCTCTTCTTCCTGGAACTTCCTTTCTTGCAGCAGAAGTTTCTCTTAATGCTTCGCAGTAATTTGTTATATCAGTCATTATAACAAGTACATGCATACCTTTTTCATATGCTAAATACTCTGCAGCTGTAAGTGCCATTCTTGGAGTTGCAATTCTTTCTATAGCAGGGTCATTTGCAAGGTTCATGAATAGAACAGCCTTGTCTATTGCTCCTGTTTTAGTAAAATCATCTATAAAAAATTGAGCCTCTTCAAAAGTTATACCTATAGCCGCAAATACTACTGCAAACTTTGAGTCAGAATTCAAAACTCTTGCCTGTCTTGCAATCTGTGCTGCAAGCTCAGCATGTGGAAGTCCTGATGCTGAGAAAACAGGCAGCTTTTGTCCTCTTACTAGAGTGTTAAGCCCATCTATTGCAGATATTCCAGTTTGAATAAACTCTGATGGATAGTCTCTTGATACAGGGTTTATAGGAATACCATTTATATCTTTTCTCTCATCTGGTATTATATTTGGACCACCATCTTTTGGTCTTCCAAGTCCATCAAAGACTCTTCCAAGCATATCTTCAGATACTCCAAGTTCTAGAGGTCTGCCTAAGAATTTTGCTTTAGAGTTCTTTAGATTTATTCCTGCAGAACCTTCAAATAACTGAACAAGAGCTTTGTCTTCATTTATTTCTAGAACCTTACCTCTTCTTATGTCTCCATTTTGTATTTCTATTTCTACAAGTTCGTCGTATTTTACATTTTCAACGCCCTCGATAAGCATAAGTGGTCCTACAACTTCTCTTACAGTTCTATATTCCTTAAGCATCGTATACCCCTCCTTCTGCTATTAATTTATCCATGTCAGAAGAAAGTTCCTTAGATATTTCATCTATCTTTCCTATTTCTTCTTCTGGGATATATTTTGCTCTAGCGATCTTTTCTCTTATAGGCATATCTATTATCTTATCTAGATATACTCCTGCCTTTAATGCTCTTCTTGCTTCATCCATGAATTGAAGCACTAAATCTAACATCTTATACTGCTTCTCTAAAGATGCATAAGTATCAACATCATGGAAAGCATTTTGCATTAGATAGTCTTCTCTTATAGACTTTGCTACATCAAGCTTTAATCTGTCGTCTTCTGATAAAGAATCCTTACCTACAAGTCTTACTATTTCATCTAAACTGGCTTCTTCCTGAAGAAGTGCCATAGCCTTTATTCTTAAATCATTCCAATTTTCATTTACATTCTCATTCATCCATGCACCAATCTTATCAACATAAAGAGAATAAGAGTTTAACCATTGTATAGCTGGGAAGTGTCTCTTATATGCAAGAGATGAATCTAGACCCCAGAATACCTTAACTATTCTAAGAGTACCTTGTGTAACTGGTTCTGATAAGTCTCCTCCTGGAGGTGATACAGCTCCTATTGCTGTAAGAGCTCCTTCTCTCTCGTCGGATCCTAAACATATTACCTTACCTGCTCTTTCATAGAACTCAGCAAGTCTTGATCCTAAATATGCTGGATATCCTTCTTCACCTGGCATCTCTTCAAGACGTCCAGACATTTCTCTAAGGGCCTCTGCCCATCTTGATGTAGAGTCTCCCATAAGTGCTACGGAATATCCCATATCTCTAAAGTACTCTGCTATTGTCATACCAGTGTATATTGATGCTTCTCTAGCTGCAACTGGCATATTTGAAGTATTTGCTATAAGAACTGTTCTTTTCATTAAGGATTCACCAGTTTTAGGGTCTTTGATCTCTGGGAATTCCATAAGAACATCTGTCATCTCATTTCCACGTTCTCCGCATCCAACATATACAACTATCTCAGCATCTGCCCATTTAGCAAGCTGGTGCTGAACAACTGTCTTTCCACTACCAAAAGGTCCTGGAACACAAGCTGTTCCTCCCTTTGTAACTGGGAAGAAAGTGTCTATTATTCTTTGTCCTGTAACTAATGGCTCTATAGGATTCAGTTTTCTAGCATATCTTCTACCTCTTCTTACAGGCCATTTCTGCATCATCATAAGTTCCTTTACTCCTGATGCTGTTTCTACAGTACCTATAGTTTCAACTATTGTAAAGTCACCTTCATTTAAAGACTTTATTGTTCCCTCTATACCTACTGGAACCATTATTCTATGTTCTATAACCGAAGTTTCTTGAACTGTTCCGATTATATCTCCAGGAATTACATAATCTCCTACTTTTTTAGTAGGAACAAAGTGCCACTTCTTTTCTCTGTTTAATGGAGTTACCTCTATACCTCTTTCCAAGAAATTACCAGCTATTTTTTGAAATTCTTCTAGTGGTCTTTGAATTCCATCAAACATAGCCTCTAATAATCCTGGTCCAAGCTCTACACTTAAAGGCTCTCCTGTACTATAAACAGGCTCTCCTGGTCCAACACTTGTTGTCTCTTCATATACCTGAATAGAAGCTTTATCGCCTCTCATTTCTATTATTTCACCAATAAGACGTCTATCACTAACTTTTACAACGTCATATACATTAGCTTCATCCATTCCCTCAGCAACAACTAATGGTCCGGATACTTTAACTATCTTTCCAACCTTCAAGCTACTTACCTCGCTTCCTATAAAATATTCACGCCCACTGCTTTCTCAACATTATCTTGAACTTTTTTAATTCCAATATTCAACGAACCTTGATTGCTTGGAATTAAAATGATAGCTGGAACCATGGCCTTATTGTATCTCTCTATAGTTTCATCTAAGTCCTTAGCAATCTGTTCAGTAACGAAAATAACTGCATAGTTTTCCATTGCCATTCTATCTATAGTTTTTCTAGCTTCTTCTTTTTCTGTTACATCATAAACATCTATACCTATTGCTTTAAATGCTAGAACAGAATCTTTATCTCCAACAACTCCTATTTTATACATAGACATCACGCAGCCTTTCCCTTATGGAATCTATTGGAAGATTATTTATCTTACCTACCATAATTATTCGTAGAAGCTTTATTTCTGTTTCCTTTGCTATAATATAAGATACTATAGGTTCAGGACCAAAATGAACATACTTAGCTTCTTTGGCTTTCTTCATGATGTAATCTTCCCATAACTTTTCAAAAGAACTAAGTCTTCCTGTAGAGATATAATCTTCTATTCCCTTCTTTATTACATCTTTATATTTGATAGATGAAGGTATCTCTTCCATAATATTTTCTAAAGAACTTTCATAATTTTTAAAGAAAAACTCTTCTTTTATAGCTCCGCCTTCAATATAAACTTCGCTAAAAAATTTGAAAGGTTTTTGCTGTTTCTTAAGTCTTATATAAGTTCTCACATTTATAAAATCTATGTTGGATTTCATATATTCTTTTATAAATTCATACTCTGAAGACTGAGCTCTTTTTACTAAATCCTCATACATATATCTGTCTATTATTATGTCAATCTTTTGAGGGTCCTTATCTATAGAAAATGACTTTTCGGCCTCTAAAAACGCCTCTCTCATAAGTTCTGAAAAAGCTTTATAGTCTTCCGTTGCTATTATAAGCTTTAACTTTTCTACTTTTATAGAACCTGAATCCATAAGTAAATAGTCTAAATCCTTGCCTAAGATTTTACCTTTTAGGAGTACTTTTAAATTATGATAATCATATTTTAAACCCATTATATCTACTATAGATTTATCTGGAGACACCTCGTACATAAGGTCATATACCCTTTTTAGCTCCTCCTTAAGTAGCAAATCATAGTCCTCTGGCTTTTTCACATTTCCCATAAAAGCACTGTATTCAGTTTCCTGAAGTACTCTTAGAGCCTCCATAGCTGAGGATGCATCTATCATTCTTTCAAACTTAAGTTCATTAAGGAGCCTTTTCTCTAAAACTCTAAGCCTAGCTACTGCTTGAGTAAAATTCATTCTATCCATAGGGCTATCCTCCTTAATTAGCTAAATAAAGTCTTTACTATTTCTCCTTGAAGCTCATCTCTATAGTAATTTAATAGGCTTTCAAAGGTATAATTGCCTTCTATTCCGTTTTTAGCTACTATAAATCCACTTTCAACTTCACGATGTCCATCATAAAGCTTTATCTCACCTAATTTATTATTTTTCTTTAATTCTTCATTTATATCCTTTAATGCTAAGCTGACAGCCTCTTTATATTTTGCTGGAATTATAAGCTCTTCGTCTCCAACTATATCAATAGTTGTAATATAACCTTTTAATATATTTACAAACTTGTCAGAAGGCATTTCTTTTAGAGTTTCAAGGGCCTTTATGAATACTTTTTCTATGACTTCACCCTTAGCTCTAAGTTTTTCATTTCTAACTTTAAGTTCTGCTCCTGATATAATTCTCTCTTTTCTTATTTCAGCTTCCATGTTTGCTTTATCTATCATGGATTTCTTTATATCTTGAGCTTCCTTTGCCCTCTTATTGATTATAGCAGTTTCATCAGCCTTGGCTTTCTCTATAATTTCAGCAGCCTTTAAATTAGCATCTTCTAGGATTTTAGAAGTTAAGTTATTTAAATTTGACATATCTTCACATCCTTAAAAAGATAATTTATTAGAACTTAAATACTAAAAGTAGAGACATAAGGAATGCTAATAAAGCATAAGTCTCAACCATCGCTGAGTAAATGATACCCTTAGTATTGTGTTCTGGATTTTTGGCAAGTATTGATATACCTGCTGCTGCTGTTTTAGCCTGTGCTATAGCTGATTTCCAACCAACAAAAGCAATTGGTAAGCATGCAAAGAATAAATATAATCCAGTTCCTAAATTCATAGTTAAATCAAGTTTTAAAAATACCATAAGTCCTATAACGAATCCATATAATCCTTGAGTACCTGGTAATAATTGAAGAACTAATGATTTACCGAACTTTTCTGGTTCTTCTGTTATTAAACCTGCTGCAGCTTCACCAACAATACCAACACCTCTTGCTGATCCTATTCCTGGCATTATTACTGCTAAAGCCATACCAAATGTTGCCATTATTAACCCACCGTTATCTACAAAAAAACTAAATAAATTTTCCATTTCTATTCCTCCTAATCTCTTTTAACTGTTATAAATTTATTTCTAGATTTTAATGGTGAAAAAGGTTTTCCTCCACCCTCATAAAACTTTCCAAAGAATTCAACATATTGTAGTCTGCAAGTATGAACATATGCCCCTAATGAACTCAACAATACATTAAATAAATGACCTCCTACAAATATCAAAGATCCAAAAATTATTTTTGCAATCGGATTTCCTATCATTCCAATCATAAGGTTAAATGCTGAGCCTATGAACCCACCTGCAAGTCCTAAGGCCATAAGTCTTGAATAGGAAATTATATCTCCAACATAGCCACTTAATCCATATAATGCATATAAGCCTGCAGCTAACTTTGCACCAATACTTTTATTGTCTCTTCCTTGAGTTAGAACGATAATAATCATTCCAGCTATCATAATCCATTTACCAAAGGATACTATTCCACTTGGAAAACCAACTAGACTTCCTGCTAAAAGTAATGCTCCACCAAGTGTCATGTACCAAGAGCCTACATCAAAAAAGGCATATAAATATTGCTTCTGTTTTATAAGCATATAAGCTTTTGCTCCTAATCCTACAAATATTTGGAACACACCTATTGCCAATGATGCTGCAAAAATTGTCATAATATCAGTTGCTGGATCTACAAGACCTTTAACACCATATGGTTTTAATATATCTCCAAAATATGAGCCGTATATAATACCAACTACAGTAGTAGGTATTCCAAGATACATGAAGAATCTAGCAAAATTTGCTTTCTTCTCATCTAAATTAAACTTTTTAAGAGCTATAAGTGATGCTATAAACATTAATATTCCATAACCTGCATCTGCAAGCATCATTCCAAAGAACAATAAATAAAATGGTGTCATAATAGGTGTTGGATCCATCTCACTATATTTTGGTGTACTATACATCTCTGTTATTGATTGGAAAGCTGAAACAACTTTATTATTTTTTAGTGCTACAGGAACTTCTGTATCACCATACTCGGCTTCTTCTAGCTCTATATAATAATTATTTCCAACTACCTTTTCGATAGATTTTATAAATTCATCCCTATCTTCTGTTGGTATCCATCCACTTATAGCTACCACATTTGGACTCTCTAAGAAATTTTCCGAAGCTGAAACCTTTAACTCTTCATTGCTTAAGTATTCATAAGCTACTTCTAATTCCTCTATATTAGAGCTTGCCTCTTTAAGTTTATTCTTTAATTCATCTTCTTTTAGGTAAAGATTTTTTATCTTCTCCCCTATATCATTTATAATTTCTCTTGGCACACCTTTTTCAGATATGCTTGACTTATTAAAGCTAAAGGTTTTTAAGATTTCATTTGCTTCTTTTTCATAGTCTTTATGAACTATTATTATAAGATATCCTTCTCCTTTAACTTCACTTACTTTTTCTACATATGAGCAAGGAATTTCACTGTCGAACTTTTCCATAAATCCATCTATAAATGCTTTGGGAATAGTTCCAACAAAGGAAATAATATTTGCTGCTGCTCCTAAATCACCAAAGGATACATCTAGGTTCTCCCAAGGAAGTAATTCCTCTCCTTGACCTTTAAGCTTACTCACTTCATTTTTTATACTATTTAAGCTATCATCCATAGATTTTATAGAAAGATATATATCTTTCCAATTACTCTTTTCAGCTCTTTCCCTCAATTCATTGTAGGTAAATTCTTCTTTACCCTCTTTGAGAGATTTCAATGCATTTTCTTTTTCAGCATAAGGATGAAGTGAATCTAGTGCGAATTTGACTTTAGCTAAATCTCCTTGAACCTCTGAGAGATCTTTTTTCTCATCTAAAGGATTAAAGAAGCTTAAGTCATCTTCTCTCTTTTCTCTTAAATCTATGAACTGAACCTTTTCAAAGTTTTGAAGCTTACTTAAAAGTTCTTCCTTTTGTGATTCAAAGGTGAATAATGTGAATTTGCTCATCTTAACTATTGCCATTTATATTCACTATCCTTTCAACCACTAAATTTACAGCTTTCTGTAGTTTCTCTTCATTAAGATTTAAAATATCTTCTTTTTCAACATTGCCTTTTTCTAGTATAGGCGATGACTGCTTTATACCTTCTTCTTCTTTTGATTCTATGATGACTTTAACATCATTTTTCCCTGATAATATAATTTCATCATATTTCTCTTTAGCTTTAATTCCAGCATTTTTAATTATGTCTTTTGCTTGCTCTCTTGCTAGTCTTATAGTTTCTTCTGCTTTTTCTTCAGTTTGCCTGATGTCCTTTATAGCTTCTAATGCCACATATATCACCACCTTTATATTGAAATCCCCCAATATTAATTAATACTTAATATGGTATTGAATACGAGTTATTCATATTATATATCGTTTTGAATCTAAGTTCAATAAGAATTTAATTAATATTTTTTGAACAACTTTACCCTCTCCTAGTATTCTACAAAGATTCGATCAATTCCTTTAAAAATTGTGTAAATATTCTTAATAATCACTTTTTTGTTTTTTTCAAACTCTTCCATGTCAATCACAAATTTGTCTATAGTCCACGAATTATCCCAAGTGCCTATATCATTTTTTATATTTTCTTTTATCACTCTCTCTTCGGTTTTTGTAATATCACTTTTCAAGAAATCTGGTATGCCTCGTTTTTTATTAAAACTTAAATAATCATAACGAACTATAGATTTTAAAGGTTCTTCATCCTCTCTTAGCATTTCCATATTAAAATCTAAAAATACTTTATAGTATTCATTATTCGAAATGTTTATATTAAAATATCCTTTATCATAAAAGTACTGTCCTAGTTCATAAAAAAATCTAAAAGGACTATCCCACTTTTTGATAAGAAAATTTATTATATTAGTAAACTTTCTTGAATTGTAGTATTTATCAACTACCTTTTCAGTATTCTTCAAAATAAGTATTTCTTCATAGCTTATATCATTTGTTCTTAAAATTTCATATGGTGGATACGGAGAAAATTTCATACCCCATTTTTCAGCTTCTTCTCTCATAGAAGATCCTTTTAAAAGTTTTAAGAATCCAAGCTGTATCTCTTCAGGCTTTATAGAATATACATCATCAAAGGATTTTTTGAAAGAGTTTAAATCTTCTCCCGGAAGACCTGCTATAAGATCTAAATGCTGCTTTATATTTTTTATAGATTCAAGTTCAATTACCTTCTCTTTTATGTCATCAAAATTCACAAATCTATTTATATTTTTTAATACTTCATTGTTTGTAGTTTGCACTCCAACTTCAAATTGAAACTGACCATTTTTAGCTTTTGCTAAAAGTTCTATCTCTTCATGCTTTAATATATCTGCAGATATTTCAAAGTGAAAACATGTATTGCTTCCTTCTTCTATTAAAAATCTCCAAATCTCCATGGCAAATTTTGAATTACAGTTGAAAGTTCTATCTACAAACTTTATTAGTTTAACATCTTGGTCTATAAGAAATTTGAGTTCTCTTTTCACTCTTTCAACGGGCAAAAATCTAACTCCATGAGTTGTTGATGAAAGGCAGTACTTGCATCTAAATGGGCATCCTCTTGATGCTTCATAGTATACTATTTTATTTTTTAGGTCGTCTTTATCATTATATGGAAATACTATAGAATTCATGTCTATAAGAGCCCTTTGACCTGCATAATTTATACTTCCATCTTGATTTTTTATATAAAGTCCTTTTATACTATTTAAAGAATCTCCGTTTATTTTATTTTTCATAAATTCATAAAATGTTTCTTCGCCTTCCCCTTCAATTACATAATCTCCAGCGCTATTACTTAGAAAACTTAAACTATCATAACTAACTTCAGGACCTCCATAAAAAATCTCTATGTTACTATCTATTTCTTTTATTATTCTAGATATTTTCTCAACATATTCTAAATTCCATATATATGTAGAAAAGCCTACTATATTAGGCTTTTTTAGTATTATAGCTCTAACTATATTTTCTATGGAATCATTTATTGTAACTTCTAAAATTTCTGATTCGTAATTCAGCTTCTTTGTGTATGCCTTTAAGTATCTTACCGCCAAGTTGCTGTGTATGAACTTTGAATTTATTCCTACTAGTAATGTCTTCATGTAAATCAATTCCCTTCTTCTTTGCTCGTATATAATATATATCCCCCCAGGACTTCTGCTCTTCTATATCAAAATATGGAGTTATCAGCCTCTCTACGGTTTCCTTTCTGATTTCTTTAAGTGGATTATAATCTTTAACTATAATTTCCTTTTTCTTATCATTTGGTAAAAGGGTGATTATCTTTCCATTAAAAGTTTCTCCATATTTTTTATCTATATCCCATAAAAGCAGTTCTCCTTCAGGTTTAATATTTTTTAATATACCTCTGATTATATTACCTCTGTCTCCATTCGTCCATAATCTGCCTAGATAAAAAAACATTATGACATTATGGTAAAACTCCTCCTCTACAAGTTCACTCTTTTCCTCAACATAGTCCACGGATACCTCTTGAAAAGTTTCTTTAAACAAACTGTATACTATATCATAATTATTATTTGAAACATCTAGGACATTTCCTTTTAAACTTATGTTTCTTAAATCTATTATATATTCTTTCATACTATCACCCCTACTAATTAATTCAATAAAAACAGGATAATTCCTTCCAGAATTATCCTATTGATTCTATCTTCTTCTCCTTATTTTCCAAGCAAAAGCTACAATCATAGATACTATTATAATAATACTCCCATACAATGTTGAATTATTCATAGGATTTATAATACTGCTTTTGGCCTTTGTTATATCATATAAAACTCCAGTTTCTCCATCTAAAACTCTTAATGATTCCTCAGTAAATTTCAATGCATTTATATCTCCATTACTAAGCTTTATCTTCTCTTTTGCTGTACCTTTCTTTTCTAAAGTATATATAACTTTATCCTGTCTATCATAAAAATAAATACTGTCCTTTTCCCCAAGAATTCCATTTCTATCTACAGCCATGGTTCCTAACGCAGTCAAAGAACTATGTTGATAGTATGGCACCTCTGGATTTTTTGTAGGATGTTTTTTTATTATATATTCCATAGCTTCATTTGTACTGCTTATAAACCTTGGTGATATTATAGGATCTCCTCCACTATAATCAGGCCATCCATACCACTTTCCACTTTTAAACTCATATATATAATCACTATCTCCTTCTATTCCTCTTACCCCTCTAGGTTCAATTCCACCTACTGTTCCATATATTTCTCCATTAGAATTATAATCCATGCTATCAATATTTCTTACTCCATAGCAGTAAAGGTTCCATTTCTCAGTAGAAAAATCATAACTTATCAATGAAGCATTAGCTGGCATAGAAGCTTTTATAACGTCGTCTTCTTTAACCTTAGTATTATACGATGAATATGCGCCTGTGTTACCATTATTAAAATTTTTTCCTCTGACCACTATATCTATAGGTGTTGTATCATGGAAATATGGGTCATCTTTTATCCAATCATTATCCTCACCTACAACACCTGAATTAGTAGCTGCTCCTATTGATGCATAAAGCTTATTGCCAGATGCAATTAAAGAAATTTTTTTATAATCACCTTTATTAGGTATATCTTTCAGTATCTCCTTTATATCTCCACTTTTAATGTTTAATGATAATATTCTATTGTCTGTAGATATATATATATTACCTTTAAAATATTCTATATCATATATATCTAAATCTTTGTTTTCATATATTATTCTACTCTGTCCTAAAGAATCTATCATTTGTATTTTATTTCTAAAAGCTATAAAAGTATTATCCTCATCATCAATTGTAAAATCCCTACTATCTTTAAGCCCTTTGTAAATTATGTTCCATTCCATATCTTTATTTTTTATGTTCATTGTTGGAGATGTATACGCCTTTCCAAGTACTAATACCATTCCAACTATGATGACACCCGCTATAATCTTAGAAAATATCTTTTTCACCGTAAACCCCTTTACACCAATTATTACATTAATTATATATATTTTTATAATTCTAAAATAATTACTTAATGTTCTAAAGGCAGCAAAAAATCTATTTGTAATATTCTTTAGATATAAAGAATATTAATTATTGTATTACTTTCAAGGAGGATTTAATGAGTGATAACTTTTATAAGAATTCATTTTTTTTGATTCTTTCAAACCTCACAACAGGTATATTAGGCTTTATATTTTCCATAATACTTTCACGTCTTCTTGGCGCTGAAGGTATGGCATTATATGGACTTGTTATGCCCTTATATAATCTTTTTATATGTCTCATGTGTGGAGGTGTAATAACAGCTATTTCAAAATTATCTGCTGTTTATTATGATACTCACGATTACTATAATTTGAGAAAAACTATAAGAACAACTTTTTCCTTCAATATAATATGGGCTTTAATTGTAGCTGTTTTAGTATTTATATTTGCTCCTCAAATAGCTAACTACCTAATAAAAGATAGCAGAACAATTTTGGCACTAAGAATCATAACACCTGCTATGATTTTCATATGTCTATCCAATATAATAAAAGGTTTCTTTTATGGTACATCACAAATTCTAGTACCTGCTATAATAGATATTGGAGAAAAAGCATTAAGAGTTTTTGTTATTTTAGCACTCCTTTTTCACTTCGGTGTAAAATCATTAGAAAACTCAGTAGCTTTAGCTTACATAACATTAGTTATAGGCGAATTTGTTAGTCTTATTTTTTTATACATTTACTACAAAAAGTATGTACGTCCTTTAAAAGGAGGCTGTATTTACAAAGAAGGTAGAGTTCAGCTTGCCTTTAATGTTCTTATAATATCGTTTCCCTTGTGTCTTAATGGTTTATCCACTACAGTATTAGACACTTTAGCAACTTTAATACTTCCACGAAGACTCGTTGCCGCCGGTTTAGAATATTCTGCTGCTTTAAATGCCATAGGAAAATTTTCTGGAATGTCCATGAATATTGTTGTATTTCCTATGCTTGTGGTAGGATCACTTATAACCCTCCTTATTCCAAACCTTTCTAAGCTTATGAATAAAAAGGATTATTTTTTAGCCTCTAATAGAATAAAAGAAGTTTTAAAAATTGCTATGATACTTGGCTTATGTACCCTAGCAGTAGCTTGGAATATGCCTGAAGATTTAGGATATATGTTTTTTAAGAGAAGAGACCTAGGACAGTTTATTGCTTTTGCAGCATTATGTCCACCAATCTCATTTGTGGCTAATGCCTCAGTTGGAATTTTAAATGGACTTGGCAAACAAAATTTGGTATTGAAAAACTCCATAATGTCTTCTTGTTTAGAACTTGTATTTTTATATGTATTAGCAGGGATACCTCAGATAAATGTATATGCTTTTGGAATTGCAATATTAGCTTCTGCTATATTGATGCTTATTTTAAACCTTAAAGAAATAAATAAAAATATAACTTTAAATATAAGCATAATGAATTTTATATATGTAATATTGCTTGGGATATTATGCTTTTTTACACTAAGAATATGTATTTCATTGTTTCCATCAGTTCCAAAACCATTTTTCATAATTTTAGGTTTTGCCTTTACACCACTTGCAATGGTAAATTTAAAGACAAAAAAATATTAAAATATAATATAAAAAAACACCACTCTTATGAATGTACCGACCCCAAAAGTTAGACTTAAAAATCTAACTTATGGGAATCACATCAATAGAAAGTGGTGTTTTTTATTCCCTATCTTAATCTCCTTTTTAATCCTTTTGGCATAATCTTTACAATTCTAGGTGAAAAAGAATTTAAATCCTTTCTAGTTATTCCTCCAGTAAGCACTAATCCATAAGTATAAACAACCACACCTATGAATACTGATGTTAGGGTAGGTATAGCTCTCATAAGGTATCCATTTCCCATAATCGAGAAAATCCATGAAAGATTTGCGTTGCAAATATACACCACAACACCCATAAGCGCTGCAGATATAAATGGTTTTATAGCAGTACTTATTATTCCAATTCTTATTTTTAATGAGTTCTGCATTATCCTATGATTTATAATCATAGGAATTAAATAACTTAAAATTGTTCCTATGATTGCTCCATTTATGTTTACAGAAGGCATTGCTATCAAGAAATAATTTGATAAAAGCTTTGCTCCTATTCCTATTGCTAAAGATAGCAATACTGCGTAAAGCTTGTTTACGCATTGAAGAATTACCGTTTGGATTTGAACTATTGACATAAATACTATAGCTATAGAGCCGTACATCATAAGTTCATATCCTGAAGAATCTCCTATGTAGATGAAATCATATATACTTTTGCTTAGAACCGCAAGGCCTACTGCACATGGTATTGAAACCATATAACTGGTTTTGAATGCAAAAGTTATCTTTTCTTTCATTTCTTTCTTATCTTTTAAAACTACAGCTCTTGAAATAGCAGGAATAACTGCTGAGCTTAAAGCTGCTATTATAGTAAGCGGAACATTTATAAGCGTTCTATATTGGCTTAAACTTGCAAATTTTATATTTCTTTCTGAATCTAAAAGAAATCCAGCTACTTTAAGACGATTTTTTACCACAGCCATATCTATGACTGATCCAAAATACTGAAGTCCTGAGCTTAAAGTTATAGGAATTCCATATTTGAATAATCTTTTTACAAGTTCTTTATTGCTATGTCTTACAACCTTTACTTCTGATTCTTTATTATTGCTTCTATGAATCTTTATTCTATTCTTTTTGTATACATATATTAGGAAAATACATGCTGCTAATGCTCCAATAGTGGTTCCTATTGTTCCTCCTGCTGCTCCGTACTCTACTCCTTGTTTATATAAAACGTATGCAAATAATAAACTCACTGGCACATTTAATAGCTGTTCTATTATCTGTGAAATTGCTGTTGGAGTCATTATACTTCTTCCTTGAAAATACCCCTTATAAGCTGCTAATACCGATGTTATCATTATGGCTGGTGCAAGACTCATTATAGCTATAACAGCATCATTATTGTCAGTCATTACTGCAAATGGTTTTGCAAATATTATCATTATCATCGCCACTGCAAATCCTGTTAAAAGCAATATGGATCTGGCGAGTTTAAAAGTTTTAAGTGCATCTTTTGGATTATCTAAAGCTATCAACTCAGAAACCTGTTTGCTTATGGCGGTCTGCATGCCAGAATTAGTTACAACATACATAAGTGTAAAAATTTCATAGGCTGCGGCGTATACGCCGTAGCCTTCTTTACCTATAGCTTTAATAAGAAATGGCACATAAGCTAAAGATATAATCTTTACTATTATTCCCGCTAAGGATAGCACAGCAAATCCCTTGGTAGTAGACTGCTCCTTCATAACTATCTCCTTCTTATTTTAAAATTTAAAGACATCTTTCTTTATTTTCTTAAACATAGGTGGAAGGGATTCTGCTATGGTTTTGTTTGTCATATAATCCAATCTTCCTTTGCAATCTTTAAATACTAATTTATACGCATATAGATACTGGTAATCCAGTCCAAATTTATTAAAGAAGAAGCTATTTAGTTTTTTATCTCCATACTTTGTATCCCCTACTATAGGATTTCCCATAGAAGATAAGTGAGCTCTTATCTGATGGCTTCTTCCAGTTATAAGTCTTATTTCTAACAATGAGAATAATCCGTTAGTTTCAATAAGATTAACTTCCATTTCTATTTCTTTACTACCTATCTTTGGTTTATCATAAACCCTTGAAATATTGCTCTTTTCATCTTTACATATATATCCCTTATATAAACCTGATTTTATTTTACCTTTCACAAGACACATATAGTACTTTTCTACAGTACGTTCTCTAATCATTTCATTTAAAAGCTTTAAGCTTTCAAAATTCTTTCCAAATATAACTACACCTGATGTATTTCTATCAAGTCTATTACATGGAGCTGGTGTAAATGTAAGTTCTTTTTCTGAAATATAGTCTCCCTTTTCTTCTAAATAAGATAAAACATAATCAGTAAGTGTAGGGTCTCCTCCCTTTTTATCAGAATGAACTAACACTCCTGGCCATTTTTCTACTATCAAAATATTTTCATCATCAAAGGTAACCTTAAAATTAGCGTCTACCTTTTGGAATGTTTCTTTCTTTTGAGTTGATGTTTCTATATAACGTATTACAACTTCATCACCCTCTTGCAAAAAGTATTTCTCTTTGCACTTTTTACCATTTACTTTTACATTGCCTTTTCTTATAGTCTTATATATAGCACTTAACGGTATATCTTTAAGTAACTTTCTAAGAAATTTATCTATTCTCTGTCCCGCTTCATTTTGACCAATTGTTATATTCACAAAATCACTCCTAATTTAAGGTTTAAGTTGTAGTATTTATTCGCTATTCACATTTCTTTAGCATAATATTATTTTAAGTTCTTGTCAAATAATTAAATGCATTCAGAGCTTGAAGTGCTACACCATAAGCTAGAGCACTTTCATCTATATCAAATAATGATCCATGCGCTGGATTTACTATACCCTTGTCGCTATTTCTAACACCTAAGAAATAAAAAGCACTTGGTCTTTCATTAGAAAAATAAGCAAAGCTTTCAACTCCCATACTTGGATATTGAAGCATCTCTATAGAATTCTTCCCCAAAATCTCTTCTGAACTTTCTCTCACATAATTCAGTATAGAATCATCATTATAAAGACATGGATAGCTTTCTTCTATTTCTATTTCTGCCTTTCCCCTCATTGCAGTGCATATGCCTTCAGTTATCTCTACAAGTCTTCTCTTTGCCATCTCTCTGTCTTCTGATGTCATAGTTCGTATTATTCCTTTTAGCGTAACTTCTTCTGGAATTATATTTTGAGCAGTACCTCCATTAAATGAACCAATGGTAACTACAGCTGGAGATGCAGGTAATACTTCTCTTGAAACTATGGTTTGAAGAGCTACCACGACTTGACTTGCTATCACTATAGGGTCAATAGTGTCATTTGGATGAGCTCCATGACCTCCCTTTCCCTTTATTTTTATATTAAAAGGATTTGATGCAGCATTAAATACTCCATATCTTAGTCCTATTTTTCCTGCATTTATGCTCTCTGATACATGAAGTCCAAAACATGCATCTACATGAGGATTTTCAAGAACTCCCTCTTCAATCATAAATCTTGCTCCTCCAACAGTCTCTTCTGCTGGTTCAAATAAAAGTTTAACATTTCCTTTTAGATCTTCTTTGTGAGAATTTAATACCTTAGCTACTCCTAGTAATATAGATGTATGGGCATCATGACCACATCCATGCATCTTTCCTTGTATTTTTGACTTATATTCAACTTCCTTTCTATCATTAAGAGGAAGTCCATCCATATCCCCCCTCAAAGCAACGGTCTTGCCAGGTTTTCCACCTTCTATTAAGGCACATACACCTGTCTTCGATACTACTTCATAAGGAATATTTTCTTTATCTAAAAACTCTCTTATTTTTTCATTGGTTCTATATTCTTCAAAGCCAAGCTCCGGATACTCATGTAGATCTCTTCTTATGGATATTATCTCCTTTTCTATAGCTTTGGCCTCTTTTAAAAAATCTATATTCTTCATAATTCATCTCCTCATATTTTTACTATGTAAGGCAATTTAAAAGCTCATATTCTAGGAATATGAGCTTTTAATTAGAATTATATATCATTATTTTATCTTATTCAATAACATTAGATTACATATTAATAGTTAATTCATTATCTTCTTCTTTTATATAAGGAAGCTCTCTTATTATACTGTAAATACAGTCAGCTACCTCTTCTTTTATATTAAAGTTTTCTCCTTTGAAAACTTTATTGTAATACTGCATATGACACCATACATCAACAAAATCTTCTTTGGTCAAAAATATTATAGACTCCCCTGAATTCTTAATAGCAAATTCTCCACTGCAGTTGTCTACAACATCTATTCCTAACTCCTTATTATTCATCATAATATAATTTACATCTTCCCACATCTTTTTAAAGGCTATCAATTTAAATCAATTCCCCCTTCTTTACAACTTCGCACACAACATTAGTATATCATATTAGAGATATATTTTCAAATAGTATATCACTATAACCTGTATATTTTTAACTATTTTTTAATTTAGCTCCAAAAGATTGCTGTTTACAAGTATTGAAAAATTAAAAGTCCTTGTTATTCCCCCAAAATCTATCACTATTGTGTTGTCATTAAGTTCCTTAATAATCCCTTGCCCAAAAGCTTTATGAGTAACAGCATTTCCTATTTTATAATCACCATATCCTATTTCTTCTTTTATGCTACACTCATCAATAAAATATGATGGTTTAATGCTCTTTCCTCTTATATTTTTAGGTGAAAATAAATAAAGTCCTTCTATAGCCCTTGTTATAGCCACATAAAATAATCGTCTTTCCTCTTCTATGTTATTCTCATCCTCTGCACTTCTCTTATGAGGTATATATTCTTCAGAGCAATTTATTATGTAGACATTTTTAAATTCCATTCCTTTTACTCCATGTATAGTACTAAGAATTACAGCATCTTCTTTAGAATTCTTAGAATGTTTTTTTAGCTCCTCCTTAACCTCAATCACATGTCCTAAAAACATAGCTATAGCATTATATCCTTCTAAAGAAGCTCTAAACTCCTCAACTATATCTTCTAAATCACTTAATGCTATTTTAAATTTTAAACTATACTCTCTTAAATAATCCATATACCCAAGATCAGTTAATACATAGCTAACAGCACTTTTAAGAGACATCTTATTTAATGCAGCTATTTCTTTAGATAATCCTTCAAAAACTTTTAGTTGAAACGGAGCCATGTCCTGAACTGTTTTTATTATATTAAAGCAGTTATCTTCGTAAGCATACTTTTTTAATCCATCTAAAGTATTTTTGCTCACATATCTAAAAGGTTTATTTATTACTCTTAAAAAACTTGTCCTGTCATATGGATTTAATGACAAATTCAAATAAGCTATTATATCTTGACAAATAAAGTGATTAAAAAAATTATATTCCTTATCTAGTAAAAGAAACGGCACTTTTTTTCTGATACATATATCTATTATGCTCCTACTTTCAAGATTGGTCCTGTATAAGACTGCATTACAGCTATACTTCACTCCATTTTTATTATGTTCTCCAACTATATTATCTATTATATACTCCCCCTCTAAATTTTCGTTAACAGGGGTCATATATCTTATTATTCCATCTTCTTTTTTAAAATAATTTATATTTTTATGATTTCTTAATTTATTATTCTTAATAAGACTTTTAGAAATTTCAACAATATTTTTTTTACTTCTATAATTGCAATCTAAATAATATTTTACTCCTCCTAAAAATTCTTTTGAAAAGTTCACCATGTATTGAGGCTTGGATCCTCTAAAGCTATAAATACATTGATCCTCATCTCCCACGACAAAGAGACTATTTTCATTTCTATCTGAAAAAAGCTTCAAAAGATATATCTGTATATCATCGCAGTCTTGAAATTCATCTACCAAAATATATTTAAATAATCTTTTATATTTTTCTGCCATTCCAGGAGTCTTATCCATAAAATCCTTTACCATAAGCTGCATATCATCAAAATCTATAAGACTCTCTTTAGCTTTGTACCTCTCGTACTCTTCATAACACTCTTTAAAAATTTCTTTATCTATAGAACTTTCAAATTCATCTATGGATTTAAAACTACATTTAAAAAGAGAGATATTGTTTAATGCTTCTTTTATCTTTTCCTCACCTATATCATCTATATATTTCTCTAATACACTCTTCACTATTCTATAGCTTATAGAAGACTCTATTATCTTTATTTCCCCTATTATTCTTGTAAGTATCTTATAGCACAATGCGTGAAAAGTTCCAAAAAAAGGAGTATTTGCCCCAAACTGTGCTTTATATCTATCTTTCATATTCTGAGCTGCTGCTTTAGTAAAAGTTATAACTATTATATTGTGTGGATTTACTTTTTTATCATAAATAAGATGCGCAACCCTGTTTATAATAACCGTTGTTTTCCCAGAACCTGGTGCTGCAACTACTAATACCTTTTTATTTGAAGTCAATATAGCTTCTTTTTGACTCATGTCTAATTGCATAAAAAAACCTCTCTTTAAAACCCTTTATCTTTGATTATAGCCATATCTCCACATATATAGCACAAAATATATTGTAATAATTTTGACTAAGTATTACAATAAATATAATTTAATATGCTTAATTTAAGAGGAGATTTGAGATATGAATAGATTCAACGTAAGAAACGAAAGAAATCTTACCATGTTAGTTGATTTTTATGAACTTACTATGGGTAACGGGTATTTTGATAATGGAGTTGCAAATAAAATAGCGTATTTCGATATGTTTTTTAGACGTGTGCCTGATGGCGGCGGTTACTGCATAATGGCTGGCGTAGAGCAGCTTATAGAATATTTATCTGATTTAAAGTTTACTGAAGATGATATAGAGTATTTAAAAAGTAAAAATACTTTTTCAGAAGAATTCCTTGATTACTTAAAAAACTTTGAATTCGTATGCGATGTTTGGGCTATTCCAGAAGGGAATCCAGTCTTTCCAAGCGAACCCCTAGTTGTTGTAAAGGGTCCAGTTATTCAAGCTCAGTTCATTGAAACTATGATACTCCTTACAGTCAACCACCAGACTCTCATAGCTACAAAAGCTAATAGAATCTGCAGAGCTGCTCAAGGAAGACCTGTAATGGAATTTGGATCAAGACGTGCTCAGGGCTATGACGGTGCTATATATGGAGCGAGAGCTGCTATGATAGGAGGATGTTCTTCTACTGCATGTACTATAGCTGATGAAATGTTTGATGTTCCTGCAGTGGGTACAATGGCTCATAGTTGGGTTCAGCTTTTTGATAATGAATATGATGCCTTTAAATGTTGGGCAGAAACATATCCTGATAACTGCGTGCTTTTGGTAGATACTTATAACGTACTCAAATCAGGAATTCCAAATGCTATAAAAGTATTTGATGAAATATTGAAGCCTATGGATATAAGACCAAAAGGAATAAGAATAGATAGTGGAGATATAACTTATCTTACAAATTGCTGTAGAGAACTTTTAGATGCAGCTGGATATGAAGATTGTAAAATTGTAATCTCTAACTCTCTTGATGAATATATAATATCGGACGTAATTGCTCAAGGGGCTAAAGTTGATTCCTTTGGAGTTGGTGAAAGACTTATAACTGCAAAATCGGAACCAGTATTCGGTGGTGTATACAAACTTTCTGCTATAGAAAATGGCTCTACCATAGTACCTAAAATAAAGATTAGTGAAAATGAAGAAAAAATAACTAACCCAGGATTTAAAAAGATTTACAGAGTCTTTGATAAAAAATCGCATATGGCTATAGCTGATTTATTAGCTTTAAATTCTGAAATTGTAGATGAGTCCCAACCTTTAGAATTATTTAACCCAGTATACACATGGAAAAGAAAGAAAGTTAAAAATTACTATGTCAAAGAACTTTTAGTTAAGATATTTGATCATGGTAAAGCTGTTTATACTAGTCCATCTGTATTAGAAATCAAAGAGTTTTCTCAAAAAGAAACATCAAAACTTTGGCCTGAGGTTTTAAGATTTGAAAATCCTCATACGTATTATGTAGATCTGTCTAAGGATTTATGGGATTTAAAGCATTCACTTTTACATAACTTATCATCAAACTTTGAAGAGTAGTCTTTATATGAAAGGAGTGTATATTGAATTAAGCAATATACACTCTTTTTTCTTTAAAATTATAATGCTAACATATCCTCATCATCTGATTCTATAAATAATGATTCATCATTTAATATATGAGAAAAACTTCCTTTAAAGTCATCCCTATCTAAATAAAGTTTGAATGGACATTCTTCCCCTTTATCATAGAAAGCACAGGTTTTAAAACATTGTACACTTTCTCTATTTGTTGATAAAAAAGGACAATTACTCATCGTCATCACCCCTGTTCTTATTAATTCCCCTGACTACATTATATTAGAATTTTCTAAAAAATCAAAGTAAATAATCAATTCTTTAATATTTTTATTCCTCTATAATAAAAAGACGCAAAACTAAAGAAGTTATTGCATCTTTTTATATTTATTTCCAATTAAATAAGTCCTAAAAAATTAGTATGCTCCAGAAATATGTTTATTCCTATCAATATAAGAATAATGCCTCCTATTATTTCAGCTTTATCTTTAAGGAATGATCCACATTTCTTTCCCATCTTTACTCCTATAAAACACATTATAAAAGTTATTATTGCTATTATCAATGCTGAGGATACTATAGAAATATTTAAAAAAGCAAAACTTACGCCTACAGCTAGAGCATCAATGCTTGTAGCTATAGCTAACAGTAACAGTTCTTTATTACTCACAAGTTTTTCATTATTAACTTTTGAATCAGTATCTTCATCTTTGCTTTTATTTTCTTTATATTCTTCTGGATGTTTTTTGTCTTGCATTGCTTCATAAATCATCTTCCCACCTATTATGCTAAGTAAAATTAGAGCAATCCAATGATCTATGCTTGTGATATAATCCTTAAATCCCAATCCCAATGCCCATCCAATTGCAGGCATAAGCCCTTGAAATCCCCCCATATAAAGAGCCACCTTTGCTGCATTCTTATTTGTTATTTTTTTCATTCTCATTCCATTAGTTATAGACACTGCAAAAGCGTCCATAGATAGTCCAAAAGCCGTTAATATTAGTGATAATAAATTCATTTTCATCTCTCCTTTATACAATAAAAAAAGACTTTTAGCACAAAATAGCTATCAAAAACTATTTGTGCTAAAAGTCTCACCTTGACGTAAATCAATATAAAGCCAGGTTTATTTAAACCAGTATGTTGACTTTATAATCCTATAAATATAGGCGGTTACTCCCTTTTAATACAATATCTTAACTTTACAATAATCTTAATACTTTAATACTACTATCTTAATAAATTTATGTCAACTCGTTACTGCTAATAAAAACATAGGAATTATTCTAATACTTTAAAATAAGAGTCCTAGAATAATTCCTCAATTTTTATTATAAATCGCATTTTAAAGTTTTTCTGCATGTTATTTCAATAATTTCATTTTGAAATGCTTTTAATAATGCTTTTTCTAAAACTTTTTCAGTATCGAAATTCGCTGCATCAAGACATTGTGCATATACTTTGTTTGTCTCTCCAAAAGCATTCTTATAAGTTACCACTACATGAGGCTTGTCATACTCAACCTTTTCAACTTTTATACCCCAAGTAATTTGAGCAAAATCACCTTTCATTTCAAGCTTTGTCATTTCATTAAGCTTTTTAGTGTCTTCTGCAGCATCTCTTACTATTATTAATTCGTCTCCAACTTTATATTTACTCATTTATATTTCCCCCTATTAGTTAGTTATTTTTTTAACATTCTTTATGTTTTTAGTTTAACATAGTTTTTTAAATTAGTAAATATAATTTTTCAATATTATCAGAAAATTTTATATAAACTTTTATATGTATATATTACAAATATATGTCTCTATTATAAATTAATATTCCTTGAATTTATTTAAAAGAATTTCATTTTGTCTTCTATTTATGATAATATGAAATAAGACATAAATTAACCTTAACTAAAGGAGATACTTAATGTTTGGATATGTAAAACCATGTATTCCAGAACTTAAAGTTAAAGATTTTGAAAAGTTTAAAGCATATTATTGCGGTTTATGCCATAGCATAAAAAAGCTTTACGGAAATCTTCCACGCTTATGCTTAAACTATGATATGACATTCCTCGCAATATTATTAGATTCTCTTACAGAGGATTCTATTAATTATAAAAAAATAATTTGTCCCACTCATCCAACAAAGAAAAAATCTCTTGTATGCTCTAATTTTGCACTAGAATATAGTGCTCATATGAATGTAAGCTTATTTTATTATAAGCTTTTGGATGATGTTAAAGATGATAACAATTTAAAGAGTAAAGCTTTAAGTTCTCTGTTGAAGTCTAAAGTCAACAACTACTCAAATGAAATAGGAAGTATAAATCTAGAGATTTATTATGAACTTATGGAATTATCTAGATTGGAATCATCCAAAATAACTTCTATAGATGAGATATGTGATCCATTCAGTACCCTTACGGCTGTGGTTCTTTCTTCATACCCTCACTATAATGGCGATGATAAAGATAAAAAACACCTTTATTCCTTAGGCTATAACCTTGGGAGATGGATTTATCTAATTGATGCTATGGATGATTTAGAAAAAGATATCAGCGAAAACAAATTTAACGCTATAAATGAAGTGTATAACACTGAAAATCTTCCTTTTAGCGATTTCAAATCCTGTATAGCTGAGAAAATTAATTTTCTTCTTATAAATTGCGGATCAGAATGCCTATATCATTTGGAAAAGCTTCCTCTACAGAAAAATAAAGACCTACTACTCAATATAGTTCATTTAGGAATAATGGAACAAACAGAACGATTAACTAAAGGAGTGATACATAATGACTAACCCTTATGAAGTACTTGGAATAAAAGAAGGGGCTTCTCAAGATGAAATCAAAAAAGCCTATAGAGAACTAGCAAAAAAATATCATCCAGACCAGTATGGAGATAATCCATTAAGAAATTTAGCAGAAGAAAAAATGAGGGAATTAAACGAAGCTTATGATTATCTTTCAAAGAATTCTGCTTCTAATAGCAGCTATACTTCTGGTAATTATGAAACTAGCAGCGGATACGGTGATTTTAATTCTATAAGACAAGATATACAGCGCGGAGATTTATCCTCTGCTGAGTACAAACTAAGCAATATTTCTAATAAGAATGCAGAATGGCACTACCTTATGGGCGTAATTTATATGCAAAAGGGCTGGCATGATGAAGCTTACAATAATATATCTCAAGCTAACCGTATGGACCCTAGTAATGCAGAATATTCTCAGGCTTTAAACTTTTTAAATAGGCGTACCCAAAACTATAGACAGAGTTATTATGGTACTCGTGGTAATAGTGCCAATAACGCATGCGACTGCTGCAGCAACCTTATAATTGCAGACTGTTGTTGTGAATGCATGGGTGGTGACTTGATTTCTTGTATTTAGAGGTGATTGAATATGATTAAAAGCAGTAAAATTGCTCGTGGAGGACTGTATACTGCATTAACAATACTAATTCTATATATATGCAGTATAGCCCCTACAAACAAGCTTACACTTCTTGCAGTAGCATCTGCTATTATACCACTTTCCATACTTACTATAGGTATTAAATACTCTTTTGCAGTTTATTGTGCCTCAGGACTTTTAGCTGTAATTTTAGGTTTAAATGCATCAGCAGTAAACTACATATTGCTATTTGGAGTATATGGATTTATAAAATACTATGTAGAAGCTTTAAGAAAACCGGTTCTTGAAATTCTATTAAAACTTATATTTTTTATATGTTCTGCAGGATTACTATACGGTGTATACAGCCTTTTAGGGCTTCCTCTTAACTTTGCTTTAAACATCTTTATATTGTCTCTTATATATATAGTTTTTGCTTTTATATATGACTATGCATTGACTATTATAATAAATTTTATAGATACAAAATTTAAAGGTAGAGTTTAGAACTCTACCTTTTGTTTTAAATAAGAATCTCTAAAAGATCTTTCTCTATTAGGTCATTGTATCTACCTTCTCGATATTCATCTACATATATTCTCTTTTTCTCTAAAGGAGCTGACGCAATCTTCTCTTTTATTTCTTTAGGAATTTCAATATATACTCCTTTGGGATTCATTTCATCATCGAACACTAAAATACTAGGTATTCTAACCTCTCCAACAGCTTCCTCTAAAAAATTTCTATTGTCTTCTTGATCCTTTATTCCAAATACATGAAGCTTTATTAATGAATTTTCTTCTTCAAGTCTTTTTATAAAAGGCAGTGTTGCAGTGCAGTCTTTGCAATATCCCTCTGTAAATATCAACACTTGTCTTCCCTCTTTAAGCTCTTTAATACTTTCCTTAGCTCCTATTGATAATTCAATATTACTATATCTTTCCCTAAGCTCCTCCTTATTCTTCATGTACTCTTCAAAAGATAAACCTTTTTCTAAATTTATCATATCATCACCATCCTCATAGATTAATTTTAGCTTATTATAAAAAAAAATTAAAGACAGTTTTCACCGCCTTTAAATTAAAATAATTGAACATGGATTGATATAAAATTTGTTAATTTCTTAACAGCCTAATTTAATTTTATCAGATATTATTAATAATTCAATACATTTTTCGGAAAAATTATATCTTTTTTTCTTAACTCATTTTAAATATCACTTTTTTCTATATTTTCAATATATTTTTTTAATTATATATATTACTCAATATTCTTTGACAAATAATAATCCTTATTATATAATATAAATATCTAATAATATGAGGTGAGAATATGGATAATATTACAACTATTTTTAAAGAGAAAAAACTAAAATTAACTCCTCAAAGAATAGCTGTTTATAAATATCTTCAAAGTACCAAAGAGCATCCTTCTGCTGAAACCATATACAAAGCTTTACAGGAAGACTATCCAACAATGAGTCTTGCAACTGTATATAAAGCACTAAAAACTTTAGTTGAAGTAAATTTAGTTCAAGAGCTAAATGTAGGTGAAGGTAACTTTAGATATGACGGTAATGTCGGGAAACATCCACATATTCAATGTGTAAAATGTGGCAGAGTAGATGATATAGAAGGCATATGCTTTGATAAGCTTAACAAAGAAGCTGCTGACCATATAGACTATGATATTTTAAGTAACAAAGTATATTTCTACGGAATTTGTCCTTCTTGCAAATAATCTAGCTTTTAAAAGAAGTCCTATTAATCTTAATAAAGTTTAATAGGGCTTCTTTTTTTATATGAAATTATTCTCTTGTTTATAAAGGCATGGATTATTAAATTCTCTCATATAATTTAATGGGGGTGTATTTTATGAAATTCAATGTAGTCGTAATTACAAAGAAAAATCTAATAAAAATAATAGTATGCATAGTATCTATATTAGCACTTTTAGCTTTACTTTTAGGTGTGAAATATTTAAAAAGTAGTAAAGATACATTTAGTCTTGTAAGTTCTAAAGAAAGCAGTTTTAAAGAAGATTTTAATGGAGATGGAAGCAATGATGTGTTGTACATAAAAACCAATGATACAAAATATTATATGGAAATGTGCAGCGGAAATTTAACTATACCGATAAAGTCTAAAGATGAGAAAACTTCTTTAGGAAAATATGATTCTCTTTGGCCATTAAAAATAACATTTTTAGACGCAGATAGAGATAGAATTCCTGAAATATATCTACAATCATCCGAGGATAACATTGCAATACAACATATTTTCTTATATGATGATGATAATTTTAAAGATTTATTATGTACAAACAATAATATTTTAGGATTTTTAGATTATAATAATGGAAAAACTCCTAAAATAATTTCTGGAAGTTACTCTAGAGGTACTCTTGATTTAGGATATTATATATTGAAAAATAAAGCTTTAAAAAATTATAGTTTTAATAGTGATGCATTACCTGGCGGCAACATAATAAAGAGCTTTATCTTGTATATGGAATCTTTACCTTATGGTGAAGAGAATATGCCGAACATATTCTTTTCTGGTTTGAGCGGAAATGCCTTATCAGCAATAGGAAAAGTAAGTGCTGAAAGTATGGCTATAAAGTTTGAAGATGGCTATTTTCATGATACAAAATGGAATAAAAACGGCGAGCCCTCTGAAATAATCTGGACCATCAACCTAAAAAATACTCCTAAAAATCCAAGCTCTTCTCCTAAAAATTACACTCTTAATGTCATACTAAACGAAGATACTGCAAGCAATAATCAATTAAGAATAAGTGCTATTTACGAAAAAAAATAAAAGGGCCGCCATAGCGGCCCAAAGGGGGATGGGGGGTTTTAGCTAAAAATTGTTTTTAGCTATAGGAGTTTAACTCCTATTTACATTATTATTATTGACTTGTCTTTAACTTTATATACATTTTTAGTTTAAAAATTTAAGGAGGTGCCATATGTTTAATAATGAAAGGGATATAAAAAAATCTCCCGAAATACAAACTTTAATTGGAGTTGAATGCAAAATTGTAGGTAATCTTAATGGTGAAGGTCTCATCAAGATTGATGGAACCATCCAGGGTGACACAGATTGGATGGATGACATAATTATAGGTGAAAGTTCAAACTACTCCGGAAATATCTCATGCAAAAATGCTGTTATAGAGGGGGTAGTTACTGGTAACGTAACCTGTGAAAACAATCTTTTGATAGAGCCTTCTGGCAAACTTATAGGAAATGTAACCGTAAAAAATTTAGAGATTGCAAAGGGAGGATTTTTCGATGGAAAATGCACTATGATTGCTGAAATGCCAAAAAATGATCTTATAGAATAAAAAGAAGAGTTTCCAAAAGAAACTCTTTAATCATTAAGTTCTCCATTTGAATACATTTGTATCACTTTATCTATTATGCCTACTTTATCTGAAGGCATAAAAGGTCTTAAAGCATTTAAAAGCTGCATTGTGCTATCTTCATAAACCGTATCATTGATATTATTGTTACCTAAATTTATATCATTTAGGTTTACTCCATTAGATGTTAACGCACCTAAAAGAGAACCTAACTGACTAAAATCTGCACTACCTAGCATATCAAAGAAAGGATTTCCTGTTGATGGATTTTGATTAAATGGCATCGGCCCTCCATTGGGCTGATTCATGTTTCCATTCATCATATTAGGTTGGTTCATGTTCCCATTCATCATGTTTCCGTTCATCATATTAGGATTCATCATATTAGGATTCATCATGCTTGGGTTCATATTAGAACCCATCATTCCAGGAGGATACATGGCACTATTATCCATAATAGGTTCCGGACTTCTGTGTCTTTTATGTTTTCCCATAAATGTAATTTACCTCCTAATAAATATATTTTTTTGGAGGGCATTAAGCCCTCCAATAACTTACTTAATTCAAATGCTAATATTAGCAGCCAAAGCCACAACCTCTATTATTTCCGCAGCCAAATCCGCCACAGCACCAGAATAAAAGTATTAAAGTTAAAGCATTTCTATTCTCTAATAATCCAGTGTTTCCTAAGATTAACAAGAATAGTAATAGTGTGCATATTCCACCGCCGCCAAATCCACCGCAGAAAGATCCATTTCCACATCCTGCATTGTTATACATTGGCATTTGCATTGGCATATATGATGGAGCAGTATTTTGCGCTACAGGCATACATACTGGAGCCATCCTTACTGGATTCATTTGATATAATGGTCCGCAAACTGGTGTTGCATTACATGAACAGTTACAACAACAATTGTTTTTACACTTTGACATCTTAACCCCTCCCTGTGGTTTTGTTTTGTATTTTTGAACCTTAGTTTTTAATACAATAAACTAATTATTTGTTTTTTAATTCTGCTCTTAGTCTGTAAAGTCTACCTCATCACAGCTATCATAGTTATCTTCTTTTACTCTTGCTCCTGAAGCAGCAGCGGTGGCGCTACAAGAAGAATTGTTTCCAAAACATCCTCCGTTGTTACCCAATCCAGTAAATAAAAGAAGTATGATTATCCATATCCACCATGAATTATTGCATCCATTGTTGCAATTATTATTACAATTTTGTGGCATACAATAATTATAGCCTACTGGTTGCATATAGTATAAATCATTCTCTTTCTTACTCTTCTTAGAAGATTCACAGCAGCAGCAACATGGATCATAATAAGTGTAGTATGGTGCATATGGGTTTACATTGTAGTTTCCACAGCAAGTATTCCCATTGTTTCCTCCACAATTATTATTGCATCCACAATTATTATTGCCTCCAAATCCTCCATTCCAGAAAAGCAATAGTAGGATGATCCATATTATAGGACTATTGGCTCCATTATTTCCAGAGCAGCAGCCTGCTAAAGCGTTAAGTGTGTTTTTATCCATTTTACCTCCAGCAAAGCCATTTAAAATGCTTGTTACATCCACTTTACTTCCTCCTTCCATATTTTTTTTATTTTGTCTTTTGTTTTATAATATATACTATTCTTGTAAGTATATTTTGACACAAAAAATTATTTCTATATTTTTTCCTTATTATATATTTATCTGATGTCTATACGTTGTAACGCTTCAACCTCTAGCAGTAGAAATGCCCATAGATAATAACACTTCTTAGCTTCATCAAGAATTGAAGCTTCACCTGAAACTAAGAAGTCAGTTTATTAAAACAAAAAAACCAACTCAATTCTGTAATCAACAGATTGAATTGGTTTTTTTCTATATATTTTATTCTAGATTTCCAAAGATCTCATCATTAAGCTGTTCTACACCTTTTTTATTTAAGGATGAGAAGAATATAAGCTTATTTTCCGGCTTCAACTTTAATGTTTCCCTTATGATCTTTTCACATTTAAATTTTTCATTGTTAGATATTTTATCACTTTTTGTTGCTACTACTACAACTTCATATCCATAGTGAATAATCCATTCATACATAATAACATCGTCAGCTGTAGGTTTGTGTCTACAGTCTACTAAAAGAACAACCCTTTTTAAAGGCTCTCTTCCATGAAGATAATCTTCTATAATCTTTCCCCAGCCCTGTTTTTCAGTTTTTGAAACCTTAGCGTAACCATAGCCAGGGAGGTCAACTAAATAGAATTCATCATTTACAAAGAAAAAGTTCACAAGTCTAGTTCTTCCTGGAGTTCCACTAACCTTTGCAAGTTTTTTTCTATTTGTTATGGAATTTATTAAAGAAGATTTTCCCACATTAGATCTGCCTACAAAAGCTACTTCTGGATATCCATCTATAGGATATTGATTCTTCTTTACAGCAGATGTTATAAATTCTGATTTTTTTATTTGCATATTTCTTCACCAACCAATGCGTTATTTAGAACTTCATCTATTTTATCAGCTAATACAAATTTAACCTTACTTTTAACTGATTTAGGTATATCATTTACATCTTTTTCATTGTCTTTTGGAATTATTATAGTTCTAACTCCTGATCTATATGCTGCTAATGCTTTTTCCTTTAGCCCTCCTATTGGAAGAACTTTCCCTGTTAAGGTTATTTCTCCTGTCATAGAAACATCATGCTTAACTTTTTTCTTTCCTAAAGCTGAGACTAAAGCTGTTGTCATAGTTATTCCAGCTGATGGTCCATCTTTAGGAACCGCACCTTCTGGTACATGGATGTGTATATCCTTATTTTTGTAAAACTCTGCGTCTATGCCATATGATTTAGATTGTGAACGTACTAAAGAATATGCCGTTTTCGCTGATTCCTGCATTACATCTCCAAGTTGTCCTGTAAGCTCAAGCTTACCACTTCCATCCATTACAGATACTTCTACAGGAAGAATATCTCCACCATAAGCAGTCCAAGCCATCCCTGTTACTACTCCAATTTTATCCTCATTGTCTATGGAGTCCCTCTTGAATATTTCTGGCCCTAAATACTTTCTAATGTGATTTTGAGTTATCAACAATTGATTTTTATTGTTTTTAATCATATCAGTTATAGCTTTTCTAATAACTGACCCTATCTTTCTCTCAAGACTTCTTACTCCAGATTCTCTCGTATAGCTTTCTATAATAAGATTTATTGAAGTATCATTTATTTTTATCTTTTCCTCTTCTATTCCATGCTCTTTTAATTGCTTAGGAACAAGATATCTCTTGCATATATTAAACTTCTCTTCATGAGTATATCCTGATACCTCTATTATCTCCATTCTATCTAAAAGAGGTCTTGGAATTGTATCTAAGGTGTTTGCAGTCAATATAAACATAACTTCTGATAAATCCATATCAACTTCTAAAAAATGATCTCTAAAGGTTGAGTTTTGTTCCGAATCCAAGACCTCTAAAAGGGCATCTCCTGGGTTTCCTCTAAAGTCACTGCTCATCTTGTCAATTTCATCTAATAAGAAAAGTGGATTTTTAGATTTTGCTTCTTTCATTCCATAAGCAATTCTTCCAGGTATAGCCCCTACATAAGTCCTTCTATGGCCTCTGATTTCAGCTTCATCCCTAACGCCGCCTAAAGACATTCTTACAAAATTTCTATTTAGAGCCCTAGCTACTGATTTTGCTATTGAAGTTTTGCCGACACCTGGAGGTCCCACCAAGCATAATATAGGTCCTTTAAGACTACCCTTTATACTCTTTACTGCTAAATACTCTATTATTCTCTCCTTAACATCTTTAAGTCCATAGTGGTCCTCATCTAATACTTTTTTTGCATCTTTAATATCGATATGCTCATCTGTCTTCTCATTCCAAGGAAGTTCTAAAATCCAATCTAAATATGTTTTTATAGTTCCTCCCTCTGCAGAGTACGGTCCATTATTTTTAAGCTTATTAAGTTCATAAAGAGCTTTCTTTTCTATATCTTTTGGCAATTTGGCCTTTGTAATCTTATTTTTATATTTTTTTACTTCTTTTTTAATTTCGTCCTCTTCACCAAGTTCTTCTTGTATAACCTTAAGTTGCTCTCTTAAAAAATATTCTTTTTGAGCCTTATCAATATTCCCCTTAACTTTAGTTGAAATTTTCTTTTCAAGTTTCAAAATCTCTACTTCGTTATCTATTATGACTATTAGTCTCTCTATTCTTTCTTTGACATTGAGAATTTCCAAAAGTTCCTGTTTAAGCTCTTGCTTTAAAGTCATATATGCACTTACAGTATCAATAGCTTTTGATAAATCATCAAACTCATCAACATTTATTATGGCTTCTTCTGGCAAAGTACCTGAAAGCTTTACATAATCTTCAAAATGAACTTTTAAAGTTCTAAGCAAAGCTTCCTTCTCTTTTTCATCTTCATTCTCATCTTCTATTATATCTATTGCAACCTTATAGAATGGTTTACTTTCCTCAAAGCTTGAAATTTTCGCCCTTTTAATACCTTCTACCAATACCCTTACAGTATCTCCTGGCAGCTTTAAGATTTGTTTTATAGTACATAATGTACCTATATCATATATATCTTCTGGTGTAGGTTCTTCTTCCTTTGCTTCCTTTTGCGCTGCTAAAAATATTTCTTGCCCATTTAGCATAGCATCTTCAAGTGCTAAAATTGATTTTTCTCTACCCACATCAAAATGAAGTATCATATAAGGAAAAACTATCATGCCTCTTAAAGGAATTAAAGGAAAAATATTTTTTGTAGTCTCCATCTTTCTCCCTCATTTCTGCTATTATGAAATAAAATTCATGTCTCTTTATTATTATACAATAAAGCTATTATAATATTATATAGTATATTATATTTCTTATCAATTAAAGTACACGAAAAAATATAGGCTTCTTTCATTTAGAAGCCTAAAATTCACTATTTATTGTTTTTCCAGTTGGTATTCCAAAGTGTAAACTTTCCTTTTTAGATAAATTAAGTTCGTGAACTTTCTCTTTCATTATGGATAATTGAAGAACTTCTTCAATTTTTTCCACAGGAATTATCTTTACACCTTCCATCCTACTAAAACTTTCACTCCAATTTTCTTTAGGTATTATGATTGTCTCTGCTCCAGCTTTTTTTGCTGCATTTATCTTTGCCGTAACTCCACCTATAGGTTTTACAAATCCTTGAAGAGATATTTCTCCTGTCATAGCAACTTTATTGTTTACTAAAGCATTATTTACAGCACTATATAGAGCTGTTGCTATAGTTATACCAGCTGATGGTCCATCTACAGGCATTCCTCCTGGGAAGTTCACATGAAGGTCATAGTTATCACATTGTATTCCAAAATTATTTTCTAAAACGCTAAGGACATTTTCTATAGAACATCCTGCTGTACTTTTCCTTTTTGATTTTTTCGTTGAGCTACCAAACTCTTCTTCTTCAATTATACCTGTTACTCTCAATTTTCCCTTTCCATCTTCACATCTATGACTTGTAGCCTCAACTTCAAGCAACGTTCCCATATTTGCTCCATATACAGCAAGTCCGTTAACATATCCAACTCTAGGTTCTTTTTCTATTAACTTTTCAGGTCTTGGTGAATACTGTCCATTCTCTATAACCCACTCAACATCTTCTATACCTATTTCCATCCTATCATCATTTGTAGCTATTCCTACACATAACTGTACTAAATTCACAACTTCTCTTCCATTTGTACAGTATCTGCTCAAAAGCGCTAAAGCGCCATCTTCTATAGATAAATTTACTTTTTTTATGACATTCAGTGCTATTTCTTCTATTTCATCTGGAAGAAGCGCTCTAAAATATATCTCCACACATCTAGATCTTATTGCCGCTGGAATATCCTCTGGATTTCTAGTAGTAGCTCCAATAAGTCTAAAATCTGCTGGAAGTCCATTATCAAATATTTCTTTAATGTAATTAGGCATATTAGGATCTTCTGAACTATAATATGCACTGTCTAAAAATACCTTTCTATCCTCCATAACCTTTAAAAGTTTATTTAACTCTATAGGATGCAGTTCTCCAATCTCATCTATAAAGAGTATCCCGCCGTGAGCCTTTGTTACTGCTCCAGGCTTAGGCTGAGGTATACCGGCTATTCCAAGAGAACCTGCTCCTTGATATATAGGATCGTGAACTGAACCTATAAGAGGGTCTGCTATCCCCCTATCATCAAATCTTATTGTAGTCGCATCCATCTCTATAAATTTAGCACTATCATTAAATGGTGAATATATATTACTTCTTGCTTCTTCTAGTACCAATCTAGCCGCAGCAGTCTTCCCTACACCTGGTGGCCCATAAATAATAACGTGCTGAGGATTTGGCCCACACAAAGCAGCTTTTAAAGCTCTTAATCCTTTTTCCTGACCAACTATTTCATTAAATGATTTTGGTCTGCTTTTTTCTGCTAAAGGCTCTGTAAGCTTTATGTTTCTCATTATCATAAGCTTATTCATTTCCTTTTTATTTTCTCTATCTATAACAGTTTTTTGACTTTTTTGTCCTTTCAAAGCATTAAAAAAATAAAGCCCCATAATTACAGTTAAAACAAACTGTAAAATCATAAAAACTTCTACCATTTATATACAATTCTCCTTTCTAAAGCTAATATTTGTATTATTGTCTTAATAAGTGAATTATATTCCAATGAATTTAAATTTTACAAAAAAAATGATGCCCTTTCTTTTCATAGTAGGACATCATTACCTTAATATATTATGCTGTTTCTATGTCTTTTTTAGTCTTTACTTTTTTGCCTTTTATCTGAGGTCTTTTTTGTCCTTCAATTTTAAGGACTTCTGGTTTTTTAGTTTCAATTGTATCTTTTGTAACTGTAACCTTTGTTATTTCCTCATCTGAAGGGATATCAAACATAATATCTCCCATAGCCTCTTCTATTATAGCTCTTAATCCTCTAGCACCAGTATTTCTACTTATAGCTTCATCAGCTATCTTGTCTAATGCATCTTCTGAGAATTCTAATTCAACATTATCAATCTCAAAAAGCTTTTTATACTGTTTTACTAAAGCATTTTTAGGTTCTTGCAATATTCTAACCAAAGTACTCTTTTCTAAAGCATCTAAAGTAACTATTATAGGAAGTCTTCCTACAAATTCAGGAATTAATCCAAACTTTAGAAGGTCTCCTGGCATAACTTCCTTTAGAATCTTTCCTAAGTCCTTTTCAGTTTTGGATTGAATATCCGCTCCAAATCCCATTGCACTTTTTCTAGTTCTCTTTTCAATTATTGTATCAACTCCATCAAAAGCTCCTCCACAAATAAATAGTATATTACTTGTATTTATTTGTATAAACTCTTGATGTGGATGTTTTCTTCCACCTTGTGGAGGTACTGATGCTACAGTTCCTTCTAAAATCTTTAAAAGCGCCTGCTGTACACCTTCTCCTGATACATCTCTAGTTATAGATGGATTTTCTGACTTTCTAGCAATCTTATCTATCTCATCTATATATATAATACCTTTTTCTGCTCTTTCAACATCATAATCGGCATTTTGTATAAGCTTAAGTAGTATATTCTCTACGTCTTCTCCTACATATCCTGCTTCTGTCAATGTAGTTGCATCGGCAATAGCAAAAGGAACATTTAAAAATTTAGCAAGAGTCTGAGCTAGCAAAGTCTTACCGCATCCTGTAGGTCCTAAAAGTAATATATTACTTTTTTGTAATTCTACATCATTATCAGATTCATTAGAATTTATTCTCTTATAGTGGTTATATACTGCTACTGCAAGAGATCTTTTTGCCTTTTCTTGACCTATTATATACTGATCAAGATAATTTTTAATTTCTGCTGGTTTTGGTAACGTTCCAGTATTAACATGAGTAGTTTCTTCAAACTCCTCAGCAATTATTTCAGAACATAATTCTATGCACTCATCACATATATAAACACCTGGTCCAGCTATAAGTCTTTTTACTTGCTCTTGGTTCTTACCACAAAATGAGCATTTTAATTGTTTTTTATCATCATACTTCACCATTGTCACACCTCACTAATAAGGTCATCTAAGAACTTCTTCTTCTATTCAAACCTTCTTTCTTTTTGATTCCATACTTTATCAATCAATCCGTACTCTTTTGCTTCTAATGCACTCATGAAATGATCCCTCTCAACATCTGCTTTTATCTTATCTAAAGGCTGACCTGTTCTTTCACTTAAAATTTGATTCAATTCATCTTTTATTCTCAAAATTCTTTGAGCATGAATGCTTATATCTGTAGCTTGACCTTGGAATCCACCTAAAGGCTGATGAATCATTATTTCACTATTTGGAAGAGCAAACCTTTTGTTTGGTGCTCCTGCTGCTAATAAAAATGATCCCATAGATGCTGCCATTCCAATACATATAGTAGATACATCAGGCTTTATGTATTGCATGGTGTCATAAATAGCCATTCCCGATGTTATGGATCCTCCAGGACTATTTATATATAGATAAATATCCTTATCTGGGTCTTCACTTTCTAAGAATAATAATTGAGCTACAACTAAACTTGCAGTTGCATCATTGACTTCATCACTTAACATTATTATTCTATCTTTTAACAATCTAGAATAGATATCATAAGACCTTTCTCCACGATTTGTTTGTTCTACAACCATTGGTACAAAACTCATAATATATACCCTCCTTTAATAACCCTTAAACAATACATGTTATATAATATATCCATCTTCGTTTATTTGTAACCATATTTACTATTATATAATAAAAAAAAAATTTATACTAATTAAATTTTTATAAATTTAAAATAATTGCCAGAAACAATAGTTCCGGCAATTATATTTCTTACAGTTATATTATGCTATTTTGCTGCTTTCAACTAGCATTTTGATAGCTTTTTCAACTACTACGTCATGTTTTATAAGATGTCCTTGAGCGTTCATTAATAGATCAACCATCTTATCTGTGTTTTCTGCTCCGCCATATTGTTTTGCTATTTCAGTAGCCTTTTCCTTGCACTCTTCATCAGTAGCTTCTAAGTTTTCAGCTTTTATGATAGCTTCAAGAACTAAATCAGTTTTTACCTTCTTTTCAGCTCCTTCTTTCATGAAGCTTCTCATCTTTTCTTCTGTGTTGTTTGTGTATGCATAATATGTTTGAAGATCTAATCCTTGATACTTTAATCTATTTTCTAAATCTTGTATCATAGCATCCACTTCTTTATTTATCATAACTTCTGGTATTTCTACCTTTGCATTTTCAGAAACAGCATTTATTACAGCTTCTTCTTGCTCTCTCTTAGCTCTTTCTTCGTTTGCAGCTTTCATTTTGTTTTCTATATCAGCTTTAAGCTCTGCTATTGTGTCGAATTCTGATACATCTTTAGCAAACTCATCATCAAGCTCTGGAAGTTCTTTAGTCTTTATAGCTTTTACTGTTACTTCAAATAAAGCTGGCTTTCCGTTTAACTCTTCTCTTCCATAGTTTTCTGGGAATGTAACATTAATTTCTTTTTTCTCATCAACTTTTGCACCAACTAATTGATCTTCAAAAGTATCTATGAAAGTTCCTGATCCTATTTCTAATTCAAAATCTGTTCCTTCGCCGCCTTCAAATGCAACTCCGTCCATGAATCCCTTGAAGTCTATTACAGCTATATCGCCCTTTGCAACTTCTCCAGCTTCTTTAGTTTCGATTCTTGCATTTTTTTGTTGCATTGCAACTAGTTGCTTTTCAACTTCTTCAGCTTCAACTGGATGTTCTACCTTTGCAACTTCTAACCCCTTGTATTCTCCAAGTTCTACTTCTGGCTTAACAACTACCTTTGCAGTATATACGAAGTCTTTTCCTTCCCCGATTTCTACTACGTCGATTTCTGGATAATCAACAGGGTTTATGTTATTTTCTTCTAATGCCTTTGGATATGTATCCTCGCAACAGAAATTGATAGCATCCTCATATAAAGCTTCTACTCCATAGTATTGCTTTATAATTGCCATTGGAGCTTTTCCTTTTCTGAATCCAGGTATATTAAATCTCTTAACATTCTTTTTATATGATTTCTTTAATGCCTCATTAAATTTTTCAGCTTCAACAGTAACTTCTAACTTAATAACGTTAGTTTCTACTTTTTCCATATTAACCTTCATTGCCTTACTCCTCCTACTTTCCTTTTTATAAGCAATATATTTTAACTAAACCATTATACCACACAATTAAAAAATATTACAAATATTATTGTGAGATATTTTCCATAGGACAGTAAATTAATTTACTTTTGTGGCAGAGCCGTTAGAATTTAATATAAATTTGTTTCCATCTATATCTATATTTATACCATTATCCTCCAAAGCACCAATAGTTATAGATGCACCTTCAAGGCCATTTATATTGCTATGAGAATTTGTTGTTACATCAAGTATCCATACATAATATCTTCCTTCTTTATTAAACCAAGGAAGTTGACTAATATATACAATATGAGTATCGTCGATAAATTTAGGACTCTTAGTCCATACATATCCTGGATTAGTGCCTAATATATTTGTTCTTAAAAATTGAGTTCCTGAAGATGATACATAAGTTTCTAAAGTTATATCTTTAGTTGAACCGTTTATATCTTGTAGCACCATTTTTTGACTTGATTCGTCTAATAAAAGCATTTGTTGTGACGATTTGTTTATATCAAAGGAAACTTTATTCGAACCTGGTTCTATAAATTTGAATGATTTTGTTCCATCTTTTTCATCGTATAAAGCCTTTACTGTAACCCCATCTGATACTGTAACATCATAAGACATCTCTTTTTCTTCTGGTGCTTTATCTGTGATATTTTCTTTTTCTTCTGAGTCAGGAGTTTTCTCGTCTTCTACTATATCCTTAGCAGTCTCCTCATTTTTCTCTTCACCCTTGTTTATTTTCGCACTTATAAAGCCAATTTTATCTTTTATAAATGGTTTTGCATAATCACCGAATACTAGGAAGCCTAATATTAGAACAACTATTACTATAAGAGAAATTATGCCCACTTTACGCCTTTTCATTTTTCTTTCATATTCTCTGCTAAATATGCTTGGTTTTCTTTTCAACTTAATACCTCCCAACCTATAATTCAATAATCATTATATATTATAGCTTTGAAAATAGTAACATATATTATATTAAAAAACTCTTAAACTATTTTTGCCCATATCTATATATTTTATTTATTATGTGAAATTTTCCGGATTATTTACTAAATCGCTTATAATAGAAAAGTTCTTCTTTTTCTTTTCTAAGGCTTCGATTTGAAGATATATATTCTGAATCTCATTCCCAAATTCCGCACCATATTCAGCTAAGATTGAGTTTTTTATTTCTACTAAAGGTCTCAACCTCTCCCTTATCTCATTTAAAGCTGAGTTAAGCTCTTGCTTTCGAATCTTTATATCTTCTTTAGATTCATATATTTTATTTAAAGCGGACATTTCATTTTGAATGTCAATAATAAGTACCATATTAGTTGAAATCCTTTGAAGGGCATTTGTCAAATCAGTCCATTTTGTAAAAGGTATTTCTCTTAACATATTTATCTTTTTTTCTTCTAACTTCTTTATAGAAGCATTTATTTGCAACACTTCTTTATGTATAGCATTTTTCCCTACGCTCATAGCCTTACCTCCATCCATAATTATAATAATTTTAGCATACTAGCTTAATAATTCCAACTGATAAGTTTTAAGTCAACTATTAATAATTAGACTTTAATCACAATTTTAAAAAATCCCACTATGTAATTAAACGAAAAAAGTCTAATTACATAGCGGGCATTTAAAATCACTTTTTTACTTTATATAATTCATAGGATTTTGAGGTGTTCCATTCACCCTCACTTCAAAATGAAGATGAGGTCCTGTACTTACTCCTGTAGAGCCAACCTTAGAGATTATGTCTCCTTGTTTTACAGTTTGTCCACTTTTCACTAGCAAGCTGCTATTATGGGCATATAAAGTTTGTATTCCCCCACCATGATCAATTATAACTGTATTTCCATAACCACCATAGGTACCGGAAAGTACTACAGTACCATTTTTGGAAGCCTTAACAGGAGTACCATAAGGAGAACCAAAATCTGTACCGGTATGTAATTTCTGCTCACCAGTAACAGGATGGGTCCTATATCCAAAATTAGATGTTATTACATCACTTACAGGTCGTATAAAACTACCTCCCTGAGTCTGTGAACCATTAGACCCATTATTTACAGAATTCAGAAAACCCTCTATGTCCTTTTGAAGTTCATCATTACTTTCCTCAAGAGCAAGTATTTGATCATGAATCTTTCTTTCCTCTGAGGATAAATTATTTTTCTTTGTAATCTTCTCGTTTTCTATAGATTTTAATTCTTTTAAAGCATCTTCATATTTTTGCTTTTCTTGAACCAGTGTTTCTTTAGATGAATTTAGAGATTCTACTTGTTCATTCATTAGAATTCTCTCTTCGTTAAGTTTGTTTTCGCTTAATTCTAGATCATTTTGAGCATCTTCTACCTCTTTAAGTAGTGTTTGATCATTTTTTACTATTCTACCCAAACCATCTATTCTACTTATGAAATCTCCTATACTTTCACTTTCTAATAAAAAAGAAAATATATTTCCATACATATCTGACTTATATATTCCTCGTAGTCTTTTTCCTAAAACCTCTTCCTTCTTGGTCTTGTCCATCTCAAGAGTTATTATATTATCTTGCAACTTATTTATATTTTCCTCTAAAGACTTAATCTGGTCTTTTATATCTTGAATCTTTTTTTCGTATTCTTCTACTACAGAATTTTTTTCATTTACAATTTTCGACTGAGCCAAAATTTTAGAACTTAAGTCTTCAATGTCAGATTGAATTTTTGTTTTTTCACCTTCCAGATTACTTTTCTTATTATTTAAATCATTTATTTTCTGGTTGTTCTCCTTCTGCTCCTGCTTCATTCCATCTACAGTTTTTCCATAACTTACAACACTTATATTTGTAATCATTATAGCTGCTAGTGAACAAACTAAAATCTTCTTTTTCATCCCTTTCACCTCCTCTTTAATACAATTTTTCTTCTTTATTATACATTAAATTTATATAAATTTGACTTTAGAATAGTAATGTTGAAAAATTTTTTACATTATTTTATTATACTTAATTATACATTAAACTTTACACCAAGAGACTTCTAAAAGTTTTCTTTAATTTTTATATTAACTTTTTATAAGCACACCACATAAATAAAAGCATAGGATTACTACCCTATGCTTATTCTTAAACAATACTTATTTAAAGGTCAAAAACTTCCATTCCATCTATAGCTTCTTCAACTAGTTTTTCTATTTCAAGAACACTCTCTGACTGTCTTATTTCATTTAATCTTGGTTTAGTCTTTGGATGTTTTGGAACAAAGATAGTACAACAGTCTTCATATGGCAATATCGAAGTCTCATAAGTACCTATTTCATGTGCTATATCCATTATATCTATTTTATCCATAGTTACTAAAGGTCTGAATACTGGTCTATCTGAGCAGTCATCACTACATATTAAACTTTCCATAGTCTGGCTTGCCACCTGTCCTATACTTTCACCTGTGGTTACTGATTGAACTCCAACTTTTTCACCTAAAGCACAAGCAATTCTCATCATGAACCTTCTCATTATAATAGTAAGTTCATCTTCTCTACATTTTTCTATTATGTTCATTTGTATATCTGTAAAAGGTACTACATAAAGCCTTACTCCTCCAGTATACGAAGAAACTATCTTTGCAAGATCCTTTACTTTTTCTTTTGCTCTTTCACTTGTATATGGATGACTGTGGTAATATACACATTGTACTCCCACACCTCTTCTTGCCATCATATATGCAGCCACTGGTGAATCTATTCCTCCTGAGAGCATAAGCATTGTAGAGCCATTCATTCCATATGGAAGCCCTCCAACTGCTTTTATCTTCTTTTCATACACATAAGCTTTATCTCTTATCTCTATCTGAAGGAAAAGCTCTGGTTTTTTAACATCTACTTTAACATCTTCACATTGAGATAATATGTATCCTCCAATGCTTCTGCTAACTTCCATGGAATTCATAGGGAACTCTTTATTTGCACGTTTAGTTTCAACCTTAAATGTAGCTGGATTAATTTCCTTTAATACTCTTAAAGCTTCTTCTTTTATAATATCAAATTCTCTTTCAACTTGGCTTACTATGCATACTTCTGAGACACCAAATACTTTTTTTACTCTTGAGATTATCTCTTCTAAGTCATCTCCCTTTATGAACCATCTATTTTGATCAACTATAAATTCATAAGAAACGCCTCTTAAAACATATTTTATATTATCTCTTAATTTTTTTTCAAATTTATTTCTATTTAGCCCTTTTAGGAATATCTCTGGTGCATATTTTACTAATATAAGTTTATTCATATCCTAATTCTCCTCAAAAATTTTAATGATTTTTCTAATATTGATAGTGTATAGTCAACTTCCTCTAATGTATTCATATCGCTGAAACTAAATCTTATAGTTCCATCAATATAGTCTTTACCTACTCCTACAGCTGTAAGTACGTGGGAGAAATTTTTATCCTTTGATGAACATGCTGATCCTGTAGATACGTATATGCCATCAGCTTCAAGCATGTGAAGAAGTACCTCGCCTCTAACACCTTTAAAGCTAACACTTAAAATATATGGTGAAAATCCATCTTCTAAAGGACTATTAATCGATATGTCCTTAATTCCAGATAATCCTTCTATAAAGTGTTTTTTTATCTCTGTAACCTTATCATAATTCTCTTTAAAATTACATTTAATTATTTCTGTAGCTTTTGCAAAACCCAATGCATTTGCTACATTTTCTGTACCAGACCTTATACCATGTTCTTGTCCTCCCCCATATATTAGAGGTCGTGGTATAAGGTTCTTTTTTACATAAGCAAAACCTATACCTCTAGGCCCGTGAATCTTATGACCACTAGCTGATAATAAGTCTATATTAAACTTCTTTACATCTATATTAATCTTTCCGTATCCCTGTATGGCGTCTACATGAAATTTAGCCTTGCCATGAGCTCTTACGATTTCACCTATAGCCTGTAAATCTTCAATAATTCCAATTTCATTGTTGACTGCCATTACAGAAACTAATATAGTTTCTTTTTTTAATGCAGCTTTTAAAGACTCTAGATTAACTCTTCCATTTTCATCCACATCTAAATATGTAACTTCTATGCCGTTCTCTTCTAAACTTTTTGCAGTATTCAATATACTTGGATGTTCTATTTTTGTAGTTATTATATGTGCTTCCGGTTTTAAAAAAGCTTTTAAAAGAAAGTTGTTACTTTCACTTCCGCCAGATGTAAAAATAATCTCATCTTTATCTGCATTTATCATACTTCCAAGAACTTCTCTTGCGTAGTTAAGCTTCTTTTCTGCTACAAGTCCCAATTTATGTACTGATGATGGATTACCATAATAATTCTTCATAGCATATGCTACTTCTTCTACAACCTCGCAATAAGGAGCTGTAGTAGCTGCATTATCAAAATATACTTCCATGGTTTCATCCTTCCTTATTGTTTCCTATATTTTTCAACTTTATTTAATGTCTAGTCGTTTAACAACTTCTAACCCTCAAATCGAGTTAAAACTCCACCTGAAGGTTAGAATTCAGTTTATATTATACATTATATTTGTCATATTTGCACTCAATGTTATTATAAAATCTACATTTCTTCAAGCTTTTTTAATATTTTATCTTTATAAAATATCCCAATAAGTACTACTACTAAAGCTATAGAACCTACTACTATAGCTTTTGCATGTTCTCCATTAGCAATATTAGCTCCAAAGTAACAGGAGATAGCAAGAGCTGGTATTCTTGCTCCCATTGATAAAGTTATAAACTCAAGTGGTGTCATTTCAGTAAGCCCAAAAATTAAAACAAGAGAATCTTTTGGCATTCCCGGAAGGAGATAAAGTAAAAATGCAACTATTTTTTCTCTTCTCTTTTTAAATTCTTTTTCCTCTTCTTCAGTAATTTCTTTACGCTTTTTATGAAGAATTTTTTCTATTTTTTTATGTAGGTCTTGAGGTACAACTTTTTCCACAAAACTTCTTCCATATTTATGGCTGACTAAAAATAACAAATAGGATCCTACTCCTATTCCGAAAAAAGATATAACTGTTCCCCAAAAAGTACCATATACATATCCTCCAGCTGCCTGTATAACTTCACCAGGTATGAAGAATATGACAACTTGTAATATCTGCAATATAAAAAATACTGCCCAAGACCAGTATCCAAATGACTCTAAATATGCCTTTAATTTTTCCCTGTCTATAAGTAAATTATAAAAGCTTACTATACTATCCTTTGTTAGGTAAATAATAAATGCTGATATTAATATAGTTAATGTTATTATACATAATTTCTTTTTATCTTTTAAGAATTTCATTTTCTCCTCCATTCGAATGCAAAACTTGTCCATATCATTCTTCGTAAGGGCCCTCTATTGGAGAGCTTGGATTTCTGGCTTTTCAATATGATATTTTTCGCTAATTATATCTACAAATTTTCTTATACCTTCTTTAGTTTCTTCTATCTTTTCTTCATCCATCTCAGCTCTTCCCATTCTATCGCTAAGAGTTATTAATGTTAATTCCTTTAATAATGTATTTTTTATCATCCCATCAGTATCTGCAAAAGGGAGATTATTTGTTACAAATAAAGAATGCATATGATATCTAACTTCAGCAGACACCATATTTATAAATTCCTCATTTTCATTAAAATTCTTTAAAAATTCTCTCGACATATTTTCTCCAACAACATCATGATCATAAGAAGTCCATTTTCCTCGTCTCATCTTTGTAGTTGTTGTTTTACCTATATCATGAAGAAAAAGAGACATCATAAATTCTCTCTTATAATCGCTATATTTTCTATTTTTTGCTCCTTCATCTAGTACAAGCATAAGATGATTCCATACATTCCCCTCTGGATGATATTCTAAATTTTGAGGAATATCCTTCAAATCTCCTATCATTTTAAATGGATATTCGTCTAACTTTCCCTCTTCTAAAATCTCATTCATATAGATAGATGGTTTTTCGTCATTTAGTAAATGATAATTTATTTCATCGTATAGTTTATTCATTTTTATCTCCTAGTATTTTTTAATTTATTAATAGTCTTTATATTCTACAGAAAATTATACCATGAAAAATAAAAGAAGTCCCTTTAAGAGACCTTAAATTTTAAGTTTGTCGTAAAGGCTTCTAGTATCTTCTTCATCTTTGTAATTGATAAAGAAAAACCTTCCTGATTTATCTTGTATTTCTATGCAAGGCTTTGAGGAATCCTCAATGTAAAATTTAACTTTTCCATAGCCTTCCACATTGAAATCACCATATTTTTTATTGTCTATCGCCGTACCTCCTACCCTAAGCTTCACCTTTGGTATAGCATCTCTAAAAGTTATTTGTTCTATATCATCTTTATTTATATTTGTACCATATGAACCTTCTATTTTTAAAGTTTCTTCACTAACTGTAATGGATACCTCCGTACTAAAATAAGTCGCCCACATAGATATTCCTACAGATGCTAAAATAATAACAGCTGTAATTGATGCCGCTATTTTACCGCCTTTAGAAGCAAGATTTATCTCCCAGCCTGTGCCAACTCTTGCTGGAACAAAGACAGCAGGATCATCTTTGTTGTAATAAAACTGTCCCATAATATAATTATCATCATCATCTCTATTTACAATAATTTTCTTATTTTCATTTACACATTCAACGGAATTTTCAGCGTAACATTTACGTAAATTAATACTTTTAACTATTATATAAACAATGAATACCCCCATCGGAATAGAAACTGCTACCCAAATCCATTTAAAACTCAATATATCCGCCATTGTTAAACTTATCATCATGAAAGTCAATGTTGTCGCAAAAGCTCCTCCTATAGTTACCGCTGCACCTAAACGTTTATTATTTTCATTTCTAATCCTTATTTCTTCTATAGTTCCTCCATTATCTATTTCTTTTGCCTTCATAATAATCTTATAAATAATGTAGAAGAAAATTATCATGGCCACACTTATGATAGGAATCATCAATGTTGTTTGAAAAAAAACTCCAAAACTTTCCTTTACTCCCCACCTATCCGGTACTCCATATAAGTCATAATGTAGAGGTATTCGTTCAGGAAGAGATTGATATCTTATAATAAGTACAATAAAATTTAATATAACTAATACAATTGAAATCCAAAATTTCTTTGCAGATGGTATTTTTTTATTATCTCTATTTTTTATATCAACTACAACTATATTAGATGAAAAGCTATTCTTCCAGTTTTCTTTTTCTTTTATAACCCTTACTTTTTTATTAGCTTTACTAAATAATAAAATCATGGCTAACAATTGTCCAAATATAGCTCCCATAAATATTAGCATTATAAATTTTTCAAATGTTGTAAATATCAATACTAACATAATAAACATTATACTTAAGCTAATTAGAAACCATGATTTTTTATAGCTTTTATCTATATCTTTAAAATCCTTTCTTTCATTAGTCCCAAATGGTATTCTAGCACCGTAAAATATATTCTTCTCACTTAAAGCTTGAATAAAAAATCCACATAAAAATACTATCAAAATGGTTATTGATCCTACAATAGAAAGTGGTATCATAAAAATCTCCCTTCTTTCTTTTTAAAATATACTTCTATTATACTTATAATTTTAGTATATTTATTTAATTCTTTACATATCTATTTCCTAAATATATGATATTAATATAATATAAAATTTTATGGAGTGATTAAATTACAATGAGCGAATCTAAAAAGTTATATAAAAATCGTCAAAACAAAATGTTGTGTGGTGTTTGTTCTGGTGTTTCTGATTACCTTAACTTAGATGTATCTATAATTAGAATCCTGTGGACCTTATTATGTCTAACCTATGGTTCTGGTGTAATTCTTTATTTTGTATGCGCATTAATTCTTCCTGAAAATCCAAACAATTAATAAAAAAGAGTTTATCCCTAACAAGGGACAAACTCTTTTCTATTATAATTATTTATCTTTTCATCTTTTTTACTGCTATAACAATAGCTGATGTTATAAAAGCTGATGCTATTGCTTCAATTATTCCATTTGTATATACTAGGCTCATTATAGCCGTTTTCGCACCTGATATAGCTAGCTTATAAGCTTCTGCATATTGGTCTATATACAGCATAAAAATCATTCCTAAAAATCCAATAGTATTAGTCAATGATCCGATCATAGCTGCTAGTCCAACTCTTACCGACTCATTTTTAATCTTTATAAACTTATAGGCGAAATAACATGTTATAGGTATTAAAAGTCTTGGAAGTATTGATACTCTCGGATCAACTATTGCAAATGATAATAATGTAGGTGCCACCATACTTTGATATAAGCTAGATGCTCCAAATATGAAAGCCAAGATAAGTCCTACCTTTGGTCCCTCTATAAGCGCTCCCATCATTACTGGTATGTGAACAATTGTTATTTTTGCTATTGGAAGTTGTATAAATCCTAGGCCGCTAAAACCTAAAAATAATATTATTCCTGCCAATAGTCCAACAATAACAAGTTGTCTCACATTTTTTGTAGTATTTGCTTTTGTACGTTGCATAAAAATCCTCCTCACTCTCATTCCGTTAAGGATATGAGTTGAAACTTAATATAAATTATTCTGTTCGATTTAATATAAATACCGACAGACATATTTTATCATTTTCATTATAAATTTTAAATATTTTTTTACATTATTTTTTAGAATTTTTTTCTTGATTTGGTACAAGATTTATACTTTGCCTCTATTTTTATAGATTATTTATATTATCCGTGGACAAAATACTATTACAAGACAAGTTAATAATTAAAATTAACAACAAAGTCTTGAAATTTAAGGAGGTAATATATATGGCAAAAACATTAGTACCAACAGCAAAACAAGGATTACAAACTTTCAAAAACGAAGTTGCTAGCGAATTAGGAGTTCCATTCAAAGAATACAATGGAGACTTAACTTCTAAACAATGCGGATCAGTTGGCGGAGAAATGGTTAAGAGAATGGTAGAAGCTTACGAAAAGAACATGAAATAAATATAAGCTTAAATAAGGGATTGCCGATTCGGCAATCCCTTTACCATTTCTAGTTGAAAATAAGTTCTCCTTCTTTTTCATCAACAATTACTTGTGAACCATTCTTTACAGTTCCTTTTATTATCTCATAGGCAAGCTTTGTTTCTATTGAATTTTCTATATAACGCTTTAATGGTCTTGCACCATAAAAAGGGTCATAACCTTCTCTTGCTATAAGTTCTTTTGCTTTGTCAGTAAGTTCAATGGTTATATTCTTTTCTTTAAGTTTTCCTCTTACACCTTCAAGGAAGATTTCTATGATATTCTTTATGCTTTCTACAGAAAGAGGTTTAAACATTATTATATTATCAACTCTGTTTAAGAATTCTGGTTTGAAGCTTCGCTTCATTATTTCCATTACCTTCTCTCTAGATTCTTCTGTTATATTATTGTTTTTTATACCCTCTAAGATGTTGCTGCTTCCTATATTTGATGTCATTATTATTATTGTATTTTTAAAATCTATTATCTTTCCTTTATTATCTGTAAGCCTTCCATCATCAAGTATTTGAAGAAATATATTAAATACATCAGCATTTGCTTTTTCAATTTCATCAAATAAGATTACACTATAAGGCTTTCTTCTTACAGCTTCTGTAAGCTGTCCGCCTTCTTCATATCCCACATATCCTGGAGGAGCTCCAATAAGTCTTGATACGGAGTATTTCTCCATATATTCAGACATATCAATTCTTATCATATTGTCCTCGGAGTCAAATAAAGTTCTGGCTAAAGTCTTTGCCAATTCTGTTTTTCCAACTCCTGTAGGTCCCAAAAATATAAATGAACCTATAGGTTTTTGATTGTCCTTTAGTCCAGCTCTTGCTCTTATAACAGCATCAGTTACAGTATTTACTGCTTCTTCCTGACCTACCACTCTCTTGCTTAGTTCTTCATGAAGTCTTAATAATTTTTGTCTTTCTGTCTCTACTAATCTTGAAACTGGTATTCCAGTCCATTTTGATACTATCTGTCCTATTTCATCCTCAGTTACCTCTTCCTTTAATAGAGCATCATCATAATTCTTTTTTAATATTTCTTCCTTATTTTTTATCTCTTGTTCTAACTTTGGAAGTTCTCCATATTTAAGTTCTGCCACTTTATTTAAGTCATATAATCTTTCATATTTTTCTATATCGCCTTTAACTTTGTCAAGCTGAGCTTTTAAATTTTTGATAGATAATATCTGTTCTTTTTCCTTTTCATACTTTATAGTTAAAGTCTTATCCTGTTCTTTTAAGTTTGATAATTCCTTTTCTATAGCTTCAAGCCTATCTTTACCATAATCTCCGCCCTCTTTTGTGATGGCTTCTTTTTCTATCTCCAGGTGAAGTATTTTTCTTCTTACTTCATCTACAGCTGTAGGCATGCTATCTATTTCTGATCTTATCATAGCACCCGCTTCATCAATTAAGTCTATGGCCTTATCCGGCATATATCTATCTTGTATATATCTGTGAGAAAGCTTTGCTGCAGCTACTATTGCTGAGTCTTGTATTCTTATTCCATGATGTATTTCAAATCTTTCCTTAAGTCCTCTAAGTATTGCTATAGTATCTTCTACAGATGGTTCTTCTACCTTTACAGGCTGAAATCTTCTTTCTAAAGCCTTATCTTTTTCTATATATTTTCTATATTCATCAAAGGTAGTAGCACCTATACAATGTAGGTCCCCTCTTGCAAGAGCCGGTTTTATAAGATTTCCTGCATCCATAGCTCCTTCAGTTTTTCCTGCTCCAACTATGGTGTGAATTTCATCTATAAATAATATTATCTTACCTTTGCTAGTTTCTACTTCCTTCAAAACAGCCTTTAATCTCTCTTCAAATTCTCCTCTATATTTCGCTCCTGCTATAAGAGCACCCATATCAAGTGAGAATATTATCTTATCTTTTAATCCTTCTGGCACATCACCTTTTACAATCCTTTGTGCAAGACCTTCTATTATTGCAGTTTTACCCACTCCAGGTTCTCCAATAAGTACAGGGTTATTCTTGGTCCTTCTTGATAATATTCTTACAACTCTTCTAACCTCTTCATCTCTTCCTATGACCGGATCTATATCATGTTTCCTAGCTCTTTCTACTAAATTTGTTCCATACTTGGTTAAAACGTCATATGTTCCTTCTGGATCCTGAGTTTCAACTCTTTGACTTCCTCTAACAGCTGCAACTATTTTAAGAAAATCCTGTTTATTGATGCCGAAGGTAGCAAGTATACGTCCTACTTCACCTTTATAATCCACATCCATTATAGATGTAAAAACATGCTCTACGCTTATGAAGCTATCTTTAAATTCCTCTGCTATATTTTCAGCTTTGTTTAATACTTCTTCTATTCTTCTTGTTGCATATACACTGCTTGAACCATCTCCTGAAACTTTAGGCAGTTTTTCTATAAAAGATTGAGTAACATCCAAAACAGTCTTAGGATCTTTTCCCATTTTTTGAATTATATTAGGTATTAGTCCATCTTTTTGAGCTAATAAAGCATAAAAAAGGTGAATTACATCCACTTGAGGATTTCCAAAACGTACTGCTGTGCTTTGAGCATCATTTAATGCTTCTTGAACTTTTAAGGTCATTTTGTCAATATTCATAAGTTCTACCCCTTTCTACATATCTTTCATCAACACATTATAGTTCAATTATAGGATTTGTAAAGTATGATATTCTATTCTTTTATATGAAAAAAAGCTATGTTACAATAAAAAAACAGCTTTATCATAACATACCTTTTAATTTTACGCTTTAAATTATTTTTTCTAAATTTATAGCTAAACTAAAGTATCTTAATGCATCTCTAGTTTGAGAAAAATCATAATACATATTTCCCATATCCATATAGCGCTTATACAATTCCTTTTTAGACCCAAATTTCATAAGAGCATCTAAAGATAAGTTCATATACATTTCCGCTTCTATATTCATGCCTTTCTCTTTCAAAATTATGGATTTATAATAATAAGCTTTCTCCATAAGTTTTATATTATCATTAGAAATAGCATAATTTAGAACCTCACTGCATCTCTCTTCAGCTTTATCTAAATAGTTCACCTTCAACAGATTTTTCAATTCAAATATGATTGCATTTCCTAACATGTTGTTAAAGCCATTATAACACATATTAACAGTTTTTTCCAAACACTCTATAGCTTCATCATGTCTTCCCAAATCCATAAGAGTATTTGCAAATATAAGCATACTCATAATTTTCTTTTCATCATTTCCATAAAGGTCCATAACCTTTTTTTGAAGATCATATGCCTTATTTTCATCTCCGAATCTTAATTCCAACACAGTTATAATACTATAAATATTTGCTTTCAAAGTGTCATTTGCAATTATAGCTAATAATTCATTTAATCTATCTCTATATCTGTTTATCTTCTCATAATCCTCCATAAATGAATAGCAAATAAATTCATTATATTCAATAGTACATCTTTTAGTTAAATCATCTATATTATTGGTATTCATTATATTGATTGCATTTTCATAGCAAGATATAGCTTGTACATATTCTTCATTGTACTCAAAATATTGACCCACATCTGAATAATAGATCATATAGCAAAAACTCTCATCGCATTTTTCACATATTTCATAATAATTAGAGATAAGTTCCTCTAGCTCTGGAAATCTTTCTTTCTCTAAATACCAAGTAAATAGTACATGAGTTATATCAAAAGCTAAATCAAATTCTTCAAATTCCATTGCATACTCTAAATTGTATTTGAAATCCGCTTCTACTTGATGAGAAAATTCTTTACTTTTAAGCCTATCTATGTTTCCCTCTATCTGTTCTCTGACATCTTGCTGGAGATACTCCATAGATAAATCTAATTTTTCTGATATAAATTCTAAAATCCAAGTTTCAGGTTTTATCTTATTATTCTCTATACAGCTCATCTTAGAAACAGATATTTTATCCCCACATATATCTTTTAAAGTTATTCCTTTATAAACTCTAGCTCTTTTAATCTTTTCCCCAGTCGATAATACTTCCATAAAATTACACCCACACTAACACTTTATATTTAACTTAAAATTCCCAGTTTTTTAAATATAATAACGCCTTCATTTAAATATTTAGCCGCTTCAATTTCTTTATTTATTTCAATATAAAACTTTCCAAGTGTTATTGAAATTTCACCTGCTCTTTTGAATTGTTCCATATTATTAGCAAAATTTAATGCCATTATTAATGAATTTTCCGCTGCTAATACATTGTTTTTCAACAATTCCACTCTATGTCTTAGAAGATAGTAATCTATTATAGCCCCTTCGTTTCCATCCTCTATATAATCATAAATTTCACCTAATACTCTGTCGCAGTTCTCTGGATCTTTCATTTTTATATAATTATCGCATATATTTATTAAAGTCTGTATAAGGTTTTTGTCTTTATTTACTATTCTCATTTCTTTAGCTTTGTTTAAATGTTTAAAAGACTCTTCGATATTATCAAATTCATAAAAAAGTTTTCCTAAATTATTTTCTATTTTTGATAATTCAGAAGCATCATCAAGCTTTCTAAATATATCCAACGTCTTTTCACAACAGTTTATAGCATTATCTATATCACCTTTTTTGTGGTACTGTTCTGTAAGTAAAAGTAATGACTTTGCATATTTTCTTTTATCTTGAAGCTGCTCAAACTTTTCTTTTGCCAGATAAGAGTACTTCATAGACTTGTCTATATTTTCAAGCTTAAAATATACACTAGCCATAAAATAATATATCTCTCCAAGCAAATTATCGTTATCCATACGCTTGTCTAAGAATGTCTTTTCTGCTTGTTTTAGATAACTGTTACAAGAATGATAAGCTTTTAATTCATATGTTATCTTTCCAAGATTTAAGAAGGTGTTTATTATCTCTTCATAGTCATTATTTTTTATAAAAATAACGTTTGCAGACAAAAATATCTGTTGAGCTAATGCATACTCCTTTTTCTTCATATGTATGGTCGCTCTTAGATATAGATTGCGTGCTTTTCTATATTCTAAATCATATTTTTCAGCATAATATAAAGCTTTTTCTATATATTCACTTCCTGTGATTAATTCATCATTTAATATATATGATTCAGATAAGTTTTCATAATAAAGACAAATCTTCTCAGCCTGCGATTCCTCTGATTCCATCAAATATTCAATTGAAGTGTTTAAAACACTTGATATATATTCTAATAGATCCATGCTTGGATTTGATTTTCCTGATTCCACTAAACTTATCTGACCTGGAGTTATTCTGTCACCTGCTAAATCTTTGAGAGTCATATCTAGCTCTTTACGTCTTCTTTTAATTTTTTCGCCCAAAGATAATATTTCCATCTTCGCCTTCCTCTTCTCTAACATTAGTTTCTCAAAACTATTCATATTATGTATTATTATAACATATTTTTAATGTAATACATATAATTTTTACTTAATATTTATCTGTTTATTATTTTCCATAAAAATAGGACCATATTATTCAAAATATGGTCCATTCTACTACTAATCCATCCATTTTGACATATTTCCATATACATCATTAGTAAAGTTTTTTACTGCTTTCTTTGTTCTTCTTACTTTTCTTTTTGTCGCATTATCTGCATTCATTCCCATTGCAGCTCCCATGGCCATTCCTACCATAGCACCTGTTGCAATACCACTTACGAAACCACCAGCATTATGACTATTTCTCATACTCATAATCTTTCACTTCCTTTCATAAATATTGATACTATTATAATGTGCATTTTTACTTTTATTACTCCATAAAGTTCTTGCCATATTTGTAATGAAATATTTGACGAATTAATTTGCCTTTTCTATAGAGTTATATTTTTTAAAAGATAAAGTATAAAGTCTGTCTTTTCATCTTCATTTAATCTTTTTATATTTTCAATGAAGATTTTATTATCATTTCTATATGACTCTAATATAGCCTCAAAATCTATATTTTCCTTGTCATCTAAAGTTACAATTTTATTTGTATCACTAACTTTTATATTATTATAATTATCAGATGCTATTTTTAATATGCTATTTTTAACTTCTAAATTTTTAACTTTTAAAGTGTTAGTTTTAAGCCATTTTTCAACCACTTTATCCGAACTTATCCCTAAAACTTCTTTACACTTTTCATCTACAAGTTCATTGAATAAATCACCTGTATGACTGTCTACCTTTACAAAAGTTACTTTGATTCCTTTGTTCATAAGTTGCTGCATTTCATTATAATATCTTTCAGAAGATTCTTCTCGTCTTTCCCAAAATCCTGTAGCATGATGACTTACACCTTCATAATCATGAAATATAACAACCTCTTTTTGGTTGTTATCTAAAGCATATTCAACAGCTCTTATAGCTCCTTTAAGTTCTCCTGCAATTTGTCTTATATTTCTCTCACCTTTATTTTTTCCTTTTCCGCTTTCTATATATAAAACCACTTCATTTTCCACTACAACTATTCCATATGAATATTCTTCTGTAGCAGAATTATAACTACCATCCACATACACATGAAGGCCTTCTTTAGGATAATTATTATCTGATTTCTTTAAAAGTACTGCACTTTCATTTAAATATTTTTTTGCTTCTTCTACATTTTCAAAGCTTTTATATTTTGCACCTTTTACACCTTTTACATAAGATAAGCACTCATTCCATGTATTTACTATAAGATTTTCAATTTTTTTTTGATTTTGAGAATCAAATCCTTCCTTTATTGCATAAACTTTTTTCCCCATAGTTTACCTCTTTCTAAAACATACTTTCTATCTTTGTCCATATACTATTTATAGTATCTCCTCCTACAGCAGAATTTATATAATTCACCCCTTCTTTTATAAGATTCATTATATCCTCCTGCCCCTGCCAATTCTCTAAAAGCACATTTTCAGGAATATCATTTACTATTTTGTTAAGTACAAAAAATATTATAGCTACATCATCTATCTTCCCAATAAAAGGAATAGAATCCGGAAGAATATCTATAGGTGAAGCCAAATATCCAAGTGCTACGCCTACTACCGCTTTAGTCTTTTTATCCACTCTTTCGTCCTTAAATAGTCTATACAATAAAGCTAAAAAATCAGGCACTATCATAAGATACTTTGCGGCACCGCTATATTTTTCTGGCACTTTATTCTCTACATTCTCTTTAAATTTAGAATAACCATCTACTTTTTTCACTATAACAACTTCTGAAACCTCTTCTTTTTGTTCCTCAATAACCTCTTTCTCTTTAACTTCCTTTTCTAAAGAAAAGTCTATATCATTAGTTTCAACATATATCTTTTCTTCCTTTAAGGTTAAAGTTTTCAAACTAAGCTCAAGCTTTACAGGAAGCTTCTCTAAAATGTCATCCAAATCTAAAGTTAATACATCTTTCTCTATATCGATATTTATCCCTTGTTCTTTTAAATTTTTTACAGCTACCTTAAGGGCTTGTCTTCTTACTACAGACCATATAGAAAGCTTTGAAATACCGATTTTTAATATAGTCATATGAATCTTATTATCATCCACATTCCCAAGGGCCAGCTTCACACTAAATGGAATTTTAAATAAAGCTTTATACTCTCCCTTTATTTCTATAAAATCTTTTAAATTCACTTCATATATAGATAAACCAGGGACCTGCATAAAATCATTTATTATTGAAATAATATCATCCCCGCTTAATGACACATTAACACTTGATACTCTCATATTTCCCACCTCATTAAATCTAATCTATTCACTTTTAACTCTTGTGTTCTCTATCTTCACTTCCTAAAGTATATCACATCTTCGTGAAAAATTAATCAGCTAGTCCAAAATTTACATTACCAAAATATATGATTTTCATTAGACAAAATTCTAAAAATCTCTATAATGATTAGTACAAGCTGATTCTTGTTTAAAGGAGGCGTGTAGATAATGAATAAAATTAAAAAAACTAAAATCTATATACCCGTTATTGGAATAGCTATTTCTTTAATATTGATTGCCTATGTTAATATTTTTGTCCATTCTAATAATATGGAAAATTACAATAAATTTCTTGATGATTTGAATAGTGGTAATGTAGTTTCCGTAAATATGGATTCAACAGACACCATGGATATAAAAACAAAAGATGGTACCAAATACTCAACAGACAACCCAAGGACTGAAACTTTAAAGGAAAATCTTTTAAAACAAAACGTTATAGTTAAAGAAAACAAATCAGTATCCCCTGTAGAAACAGCTCTAGGTTTAGTATTTCTATGTTCAGTTATATCTTTAGGAATAACTGCAATTAAAACTTCTAAGATTTCTTCTAAATCAATGCTTAAAGTAGATGCTATAGAAGCTCATAATTTAGATTCATTCAAATTTAGCTTTAAATCTTTTGCCGGAAATGAGGAAGCAAAGGAAAGCCTTCAGGACGTTGTAGACTTTTTAAAAAATCCCGAAAAATATGCATCCTATGGTGCTAGAATGCCTAAAGGTGTCATTCTTTATGGCTCTCCTGGAACAGGAAAAACTCTTTTAGCAAAAGCTGTAGCTGGTGAGGCAAAGGTTCCCTTTTATGCAATATCTGCCTCTGACTTTATTCAAATGTATGTAGGTGTAGGTGCCAGCAGAATAAGAAACCTTTTTAAAAAAGCTAAAGCTCATGGAAAAGCTGTAATATTCATAGATGAAATTGATGCTATTGGAAAGAAGAGATCATCTTCTAAAAATGGAGGTTCAGACGAAAGAGACCAAACTTTAAATGCTCTTTTAACTGAGATGTCTGGCTTTAATGACCATAATGGAATAGTAGTAATAGCAGCGACTAATAGGCTTGACATGCTAGATGATGCTCTTTTGAGACCTGGAAGATTTGATAGGCATGTTGAAGTTGCTCTCCCTGATGTGGCTGCAAGAGAAGACATTCTAAGGCTTTACCTTAAAAATAAGCCTTGTGAAGACATAGACATTAAAACTTTAGCAAAAAAATGCACATATTTTTCTGGTGCAAAACTTGAAAGTCTAATAAATGAAGCTGCAATTCTAGCCTGCAAAGACCAGAAGCCTTATATAAATGAAGAACACATAGAAAAAGCATTTTCTAGAGTTGTAGCAGGACATGAAAAAATAAATATAGACTCATTAAGTCATGAAGATTTAAAAATAACAGCTTATCACGAAGCTGGCCATGCTTTGATTTCTAAGCTCATGCTTCCTTGTGATAATGTTTCAAAGATAACCATAATACCTACTTCTAATGGAGCTGGCGGATATACTTTAACCATACCTAAGGATACCAACTATCAGACCTTAGATTATTTAAATAAAAGACTTATGGTTATGCTTGGAGGACGTGCCGCTGAGGAAATAATCTTTGGATCAGACAAAGTTACTACTGGAGCTTTTAATGATTTAAAAACAGCAACTTCATTGGTAACTGCCATGATAACACAATATGGCATGGGCGAATCTCTTGGGCTTTTAAATTTAAGTGAAATTCAAAATAGTTCTTCTATATCATCTCAAGATGTAGTAACTGAATCTAGAGAAAAACTTCTCAGCCTTTATAATGAAGCGAAAGACATATTAGTAGCACATCTATCCACTTTAAATCTTATAGCAGAAGAACTTTTAGATAAAGAAACCTTGATGGAAGAAGAACTTGAAAGATTATTGTCAACCTAAAAAATTTTTTATAATATATTTAAAATATATAAAAATGGGGCTGTAAAATAAGTCCTTAATTAAGAATCGCCAGTTCCGGCAAATGCCGGTTCTGGCGATTCTTAGTTTTAAAAGTTATTATTTAGGGTAATTATTGATTTTCCAGTAAAAAAATGTGCACTTAATAAGGCTGTGTGGATAACTCTTTGATTTTACGCAGCCAGCCCTTTTCTCTGCTTTTTATTATGATATT
>ERZ781272.178-NODE-178-length-78785-cov-18.725746_pt1 | contig 78785 bp, 65 predicted proteins | sample MGYA00375850_ERZ781272 | MGnify/ENA primary metagenome ERZ781272 (study PRJEB29790, sample SAMN06051246) | human gut metagenome | host: Homo sapiens | place: USA: Cincinnati, Ohio | collected 2013-06-21 | study: EMG produced TPA metagenomics assembly of the Gut...
TAGAGCATGCGGTTCATACCCGCAGTGTCGGCGGTTCAAATCCGTTCTCCGCTATTATAAAATTGTATTAAGACGTCAAGTAATAAGCATACTATTACTTGACGTTTTTGTTATATAATTATATTATGATACTAGGATCAAAAGGTCCTAAGGAAACTTCAAGTGCGAAGTTTGAGTAATGAACTAAAAGGTATCAGCTATTTAATACGTAGCTGTGATTAACGTATATTTATTAGAGATCGACGTTATCGTTGATCTAGAAAAGGAGGATTTGAGATGCGTGTAGGTATGGGATATGATGTCCACAAATTAGTGGAAGATCGAGATTTAATAATAGGCGGAGTGAAGGTTCCTTATGAGAAGGGACTTTTAGGACATTCTGATGCAGATGTATTGCTACATGCAATTATGGATGCGTTACTTGGTGCAGCAGCACTTGGTGATATAGGAAAACATTTCCCGGATACAGATGACCGGTTTAAGGGGGCATCAAGTCTTGCATTATTAGCCGAGGTTAAGAAGTTGCTAGATAACGAACTTTATGTAATAGAGAATATTGATGCTACTATTATTGCGCAAAAACCAAAGATGGCACCGTATATTGAGCAGATGCGTGAGAATATAGCTAAGACTTTACAAATAGAAGTGAATCAAGTAAATGTAAAAGCTACAACAGAAGAGGGGCTTGGATTTACTGGTGAAGGTAAAGGAATCTCTTCGCAAGCAATATGCATGCTTACGAGTGTAAGTAATTATGCATATGATCATATTATGGAGACATTTCAACCAGCAGGAGGCTGCAGTGGTTGTGCAGGCTGCAGCGGATGTAGTAAGAAATCTTAACAGTTGATCTTGAATTATTTGTTGACAAATCTCGAAATAATGAATAGAATAAAGCAAGACAATTAATATTGTTCTATCCTTGTGTAAGTGAACGTATATTAATTACAAAAGACATTAAAATTAAATATATAGAAAAGCGAAGAACAGAAAAGTAGCAGATACAAAGATATCAGAGATGGAATGTCACCGGCTGTAAGCATTCCTTATTGGAGTATAGGAGTTCTACTTAATTATTATAATTAAGACTGTGAAGTGCATCTGGGAGCTGATTTGGTGAGGGAATATCTTAGCTAAGTCCGGTAGCAGCCGTTATATGTCAATAAGATATTAATTTAGAACTGTTTTATTGAAACAATCAGTTTATTAATGAATATAGAGTGGAACCGCGAGTAGATCGCCTCTAATATGTGAAAGCATGTTAGAGGCGTTTTTTTTGCTCTATTATCCCACAATAGTTTAAGGGAAGGAAAGTGGTTTTGAATGGGATTTATTAAATATGTGAAGGATGAAATACAGTTAATTAAAGAACGTGACCCAGCGATTAAAACTCCGATGGAAGTTTTCTTGTACCCAAGTTTTAAAGCAGTCATGAGATATCGCATTGCTCATAAGTTATATCTTAAGAAACATTATTTCTTAGCGAGATGGTATTCTCAAAGAACTGTTCGTAAAACAGGTATTGAAATCCATCCGGGGGCAACAATAGGAAAAGGGTTATTTATTGATCACGGTAATGGTGTTATAATAGGAGAAACTGCCATTGTTGGTGATAATGTAACTTTGTATCAAGGTGTTACGCTTGGCGGTACTGGTAAAGAAACAGGTAAAAGACATCCTACCATCGGTGATAATTGTATGATTAGTGCCGGTGCTAAAGTTCTAGGATCTTTTACAGTTGGTGCGAATTCAAAGATTGGTGCAGGTAGTGTTGTTTTATCAGAAGTTCCACCAAATTCTACTGTAGTTGGTGTTCCAGGAAGAGTTGTAAAACGTGATAACATGAGAATACCTTGCGAAGATCTTGACCAGGTACATTTGCCAGACCCTGTATTGAATGATTTATCGAGACTAGAAGCTGAAAACAAAGTATTACGCCAAGAATTAAATACACTTAAGAATCAAGTTACAGAGTTAATTAACAAAACCAAATAAGTACTTTACAAAACATTCAAATTGTTATACAACAATTGTAAAACATTTCTTCAAACCTAAAGCATACTTGTGTCTAAGGCTGTTTACGGCAACTACATTGGTATGTTTTAGGACTACAAAGAATTTCACACAAGTCTAAATATATTATAGTAAGAAAGGAAAGGTGATTAGATGAAGTTATATAATACATTAACGAAGAAAAAAGAAGAGTTCAAACCGATAGAAGAAGGAAAGGTACGTATGTATGTCTGCGGTCCAACTGTTTATAACTATATTCATATTGGGAATGCAAGACCTATGATTATGTTTGATACTGTAAGACGTTACTTTGAATATAAAGGATACGACGTAAATTATGTATCAAACTTTACTGACGTAGATGATAAGATTATTAAAAAAGCAGTTGAGGAAGGTGTTTCTACAACAGAGATTACTAAGAGATATATTGATGCTGTTAAAGAAGATATGAAAAGCCTTAATGTTATGCCAGCTACAACACATCCATTAGCAACGGAAGAAATCCCTGGAATGATTGAGATGATCCAAACACTAATCGAGAAGGGGCATGCTTACGAGAAGAATGGAACCGTGTATTTCAGAACAAGAAGTTTCGAAGGCTATGGCAAATTATCGAAGAAGAACATTGATGATTTGGAGGCAGGCGCAAGAATCGCTGTTAGTGATGAAAAAGAAGATCCAATGGATTTCGTATTATGGAAACCAAAGAAAGAAGGAGAACCATATTGGGAATCACCATGGAGCCAAGGAAGACCAGGTTGGCATATTGAATGTTCTGTAATGAGTAAGAAATATCTTGGAGACCAAATCGATATCCATGCAGGTGGAGAAGATCTAATCTTCCCTCACCATGAGAATGAAATTGCACAAAGTGAAGCTGCTAATGGTAAGAATTTTACAAAATATTGGTTACACAATGGTTTCTTAAATATTGATAACAAGAAGATGTCTAAGTCAGAAGGTAACTTCTTTACAGTAAGAGAAGTTGGTGCAGAATATCCATATGAAGTTCTCCGTTTCTTCATGCTTAATGTTCACTATAGAAGTCCAATTAACTTTAGTAGAGAATTGATGGAATCAGCAAAGAATGCATTAGAGAGAATTAAGAATGCGGTTAGTAATTTAACACATTTATCTGAAAATGCTACAGAGAGAGAATTGACAGAGGAAGAAAAGACATTCCTTAATTCGATTATTGCTTTAAAAGATAAATTTGAGGCAGCTATGGATGATGATTTCAATACAGCGGATGCAATTGCTGCTATTTTTGAGATGGTAAAAGCTGCGAATACGAACTTATCGGCAGAATCTTCAAAACAACTACTTGACGAAACTAAAAACTACATTGTAAGATTAGTGAATGTATTGGGCGTTGATGTAGACGTGAAGGAAGAATTATTAGACGAAGAAATCGAAAGATTAATTCAAGATAGACAAGATGCGAGAAAGAATCGTGATTTCTCGAAAGCGGATGAGATTCGTGACTTACTATTAGAAAAAGGTATTATACTTGAAGATACGAGAGAAGGGGTAAGATGGAAGAGAGCTTAAATCCAATGAGTGAATCTATTATGGCTGAGATATCCTTTGCGAAGTATCTAAGAAGTGCATTTCAATTAGAGGATGTTGATATTAAGACGTATTCACCATTAACGCTTGCATATATAGGTGATTCTATATATGATGTTATTATACGTACCTTGCTAGTTGAGAAGGGGAATGCACCGGTGCAGAAACTTCATAAGAGGGCAAGTTCTCTTGTGAAGGCCTCTGCTCAAGTGACTATGTTCCATGCCATTAAGGACGAGCTTACAGAACAAGAGATGAGCTATTATAAGAGAGGCCGTAATGCAAAATCTTTCACTTCAGCAAAGAATGCTTCAATTACGGATTATCGTATGGCCACTGGTGTTGAGGCGTTAGTAGGATATCTATATCTAACAGATCAGATGCCACGAATTATAGAATTAATGAAATTAGGCCTTTCTCAGATGGAAGAGGCGAAATAAAGAAATTGTAATATTTATTGCAAATGAATCCATGTTTATAAAATATAGAGGATTCAGTGCATAGGTGCCAAGGGCAGATAGGAGTTTTATGAGATACGAAGAATTAACAATAGAAGGTAGAAACCCAGTATTAGAAGCATTTCGAGCAGGTAAGACAGTAGATCGTTTATTTATCTTAGATGGTTGCCAAGACGGCCCAGTTAAATCTATTCTAAGAGAAGCGAAAAAAGGTGATACAATCATCAATTTCGTTAAGAAAGAACGTTTGGATCAGTTATCTGAAACAGGAAAACACCAAGGGGTTATTGCTTATACAGCTGCATATGATTACGCAACTGTTGAAGATATCTTACAAGTAGCTAGAGACAAAGGGGAACCACCATTCATCATTATACTAGATAACATCGAAGATCCTCATAACCTTGGAGCAATGATTCGTACAGCTAACCAAGCAGGCGCTCATGGTATCATTATCCCTAAGAGAAGAGCAGTTGGACTTACTGCAACTGTAGCAAAAGTTTCTGCAGGTGCTATCAATTATACACCAGTAGCGAAAGTAACAAACCTTGTAGCAACAATTGAGGAGCTAAAGAAAGAAGGGTTATGGTTTGCCTGTGCAGACATGGATGGCGAAGTTATGTACAAGCTAGATCTGAAAGGACCAATCGGTCTAGTTATCGGAAGCGAAGGAGAAGGCGTTGGAAGATTGGTAAAAGAAAAGTGTGATTTCATAGCAAAGATTCCTATGTTAGGAAACATCGATTCTCTTAATGCGTCGGTAGCTATGGGTATTCTTTCATATGAAATAGTAAGACAGAGAATGAGTTAAGACTAAAATCCCGCGTACTGTTATGTCATCTGTAGAAGTTGATAGTAAATAGAATAAGTATAAGGCAAAAACTTTGCAACTCAATTGGGGGATTTTATAAGAAATTTCCCGATGAGATGCAAAGTTTTTTCTTTTGTAAAAGAGAAATAAAAATCAAAAAAAGAGTGTCAATTGCTAATAAAATATAATGTACTTACATAGTTTTCTGATAAATGTAATTAATTATAACCTATAGTGTTAAAAATACATTAAATTCAAAATAATTAATTGAATTATTTTGGGTTTAATGTTATAGTAAAAAGGTTATATGACTAAAAATGACAATTTATGCTACTGAAAGATTGAGACTACTAGCGGACAGGGAGGAACATTTTGAGACCTAAATATGAAATGCTAATTGAGCGTAACTTCTATCAGAATCCATCTATGTATCTTGTAACGAAAGTTACTGTTATTGGAGAATACAATCGTAACCGAATCGAAGATGCAATAAGGGAGATGGAGAGAGTTCATCCAATTATCACTTATGTATTGGAAGAAGGGGAAGAAGGAAAAGTTTATTTTATTAAGAAGGAAGATAGCGAAGTAAAAGTAAAGTACTTTGAGAAAAAGAGTCAGGACGGTTGGTTGAGTATAACAAGAGAGGAAGAGTTTATTCCACTGGAGTTTGATAAAGAGCCACCTTTGCGTTTCTTAATAATACATGGTAAAGAAGATTTTGATATTGTAATTCTGGGGCATCATCTGCTTGGAGATGGTAAATCTTATCAGTATCTGATGCATGATTTATTAGAAGTATATTGTAATAGAACACAAAATCTACCTGTTCAAGAGACAAGATTTATTACTGAGATAGGTGATCTACCAAAAGAGAGTGAGCCTCCAAGTAAATTTATTGAAGAAATACAGGCTGTTAATAAGCGGTGGTCTTCTATGCGACGTCAATATACAAGGGGAGAATACTTGAAATTGTTTGCAGATCATCATGAAGTGCATGGATTAGGATTGTCAGTAGAATCAATCGATAAGGAAAAATTACCGTTACTAATTAATCGGTGTAAAGAACATGGGGTTACCGTTAATTCTGCACTTGTAACTGCCTTTACAGCCGTCTTATATAAACTTAATAAAGAAGAGCAAAAGGCAACGGTTGCAGTGAATCTACGTGATAAGTTGAATTTTAGTACGAATCGCTGCATTGCAAATTATTCTTCAGCAGTTTCACCGAAGTTAAAATATATTGAAGAGGATACCTTTTGGAGTAATGTAGAACGTATACATAAGCTATTGAAGGAAGAATTGAATCAACCCTCAAAAACTTTTGCTATTCTTCAGTTATTTTGTCATATGGATGGAAGTATCTTCGATTCATTATCACAGGCTGCAAACGGTACTTTTCAGGGAGAAATTCTTATGGATGTTATAAGAATTCTAGGCTTTGAGAATAGAGAACAAGGATTTGATTTGTCTAATTTAGGAGTTATTGAAATGAACCCTGAGATGGGAGAATATTTTATTAAGGATTATGTGTTTTTTGCAAATCCCACTACCACATATGACTTTACTGTTGGGGTAGCAACCTTTAACGAACAATTGAATCTAGCAATCTGCTATAAGAAAAATAGTGTAACAGAAGAAGAGATACAAGAATATGCAAGAGATGTTATTGAATTGTTATGTTCCTAATCATGTGAGTAGGAACTATAATAAAAGATACAAATAAAGGAGGAAAAACGATGAAAAGAGGAATTCGTTTTAAAATTTTAATTTCAATTTTGGCATTGACGGCATTTAGCATCTGGGCGTCAGTCACTAATTTAGGGTACATTCATGATATGCATGCGGATGCAGAACAGGCTTTTGTTGAATATGGACTAAGCGATGATGCAATTGGTCAAATACAAAGTACGTACGATGAAGCGATGTCTGCTAATCGTATTGGAATTACTACTATGATTATCATATCGATTATAGTTGTATTTTTAATTACATGGAGTGTTATATCACCTACTAAAAGAGCTTCTAAAAAATTAAATGAAATTCTGAAAAATATGGATAACAACCAGGCAAATCTGAAAGATAGGATACCAGTTGAGAAAAAAGACGAGGTTGGCGAGCTAGTGAATGGTATCAATACATTCATGGAAAGTCTAGATAATATCATGGAAGAAGTAAAAAATAATTCCATACGACTTAATAGTAGTGTAGATAATGTTGCAGCGAATATTGGAGATGCTAATGCAAATACCAACGATATATCCGCTTCTATGCAAGAATTAGCAGCGAGTATGGAGGAGGTGTCCTCTACAATTACAACTGTAATAGAGAATACAGTTACAGTAGATGAAAATATATCAGATATGGCAGATCAAACCAAATCAGTTATGGGATATGTTGAGGAAATGAAAAAACGAGCTTATAATATGAAAGAAGTGGCTGAGGGAAATAAAGTTTCCACTAGTGAAATTGTATCAGCCATTGGTACAGATTTGCAAATTGCAATAGAGAACGGTAAAAAGGTTGAGAATATCAATGAATTAACTGGTGAAATATTAAGTATATCTAATCAGACGAATCTACTTGCCCTGAATGCCTCAATTGAAGCAGCTAGAGCTGGAGAGGCTGGTAAAGGATTTGCAGTCGTTGCAGAAGAGATTAGACAATTAGCAGACAGTAGTAGAAACGCAGCAACAAAAATACAAGAAATTAGCGTAATGGTAACGGAAGCTGTAACCAAGTTAATGACGTGTGCTAATGATATGATGAATTATATTAACGGAAAAGTTTTACCTGATTATGATGGTTATGTATCTAGCGGAGTTCAATATGATAAAGATGCCATATATATTCACAAAGTAATGGGTGACTTTGAACAAAAGTCAAATAAGTTAAATGATACTATGGCTAGTATGGTTGAATCATTCCATGGAATCTCTAAGGCGATTGAAGAAAGCACAATAGGCGTTACAAGCGTAGCGGATAATACATCTGATTTAGTAAAGAAAGTTAATGATATATCAATAGAAATTACAAAAAATAAAGAGATAGCAGACACATTGCTAGAAGAAGCAGAAAAGTTTGCTTAATATGATAAAAGGGGCGTCATTGTTGATTCCCCTTTTATATTGATGGGTTATTCTTGATAGAGGGATAAATCATTATAATTTAATAGTGAAGTTATCCCTTTATCTAAGAATTATTATTGACAATATTATTTTGATTTGTTAAAATGATTTCGTTAACGTTTGAAATGTTAACAATTATTATATAGTTGCTGCCATGGCTCAGTCGGTAGAGCGTCGCCTTGGTAAGGCGGAGGTCGGCGGTTCAAGTCCGCTTGGCAGCTTAGTGTGAAACCCTTGTGAATACAAGGGTTTTTTGTTGTTATTGGAATGATTTATAATTTCTCTCATCGTATTTTTCTATGACTCTAAGTCGGATTTATTACGGATAGTTTCATTAATATGCATAAATATAAGTCATAAGTATAAAAAAGTATTCATAATTTGTAAAAAGTCTATTGGAGTAAAGGAATGAATTTATAAACCTAATAGGTCTGTTGAGTTAATTGAATGATTAGTTATATTTAATCATAATAACTAGATAGAATCGGAGGGGATACTCATATGAATGAAAGAGAACGTTATAAAATAACGAGTAACGACTATGCAGATATTATTATAGAATTTGCAAGATATAATGAATATAAGCAAGATGACCTAACAATATTAAATGATAAATATGCCATTATACATGTTCCTGTCGAAGAATTAAGCAAAGATAGCATTAATTATTTTGGGTATGGAGGATTTCCTTCTTGTTTTGATCTTACTTCTTATATAGATTTAGAAGTTTCTGATATTCATAGAGTTCAACAAATACCCAATTTAAGTCTTCGGGGCAATAATGTTTTAGTTGGATTTATTGACACAGGTATTGATTATAGGCATCCAGCCTTTTTACAGGCAGATGGAAATACTAGAATTATCTCTATATGGGATCAGACAATAGAGTCGGAAAATGCTTTTCCACCTGAGTTTTATTATGGAACGGAATATAGCCGCGATCAAATCAACTTAGCCTTAACGAGTGATAAACCATTTGATATTGTTCCTACTACAGATACTAATGGACATGGTACTTTGTTAGCAGGTGTTGCTACGGGTACAGAAAGTGATGAGAATGGTTTTTCTGGTATAGTTCCGGATGCGGAATTATTAGTAGTTAAATTAAAGGAAGCAAAACCCTTTACAAGGGACTTTTTTTTAATACCGGAGGAGGCGTCATGTTACCAAGAAACTGACATTATATTAGCTATAAGGTATTTATTACAATTTGCACAGAAACTAAAAAGACCAATAGTTATATGCCTTGGTTTAGGTACAAACCAAGGAGGCCATGATAGTAGAGGAGTATTGAGTAATATCATTTCAGGGTATTCCGAGTATGCAGGAGTTGCAATAATTACTTCTGCTGGAAATGAGCTTAATCTGGGACATCATTATTTGGGTGAAATAACACAAAATAACACTGAATCGATTGTAGAATTAAATGTTGGCGCTAGTAGGCCATCTTTCTCATTAGAATTATGGAATGCTGTACCTAGTTCTCTTACAGTAGAAGTTATTTCACCAACGGGTGAATCTTTTACCTCACTTCCATCTAGGATAATAGAAACGAGACGATGGGATTTGCTTTTTGATAATACAACAATATGGACTAATAATATTAATTTAGAAGCACAAACTGGGGACCAACTTATATTATTCCGGTTTCAAAACCCTTCGGCTGGTGTCTGGAGGTTTCGTATAACATCTAGAAATTCACTAGAGTCAACTTTTCATATGTGGTTACCGTCTAAAGGCTTTATATCGGATGATACAGTATTTCTTGAACCTAACACTAATACAATTATACAATCACCAGGAAATGCATATACACTGATAACAGTGGGGGCTTATGACTCACAAAGTGGGAGTATCTATGTGAATTCTAGTAGGGGGCCAGCTAGACTTAAAAATTTGAAACCAGACTTTTGCGCACCGGGGGTGAATATACTAGGTCCTAATTTAAGTAAATCATACACTACTGGATCAGGGACTGGTTTAGCAGCAGCTCATGTTACTGGTATTGCAGCGATGTTATTAGAATGGGGAATAGTTCATAATAATATTCCAGATATGGGAACTCCTGAAATAAAAGCATTATTGATTCGAGGTGCTGTTCAAATGGCAGGCATTACTTATCCCAATAATTCATGGGGATATGGCAAGGTAAATATCTACAATGCTTTTCAAAGTCTCATAGATATAATTTAAGCGTATAATAATGAGAAAGCAACTTTTCACTAGTGATACTAATGAAAAGTTGCTTTCTTTTTAGTTATTCGGAAATTAGTTTAATTATCCTTCTTCTTCGCCTTCTTTGACAATATCCTCTAAAACACGAATCAAGTCATGTATCGTGTTTATTTGAACATCTCTCTCTAGGATGATGTTACGTAGACCAACCGATAGTGTATCAAATTTGGGTTTTACTTGCGGAGCAATATAAGACATAATGAGACCTCACTTCCCGTGCTGGTTATACTATTTGTCATAGAGCTTTATTGAATCAAGTATGCATCAGCCTGGATTACTTGTCGCTATCCAAATTAGAATGCTTAAGTTAACACCGTATAGCATAATCTCACACATGATTATAATAGTAGAAACTCATGAGATAGTTAAGATGAAGAACAATTTTTATAAGCAAGATACTTTGCTTATGAAATATATTATCTCCATTGAAGTAAGAAAAACACGTAAAAAGCATGTGAAATTATACCTAATTCAAGTAAAAATAGCCAGAATGGATTGGAAAAAATCGAAATACCAAGTATAATGTGGGAAAAGCGTATAGGAGGAATTTGTGATGAACAAATCAATCGAAGGTATCATTAATAAAGCAACGACATCATTTCAAATGATTCATGAAGTGAATGCAGTAATTGAGCGTTTATGTGTAGAAACAAAAGATTCAAACGATATTAACATATCAGTGGAAGACGAATGTTTAAATGTTAAGATTAAAGTAGGTGTAAATACTGCTTATACACAGATTGCCATGTCAGAACTATATGTAAAAGTAATGAATAGTGAGTCAGATAATTGTTATGAAAAAATCTTGGAGATTGTTGGTGAAGGAATCAACCAAAATATTATGGAATATGCCAATTACGCAAAATAAGTAATCTGTATTACGCGTTTACTTGCAATCTAATAAGAAAACAGATAGAATTAATGTGATAATATTAGACAGCGGAGGTTGCATATGAAGATAGTATGTTTAGAAGCAAATTGTTTGGGAGATGATGTTGATTTAACATGTCTTGAAGAATTCGGAGAGGTAACCGTATATGGTTTATCTACAGTCGCGGAAACCCCTGAACGTGTAAAAGATGCAGAAGTAATTATAGTGAATAAAGTACCAATGAATGCGACCACTTTATCCGAGGCAAAGAATTTAAAGGTTATCTGTGTAACAGCAACAGGTACAAATATTATTGATACTGAATATACCAATGCAAGAGGAATTACGGTAATGAATGTTCAAGGATATTCAACTGATGCAGTAGTGCAACATACCTTCGCATTATTATTTTACGTATATGAGAAGTTAAGTTATTATGATACCTTCGTTAAATCAGGAGCGTATGTAAAGAATGATATATTCAGCCATTTTGATAAGAGATTCTTTGAGTTAAAAGGTAAGACATGGGGAATTATTGGACTTGGTGAGATAGGAAGAGGAGTTGCTAAGATTGCACAAGCATTCGGTTGTAACATAATCTATTATTCAACTTCTGGTAAGAACTATAATCAAGAATATACGAGGGTAACATTAGATGAACTATTAAGTCAATCTGATATTGTATCGATTCATGCTCCGCTTAACGACCAAACGAAAGATTTAATTGGGGCAACCGAATTTGATAAGATGAAAGATTCAGCGGTAATATTGAATCTTGGAAGAGGTTCTATTATTAATGAAGCAGATCTTGCAGATGCCTTAGAACAGGATAAGATTGCTGCGGCAGCACTAGATGTATTATCCAGTGAACCAATGGCGGCAGATAATCCATTATTACGTATTCAAGATAGTACAAAACTTATTATAACACCACATATTGCTTGGGCAGCAGTTGAAACAAGAAGACGAGTAGTAGATGAAGTGTGTTTGAATATGAGGGCTTTTTTGGCAGGAGTTGAAAGAAATATAGTAAAATAGAGCTATTCTGGAAATAAAAGGTTGCAAATGGGATTGTAGAAAGTGTAAAACTTAACAATTATAGCAAATCATTTTTAGAATATTAAATAAATGTTTCTATTGATTAATTAATGCAATTGGCAAAAGTTATGAAAATAACTTATCCAATTGCATTATTTTTTGTGAACAAATACTATGAAAAATGCATATTGTAAATATATGTAGTTTATTATGGATGAAAAACCCACGTTTAACACTTGATTTATTTATCATCTATGTTATACTTATTAAGTAATTGTTAACAAAATGTTACTTGCTTTTCAGATTTGTTTCTTAATTGTTATAATCTATTACGAAGTTTAGTAAGTAATAAGTGGATAGCGGTAAAATAGCTTACCTACTGCAAGTGAGTGTTTGAACAAGCACTTACAATTTCAAATTCATAATAATATAACGATTGTTATTATGTAACCAAAGATAACCAGATTGAAGGTTATTAAAAGGAGATTTTATATGAAGATGAAAAAATTCTTGCTTTGTATGACTACAGCATTATTTGTAGCGAGTACAGTAAGTATCAACGCATTTGCAGCGGAAGTGAATACAGTTGAACTAGTACAGAACTCAGAAGTAGTGGATACATCAGTTATAGACGAAGGTTCACAAGCTGAGGAAAGTAATACTACAGGGGACTCTACCATAACAGAAGAGACTACTATCACAGAAGATGCTTCTAAGACAGAGAACGATGAGTCAAACTCAAATGTAGTACAAGATACAACGAAAGAAACAGATTCTAAGGAAACAACAGATTCTGAAAAAGAAACTATAAAGAAAACAGTAACTAAAAAGAAAACTAGCACAACTAAGACAAAGACAACTGCTAAGAAGGCAAAAGCTGCGCCTTATTCAAGCGCTGAGTTAAGATTATTATCAGCACTTATCTATTGTGAATCTGGAAATCAGTCTTATGCAGGAAAATTAGCTGTAGGTATAGTTGTAGTAAATAGAATGGAATCAAAAGCATTTCCTGACACACTAAAAGGTGTTGTATATCAGAAATATCAATTTGGTCCAGTTAGAAACGGTTCTTTGAATAAAGCATTAAACGAATACGATAATGGAAAGTTTACTTCCACTATTGAGAAACAATGTATCAAAGCTGCAAAAGCTGCATTAAGTGGAACAAAAACAATTAAATATACTAAAAATGGAAAACCAGTTAATAAAAATCTTAGAGGTTATTACTATTTCAGTGGTAGATTATCGAACCCAAGATTTACTTTAGGTGGTCATCAATTTAAGTAAGATATGTAGCTGTTACACAATGAAAGTGTAACAGCTTTTTCTATAGAATCTTAGAAGTATGTTTATTTACTTTACTAGTATATAAGTATCAATATAGGAAAATATTATTAATACTACTTTTCTAAATGGAGTAAGTGTGGTATGATAAAGTTGAAAGTAATCTACTTTCTAACTACTGGTAAATCAAACCAGTAATATTTTTAGGCTTTTATTAGTATTAGAGCTAATGGCAAGTGGAATAAGGGATTGTGAGTATCTGCTTGACAATAATGGTTCGATATACATGATTATACAATAGTAACTTAGGAGGAGACATAGAATCATGGACAATGTTTCAACAGAGAAAGAAGTTATATCTAAGAACTTCATTGAGCAGATAATTGATAAAGATATTGAAGAGGGTCATTGTAAACAGGTTGTTACAAGATTTCCACCAGAACCAAATGGTTATCTTCATATTGGACATGCAAAATCTATATTATTAAATGATGGTTTAGCAAAAAAATATAATGGAAAATTCAATCTTCGTTTTGATGATACAAATCCAACGAAAGAGAAGACAGAATTCGTTCAATCTATTATCGAAGATGTAAAATGGATTGGTGGAGATTTTGAAGATCGTCTATTCTTTGCTTCGGATTACTTTGATCAAATGTATGAAGCAGCTGTTAAGTTAATTAAAAAGGGAAAAGCTTTCGTATGTGATTTGACAGCAGACGAGATAAGAGAATACAGAGGTACATTAACTGAGCCAGGAAAAAACAGCCCATATCGCGATAGAAGCGTAGAAGAAAATCTTGCTTTATTCGAAGGAATGAAGAATGGTGAATTCGAAGACGGTACGAAAGTATTACGTGCTAAGATTGATATGTCATCTCCAAACATTAATATGAGAGATCCAGTTATTTATCGTGTGGCTCGTATGAATCATCATAATACAGGTGACAAATGGTGTATCTATCCGATGTATGACTTTGCACACCCAATAGAAGATGCAATTGAAGGAATTACACATTCTATCTGTACCTTAGAATTCGAAGATCACAGACCACTATATGACTGGGTTGTAAAAGAATTAGAATATGAAAATCCACCTAAGCAGATAGAATTTGCTAAGATGTATCTTACAAATGTTATTACTGGAAAGAGATATATTAAGAGACTAGTGGAAGAGAACATCGTAGATGGTTGGGATGATCCTAGATTAGTGTCTATTAGTGCGTTAAGGAGAAGAGGTTTTACACCAGAATCTATCCGTAAATTTATGGAATTATGTGGCGTATCTAAGAGTAACAGTTCTGTTGACTATGCTATGTTAGAGTACTGTATTCGTGAGGACCTTAAACTTAAGAGACCTAGAGTGATGGCAGTCCTAGATCCAATTAAGCTTGTTATTACGAATTATCCTGAAGGCGAAATTGAGTATGTTGATGCCGCCGTTAATCAAGAAAATCCAGAGATGGGAACTAGAAAAGTACCATTTGGTAGAGAATTATATATTGATCGTGATGATTTCATGATTGAACCTCCTAAGAAATACTTTAGATTATTCCCAGGGAATGAAGTACGCTTAATGAATGCATACTTTGTAACTTGTACGGATTATATAACAGATGAGAATGGTAATGTTACAGAAGTTCACTGCACGTATGACCCTGAAACTAAGAGTGGTACCGGATTTACAGGAAGAAAAGTAAAAGGCACAATTCACTGGGTAGAAGCTACAACTGCTGTGAAAGCGGAAGTTCGTCTATACGAGAACATAGTAGACGAAGAAAAAGGAGTGTATAATGAGGATGGAACTCTTAACTTAAATCCAAATTCATTAACAATTCTTAACGAATGTTATATAGAACCTGCAATCAAAGAAGCAAAATCACTAGATAGTTTCCAATTCTTAAGACAAGGGTACTTCTGTGTAGATTGCAAAGATTCAAAAGAAGATCATTTAGTATTTAACCGAATTGTATCATTAAAAAGTTCTTATAAACCAGCTTAGGGAGGGTGAAAAATGGCTAATTTATTTTCAGAATTAGAGAATTTTGGACTAGGCGGGTTACAAGGCCTGGATGTATATAATACAGGTAATGGTGACAAAAAAGACGGGGACAAAGAGGCAGAGAAACCAAAAATCACTGAAGAAGATTTCATCTTTGATAAGACACATACTTGTCCTGTTTGTGATAATGAGTTCAAATCAAAATCAATCAAAACAGGTAAGGTGAAATTACTTGGTGCAGATTCTGATTTACGTCCAAAATACCAGCTTGTTGATTCATTAAAATATGATGCAATTGTTTGTCCAAGTTGTGGATATAGTGCATTAAATCGTTTCTTTAATTATATGACTGCACCACAAGCCAAACTAATTAAGGAACAAATTACAATTAATTTCCGTGGTATTGAAAACAATGGAGAGATCTATACTTATGACGAAGCAATTGCTCGTCATAAGTTAGTTCTTGTTAATACAATAGTTAAAAAGGCAAAGAATAGTGAAAGAGCATATACTTGCTTGAAGATTGCTTGGTTACTAAGAGGTAAGGCTGAAACATTGCCAGCAGATACAGAAAACTATGATCAAGAAATTGCTAAATTAAAGTCAGAAGAAGATGAATTCATCTACAATGCTTACGAAGGATTTACAACAGCATTCTCTAAGGAGATGTTCCCAATGTGTGGAATGGATGAGAATACAGTTACATATCTAGTAGCTGACTTAGCAAGACGTTGTGGCAAATTTGATGAGGCAGGAAGATGGATTTCGAAAGTTCTTGTTGCCAGAGATGCGAATGAACGTATTAAATCAAAAGCACGTGACTTAAAAGAGCTTATCGTCCAAAACAAAAGAGATAAATAAAAAAGATTATTATAAGTAATAAATAAAAGACAATCCTAATTATTAACATGTCAATATGAACTAAGAAGATCATGCTGGTATGTTATAAGTTAAGATTGTCTTTTGTTTTGAAAATATTATATTTTCAAAGCATTATAATTGGAGGATTATTCAACATGTAAGCTATTCGTTTTTTCGATGGATCTTGGTAGTGCATCTTGTGAGTTCTTCCAAGGTTCATTTACATAACGATAATCAAACTTGTCAATAAACCATGATAAATCGTCTCGAACACGCTTCATATTTTCGAGGTATAATTTATTGAGGTCAGTGATGAAGGATTGTAACATATCACCGCTTAATTCTTCTGGCGCCATTTGATAAAGGTCTGCATAATGATTTGTACATAGGCCTTTGGAAGCTCGGAATAAATCACGGAATTCGGATTCTTTTTTGTATAGATAGAATACGGTTATGAGATAACGTTTATAGGTCAGTTCAATACGGTCACATACATAACAAGAGTGTTTTAAATTCTCTATGTAAGCGGGAACCCCTTTTGCCTCATTTTTTTTCTTGAACAAAGAAGGTGCAGATACTTTTTCTGAACTAGATAGCGTGGTTAAATCATCAATAGTCTTGTCCATATGTGTCTTAAGCATAAGAGCTAGTCCAAGTCTATTCTGGTTCTTATATAATTGGTTAATATGAGTGTTGCAAAAACCTACTTTATCTGTAACAGCACGAATGTCATCTTCCATATAGCTTGGGCCCATAGTGAAATCAATTGCCTTTAATTCCAAACTATTGTACATGGAACAAACAGGACATTCGCAATCTTCTTTATAGGCATCCATAACAGGTATTGTATATAATTGTTCTTTCATCGTATTACCTCCGATAATATGTATAGGCAACTAATATATTGCCAGTAATTTTATTATAGCATAGATTCAAGTGTTTATGCTATAATGGATTCATTTGTTATAGAATCCTAAGTGTTAAATATATAGGAAAGGGGCCATAAAAATATGAGAATAAAAGCAGATAAAACTTGTATCATAATAGAAGAAATAGAACACTTTGATTTAAAGCAGACACTTGAATGTGGACAATGCTTTCGGTATGAAAGTATTAGCGATAATGAATACATTGTTGTAGCCAAGGAACGTATGCTTCATATAAAACAAGAAGATAACATATTATTCTTTTATAATAGTACTATGGAAGAGGTACAGACAATATGGTTACCTTACTTTGATTTGAATCGTGATTATGGTGCGATTAAGAACTGGTTAAATGATAGAGATAACCTTATAGGTGAAGCGATTGAACAAAAGTCTGGTGTTAGGATATTGAATCAAGATTTTTTTGAGATGCTTATTACGTTCATAATCTCGCAGAATAAGCAGATTCCACATATAATGCAGATTGTTGAGCGTATATCAGAAAGATATGGTGAATATATTGGTGAGTGGAATGGTAAGAGGCATTACAGTTTTCCAACCCCTGAAGCATTAAGCAAAGCGACGGAACAAGATTTCCTTGATATGAAAGCAGGTTTTCGTGCAAAATACTTGGTGGATGCCTGCAGAAAAGTGGTTAATCAAGAATTGTGTGAGGATGAATTACTTCAAATGGATTATGAGAAAGCCCTTGAAAAGATCCAGATCGTAAATGGTATTGGAGAAAAGGTGGGCAATTGTGTCTTGTTATTTGGGCTTGGTAGAAGAGAAGCATTTCCCATTGATGTATGGATGATTCGAATTATGGAAAGACTTTACTTTGATAAGCCTGTAAAGAAAGAAGAGATGCAATCGTTTGCGAAGGAACACTTTGGTGAATATGGAGGATATGCTCAACAATATCTATTTTATTACGCGAGAGATAACCATATGAAATCAGAAAAAGAGAGCAAAAGTGAGAAAAAGAGAGCAAACAAAAGAAAATAAAAGCTATACAGCGAAAATAGCGAAGTTTAAGAAAAACTTTCGGTTGCATTTAAAAGGTAAATTTACTAATATATAAATAACTTTTAGCACTCATTTGAAGTGAGTGCTAATAACTAAAAATAAGTAATGACTACGGGTGAAGGATACACTTTCCGTAACGACAAGTATAAGGAGGAATATTAATATGAAATTAGTACCTTTAGGAGACAAAGTTGTATTAAAACAATTAGAGGCAGAAGAAACAACAAAATCAGGAATTGTTTTACCTGGGCAAGCAAAAGAAAAACCACAGCAAGCTGAAGTCATTGCGGTAGGACCTGGTGGAATTGTAGATGGTAAAGAAGTTACTATGCAAGTTAAAGTAGGAGATAAAGTAATCTACTCTAAATATGCTGGAACAGAAGTTAAACTTGGCGAAGACGAATACATTGTTGTAAAACAAAATGATATTGTTGCAATAGTAGAAGATTAACAAGTAGTAACTGAATAATTATAGATGTAGTAACATTCGATATTATAATTCAAATAGGAGGCAATACATTATGGCAAAAGAAATCAAATATGGTGCAGAAGCAAGAAAAGCTCTTGGAGCAGGTGTAGATAAATTAGCAAATACAGTTAAAGTAACATTAGGACCAAAAGGAAGAAACGTTGTTCTTGACAAATCTTTCGGTGCTCCATTAATCACAAACGATGGTGTTACTATTGCAAAAGAAATTGAATTAGAAGATGCATTCGAAAATATGGGGGCTCAGTTAGTAAAAGAAGTTGCAACTAAGACAAATGATGTTGCAGGTGATGGTACTACTACAGCTACTGTATTAGCACAAGCTATGATTACAGAAGGTATGAAGAACCTTGAAGCAGGAGCTAATCCTATTATCTTAAGAAAAGGTATGAAGAAAGCAACTGAATGTGCAGTAGAAGCTATTAAGAAGATGAGCTCTAATGTTACTGGTAAAGAGCAAATTGCTAAAGTTGCTGCAATCTCTGCAGGAGATGAAGAAGTTGGTCAATTAGTTGCAGATGCTATGGAAAAAGTTTCTAACGATGGTGTTATTACTATTGAAGAATCAAAAACAATGAAAACTGAACTTGATTTAGTTGAAGGTATGCAATTTGACCGTGGTTATGTATCTGCATACATGGCAACTGATATGGATAAAATGGTTGCAAACCTTGACAATCCATATATCTTAATCACTGATAAGAAAATCTCTAACATTCAAGAAATCTTACCAGTACTTGAACAAATCGTTCAATCAGGTGCTAAACTTTTAATCATCGCAGAAGATGTTGAAGGTGAAGCATTAACTACATTAGTTATCAATAAATTAAGAGGAACATTCCAAGTAGTAGCTGTTAAAGCTCCTGGTTATGGTGATAGAAGAAAAGCTATGTTACAAGATATCGCTATCTTAACTGGTGGTACAGTAATCTCTGATGAACTTGGATTAGATTTAAAAGAAACAACTATGGATCAACTTGGCCGTGCAAAATCTGTTAAAGTTGAAAAAGAAAATACAATTATCGTTGATGGTGAAGGTGATAAAGAAGAAATTGCTTCTAGAATTGCTCAAATCAGATCTCAAATTGAAGAAACTACTTCAGATTTCGATAAAGAAAAATTACAAGAAAGACTTGCTAAACTTGCTGGTGGTGTAGCTGTTATTCGTGTTGGTGCTGCAACTGAAACTGAAATGCAAGAAGCTAAATTACGCATGGAAGATGCTTTAGCAGCTACAAGAGCAGCTGTTGAAGAAGGTATTATCGCAGGTGGCGGATCTTCTTATATTCACGCTTCAAAAGAAGTTGCTCAATTAGTTAATTCACTTGAAGGTGATGAAAAAACTGGTGCTAATGTAATCTTAAAAGCACTTGAAGCTCCTTTATTCACAATCTCAGCAAACGCTGGTTTAGAAGGCGCTGTTGTTATTAGTAAAGTAAGAGAACAAGAACCAGGAATGGGATTCGATGCATTAAAAGAAGAATATGTTGATATGGTAGCTAATGGTATTCTTGATCCAGCTAAGGTTACAAGAAGTGCATTACAAAACGCTACAAGTGTAGCATCAACATTACTTACAACAGAATCTGTTGTAGCTACAATCAAAAAAGATGAACCAGCTATGCCAGCAGGTGCAGGCGCTGGAATGGGAATGATGTAATTCTTGTTGTCTAGTATAGAATCATAGATATAGAAGGCAATTTCTGGTGGTAATATGCAATAATACATATTACCATATGGAATTTGCCTTTTTGTTACATAAAAGTAATTAAATTCTTGGCAGTTTATATAAATTTTATGACATACTACTTTCTTTTCCATGCATTTTTTAGTATAATATAATTAATTGCTTTCGGTTAGATAGTATGTTAGCAACATTGTAATTAGGAGGAAGTTTTATATGGGAGAAACTTATGCAGAAGCAGGGGTATTAAGACTACCTACTGCGAAGACATACCTTATTAAGTTTTTATTAATTGTACTTACGTTAGCGAGTATGTTTTTAACACTAACAGTATCATTTGCTTTATTTACATTTGTATTGGTTTGTATCGTGGCAATTTCATTCATATTTCCAAGACTAAATGTTGAATATGAATATGTATACTGTGATGGACAAATCGATTTTGATCGCATTAGTGGAAAAGCAAAGAGAAAAAGGATGTTACGTATTGATATGGAACAAGTGGAAATAGTTGCGCCAGAAACTTCGCATGCCCTTGATTCTTATCGTAATAACAAGAGCTATACACTTAAGAACTTTAGTTCGTTAAAAAAAGATGCAAAACCATACGCGATTTATTCGATTTCAGGCGATTCAAGATATAAGATTTTGTTTGAGCCAAGTGAGAAGATGCTTGAATGCATGAGATACAAAGCACCTCGTAAAGTAATGATGCAATAACATTCATTACATAGACCTATTTTCAAGTTATTTATACGTTTATAAGAAATAATTATATAAAGCAAGAAAATGGGGCTAAAAAGTTAATAATATTACTAAAAACAAAAAGAGATTGTGAGAAACAATCTTTTTTTTGTGCTTAATAGGTTGACAAGTTTATTATTTTTAGTTATACTTGTGAAAATTACTGTCTACGACAGAAAGACATTATGGAAAAAATGTCATTCAAAACTATAATGAGAAAGTGAGGATATTTGAAATGGGAACAATTATCGGTGAAGGAATTACATTTGATGATGTGTTACTCGTACCAGCATATTCAGAGCATATTGCAAATCAAGTTGACTTAGCCACTAACTTAACAAAAAAGATTAAGTTGAACATTCCTATGATGAGTGCAGGAATGGATACAGTTACAGAACACAGAATGGCAATTGCTATGGCTAGACAAGGTGGCATCGGAGTTATTCACAAGAATATGTCAGTAGAAGCACAAGCAGAAGAGGTAGACAAAGTAAAACGTTCAGAAAACGGCGTTATTACCGATCCATTTTATTTATCACCAGAACATACATTAGAAGATGCCAACAATTTAATGGCAAAATTCAGAATCTCTGGTGTTCCAATAACAGAAGGTAAGAAACTAGTAGGTATTATTACAAATCGTGATCTTAAGTTTGAAACAGACTATTCTAAGAAAATCAAAGATAGTATGACAACTGAAGGATTAATCACGGCACCAGAAGGAATTACACTATCTGAAGCAAAAGAAATACTTGCAAAAGCAAGAAAAGAAAAATTACCAATCGTAGACAAAGACGGAAATCTAAAAGGTCTTATTACTATTAAAGATATCGAAAAACAAATTAAATACCCATTATCAGCTAAAGATGAACAAGGTAGATTATTATGTGCAGCAGCTGTAGGTATTACTAATAATATCTTAGTTCGTGTAGATGCTTTAGTGAAAGCTAAAGTTGATGCGATTGTTATCGATTCTGCTCATGGACATTCACTTAACGTAGTTAACACAGTTAAGTTAGTTAAAGAAAAGTATCCAGACTTACAAGTTATCGCTGGTAACGTAGCCACAGGCGAAGGAACAAGAGCGTTAATTGAAGCTGGAGCAGATGCAGTTAAAGTTGGTATCGGACCTGGTTCTATCTGTACAACTCGTGTTGTTGCAGGTATCGGTGTTCCACAAATCACAGCAATCATGGATTCCTATGCAGTAGCAAAAGAATATGGAGTACCAATCATCGCTGATGGTGGTATCAAATATTCTGGCGATATGACAAAAGCAATCGCAGCAGGTGCTAATGTATGTATGATGGGTAGTATCTTCGCTGGTTGTGATGAAAGTCCTGGAACATTTGAATTATTCCAAGGTAGAAAATACAAAGTATACCGCGGTATGGGTTCAATCGCTGCCATGGAAAACGGAAGTAAAGATCGTTACTTCCAAACAGATGCTAAGAAATTAGTTCCAGAAGGTGTTGAAGGTCGTGTAGCTTATAAAGGAACTGTAGAAGATACAGTATTCCAACTTATGGGTGGTCTTCGTTCCGGTATGGGTTACTGCGGATGTCCTACAATTGAAGAGTTAAAGGAAAGAGGAAAATTTGTTAAGATTTCCGCTGCTTCATTAAAAGAAAGTCATCCACATGATATTCACATTACAAAAGAAGCTCCTAACTACAGTGTAGAACAATAAAGTTAATATAGAATATAGGTCTTTATAGATATAGATCTTATTATAGAAGAAACACTATACAATCCTTTGGGTTTTATAGTGTTTTTTTAGGTAGAAAGCAGATAAATTACGTGTTATTTTATAAGTTCCATAATAGAATAGTTAAGAATTTCTTAATTGGTTGAAATATAGAATAATATGTGGAATAATAGGAGAAGAAAAGAAGTACAGTAGGGCAGATGGAGTAATTACGATGAGGAAAAGATTAACTAAGACACAGTATAGAAGGAAGAAAAAGAGGAAACGATTATTAGTTTTTAGTAGCTTGGTATTACTATTAGTGACGGGGGTATGCCTCATAGATGGAGGAATGCCTAATATTCTTCATGGAGGATTATTTAGAGCTAGAAGTAAACCAACACTAAAGTTGATAGATGGCTTCTACGACAGTCTTAATATAGAAGAGATGTTACTTACACCCAATGAATATTCAAGACCACAGACAGAACTTAAGAAAGTAAATGGTGTGGTAATTCATTATACAGCTAATCCAGGAACGGATGCAGAAGCGAATCGAAATTATTTTGAGGGACTTAAGGATGGAAAAACATATAGTAATGGAAAATACATCTACACAAGTAGTAATTATATTATAGGTCTGGAAGGGAATATCATAGAGTGTGTTCCTCCTAATGAGGTTGCGTATGCCTCAAACGGAAGAAATGAAGATACCATATCAATAGAAGTATGTCATCCAGATGAGACAGGGGAATTTACAGAAAAGGCTTATAAAACATTGGTAAAACTTACTGCGTGGATCTGTTCTGAATATAATCTTAAAGAGGAAGATGTCATAAGACATTACGATGTTACCGGGAAAATTTGTCCGAAGTATTTTGTAGAGAATGAGGAAGAATGGGAACGATTCAAAGATGATGTGTTCGAAGTAATAGAAGAGAATGCAAAAAATAAATAATAGAGTAGCCTAAATATAAGAAGAGAGTCGTTTTTATAGAATGAAACTATAAGTAACGACTCTCTTCTTTGATATATGTCACAGTTAGAAAACTGAAATATTTAGTTAAATCGAATAAGTTATTACCTTATTATAGAGAAAGTGTGATATCCTTATCGATTGGCGTATATCTTGTGAATTTAACTCCTGCCGATGTCAGCATTCTCTTTGAAGCAAGCACTGCTGGTGTATGAGAGTATTTATCATCCATATAGATAATTTCGGCAATCCCTTTTTGAATAATTGCTTTCGTACATTCATTACATGGGAAAAGTGTTACATATACTTTAGAACCTTTAATATCAGACCCTGTATAATTAAGTATTGCGTTTAGTTCCGCATGGCAAACGTAGAAATATTTCGTATCGAAGGGATCACCTTCACGTTCCCAAGGATACTCATCATCGGAGCAGCCATATGGCATTCCATTATATCCAACAGATAGGATCTTATTATCTTGACTAACGATACAAGCACCAACACTAGTACCAGGATCTTTACTTCTCTGTGCAGATAACAATGCAATCCCCATAAAATAAGCATCCCAATTAATATAGTCTTGTTTCTTCATGAAGCACCTCCGTTATTTGGCGTAATTTTAGTGGTTATATTTTAACATTGAAATACACCATATGTAAATAAAGTAGAATAAAATTTAAAGAAATAGTAAGAGTATCCCCAATTTTATGCAAGTATATTCGCTATGTGATAAAAAAACAGAGGACTTTACATAAACTTAACATTCGAAAAATATGAAGGTAACATTGCGGGTGTAAATTAAGTACTGTAAGGAAGAGGTAATGAAAAAAAGAGAGAGTACAAGAAGTATTCCAGAGAGTTACCTTACGTAGCAAAAGGGGCTACGTGTTAACCTTACATCAGAAGACGACATTTATAAAAATGGAGGATAATAAAAGATGAGATTAAGAAGATTAGTAGCATTATGTATGGTAGGAGCAATGGCGTTATCACTCGCTGGTTGTTCAAAAAACAATGAAAAGAACAATACATCAACACAAGATAATACAACAGAAGCAACTGATACTACAACAACAGATACAGCTGATCAGGCGGAGACAGATTCATCTAACTTAAGTGGAACAGTTGTTATTACTGGTTCAACATCAGTAGATAAAATCTTAAACGATATGATTGATGAATTCCAAGCAATAAACCCAGATGTAACAATTAATTACACTGGAACTGGTTCTTCAGCAGGTATTGCAGATACATTAGCAGGAAGCAACGATCTTGGTGCATCATCAAGAGAAGTGAAAGAAGAAGAAAAAGCAGATAATATAAAAGAAGTAGTTTTCGCACATGATGGAATTGCTGTTATAACAAACCCAGCAAACCCAGTTGCAGATATTACAGTAGAAAATCTTGCAAAAATCTATAGCGGCGAAATTACTAACTGGAATCAACTTGGCGGAAACGATGCTCCTATCGTAATTGTTTCAAGAGAAGGTGCTTCAGGTACAAGAAGTGCATTTGAAGAATTAATTAAATTAGACGATGCAGGTGGTTTAACTGAAGATGCAATGGTAGTTGAAGGTAACGGTAACGTTCAAACATCAGTAGCTGGTAATGAAAATGCAATTGGTTATGTATCATTCTCATTCATTGATGATACAGTTAAGGCTCTTACAGTAGAAAGTGTTGAATCAACTGCTGAAAACGCAAAAGCTGGTTCATATCTATTATCAAGACCTTTCTTATTCGTATATAATGAAAACAACTATACACCACAGACACAAGCATTCATTGAATTTGTACTTAGCGAAGATGGCCAATCTTATGTAGAAGCACACGGAGGCATTAGGATAGATTAATATGAAGACGACAAAGATACGCGAAAAAATCATTGAAACTTTATTTTTAATATGTGCCCTTATAAGCGTAATCAGCGTTGTAGCAATCATAGCATTTGTATTCTCCAAAGGACTTAAACCGTTCTTTGGAGAAAATGCGTACAGTTTTAAAGACTTCATAACTGGTGTTCATTGGGACCCAGAGAATAACCAATATGGTGTATTCTATATGATAGCGGGATCTGTATTTGCTACAGCTGGTGCGATTTTAGTTGGGGTACCAATAGGATTATTAACAGCAGTATTTATTGCTGAAGTTGCACCGAAAAGCATTGTGAACATTATCAAACCGGCAATTGAATTACTTGCGGGTATTCCGTCTGTTATTTATGGTGCATTCGGTATGGGTATTATCTTACCTATTATCCAGAAGATATCACCACAGCCACAGGGGCAATCATTATTAGCGGTTATTTGTGTTTTAACCATTATGATCCTACCTACTATTATTACTTTATCAGAAAGTGCACTTCGAGCTGTACCTAATTCATATAGGGAAGCTTCACTAGGATTAGGTGCGTCTAAGATGCAGACAATCTTTTCTACTGTAGTGCCTGCAGCAAAATCGGGTATCTTATCCGCTACAGTACTTGGTATCGGTAGAGCAATTGGTGAAACGATGGCGGTTATGATGATTGCTGGTAATGCGATTGGTGGTATACCAAAGAGTATTTGGGATAAAGTACGTCCATTAACTGTTAATATATCTATGGAGATGGGCTATGCTTCTGGTAGACATCAAGAAATGCTCTTTGCAACAGGTGTTGTTTTATTCGTATTTATTATGTTTGTTAATATAACAGTAATGCGCATTACACGCAAAGCAGGTGAAAAGAATTGAAACAGTTCAAGATTGAAAAGAAAGGAGTCATGCATTACAAAATAACTTGCAATATGCATGGGTGTAAAAATGATGATAAAGAACAATCAATCAAGAATAATTAAAGATACAATATGTAAGATTTTATTATATCTAGCGTCTGCGTTAAGTGTAATGACTTTGGTAGTTATCATCGGTTTTGTATTTGTAAATGGATTACCTGGCATTAACCTTGATTTCTTAACTAGAGATTGGCAGAACAAAACTACTTTTATTAACGTAGAGTTAAAGAATACCGAGGACACAGATCTTTCGGATTCTTATATTGCATCGTTAAGTGCGTATGTAGAACAAGATGAAGATGGTAATTATGCAATAACAAAATTAGAAAAAGATTCATCTTTAAGAGAAGCTAAGAACCTTAAAGGTGCTGAATATGAAATTAAGGTTGACGATGTTATAACTAAAGTAGTAGCTACAAATTCAAAAGATATTACATTAGAAGAGTTAAACAAAGAATTTAATGATGCTGCTATGAATAGTGAAACATTAAAGCTTAAAGTAACAAGGCCAGGTGGTGGTATTAAACCTATGGTTGTATCAACTCTTTACATTATACTATTATCATTAGCAATTGCGGCTCCAATAGGTATCTTGTCAGCCCTTTATCTTACTGAATATGCGAAGAAGGGTAAAATCCTAACGGTAATCCAATTTGCAATACAGATGTTAGCAGGTATTCCATCTATTATATATGGTTTATTTGGTATGTTGGTTTTCGTACAGATGTTAAAGATGCAATACTCTATATTAGCAGGTGCACTTACATTAAGTATTTTATTATTACCAACACTTATTTCAACAACGTCGGAAGCGCTTAAAGCAATACCAAAAGGTTATAGAGAGTCTTCACTTGGCCTAGGTGCTACTAAGTTACAGACCAACTTCAAGATCGTATTACCGAATGCCCTACCAGGTATACTTGTAGCAATTATCTTAAGTGTAGGTCGTATTGTTGGGGAATCAGCAGCTTTAATATGGACAGCAGGTACGATTGCACAAATTCCAAGTGCATTAACAGGTAATTCAGCTAGTGCTGCAACGTTAACTACAAAATTATATCAATTATTAAAAGAAGAAGGTGATGTAGCATCAGCTTGTTCAATTGCTGTTGTTATAATTGTATCAATTTGGATGTTGAATTTGTTATCAAAATGGATTACAAGACGATTTACTGTTAAAAACTAATAATATAAAATTTTACGTGATATAGAAAAGGAGCTTATAAATGGAGAACAATGTGAAATTTCAAGTTCGTGATTTGGATTTATATTATGGTGATTTCCAAGCATTAAAGAAGATAAATATGGATATAATGAAGAATCAGATTACGGCATTCATTGGACCATCTGGCTGTGGAAAATCAACGTTTCTTAAAACAATCAACCGTATGAACGATTTAGTAGAAGGAGTACGTATAGATGGAACTATTCATATGGATGGGATCAATATTTACAAAGAAATTGATGTAATTAATCTACGCTCTAGAGTAGGTATGGTATTCCAACAACCAAACCCATTCCCAATGAGTATCTATGACAATGTCGCTTATGGCCCTAGAATTCATGGTATTAAGAAGAAAAGCCAATTAGATGAGATTGTTGAGAAAAGTCTTAGACAGGCAGCAATTTGGGATGAGGTTAAAGATAAATTAAAGAAGAATGCCCAAGCAGTATCTGGTGGGCAACAACAAAGAATATGTATAGCTAGAACCTTAGCAGTAGGTCCAGAAGTTATCTTAATGGATGAGCCAACATCTGCACTTGATCCGATTTCAACACTTAAAATCGAAGATTTAGCAGAAGAATTAAAAGATAAGTATACAATCATTATAGTTACGCATAACATGCAACAAGCGAGTAGAATTTCTGATAAAACAGCTTTCTTCTTACATGGGGAAGTGGTAGAATATGGTGAAACAAGTCAAATCTTTAATAATCCCAAAGAGCAAAAGACAGAAGATTACATTACGGGTAGATTTGGTTGATTTTTATTTAAAATTATTTTATGATTAAAGGAGATAGGTATGACTAGACATTTATTTATGCAAGAATTACGTGAATTAAATCAGAATGTAATTCGTATGGGTAGTTTATTAGAGAAATCCATTAATGATGTAATTGTAGCACTAGAAAAACTAGATGCTACTCTTGCTGCTGAAATTATTAAAAACGATGATGCAATTGATGATCTGGAGCATCAAATAGAAAGAGAATGTATTGCAATGATTGCAAAACAGCAACCGTTGGCAACAGATTTGCGTAAAGTAACTTCTATCATGAAGATTGTTACAGATATAGAAAGAATAGCAGATCATTGTGCAGATATATCAGAATACATCATTGTGTTAACTAATCAAAACAATGTAACTGCGCCTAAGAATCTTAAAGAGATGGTCAATGTTATGAAAGGCATGGTTATAGATACGATTGATAGTTTTGTGGAAGTTGATGGAGCGAAAGCAAATCAAGTAATTGCAAAAGATGATATTGTAGATAATTACTTTGCTAGTATCAGTAATGAATTAACAGAAATTATGCAAGGAAATAAAGAAGCAATTCCTACTTGCGTTAGTTATCTAATGATTATTAAATACTTAGAGAGAATGGCAGATCACGCAACTAATATAGCAGAATGGATTGAATACATTATTACTGGAACCATGATTGAGGGTAATTAATAATTTCTCTAATAAATCTGTTATATCAATAGTAGGGTGAGAGAAAGGAAGTAAACTTATGAGTACGAAGACAATTCTAGCAGTTGATGATGAACCACATATATTAGAACTCCTTCAATATAATTTAGAAAGTGCTGGATATGAGGTAGTGAAAGCAGAAACTGGTGAGGAAGCGATGGACTACATAGAAGATCAATCGTATGAATTTGCAGTAATACTACTTGATTGGATGTTGCCAGGTATTGATGGAATCGAAGTCTTGAAACGGATTCGTATGAATGAGAGATATATGAACGTACCAATTATCATGCTTACAGCCAAGAGTGATGAAATTAGTAAAGTTGTAGGATTAGAAGTTGGTGCTGATGATTACCTATCCAAACCATTTGGTGTACATGAATTAATGGCGAGAATGAAAGCTGTTATGAGAAGAAGTGGTGGAGTGCAACCGGTCGCTTCAAATGAACAAGAAGAGATTATTAAGATCGATACTTTAGTAATTAATAAGACTAGAAGAACAGTTGAGGTTGATGGTAAGGGTGTTGACTTAGCTCTTAAGGAATATGAATTATTATATCTACTTGCAAAAAACAAAGGGATTGTATTCACTAGAGAGAATCTACTTGAGAAGATATGGGGATATGATTATCTTGGAGAGACCAGAACAGTAGATGTTCATGTCCGTAATATTCGAAAGAAGATAGAGAAAGATGATACAGCGCCGGTTTATATAAAGACAGTTAGGGGAATTGGATACAAATTTGGCTGATAAGGGGTGTAATTATGCAGAAGAAACTGATGTTTTCTTATTTAATTATTATTCTTGCAGCAGTAGGTATATCCATGTTTGCATCGTGGTCTAAGGGATATAGTTATTTTGACGATCAGACAAGAGAGTATCACTTGATGCAAGCAGAGTTGTTGGCGGATACATTCTCCGAGACTACAGATCTGACTTTTGAATCATTTGTAAATAAATATAGCCAAAAGTATGGATTACGAATAACAATTATTGATGGGAATGGTGATGTCCTTGCAGATTCGGAAACGACTGAACCTCTAGAAAACCATTCGACGAGAGAAGAAGTTATGCGTGCTCTTGAAGGGGAACATGTTTCCTTAGTACGTTTTTCCAACACTATGGATAAGAAATATGCATATAGTGCAGTGCCAATAGCTAATGGTAATTTTGAAGGTGTACTACGTATCTCTTTACCCGCATCAGAATTTACATCTCTTAATAGAAATTTAATTAGTACTATTATGATAACGGTTATTTTCTGTATGGTAGGGGCGACATTATTAGCGGCATTATTCACAAGGAATCTATCGAGACCAATTGATGATATTACTAAGGCAGCAGAAGGTATCTCTTGTGGTGATTATGAAACCAAGATCTATACGAATGATACACAGCAGTTAGGACGTTTAGCGGAAGCTTTCAATCGTATGAGTGATAATCTTAATACAAGCGTTCGGGCACTTAAGAGAAGGAATATTGAATTCGAAGCTATGCTAAAGAGTATGGCGAGTGGTGTTATTGCTATCGATAATAACGATATGGTTATGTTCACAAACGAAGTATTCAGTCAAATGGTGGAATGCAACAAAGATAAGATCGAAAGACAACCATTTTATACATTCATGCGTAATGCAGTTTTATTCCAAATAATTACGGAAGTTCGTGATACAAAGGAAACTGTTATGCGTGAAGGAACAATAGCTTTAGCAGACGAAAAGATGGTACGAGTAATAGCTACACCTTTGCTGAAAGAGAATAACAAGAATTTAGGTATCTTGTTAATACTTGAAGATATTACACAGATTCGTAAACTAGAGAACATGCGTCGTGATTTTGTGTCTAATGTTACACATGAACTTAAGACACCGCTAACATCTATTCGCGGATTTGTGGATACGTTAAAAGCAGGCGCGATTAAACAAGAACAAGTAGCAGTTCGTTTTCTTGATATTATTGATATTGAAACAGAGCGTCTATCAAGTTTAATTAATGATATTTTATTGTTATCAGAGATTGAATCAAAAGAGGATCCGGTAGTAGCTCCTTGTAATATGAATACAGTAATTACTGATGTAATAGAACTATTACAACCTAAAATTATTGATAAAAATGTTGTATTCGTATACGAGCCGAAATCTGATATAGATGATTACCCGGCTAATACAAATCGTATGAAACAACTGTTAATTAATCTACTTGATAATGCTGTAAAATACACAGAGGTTGGAACAATAACAATTAAGTGTGAAAAGCAGAATAATAAATTGCTAATAATTGTTGAAGATACTGGAATTGGAATGGAAGAGGATCATCTCGACCGAATCTTTGAACGTTTTTATCGTGTTGATAAAGGACGCGCAAGAAAGTCAGGGGGAACCGGACTTGGATTATCTATTGTTAAGCATATTGTAGAACGATACAATGGAAAAATAAAAGTAGAAAGTAAATTAAACCAAGGTACAAAGTTTACAATTCAATTACCGTATTAGTAGAAGAAAAAGTTCTTCAATTATGATACATACTTAATAGTATGTGAATAATTGAAGAACTTTTTGGATAAAGATTCTCATCTAATCCGTTACTTTCTTTTTACGAATCAAATAATCAAAAAGGAACAAAATCAAACTTCCAACTAGAACGAGGATGACAATCCCAATCGCACAGTACATAAAGAATTCCTCTGGTAGAAGGTTGATTATAGGATCTGTTGCAGGATCGAATAGCCAATCATCATTTCGAAACACTAGTTTATGAAAAAGCAAAAATGTTTTTTCAAAGTTTAGGGCTGTTGCAATGCCAACAATACAGGGTAATACAATGATGGTAATTGCAGAGGTACGTAAGTAAGAGGTATCATGACGCTTTTTTTTGTACAGAATAATAAATAGGAGTAAAATACCTGTTATTGCAGCAATGTAATAAAACGATACGAAGATTACTTTGGTCTCTGCAAAATGGCTTGTTCCGCTTTCTGAGGAAGCGAGAGATGGAAACTTTAATTCACCTTGATAAAATGGAGAGCAATAGTCTATAAGCGCATCATAATTCTCTATAATTGTTTCTCGGTCTAATCCAGAATATTGCTCTAGTTCAAAACGGTCAATATTATTATAGTACAATGATCTGGTATTCAATATAATGATTACTGAGACGGATATGAAGAATAAAGTGAATAGGATTCCAATTAATATATTGGTTGGTTTGAATGGTACATGTTTTTTATTATTTATGTTCATATAAGCTCCTTTTGTATGTTGACTAGATAGAATAATATGGATGATATCATAGTAATGAAACACAAGTCAAGGAGTATGAACAAGCTTTGTTAGGATTTGCATAATTTGAAAAGAAGTGCTATAGTAAAATTAGTAACAAGGTGTCAGGTTGGAGAAACGAGGATTTTTCAACCGGAGATTAGTGCTAGGCACATAGTCTCCATGATTTGGAAAGGACAGGTTAGTTAAATGACTAAAATTGATATTATATCAGGATTTTTAGGAGCTGGTAAAACAACTCTTATAAAGAAATTAATAGAAGAAGCTTTCAAAGGTGAAAAGCTAGTTTTAATTGAAAATGAATTTGGTGAGATCGGTATTGATGGTGGTTTCTTAAAAGAAGCTGGAATCGAAATTACTGAGATGAACTCAGGTTGTATCTGTTGTTCTTTAGTAGGTGATTTTGGGACAGCCCTACAAGAAGTAATTACAAAATACTCTCCAGAAAGAATTATTATCGAACCTTCAGGAGTAGGAAAATTATCAGACGTAATTAGTGCAGTACAAAAAGTAAAAGACCAAAATGATTCGATCGTATTAAATAGCTTTACAACGGTTGCCGATGTGAACAAATGTGGTATGTACATGAAAAACTTTGGTGAATTCTATAATAACCAAGTAGAAAATGCTAATACGATTATTCTTAGCCGTACACAAGCAACAACAGAAAAGAAACTTGATACATGTGTAAAAGCATTAAAGGAACATAATCCTAATGCAGTTATTATTACTACTCCATGGGAAGAAATTACAGGCGAAACAATTGTAAAAGCAATGGAAAGAAAGACCGACCTTGTGAAAGAATTATTAGAAGGTGAAGAAATTTGCCCTACATGTGGACACCACCACGGTGAGGAACATCACCATCATCATGAAGAAGACCACAATCATGAGTGTTGTGGACACGGACATCATCACGAAGACGACCACGATCATGAGTGTTGCGGGCATGGACACCATCATGAAGATCACGATCATGAGTGCTGTGGGCATGGACAGCGTCATGAAGATCACGATCATGAGTGTTGTGGACATGATCACCATCATCATGACCATGATCATCATCATGCAGATGATGTATTTACAAGTTGGGGTGTTGAAACACCACGTAAATATGATGAAGCAGAATTAAATGAAATTCTTAAAAAGCTTTCTGAATCAGATGCTTACGGTATGGTTTTACGTGCTAAAGGTATTGTTCCAAGTACTGACAATACATGGTTACATTTTGACTTAGTACCAGGTGAATTTGAAGTACGTCATGGAGGAGCTGACTATACAGGTAGATTATGTGTAATTGGTGCAAAATTAAAGACAGATGATATAGAAGAACTATTCCATATTGCTTAATTGAAATAGAATTTGGAAAGGAGCAAGTTTATTAATATGGCTGAGATACCAGTATATGTAATCTCTGGATTTCTTGAAAGTGGTAAAACTACATTTCTCTCAGAAACAATCCAGGATAAAGATTTTCTAGATGGAGGACTCTCTTTACTCATTACTTGTGAAGAAGGGGAAGAGGAGTATGATGATAAAGAATTAGAACAGTTAAATGTAAAGAAAGTTGCAATAGAGGATGAAGAGGATCTAACAGAAGAATTAATGTTAGAGCTTCAAAAGACTTATTCCCCTGCACGTGTATTGATTGAATACAATGGCATGTGGAAAGTAGATCGTTTGATTAATGAAGTGCTTCCAAACCCATTTACTGTTGTTCAAATTATTACGTTAGTAGATGCGACAACATTTGAGATGTATATGAATAATATGCGTTCTCTAATGGTAGAACAATTCAAGATGACAGATATGGTAATCTTCAATCGTAGTACGGATAAGACGAACCAATCCTTCTGTAGAAGAAATGTGAAGGCTGTAAATCGTCGAGCACAAGTGTATTTTGAAGGATTTAATGGTGAAGCAATTGATGAAGAACCAGAAGAATTACCTTTCGATATTAATGCTCCTGTTATAACGTTAGAGGATGAGGATTTTGGGATTTGGTACATGGATGCTCTTGATAACTTGGATAATTACGTTGGAAAGACAATCAAGTTCCGTGGATATGTATACAAACCAGATCGATTCCCAAAAGGAGTACTTGTACCAGGAAGATTCGCAATGACATGTTGTGCAGATGATGTTGCTTTCATTGGTTTCATCTGTAAGTATGAAGGTGCTGAAAACTTCGTAAGCAAACAGTGGGTTAATGTTACCGCTAAGATTGGTAAAGAATATCAGAAAGAGTATAAGAGCGAAGGCCCAGTACTCTATGCTAAGAGTGTAGCATTAACTGGTGAACCAAAGGAGAAGTTAGTTTACTTTAGTTAGAATAGAGTAGATAGTTAATGAGCGTTAGGATACAGCATATATTATCCTAACGCTCATTTTATGTATATGGTTTGCAAACTGAACAGTTACAAATTAATTGGAGTATAGTATAATGAGAATCTAAGAAATATTTAATCAGCCGATATATTTTAATAATGTTTGTTGATACCGGTTCGATGTCTTGGTACTTTTTATTATAATCGTACCCTGATAGTAGCAATCATAGTTATCTTTTAGATGCCAACGTTTTAATAAATCCGGAATAGGTATATAAGTGTAGTAACCTAATGTGGAAGGATCCATGAAGATAATTGAAGAATCATTGTAACCACAGGCGACTACATAATGACCATTGTCCCAGGAGTCTTCATAATCGACCAGCGTGTCCGCCCAAGCTTGTATCATTAGAATTACGGGGATACCTTGGACTAGGAATTCTTTCAGCTGTTCGATGCTTACGTGTTCATGAAATTCAGCTTCATAGGTTAGTGAATTGCTAAGTCTTAGTATATCTCTAAAGTCAGTACCGGATACCGGAATAGAATGAAGCTCTTTAGCAAGATAATCTTCTTGGTATTCATCTAGGTAATAACCGAGTACACATTGTAAGGCAGCAGGACCGCAGGTGTACGAGGTCGCTTGTCTGCATATTGGAACAGGAATAATATAAGATTTCATACCTCTCCTTATTAGAATAATGATTTACTCCAATATATGATACAAGCTATCAGATATATGATATCTAATATATGTAAGGAAGAGAAGTTGTTATGGATTTTTATCTTCATCTAGCTCTAGTACTTCTGGTATGACGATAGGGTTTTGTATAAATAGGTCAGTGGATTGCAAACCGTTGAACTGCAATTGTATGCTAAGAATAAAAATGCGTATCATAGCTATATTATGGTTTACGGAAAAGTAGAAGGAGAGATATTATGTTAGAGATAAAGTTAATACAAACAATGGGACAGCCATCGATAGAGCATTTATTTATTGAGGCAAATAATTATTGTAAAGAACATGGACAGGAACTAAAACAAATAGAAGAGAAGTCACAAATATTTGGATTGTATAATCCTGAATTGTGTGGCATTGCAGTAACAAAAGAAAAGGAAGTAAACTCTCTTGAAATTGTAGAGTTCCTTGTTACTGCTAACCATGTAATTGAAGAAGTATTCTTATGGTATATCCTTAAATTCAACCGACACATTTATGAGAATATATCATGTAATGTGAATATAGATACTAAATTGCTAAAACAGTTTGGATTTGATAATAATCATATTAAATGTAATAAAAAGCAGATAGGCAATCCTGATGATATTATAATACGACTTGAAAATGAAAGAGATTATGAGCAAACAGAAGAATTAACTAGAGAGGCATTTTGGAATGTATACAATCCTGGTTGTAATGAGCATTACATCTTACATGAATTAAGAAGTAGAGGCACGTATTTACCAGAATTACATTATGTTGCCGAATATAAAGGAAATGTTGTTGGCAGTATTGTGTATTGTAAAGGTAAGGTTGTTGATGATCACTCAGGGGTTCATGAGGTAATTGGATTTGGTCCAATCAGTGTGTTGCCAGAATATCAACGAGATGGAATTGGATCTATGCTAATTAATCATACAATTAATAAAGCTAGGGAAATGGGATTTGTGGCAATCCTTATATGTGGTAATCCGGATTATTACCATCGATTTGGATTTAAAAGTGCATCAGAGTATGATATTACTATGTCAGATGGTAGCAGTTTTGACGCATTCATGGCATTAGAACTAAAAGAGGGTGCTTTAGAGCAGATTTCGGGTAGATATTATGAAGATGATGTATTCCATAGTATAACAGATGAAGAATTTCAAGTATATGATAAACAATTCACGGAGAAGGTTATGGTTAAGACACCAACACAATTATAATTAATAACTGATTCGGGCGTCAAAAGCCAATTTAAATTTGGTCTCGTCAATTTGCATAAATTTATGTGTGAACATGTTATACCAAACGTAGTTCACTCGCAACACGCTCTCGCTTGGATGAAGTTCGTAGTGGTACTAGTACCAACGACTTCATACAGTTGCTCATCGAACTACGTTCGGCATAACATTAGTCAAGTTTTATGTGCAAATTCACGAAGGCAAGTTTTATGAGACGCTTTTGATACCCGAATCAGTAATTAATTAATCCATAATCATCGATTAATAAGAATAAGTTATATCTAACCGAATAATTTTTAATGAATTGTAATCTTGCGATTTGAGAATTTATGTAGTATAGTATCAGTAGAGATTCGTATGACTGGCGGAAAATGGGAGCACCCATAGGGAGTACGAATAATATAACGTATCATAAGTAAATCGAGAATTAAGATTTCTAATGATAGATTAGCCGACCGCCTGGGCAACCACGTTATTTTGGTTACCTAGGTGGTTTTTCTATACCTATTGGGAAATTCATGAATAATTTGCCGAAGATAGTTCGATTAGCATATTCCTAGATGTTTATCGGAAACGCTGGAAATTATTGTGTATTTTCTAATACACTCTATAAACCAAACCAAATAAACCAAACCATTAGAATTACGCCTTGGTAAACAAGATATGTGGAACCTATAGACGCAACAGAACATATTGAAAGTATAAGGAGAGAGACATGAGAGCATTAATTAGTGTATCAGACAAAACAGGTATTGTAGAATTTGCAAAGGAACTTGTAAGCCTTGGTATTGAAATCATCTCAACAGGTGGTACGTATAGCAAGTTAAAGAGCGAAGGGATTCCTGCTATTGAAATTTCAGAATTGACTGGCTTTCCTGAATGTTTAGATGGGCGTGTAAAGACTCTACATCCGATTGTACATGCTGGATTATTAGCTATGCGTAGTAAACCAGAACATATGAAGCAGCTTTCAGACTTAAACATAGAGACAATAGATATGGTTGTTGTTAACTTATATCCATTCAAAGCAACAATCTTAAAAGATGGTGTTACAAGAGATGAAGCAGTTGAGAACATTGATATCGGTGGTCCAACAATGCTTCGTAGTGCAGCTAAGAACTATCAAGATGTTGCAGTAGTAGTAGATCCTAGAGATTACGAAACTGTATTAAATGAATTAAAAGCAGAAAAGCAAGTTTCTCTTGATACAAAATTCTATTTAATGCAAAAGGTATTCATGCATACTTCTAATTATGATACTATGATTGCAGATTACTTAAAGAGGGAAAGAAACGATCATGAACTTCCAGAAACATTAACAATGACCTTCGAAAAAGTTCAAGATATGAGATATGGTGAGAACCCTCACCAAAAAGCTGCTTTTTATAGAGAAATCGGAAAGAAAGTGGGTTCTATAGCAGATGCAGTTCAATTAAACGGAAAAGAATTATCATTCAATAACATCAACGATACAAACGGTGCTCTTGAGTTATTAAAAGAATTTACAGAACCAACAGTAGTAGCTTGTAAACATGGTAATCCATGTGGCGTTGGTAGCGATGATAATATTGTAGTTGCATGGGATAAAGCATTTGATGCAGATAAAGTTTCTATCTATGGTGGTATCGTTACAGTGAACCGTGAAGTTACTTTAGAACTTGCCGAAAAGATGAAACCAGTATTCCTTGAAGTATTAGTAGCTCCAAGTTACCAAAAAGAAGCTCTTGAATTACTTCAAACCAAGAAAAACCTACGTGTTCTTGAACTTAAAGATATCGAAGTACCACAAGACAAGAATGCATATGATCTTAAGAAAGTTAATGGTGGTCTTATCGTTCAAACAATCGATAGCGAGTTAATGAATGAAGAAGATCTTAAAGTAGTTACAGACCGTGCTCCATCTGAAAAAGAAATGGATGACATGAGATTTGCTTGGAGAGTTGTTAAATTCGTTAAATCTAACGGTATCGCTCTAGCAAAAGATAAACAAACTGTAGGTATAGGACCTGGTCAAGTTAATCGTGTATGGTCAACAAAACAAAGTATCGAACATGCTGCAGAATTAATCGATGAAAATGCAACTAAAGGTGCAGTATTAGCATCGGATGCATTCTTCCCATTTGATGATTGTGTTGAGGCAGCACACCAAGCTGGTATTACAGCTATTATTCAACCAGGTGGATCAATTCGTGATGAAGATTCTATTAAGAAATGTAACGAATATGGAATCGCAATGGTATTCACTGGAATGAGACATTTTAAACACTAATTAACTATGTGAAAATCCTTAAATGAATATATATCTTAAAAAACAACTTTTCAAATGTAAGAACAGCTTGGAAAGTTGTTTTTTACATTTGTTTATGTTGACTGAAAGGTGTTGGTTTTATATAATAAAAACAATTAAACATATATTTCCAAAAACCGGAGGGAAAGTAAATGTGGAGGAAAAATTCATTAAAATTGGTGGTTTTAATTAGTATATTTGTTTTGATGGGGTGCAAATCAAATGATGGATCACAAGGAAAAAGCAACCTAGAAGACACATCAGGAGTCACAGTAGAGGAAACAACAGACGTTACAGCGGAAAATATAACAAAAGAAGATGTCATGTTGTGCTACTGGGATGTAGCTGATATGAAGATATATAGGAATACAGTGAAGATGGAGAATCCTACACCAGAAAAAGTCCTTCAATTATTAACGGAAGAGATAGAAGAAACGGATATGATGAATCGATTACCTAAAAAGATGATTATTGATGAAGTAGTAATTGATGAAGATAAGATTGCTACAGTTAATGTAACTTTAGATGAAAAAGACAGGGGGAATTACACAACGTCAGCTTGGGCGGTAGCTATGGAGAATACCATTGTACATACGTTAATAGAGAATGAAAGCTTTGGTATTGATAAGGTTGTATTTGGAGATACATTAAATGAGATAACTACTTTTGTTGATGATATATATTTCGAAATAGTAGATGGAGAAGTTGTGTCAGTAGAAATTCAATAATGGATAGATAAAACCAGTGAGGTAGTTTATGTATAGAATCATGATAATTGAAGACCATGTACAGCTACGAGAACAGATGAGCCAGATTCTTTCTACGTATGGATATCAAATTGAGGCTGTGCAAGACTTTCATAAAGTTGAGGAACAGTTTCTAGAAAGTAAGCCAGATTTAGTTGTGCTAGATATTAACTTACCTTATTATGACGGGAATTATCATTGTAGAATATTCCGTAGGCATAGCAAGGTTCCAATAATAATAACTTCAGCAAGGAATAGTGAGATGAGCCAAATATTAAGTATTGAACTTGGAGCAGATGATTACATAGTAAAGCCTTTTCCTGTAGAACTCTTCATGACAAAGGTAAATGCGATGATACGTCGTAGCTATGGTGATTATGCACAGGATGCGACGGATACAGGAAACCCTTCAGAAAACAATATAGGATCAGGCGGGCTTTATTTAGATGAGAAAAGTTTTAAGATTACTGCGGAAGAAATGGTAATAGAACTTAGTAAGAATGAATTCAAGTTAATGAAAGCATTCCTTATGAAGACAAATGAAGTATTAACAAGAGAAGAATTATTAGAAGAATTATGGGATCAGAGCGATTTTGTAGATGATAATACCTTAACGGTGAATATAACTCGTTTAAGAGGGAAATTAACTGAATTAGGATATGAGGACTGTATCAAGACAAAACGTGGAGTAGGATATGTATTTAGTATCTAAGGTAGTTTTACGGCGTCAATTTGATCTTTATTTATATATCTGAAGAACATACTACATTTATGAACATTGGGAAGGGGACTGGTTGTTGTTTTAGAGGAAAAAGATATACTTAGAATGTATATAAAGCGGATACGTATTGACAGCATTTTTTATTTTACAACTATAATTCTTATCACAGTATTCTATCAGTTAAGTACAGGAAAATCTGTTGAAGTAATTTATCCATATAGCATAGCCATAACGATATATCTAATGTGGATGTGCGTGCGATATGTATCATATAGAAACTTCTATTATAGTCTTAGTAAGATGGAGAAAAATTGTGCATATGAAGGAAGGTTTAGTAAAGAAGATGAGAACGTCATTAATCAAGCCTTTAATCAGATCCACCGTGAATATCTTCAGCTGATTCAATCTAAGGATACCTATGAGGAAGAACAAAGAAGGTTTTTATCTGCGTGGATTCATAATATGAAGACACCTGTTACGGTAGAAAATCTAATTATGCAACGAGTTAATCGTGGAGAGTTAGATGTTAAGATCGCTATTGAAGAGATAGCATTAGAGAATGATAAGCTACTATCGAGCTTGGATATGGTGTTGAATATAATGCGGCTACAGGAGTTCGCCAAGGATTACACGCCAGAAGAATTGGATTTAGCGGCTGAGCTTAATCAAATCATAAATAGTAACAAGAGATTATTTATCTATTCCAATGTATTTCCCAAGGTAATTAATGAATGTGGAGAGAATCTTAGTACCAAGGTTCTTTCTGACCGTAAATGGAATCGTCATATGATAGAACAATTGATCTCCAATGCAGTGAAATATTCGTCGGAAGAAGGTACTGTAAAGAACGTAACGTTTCGATTAACGAAAGAGGGGAAAAAGAAGGTTCTATATGTAGAAGATGAAGGAGTTGGAATCGAGGAGACAGATATACCAAGAGTATTCGAACCATTTTTTACAGGTCAGAACGGTAGAAATGGCAGAAACTCATCAGGTATCGGTTTATATTTTTGCAAAGAGATTAGTGAACATATACAGTGCGAATTAAGTATGAAATCAAATATTTCAGAGGGAACCAAAGTAAAAGTTCTGTATTTGAATTATCCAAATGATGTATTTGATTAGATTAGAGAAGCTTACAATATTGTAAGCTTTCTTTAGTTAAATCGATGTTACATAAGGTGAAAATACCGTATCATAAGCTTATTAAAGCAAATAATTATGATCGATTGAGATACGGAGAGGGGTTTTAAGATGAGTGTATTAGAAGCAAAACAAGTAACAAAGATATATGGGGATTTCAAAAGCAATAATTCTACGAAAGCTTTGAATGGTGTGGATTTTAATGTAGCTGAAGGGGAATTCGTTGCTATTATGGGGCCAAGTGGTAGTGGTAAATCTACACTTATTAGTATATTAAGTGGAATAACTGAGCCAACTACAGGAAGCGTTATTATAGATGGTAAACGAATTGATCAGATGGATCGATTTGATATGGCATTGTTTAGGAGAAGATATTTAGGATTTGTATTCCAAGAATTCAATTTGTTAGATAGCTTAACAATAAAAGAGAACATTATATTGCCAATGGTACTTGATAAGAGAGAAAACATTACTATGAATTCCAAGGCAGCAGAAGTCATGGAGCTATTTGAAATTAGTAATATCGCTGGTAAATATCCATATGAGGTTTCCGGTGGACAACAACAAAGAACTGCAGTTTGTCGCTCACTTGTGAATGATCCAGTAATGGTTTTTGCAGATGAACCAACGGGTAACCTAGATTCCAAGTCAGCCAACGCGGTTATGAATTGTTTTAAGAAAATGAATGATGAGAAGAACATGACTATACTTATGGTTACACATGATGTATTCGCTGCTAGTTTCTGCAAGAAAGTGATCTTTATCAAGGACGGTAAGATTTGCTTAGAAGTAGCAAACAAGGGAACAAGAAAAGAATTCTTTAATCGAATTTTAGATTGTCAAGCTGCCCTTGGAGGTGAGAATAATGACCTTTAAGAATGTAGCAGTTAAGACATTTAAGAAGAATATAAGGAATTATTCCTCATATTTTCTATGTAGTTGCTTTACCATAATGTTGTTTTTTATGTATACCACCATGCTCTTTAATGATGATTTAAAGGGTACAGATCAGATGGAGTTGGTTGGCTATGTATTTCCGATTACATTGGTAGCAATCGGAGCATTTTCAGTATTCTTTATAAGTTATGCTCATAGGACATTCATTAAAGGTCGCAATAAGGAATTTGGTATCTATATGAGCCTTGGAATGAATGATAAAGATATCAAAAACCTAGTGTTGTTAGAAAATGTGTTAATTGGAGGCGGCTCCATGGTCGCCGGGATAGCAGCCGGGACATTGATATCAAGGCTGTTTCAGATGGTTGTATTGTCAATGATGGAAATTGATAATATTGAATTCCAGTTATCTATGAAGTCGTATATAGTAACCATAGGAGTGTATTTGATAATCTTTGCAATTGTATTTATAGAAACGAATGTGAAGATGAAGAAGATGAGTATTAGGTTACTATTAAAAGATGCTCGCCAAAGAGAAGGTGTAGAATATAGAAAAAGAGATACTATTTTAGGGGTGATCGGCTTCGTTATAATGATTGTAAGTGTTGTATCTGTGGCAATCATCGCCTCTAATGACAAATGGAATTCAAATCTGGCTATACTTGCGATCTATATGACCCTGTCATTTGGTGGGTTGTATATTGCTATTAGTCATGGCGGCAATTACGTGATTCACCTTTTTAAGAAAAGCAAGAATTATTATAAGCATTTAGTGAGTGTTACACAGATTCATCATAAATTTAACCAGAATAAAAACATCATATTTATATTAAGTATACTTAGTACAATGACAATATTCTTAGTTGCATCCCCATTTGCATTATTGAGATTATCAGAAGATATCGCATTGCTGGATCCTTATAATCTAGAACTAATTGAAGGAAGTAATGCTTATGATATTAGTGCTGAGGAGTTAAATGAAACATTTTCTAAGTATGATATCTATAAGTCATTGGATCTTCCATTCATACAAGGGGAGATCAGATTGAATGGAAAAGAAGCAACTCTGCAAAAACCAATTATGTCTGTTTCTAATTATAACCAAATGGTAGACCAGCACATTATTCTAGAAGAGGGAGAGGGTATTCATTATATACTTGATTGGACTCCAGGATTGCATGGTGTTGTGCCTGGAGAACAATATGACTTACTTGTTGTAGAGACGAACACAACAGTAACCATGAAGGATTCTGAACGGAGTACATGGAATATCATAGCATTTGGGAATGACGGTATTATTATTGTAAATGACAAGGATTACGACAAGTTGCAAGGAATGGCTAGTGAGGAAAACCAGTATTATTACCATGGATTACAGTTTAGAGATTGGAAGAAGTCTGGTGATAGTGTTGTAGCCCTTAAAGAAATACTTAATGAGAAAGCCGAATATCCAATTAATTCTACAATTACTGGATACAATGATTTAAAGAAAGGATATTCAGTATTCTTATTCGTAACAACTGTTCTTGGTATTCTTTTCTTCGTTGCTAGTGGAAGTGTATTGTACTTTAAACAGTTTTCGGAGATTGAAGAGATGAAAAAGACATTCTTTCAGATGTATAAGATAGGAATTACAAGGAAGGAAATTAGCCAAATCATAAGTAAAGAATTATTAATTGTTTTCTATTTACCATTGGTATTCGGAAGTTATATGGGGGTGTCCCTAATCTATCTTATGACCTTTATCGTTGGTGGAGGGGACATCATTAAACAGTTTATTCAAACTGCAAGTGTGGTTATTGGAATATATTTTATACTGCAAAGCATGTTCTTTTTTATCACTAAGAAAAGATATATGATAGAATTAACGAATTAACAAAAAACAATAAGTTGCAGATAATGGAAATGAATGGTATTATGTTTGAGGCAACATTGTAAAATATGGAAACCTAATAAAAATAACTTACTCAAGGAGAGATGTAATATGGAATCAATACAAGTTTGTAGTAAATGTGGTAATAGTAGTTACAAAACAGGTAAGATTTTTGGAGTTGCTTCTGTTCATTCTTTGGATTCAAAGGTTGGGATTGGAGGATCGGATTTACTAATTAATTTTTGTGATTCCTGTGGTAAAGTGGAATCTTTAATAGTTAAGAATCCGGAAGAAATCAAATAATTCTAGAGCATACAAGAACATGGTTAAAGAAATGATAAAGAGGTGGAGAAAATAATTTTCCCACCTCTTTTATGTAACATATTATTGATTTTATAGTTTAACTACGTTAGTAGCTTGAGGTCCTTTATCACCATCAATAACTTCAAATTCAACTTTGTCACCTTCGTCAAGAACTTTGAATCCATCCATTTGTAAAGCTGAGAAGTGAACGAAGATATCTTTTCCTTCATCATCAGTAATGAATCCAAATCCTTTGCTAGCATTAAACCATTTTACAGTACCGTTTTTCATAAATAGTGCCTCCTAATACATTATAGCGGGTATTATATCCCTCTCTGATTTAGACAAATCATATCCTTAATGGATAAAGCCGATGGTTAATTTGAACAGAGTTCAAAGAAAAACCTTCGACATAATGAAAAGCTATACTTAAATTTACCATAAACATCGAAAAAAGTCAATTTATCAAAAGAAAAAACCATTTAAAAAAAATATATCAAAAGCGTTTAAATATGGGGTTTTGGTGACAAAATGTAAGTAGTATGCTATAATCGTAAGCGATGGTAAATACTTATATTGATGAAAAATTTTAGAAGTTAATTGGATTTAAATGCTAGTTGTATAATTGTATCAAGGTTGGCAGTATGTCGACCTAGGATGATGGTTCCATCGACCATTCAGAATTTAGGAGGAACTACAGAATGTCAAAAAATATAAAAAGTGTTGATGAATTAAACACCATGTCTCAATACGAAATTGTAACATCTCAATCTTTAGATGAATTAAAAACATTAGGAATTATATTAAAACATAAGAAAAGTGGAGCTCGTGTTGTTGTAATGTCTAATGATGATGATAACAAGGTATTCTTCGTTGGATTTAAAACACCACCAATGGATTCAACTGGTGCAGCTCATATTGTAGAGCATACAGTTTTATGTGGATCAAAGAATTTTCCCGTTAAGGACCCTTTTATTGAATTAGAGAAGGGATCATTGAATACTTTCCTTAATGCAATAACGTATCCTGATAAAACAATTTATCCAATTGCAAGCTGCAATGATAAAGATTTTCAAAATTTAATGCATGTGTATATGGATGCTGTTTTATATCCAAACATCTATAACAAAAAACAGATCTTTGAACAGGAAGGTTGGCATTATGAATTAGAGAACAAAGAGGATGAACTAAAAATCAATGGTATTGTATATAACGAGATGAAAGGTGCATTTTCTTCTCCTGAGCAAGTTTTATTCCGTTTGATTAAGAAATCCTTGTTCCCAGATACTGCTTATGGGACGGAATCTGGCGGAGATCCTGATAACATTCCTGACTTATCCTATGAGGAATTCTTAGATTTTCATAAGAAGTACTATCATCCTGTAAATAGCTATATCTACCTCTACGGTAATATGGATATTGAAGAAAAACTTAATTGGTTAGACAAAGAATATTTATCAGATTTTGATCAAATAAAAGTGGATTCTCATATTGATATGCAACAATCATTTGATAAACCAAAAGAAGTTGTAACTAGCTACTCCATCTCAGCGGAAGAGCCAGTTGATAATAATACGTATATAAGTTATAACGCGGTAGTGGGTACTTCATTAGATGCCAAATTAGTTATGTCTATGAAGATACTTGAATATGTACTGCTTAGTGCACCAGGAGCACCATTAAAGCAAGCAATACTTGATGCTAAGATTGGTCAAGATATCCTAAGTGATTATGATAGTAGTATTATGCAACCAATGTTCAGTATCATAGCCAAGAATGCTAATGAAAGTGATAAGGATAAGTTCCTTAACGTTATTGATGAGACATTAGCGAAGATTGTGAAAGATGGAATTGATGAAAAGGCATTGAGAGCGGCTATTAATTTCTATGAATTCAAATATAGAGAAGCAGATTTTGGGCAGTTTCCCAAAGGACTTATGTATGGTATTCAATTACTTGAAAGTTGGCTATATGATGATGCAAAACCATTTGCGCACATGGAAGCAAATATGATATTCGCATTCTTAAAAGAGCAGATTGGTAGTGGATATTTTGAAGATTTAATTAAGCAATATCTTATCGATAATACCCATGTGAGTGTTGTCATAGTTAAACCTGAAATTGGCTTGACAGCAAAAGTTGAAGAAGAGATTAAGAAGAAACTTGATTCATATAAGGCAAGCCTTAGTGATGAGATGATTAATCAAATCATTGAGAATACCAAAGAATTAACAAGATATCAAGAACAGTCTTCAACAGCAGAGGAATTACAGTCTATTCCTTTACTTTCAAGAGAAGATATTGGGAAAGAAGCACAACCAATCTATAATAAGATTAAGATGGTTGATACCACAACTATTGTACAACATGATATATTTACAAACCAAATTGCTTATCTAAGAGTATTATTCGATGCTAAATACGTACCAAATGATCTGGTTCCTTATATAGGATTGTTATCTACATTCCTTGGTTATGTTGATACTGAAAAACACAGCTTCCTAGAATTATCTAATGAAATCAACATCCATACTGGTGGAATTAATACGTTCATTAGCACCTATGTGAAGAGAAACGATATTACAAATTACAAACCAGTACTTGCATTCAAGGTTAAAGTATTGTATCAAGAACTTGGTATGGCAATGGAGTTACTAAATGAAATTATTCATGAAAGTAAACTTGGTGATAGCAAGAGAATGCTTGAGATATTAATGGAAATTAAATCACGTCTTCAGATGCGATTAAATTCTTCCGGACATTCTATTGCGGTAAGCCGTGCTACTTCGTACTATTCACAAGCGGCGATGTTTGATGAATTAACAGGTGGAATCTCCTATTACAGATTTATTGAGAGTCTTGTAAATGATTTTGATAATAAACAAGAAGAAATTACTAATAATTTAGAGAAAGTTAAGGATTGCTTATTTAGAAAAGATACGGTATTATTAAGTGTTACTGCGGATGATGAGGGATATCAACTATTTGACCCATTTATAAAACCTTTCATCGACAGATTAAGTGATGCGCAGATTAGTACTTCGTTAGGTAAGTTTGACTGTAAGAAGTTGAATGAAGGTTTCAAGACAGCATCAAAGGTTCAATATGTAGCTCGTACTGGTAATTATAGAGAAGATGGCTATTCCTACACTGGAGTTTTACGTGTTCTTAAGTCTATCTTAAGCTTTGATTATCTGTGGAATAATATTCGTGTTAAGGGCGGAGCTTATGGTGCTATGTGTGGATTTAGTTTCGATGGTAATGGATATTTTACATCGTACCGTGATCCTAACCTTAAAGAAACGAACACAATCTATGACCAAGTTGTGGACTATATCGCCAACTTTGACGTAGATGATCGTGATATGACAAAATATATTATTGGAACAATCAGTAATGTAGATACACCATTAAATCCAGCTGCAAAGGGTGGTCGTTCTCTAGCATCATATCTAAGTGATATGACAACAATGGATTTCCAAAGAGAAAGAGATCAGATTCTATCTGCTACAAAGGAAGATATTCGTGCTTTAGCAGGTTTAGTTAAAGCAATTCTTGCAGACAACAACTTATGTGTAATCGGTAATGAAACAAAATTACAGGATAACGCAGATATGTTTGGAGAAATAAAAAGTCTTATATAAAGAAATGATAGTGTGAAAGGTAAAACTACACTAAAGAAAGGAACCATGCGTTGCCACCTTTCACACTTTTAGTTAATAGATAATTGCGAAACTCTTCTTCATGTCGACAGCATTAGAGTTTCGTAATTGACTATATCAAATATGGTAATATCGCAAGGGGATTGCGATAAGCATGGCATAGAATGAAGAATATATATAAATCAGGTTTTGTTACATTAATAGGTAGGCCAAATGTTGGAAAGTCTACACTTATGAATCAAATAATAGGTCAAAAGATTGCGATTACATCGGATAAGCCACAAACAACGAGAAATCGTATTCAAACAGTATATACATGTGAAGATGGACAAATTATCTTTGTTGATACACCAGGTATTCATAAAGCCAAAAACAAGCTTGGAGAATACATGGTAACAGTGGCAGAAAGAACATTGAATGAAGTAGATGTAATTTTATGGTTAGTTGAGCCTTCAACGTTCATCGGTGCAGGTGAAAGACATATTGCAGAACAATTAACACGTGTTAAAACTCCAATTATTTTAGTAATTAATAAGATTGATACAGTTAAGAAGGAAGAAATCTTAACATTTATCGCTGCATACAAAGATATCTGTAATTTTGCAGAAATCGTACCAGTATCAGCACTTAATGGTGAAAACAAAGAAAATTTAATGAAAGCAATCTTTAATTATCTTCCAGAAGGTCCACAATTCTATGATGAAGATACAATAACAGATCAACCGGAAAGACAAATTGTTGCAGAATTAATACGTGAAAAGGCACTTCGTCTTCTTGATGAAGAGATTCCTCATGGTATAGCAGTATCTATAGAAAGCATGAAGGAACGTAAGAAGGGCAATATTGTGGATATTGATGCTACGATTGTTTGCGAAAGAGATTCTCATAAGGGTATCGTTATTGGTAAGCAAGGTGCAATGTTAAAGAAAATCGGAACATTAGCTCGCCAAGAAATTGAAAATTTACTTGATATGAAAGTAAACCTTCAATTGTGGGTGAAAGTTAAGAAAGATTGGAGAGACAGTGACTTCTTACTTAAGAATTATGGATACAGCAAACGAGAGATCGAATAATTAGTTAATCATTAAAAAGTTAGAATAAGGTAGTACAGAAATGGGCAACCTAATGAATAGAACAACAATAACGTTGTTTATGAAAGAACATAAAGTAACTATTCAAAATAATTAAGTCAATAAACTGAATAGCTACCATAGAATTAGGGGGCGCTAATATATGAAAAAAGAAAATTATTGGTCAGAGTTTGAAAAGTCAGGAAATATTTCGGACTATTTGAATTATGTTGCTTGTACAAGCGAGCAAATGAATGATGTAGAGGAATCAAATAATCAAGTTAGAGAAGGTGGAGAAAGTGGTTTCACCAGTGATTGTAACGGGAATAGTACTAGCTGCAATGCCAGTTGGTGAGTATGATAAGAGGGTTGTTCTTTTAACAAAAGAACGTGGAAAGATAACAGCATTTGCAAAAGGCGCTAGGAAACAAAATAGCGCCTTACTTGCGTGTGCCCAACCGTTCACATTTGGTCAGTTTACGGTTTATGAAGGAAGAACGTCCTACCAGGTAAACGGATGCGATATACAGAATTACTTTGTTGAGCTACGTAATAACTTAGAGGCAGTTACGTATGGGCTGTATTTTTGTGAATTTGCGGATTATCTAACAAGAGAGAACGCAGATGAATCTTCCATATTAAAGCTCCTCTACCAATCGTTACGAGCGCTAACGAAAGGAACTATACCATATACTCTAATCCGATACATATTCGAACTTAAAATTATGACATTGAACGGTGAAGCAGTTCAAGTATTTGAATGTGTTAAGTGTGGTAAGAAAGAGCAGTTAAATGCGTTAAGTTTATCTAGCGGAGGATTGGTTTGTTCTGATTGCTTAACGAAGGTAGGACGTGTTATGCATCTACAAGATTCTACGATTTATGCAATGCAGTTTATTATTGCATCAAATATTGAAAAACTATATACGTTTACAGTATCCGATTCGGTATTAGCAGAACTACGTTATTGTATGAAACATTATCTAACAATGTATATTGATAAGGAATTCAAAACCTTGGAAATGCTAGATATGTTATAAATAGTTATTGAAAATATGGCTATTTAAGGTTACAATTACAGGGAATGGATGAATAACGATTGGGGAGGTACAACTGAATGAAAAAGATTACACTTGTGCTGTTAGGAACATTATTTCTTGTAGTAATGACTGGTTGTGGGAAGAACAAAGTGTCAATCACGGCTGAGGATGTTACTACGAATACAATAGTAATAAAAGAAGATAACACGGTGCAATCGTCGATAGTTGAGGATTTTGATAAGGAATATTATAGCCAGGAAGAATTAGAAACATTTATAAAAGAAGAAGTAACTGATTACAACGAGAAGAATGGAGAAGACCAAGTAAAAATGCATTCCATTCATGTTGCTGATAAAAAAGCAAGCGTTGTATTCAATTATAATGATATAGATGATTATTCTATTTTTAATGGAATAAGTGCTAAGTTACTTACTACATCTCAGGCATTGCAGGAGGATTCTATTCTTACTTTATCAGAGTTTGTAGAAGTCAAAAGTGGTGATATTGTATCAAGAGAAACTGCTCTTGTTAAGGAAGATGCAACTGTACTAATCATTCAGGAACCATTAGAGATTAAAATTGATGGAACCATCTTATATTATAGTAATGCTGAAAAAGTAGATAAAAATGTATTGCAAGCCAGTGGAGATAACATAACTGTCGTTGTGTTTGCAAAAAAGAAGTAAAATAAGAGACTAAATGAAGGATGTAGTCTTGATTTTACTTTATTATAATATTAGATTGGACAAACATACGATTATCATATATAATTTCAGATAAATATAGAAAAAGATATATAAAAAAGATTTGAGAGGTTGAATAGCAAATGGAAAAGACAATGGAAAAAATTGTAGCATTAGCCAAAGCGAGAGGATTCGTTTACCCTGGATCTGAAATCTATGGTGGGCTTGCTAATACTTGGGATTATGGTAACCTAGGTGTTGAATTAAAAAACAACGTAAAAAAAGCATGGTGGAAAAAATTCATCCAAGAAAATCCATACAATGTAGGTGTTGATTGTGCCATCCTTATGAATCCACAAACATGGATTGCATCAGGACATTTAGGAAGCTTCTCTGATCCATTAATGGATTGTAAAGAATGTAGAGAACGTTTCAGAGCAGATAAGATTATCGAAGATTACATGTTTGAAAACAAAATTGCTCTTGAAGGTTCTGTAGATTCTTGGTCAAATGAAGAGATGGCTAAATATATCGAAGAGCATCAAATCGCTTGTCCAACTTGTGGTAAGCATAATTTTACTGATATTCGTCAATTCAACTTAATGTTCAAAACATTCCAAGGTGTAACAGAAGATGCAAAGAATACTGTTTACTTAAGACCAGAAACTGCACAAGGTATCTTTGTAAACTTCAAGAATGTTCAAAGAACTTCAAGAAAGAAAATTCCATTCGGTATTGGTCAAGTTGGTAAATCATTTAGAAACGAAATTACTCCAGGTAACTTCACATTCCGTACAAGAGAATTTGAACAAATGGAATTAGAATTTTTCTGTGAGCCAGATACAGACCTTGAATGGTTTGCATACTGGAAAGAATTCTGTATTAATTGGTTAAAAGATCTTGGTATGAAAGAAGAAGAGATGCGTGTTCGTGATCACGATGCAGCAGAACTTTCATTCTACAGTAAAGCAACAACAGATATCGAATTCTTATTCCCATTCGGTTGGGGTGAATTATGGGGTATCGCTGATAGAACAGACTATGATTTAACACAACATCAGAACGTATCAAAAGAAGATATGAGCTACTTCGATGATACACAAAACAAACGCTACGTTCCATATGTTATCGAACCATCACTTGGTGCAGACCGTGTAACATTAGCATTCTTATGTGGTGCATATGATGAAGAAGAAATCGGCGAAGGAGATGTACGTACTGTATTACATTTCCACCCAGCATTAGCACCAGTTAAAGTTGGTGTACTTCCATTGTCTAAGAAATTAGCTGAAGGCGCAGAAAAGATCTATGCTGATTTAAGTAAATACTTTAACTGTGAATACGATGATAGAGGAAACATAGGTAAACGTTATAGAAGACAAGATGAAATCGGTACTCCATTCTGTATTACTTATGATTTCGAATCAGAAGAAGATGCTTCTGTTACTGTTCGTGATCGCGATACAATGCAACAAGAAAGAGTTAAGATCGCTGACTTAAAAGAGTATTTTGAAAAGAAATTAGAATTCTAATAAAATAAATAGAGTAAAGAAGCCCTCATGGAAAATTATGTTTTCTGTGAGGGTTTTGTGATATATAGAAAAGAAATTTATAATGGGAGGTAATCATAGCTGTATATTAAATTGTATTCATAACAGCTAAAATTATCAGAGACAATTGTCATAGAGATAGATGAGAAGTTAAATAATATTGAAAAAAAGTCGTGGTAGAATGAGTAACGTTTAATTATACCATGTTAAATATTTAACATGGTATAAAAAACACAATATATTGTATACAGTATATTGTGTTTTTTGGCGATATTACACCCTTTAAAATACAATTAATAGAAAATAAAAGAAAAGTAATTGTAGAAATTTAGCTAATGGATAAATAATTCACAAATTGCCATATTTAAGCAAATTGTTCAAATTAAATAGATTGTATAATACTATTTGTTGAATTGTTTTAAAATTCCAAAAGATAAAGTGCACAACAAAAATATTTATATTGTGATAAAATAGTCAAAATGCATAACTTTAATGGATAAGAATGTAATTCAACTATACATGTAGTTGATTAATAATAAAATTGATGTTTATAAATTATACAATCTATGCTATAATAACAAATATCAAAAAACATAACTTTTATTGTTGTTATGTCGTGTGTTTGTTACTTTTTATGGGAATAAGTGCAAGTACACGAGTGTATCAAAATCAAATTTCTGGTAATTCTTAATATGACTTACAATATTATGAAAAATTTTGATATTTCCTTTTTAAAAGGATATTGTTGCTACTAACAATTAGTAGGTCATATGAATTAAATATTAGGAGGTAAGGTACATAATGGCAAAATGGGTATATTTATTTACAGAAGGTAATGCTGGAATGAAAAATCTGCTTGGTGGTAAAGGAGCAAACTTAGCAGAAATGACTAATTTAGGGCTTCCAGTACCACAAGGTTTTACAATTACGACAGAAGCTTGTACACAGTATTATGAAGACGGAAGAAAAATCAATGATGAAATCATGGGACAGATCATGGAAAGCATCACAAAGATGGAAGAAATCACTGGAAAGAAATTTGGTGATAAAGAAAATCCATTACTAGTATCTGTACGTTCAGGAGCAAGAGCTTCTATGCCAGGTATGATGGATACGATCTTAAATCTTGGCTTAAACGAAGAAGTTGTTCATGTATTAGCAAGCAAATCTGGTAACCCTCGTTGGGCATGGGATTGTTACAGAAGATTTATCCAGATGTATTCAGACGTAGTTATGGAAGTTGGAAAAAAATTCTTCGAAGAGCTTATTGATAAAATGAAAGAAGAAAAAGGCATCACTCAAGATGTTGATTTAACAGCTGAAGATTTAGAGGAATTAGCAAATCAATTTAAAGCTGAATATAAAACAAAAATCGGTTCTGATTTCCCAACTGATCCAAAAGAGCAGTTAATGGGAGCTATCCAAGCCGTATTCCGTTCATGGGATAACCCTCGTGCAAACATCTACCGTCGTGATAATGATATTCCTTACTCATGGGGTACAGCAGTAAATGTTCAGATGATGGCATTTGGTAACATGGGTGAAACTTCTGGTACAGGTGTTGCATTTACTCGTAATCCTGCAACTGGTGAGAAAAAACTTATGGGTGAATTCTTGATGAACGCTCAAGGTGAAGATGTTGTTGCTGGTGTTCGTACACCTCAAAAAATTGATCAATTACAAGAAGTTATGCCAGAAGTTTATAAAGAGTTCATTGCAATTTGTGATAAACTAGAAGATCATTATAGAGATATGCAAGATATGGAATTCACAATCGAAGATAAAAAACTTTACATGTTACAAACTCGTAACGGTAAGAGAACTGCTAAAGCAGCACTTAAAATCGCTTGTGATTTAGTAGATGAAGGAATGATTTCTGAAGAAAAAGCAGTTAAGATGATTGATCCTAGAAATCTTGATACTTTACTTCACCCTCAATTTGATGCAGATGCTATTAAGAAAGCAACTCCAATTGCAAAAGCTCTTGCAGCAGCTCCAGGTGCAGCTTGTGGTAAAGTTGTATTCACTGCTGATGATGCAAAAGAATGGGCGGATAGAGGAGAAAAAGTCGTTTTAGTACGTCTTGAAACTTCTCCAGAAGATATCGAAGGTATGAAAGCAGCTCAAGGTATCTTAACAGCTCGTGGTGGTATGACATCACATGCGGCAGTTGTTGCTCGTGGAATGGGGACTTGCTGTGTATCCGGTTGTTCAGAAATCATTATGGATGAAGATAACAAAGTATTCAAATTATCTGGGAAAGAGTACCATGAAGGAGATATTATTTCTTTCGATGGTTCTACTGGTTATATCTATGATGGTGCTATGCCAACAGTAGATGCAACAATCGTTGGTGAATTAGAAAGAATTATGACATGGGCTGATAAATATAGAAAATTAAAAGTTAGAACAAATGCAGATACTCCTGCAGATGCTAAAAAAGCTCGTGAACTTGGAGCAGAAGGTATCGGTCTTTGCCGTACAGAGCATATGTTCTTCGAAGGTGACAGAATTGATGCATTCCGTGAAATGATTTGTTCAGATACTGTAGAAGAAAGAGAAGCAGCTCTTGCTAAGATTCTCCCAGTACAACAAGGAGACTTCGAAGCGTTATACGAAGCGCTAGAAGGTAACCCAGTTACAATTCGTTTCTTAGATCCACCACTACATGAGTTTGTTCCAACTGATGAAGAAGATATTAAGAAACTTGCTGATGCACAAGGTAAACCAGTAGAGAAGATTAAAGCAATTATCGCTTCTTTACATGAATTCAACCCAATGATGGGACATAGAGGTTGTCGTCTTGCTGTTACATATCCAGAAATCGCTAAGATGCAAACTTCAGCTGTTATCCGTGCAGCAATCAATGTTAAGAAAGCTCATCCAGATTGGACAATCAAGCCAGAAATTATGATTCCATTAATTGGTGACACTAAGGAATTAGTTTATGTTAAGAAAATGGTTGTTGAAACAGCAGATGCTGAAATCAAAGCAGCTGGTTCAGATATGACATATGAAGTTGGTACAATGATTGAAATCCCAAGAGCAGCTCTTACAGCTGATGAAATCGCTAAAGAAGCTGATTTCTTCTGCTTCGGTACTAACGATTTAACACAGATGACATATGGCTTCTCTCGTGATGATGCTGGTAAATTCTTAGATGCTTACTATGATGCTAAGATATTTGAAAACGATCCATTCGTAAAACTTGACCAAACAGGTGTAGGTAAATTAATGGAAACATCAATTAAATTAGGAAAATCTACTCGTCCTAACTTACATATCGGTATCTGTGGAGAACATGGTGGAGATCCATCTTCAGTTGAATTCTGCCATAAGCTTGGACTTGATTATGTATCTTGTTCACCATTCCGCGTACCAATCGCTCGTTTAGCAGCAGCTCAGGCAGCGCTCAACAATCCTAGGGGTTAAGACTGAAACTGCTGAAAAGTCTTTAAAACTGGGCACTTTCGTGATTCGGAAAGACTACTTATCAGAGTATAAGAAGTACCATCCGGAGACCAAAAAGGTGAAATAATTATAATTTCAGAAGATCAACCAGTAAAACTTTTAGTTAGATTTTAAAAGCTAAAGAATTACTGGCTGGTCTTTTTTTGTTGACAAATAGCGGTTTCCATTGGAAGACCGAAGGCATATCGAGCGGTGGGTATGTAAAAAGCTCTATTGGAAATGGAGAATAAAAGTAAGTGCATGCAATTAGAAGCATAGGAAATAGGGTGTAATGACGATGTATGGTAGAAAGTACTATCGCTTATGAAGATTGTAATAATTGAACTGAATCAAAGTAGATTGAAAAAAGATCAAGTATTATTTATGGATAAAATTAAATTATTATATTCCAATATTTTATCTAATAAAAGGAATGAGTCGGAAGAAATTTTGTTGTCCCTCATAGAGGATGTGAAAGATTACTCCATCACTAATATGAGGCAATATCTATTTTATTTATATGAAATCATCTTTGATAAGTTAAATTTATATTTGAAAATTCAGCTGAACTCTGAAAAATTTAATTTAAAACACTTATTATTAAAGGAAAATAAAAAAGATTTACAGGATTACGCATTGGATATCTTGGATAAGGTTTTTCATTTGTTGTTAAATGAAGAGGAAGCCCCGAATGACTTTTTATTACAGGATGTAAAAGAATACATAAATGTGCATCTGCATGAGGATATTTCCTTGCAGGATGTCGCTGATAAAATGTTTTTTAGTACGGTTTATTTTAGTCGATTTTTCAAAAAGCAGACAGGTGAAACCTTCAGTAATTACCTGTTAAGAACTCGCATGGAATATGCATTAAAGCTTTTAGAGAAAAACAAAAAGGTTACAGAGATAAGTGAAGCATGTGGATACCATGATCCCAGTTATTTTACACGTATATTTAAAGAATATTTTAAGTACACTCCCAAAGATTATGCTCGTAGGTTCATGAGCTATAAAAGCTCAGGAGGTATTAGTGAAGAAAAATAGCACATGGTCTTATATAAAAAGCTTTAAGTTTAATAGCATGTTTATACGAACGTTCTTGCAGGTTTTTGTTATGTTTTCAATTCCTTTTTTTATACTTAATAATTTATATTATAGGAATGTAGAAAATATCGCTAAAGATGAAATTATTATGGAGAATAACGCTTTGCTTTATGGCGTAAGGGATATTTCGGATTCAATTCTTAGCGATTGTGATATGTTGTGTACCTATATCTCCTATAATGATAATGTTCAGATGTTTATGGTAAATGACTGGTTTTCTAAGATAGACAGTAAAGCTCTAAAGGAATTTAACCAATTAGTAAGGGCTCTACCACTCATTTATAAATATATCGATTCCATTTATGTTTATTCAGAATACAATCAGGCTGTTTATATTGGGGAAAGAAAAAGAGCAATCAGTGAATTAGAAGATATCTCGTGGTTGGAGGAATATAACAAAATTGAAGATAGATCTGGTTTAACCTTATCTAGATTAAAGAACGATAACTATCCGAAATTAATCTCAATTATTAAACCGATCATGATTGATAATGTGAAAAAGGGTTCTGTTGTTTTAAACATCAACAGCGAGAAATTACATAATATCATTACAACAGAGAAATATCATAATCTAAGTAATATTTATTTGATTAATGATAGTGGCAATATCATTATGTCCAGTGATAAAGAGCTGTTTGGAAATGAGATAAAAGATGTACCGTATCTTAACGAGCTTATGAATAGTGACAACTCAGGTTCTGTGATTCGAAATATCAATGGAATCGATTCTGTTGTATCGGTCATTCTTTCTGGAAAGTTTTGGTTTACTTACATCATCATAACCTCTATGTTGCAATACCAGAATAAACTGGATCAATTTAAATTACAAATTAGGGTACTGATAGTGCTATTGATTATATTAAGTATAACTTTTGCCTATTTTGCTGCAGCAAGAAGCTATAAACCGGTCGCAGAGATCATTACGGTATTAGAAGCACCGGAAAGGTTTAATGCTTATGGGAAACATGGAAGTGCAAGGATAAATGAACTTCGATATATTATCAGCACAATACTTAAGCAAATACAGACGAATGAGAAAATGAAGGATGAACTGGATAAAAAATTAAAGCTACTAGATCAGTCACAATTTGCAATGCTTCAATCGCAAATTAATCCGCATTTTTTATATAATACCTTAGAGGCAATTAACTATATGGCTGTTGATTTAACAAAAAGCGATAATAAAGTATCAAAAGCCGTGAATAGCCTTGCACAGCTGTTTCGGAATAATGTTTATTTTGGTGATTATATCATTCCGATTGAACAGGAAATTGATAATTCAAAAAATTACTTAGATATCCTTGAACTGAGATTCGGTAATATTTTTAAGGTATCGTGGGAAATTGACGAAGCCATCAAGCAGTATTCTATTATTAAGATATGTTTACAACCCATCATAGAAAATGCGGTTTATCATGGTTTAAAGCCGAAAGGTAGCAATGGCGAATTGAAGATAATAGGAAAGTTATATCATAACGATGCTATTGTATTTACGATATGTGATAATGGCGTTGGAATGGACCATATGCAATTGGATGAGATGAATCAAAAGTTAAGTGATAGTGAAAATCAGATGAAAGATCACATAGGCATCTATAATGTCAATCAAAGGATTAAAATTGTATTTGGTAAGGATTATGGAGTTAGTATTGAGTCCATAGAAAACCTTGGGACAACAGTTAAAATAAAATTCCGTTAGTTAACTTGCATTGAAAGTAGAATTATGTGTTCCCTTATTGGTAAAGCAACTAGGAGGAAATGAAAGGCAGGTACATAAAAAATGAGAAGACAAGGCTGGGAAAGTAGTAAGGATACGTTAAGCTTAAGAAATCAAATTGATGCCTTTGTGTACCTGCTAGAATTGGTATTCCTACCGGCTTGCTATCCTATCTGCATCAGGAATATGGGGTCATGATGCCTGCGTGCACAATCATCACACCATTTGACTTCGATCATGGTTATCGATTTGCACATATTAGTCGGAACCTATGGTGGACAGATAGTGGAATATTTCACGAAGAAGTTGGAGATGAAGCGGTCTATTTTTCTAACCGGCAATGGCTTCTGCAAAGAAAAAAGGGTTATTTCTTTGCAGTTAAGGGTGGGAATAATAATGAACAACACAATCACAATGATAGTGGCAACTTTGTATTAGCCATAGATGGAGAGCAGTTTATTGCTGATTTAGGAGCTGGAAGATACACAGCGGACTATTTCGGTGAGAAGCGCTACGAATTGGTACATACTAGGTCACGTTATCACAATTTACCTCTGATTGGGGAACAGGAACAGATTGCAACTCCAGAGGAATGCCAAGTAGAACATGTAGCAGTAGAAGGAGAGTACGTGGGGATAACAATGGAGCTAGGGATGTTTTATTTCGTTCCTGAGCTTACGAGTTTAAAACGTAGTTTTGTTTCAGATATGTCAAAAGGGAATATCATTTTAAAGGATGAGGTAAGGGCGACTAAAGAGATTACAGTGGAAGAAAGCTTTATGACTTATATTCGTCCAAGTGTTTTAAAAGACGGTGAGATTATCATACAAGGTGAGAAGGGACAGTTAAGCTTGTCTTACGATTATGCTCTTTTGGAATATTATCTTGAAGAATTAACTTTTGAGAATCATTACAGCGAGCAAGTAACAGCCTATCGAATGAGTTTTCTCATGAAAGAGAAAAGATTGAATACATCAATGGAGTTTCTATTTACCTATAATTAATTTTATTAATTTTTATCCACCCTATCATGAAGTGATAGGGTGTTTTTGTAATTTGATATTTGTATAAGAGATGCAAAAAGTAAAAAAAAACAGTCTGTGGAATGAATGAACTAATCTCTGTCAAGTAGACAGGTTAAATAATTAAAATGTATAAGCTGATGCGACCATAAGGTTGGTCGCATTTCTTATGCATTTGTTTCTCTTGTGTAGTGTACTGTGTGATTTGATTTCATATTTACTACATAAATCCATTAGGGGGACTTACCCGCTGATATACTTTTCCACAATGGTAATTTTAATAAAATAAATTTAACAAGATAATTATGGAAAGGATTGGTTTTGTGTTAGCATACTAAAATAATGTAAATGTGTGGAGAAAGTAACTTGTGTTTAAAAATGCAAGAAAGGTCAAAAGATGAGGGCAATTCAATTATCTTTTTAGACAAATAGCCTATAGGATTAGTTGGGATAGATAAATTAACTAGGTTGTATAAGTAATAAGGTATAGAAAATGCTACGAAATCTGATGATAATAGTTGAAAAGTGATAAAATCATGACTAATCACAGAATTTTGTAGTTGCAGAATGTGAATAAGTAAGGGAAAATACAGGTAAGGAAAGGCGAATGGTATGAACTAACTACATAAATTATAATCGCCAACGGAAAGGATGTATAAATGAAAAATCAAAAAGGTTTAGCTACAAGAAAGAAGAATATAACTTTAACAGCTATGGCACTTCCTGCATCCATTCTTCTTTTTATTTTTTCGTATGTACCAATTGCAGGGCTAATCATAGCGTTTAAGGATTTTCGATATGATAAGGGATTCCTTGGAAGTAAGTGGGTTGGATTTGATAACTTTAAGTTCTTTTTTAAATCCAATGATGCATGGGTAGTACTTAGAAATACAATTGGATTGAATTTATTATTTATTGGGGTGACACTTGTAATATCCATAGCAGTAGCATTGATGATAAATGAAATTCGAAGTCGGATAGCAATTAAGTTTATACAGACTATTATGTTTTTCCCTTACTTTATGTCATGGGTTGTAGTGGGATATTTGCTATATGCGTATTTACATCACGATTATGGGATTATCAATCAGATTCTTCAGTTCTTTGGGTTGAAAAGTATCGCTTGGTATGCCAGTTCCGCATATTGGCCTATAATTCTCACCTTCATGTACACGTGGAAATTAGCAGGATATTACAGTGTGATATACTATGCAGGCTTAATGGGAATTGATAGTTCTTACTATGAAGCTGCAGCACTGGATGGAGCCAGCAGATGGCAAATGGTATGGAAAATAACATTACCTCTGTTACGAAGCATTATTATTTGTATGGTAATCTTACAAATAGGAAGAATTATGTATGCAGACTTTGGTCTATTCTTTCAATTAACTAGAGATCAGGGAGCATTATATGCAACAACGGATGTACTCGATACTTACATATTTAGGGCTCTTCGTGTAACGGGGGATATTGGGATCAGTTCAGCTGTTGGATGCTTTCAAGCATTAGCAGGTTTTGTGCTAATTATGGTTAGCAATTTTGTAGTACGAAAAATTGACAGTGATAGTGCATTATTCTAGGAAAAGGAGGAGAAAATGATGTATAAAGAATTATCTATTGTTCCGAAAATAATTATCTATGGTATTTTGATTTTAATTTGCCTGATTTGTGTAATACCTATTATTACAGTTGTCTCTATTTCCTTTTCAACGGATATGAATATTATAAAAGAAGGTTATGGTATATTGCCAAAAGGTTTTACGTTAGACGCATATATATTTGCATTTAAAGATTCTACGGCTATTATAAGGTCTTATGGTGTATCTATACTTGTTACAGTACTAGGCTGTGTATTGGGATTAACTTTCAATGCAATGATAGCTTATGTACTTTCAAGAAGAGATTATAAGTATAGAAAACAACTGACAATATTTCTAATTGTTCCAATGGTTTTAAGCGGTGGATTAGTACCAACTTATATTTGGATTACTAGATATTTACACTTAAAAAATACAATCTGGGCTTTACTATTGCCTATGTTAATTGTACCTTGGTTTATTGTATTACTTAGAACATTTTTTACTCAAATTCCAGCATCTTTAATTGAAGCTGCTACCGTAGATGGGGCTGGTGAATTAACCACTTTTATAAAGATTGTGCTTCCCTTAGCAAAGCCTGCATTAGCAACCGTTGGAATGTTTATTACATTAAATTACTGGAACGATTGGTTTCTACCACTTATGTATATCGATAATAGCGAATTATATAATCTACAATATCGTTTATATATTATGATGCGAAATGTACAAGAAATGATAAAAAACTCTTCCATTTCAGGAATGGGAGTCAGCATAGCAGACTTACCAACCGAATCAATGCGTATGGCAATGTGTGTCATTGCAGCAGGCCCTATGCTTGTAATATTCCCATTTTTCCAGAAGTATTTTGTAAAAGGACTTACAGTGGGTGGTGTAAAAGGTTAAGTTATGCCCTAATAAAAGTTACAATGTATTTTGCTAGGGAGTAATAATAGAAAAATATCAATAAGGAGGAGAAGTTAATGAAAGGAAAGAAGATTCTAGCGCTCATGTTAGCAGTGGTTATGATGGTAGTGACAGTAGTAGGTTGTGGAAGTAAAGAGGCTTTGGATACTTCCAGTGATAGTGTTGGTAAGCCAGATGGAAATAAAGAGGTTGAAGTTGTAAATCTAAAAATCCACACGTTAATACCAGAACAAGCAGATCAAAAAGAAGTATTTGAGGTACTAAATGCATATACGAAGGAAAAGATTGGAGTAACAGTTGATTATGTATTCCACGGCGGAGCATATGCAGATAAAATTCAAGTTATTATTGCTTCTGGTGAAGAATATGATGCTTGTTTTACATCAAACTGGATTAATTCTTATAACACAAATGTTACAAAGGGAGCATTTTTAGATATTAAAGATATGCTTCCAACAGTAGCACCAGAATTAGCTAAGACATTACCTGAAACTTTCTGGACAGCTGCAACTATAAATGGGGGAATTTACGCTGTTCCAAATCAGCAAATTGCAGCACGTCAGATTGGGGCATTAATGCCAAAAGAATTTGTAGATGCATCTGGTGTAGATTTAGATAGGCTACATACATTAACAGGCTTAAGGGAATATGCACAATATGCTTTTGATAACTATGGAGCAAAACTAGGTGGTGTCAGTGTTACACAGGCAGCCGATTATTGTGGATATGAATATATTAGTGATTATATGTCAGCTGGTGCTATTAAGATGGACGATGACAAAGCTACTGTTGTCAATTTCTATGAAACAGATGAGTGGAAGTCTATGTTAAACGAACTAGTTGATTTAAGTGAGGCAGGATTACTAGATGGTGAATGTGGCTATAATAGTGAATATTCTGAAAGCCAACGTATAGGTAGGAAAACATCTGGGTTATTTTCAGGTACATATAAACCTGGTGTAGAAGTGGAAGAATCAACAAGAGCAGGCTATGATTGTGTTTTTGCTAAGGCTAGTGTAGAACCAAGTATCACCACTAATAGCGTAGTTGCAACTATGTATGGTATATCTGCTACGTCCAAGCATCCAGAAGAAACTTTGAAATACTTAGAATTAATAAATACAGACCCATATGTAATGAACTTATTATCTTACGGTATTGAAGGAAGGCATTACGAAAAGATCACGGACAATGTTATTAAACCAATAAACGGTAGTGGTTATTCTCATGGTCAATCATGGGCACTTGGTAATGTATTTAATACATATGTAATGGAAGGTCAACCAGAAGATGTTTGGGAACAAACCAAGGCATTAAATGATAGTGCAAAAGCTTCAGTGATATTAGGATTCTCTTTTGATCAAGAACAAGTAAAAATGGAAATTGCTAGTGTATCTAAAGTTGTAAAAGAATATGAGAGTTTAGTTGGTGGAGAACTACCAGTAGAAAAAACAAATAAAGATTTTGTGGAAAAATTAAAGGTTGCTGGAGTTGATACTGTTATTGCTGAAATGCAAAGACAAGTGGATGAATTTATGGCAGCCAAATAATATGACTTAATAAGTACTTAAAAGACCCGACTGTTATTATTTGTCGGGTCTTTTTGGTGCCTTTGCATAAAGAAATATAAAAAATTGTTACAAAAATATACAAGTGTTGTAAATTGGTGTTGAGAACATAAAGAGTCGCCCTTATAATGAAAGGTACAATAGGAGAAAATAGAGTGTTTTATAAACGACTTATGAAAGGTTTGATAAGGGGAATGAAGGATACCAAGGAAAAAACAGATAAAAGGGTTGTTAAGAAAATAGAACAGAAACAAGCATTTCAAAAAATTTTTTTTACAATTTTACTTGGCATGCTAATGGCTACTATTCTTATTTTCTCTATTACATATTTTGTAGTAAAAAAAATAATTACAGAACAGAATATAGAGTTATCTATTAATGAATTTTCTCAAGTGCAAGGTAAATTTGAACAGGTAAATGAACAGGTTAATATATTAGCAACCCAAGTTATGCTAGATAGTGTTTGCCAAGAGTTGGTGTTTGCCAATAAGGGGAATGAGTTTAATAGTTTAGATGTAGCAAGAATTAGAAAACAGTTATTAGTGTATCAAAATCTAAACAGTATGGTAAACTCAATTTACATTTATAATAGTAAGATTGATCGGTTTTTAAGTACGGATGCAAAATGTGGATATACAAGTGAAAAGGATTTTACTGATCAGGGAATTGTTGAAATATTGAATAACTATGAAGCTTATTACTCGAGGAAGTTATTTAAAAGAGAAGTAATATCCCAGTATAGTAATGGGATAGAAAAATCAGAATTCCTTTATACCTATGTATTAAATAATGTACAAAACAATAGAATTGTAAGTGCGATTGTTGTGAATTTAGATTTGGACCCACTTCTTTCAAATGTATTAAATATGGATGCTATGCGAGATAGCCATATGGCTATCTTAAATTCCAAGGGAGAAAGTATAGTAGAGTTACGGAATATTCCAGAGATAGAAAGAGAGATTAGAAGAAAACCCATTCTTGATATGATAGATAAAGAAAAAGAATATACAGAATTTTCACATGAAGGAGAGCGATATTTTGTTTCATGGATACATTCTGAGAAAACAGAATTGGATTATTTAAAGATTACAAAATGGAATACTTTATTTGAGATACTGTTACAGTTAAAGAAGTGGGTGTATATAATTAGTGGTTTCATTGTTCTAGCAGTAATGATAGGTGCTATTCTTAGCGCCACTTCCATTTATCGTTTGTATGGAAAGATGGAAAAGAAAAAGATTGCTAAAAGCATGATTAAGCCATCAGAGATTAGTAAATTGAGAGAAAGCTTCCTTAGTGAATTTATTCATGGGGGAAAACTATTTGGTAAACAGCAGCTTCGTAAGAGGTTTGAACAATATGGATATATGTTGAAAGAAAATCAGATGTTTACCGTTGTTTTATTGCAATTGGAGGAATATACAAACTTTATGGAGGTATATGGTACTGACGGTGCTTATGATGTGAAGTATGGATTTAGAAATATATTTGAAGAAATCTTTAATACAGAATTTCAAACAATTGGTTTAATTAACCGAGATAATACCATGGTATTCATAGTATCTTCTGAGGCGGATAAAAGGGTAACAGAAAGAAAAATAGAAGAAAGATTCCAGGAGTTTTGTGAAAAAGTAAAATGTTTTGTGAATTATAAGTTCAATTTAATTGGTACCTGTGAATTTGTATCCATTGAAAAGGTGCCAGAATTGGCTAGAAAATTATATGAGATAAGGGAAGAAAGCTTCTTTTATCCATCCAATATGTTTCTGACTTATGAAAGAATTTGTGAGGAACATAGAGATAATGTGAATTATCAGAAATTAGATGCTGGGAAATTGGTGGATAGCCTACGCAGTGGTGAAAATGTATGTGAACAATACCAGTTGTTCACAGCCTCCTTAGAAGGAAGTCGGATTACAGAATATATGAATGCCATGATTTGGTTAGGAGTATCTGTAGTTCGAAATTTTAAAGAGTGCTATATACTCAATACAGAACAAGAAAGTGTTATACATAATTTTTTAGAAGAGTTAACAAAATGTGAGAAAAAGATACAAGTTGACCAGCATTTTTATGAGGTATTTTCTAGTATTATTAGAATAAGGGAAAAAGCAAATATGAAAAAAGGCATTACTGGAAAGGTAGATGAGGTTAAGGCATATATTAAAGAGCATTATATGAATGAGAATCTTACCCTTGAATACCTAAGTGATGAATTTGGTGTATCTACCAACTATTTAGGAAGAGTGTTTAAAAAAGAAGTTGGCATGTCTGTATCAGAATTTTTGAATAATGAAAGACTGAGCTATGTATTAAGAGAATTAAAACAAACAGATAAGCCAGCTAAGGACATTACAAAAGCTTGTGGGTTTGTAAGTACCAATTATTTCTATACCTATTTTAAAAAGAAAATGGGAGTAACACCTCAGGTATACCGTCAGCAATTCTTAGAAAATAAAGATAAATAAAATATATTACGATAAATTGGGAGGAAAGACGTTATGACAGAGAGAGAACGATTTATAAAAACATTACAATGTAAAAAAATTGGAGGAAGAGTTCCACATTTTGAATTAGTATACTTCTTAACAATGGAGAAGTACAGAAAAGTACACCCTTGTCACCGTAACTATGAACAGTGGAATCAGATGAGCTATGTAGAACAAAAGTTACATATAGAGGATATGGCAGATGTCTATATTGATATAGCAAAAACTTATGAACATAGCGCAATTTTTGTTCAGACACCTGTTAGGGATATAAAACATATGCAGTGGTTGCTAGAAACAATTAGAGAAAAGTCAGGAGACGAGTATTATCTAATGATGCATGGAGATCCTACTTGGGCAATTCCGGGTGGTGATGATATGTCAGAATTTGCAGCCAAGATGTATGAGGAACCTGAAGAGTTAAATGATATATCCAAAAGACGCGTTGAAGAACATGTGAAGATGGCGGAATATCTACATAATCATGGACACCTTTTAGATGGATTTACACTTTGCTCAGATTATTGTTTTAATACAAATCCATTCTTTAGCTGCGATATGTTTGATGAATTGATTGTTCCATATTTAAAAGAAATTATTTCTGAATATCGTAAATTGGGATATTATACGATTAAGCATACCGATGGTAATATTATGCCAATATTAAAACAAATGGCAGACTGTAATCCACATGCAATCCATTCATTGGATCCACAAGGAGGTGTAGAAATTACAGAGGTAAGAAAAATTGTTGGAGATAACATAGCGTTAATTGGAAACGTGAACTGTGGCTTATTACAGACTGGAACAGAAGAAGAATGTGAAAAGGATGTGTTACGTTCTTTAGAGCAAGGTATGGAAGGTGGGAAAGGATATATTTTCTCTACATCAAACTGTGTATATACAGGAATGCCATTGTCAAGATATGAGAAGATGGTACAAATATGGAAAGAACATGGAGTGTATAAATAAAGGGGTAATCGCTTCAACTGGTAGTTCAAAATTACAATGTATAGTAGGAGGTATTATAAATTATGCAATTTAGAACAGAAAAAATAGGAAAGCTTTTAGAGGTAATAAGCGAATTACGATACGAAAAACATTCAGAGATGGTAACTGTGGATTATGCTCTAATGGAAAAAGAAAAAAGGCATATATTTCATGTAAAAGTGGTCACACCACAAGAATGTGTAGGAAAGTGTCTGGTTTATAGAGTAGATACGAAAAAGAATGGAGCGTGGGGAGATGATAATCCTCAGTTCCGTGTATATGTAGATGACGAGTTGAGACAGGGATTTGACTGGGACCATAGGGAACTTGTTTTAAGTGAGTCAGCGGAGTGTGGAAGAATTTACAACATTCGTTTGGAGTTGTATTCCAGCGTTGAAAACTATAATTTATTTCTTAAATCCACGCTGTTAACTTTGGATAGAGATGTAGAACATTATTATTATGATGTATTAGTACCTTATCAGGTTGCCATACTGCTTTCTGATGAAGAAGCAGCAAAAAGAGAGATTTTGAAATGTTTAAACGATTCTTTGAATTTATTAGATTTGCGGAGGGAAAGATCAGAGGATTATTATAATAGCCTAAACGTAGCACAGGAATATCTAACACAGGAATTTTACAAAAAGAGATGCGGTAAGGAACAGGACGGTTTAATTGCATGTGTAGGTCATACTCATATTGATTGTGCATGGCTTTGGACTCTATCTGAAACTAGAGATAAAGCAGTCAGAAGCTTTTCCACTGTACTGGAGCTGATGAAACAATATCCCGAATATATCTTTATGTCTAGTCAAGTGTTGTTATATAAATTTATAAAAGAAGAGGCGCCTGACATTTACAAAAAAATTAAGGAAAGAGTTCAGGAGGGACGTTGGGAGCCAGAGGGTGGCATGTATGTAGAAGCTGATTGTAATCTGCCAAGTGGTGAGGCTTTGGTTCGTCAGTTCTTATATGGGCAAAAATTCTTTCAGAATGAGTTTGGAAAGACTAGTGAGATATTGTGGCTTCCCGATGTATTCGGGTATTCTGCGGCATTGCCTCAGATAATGCAAAAATGTGGTATCCGTTATTTTATGACAACCAAAATAAACTGGAATGACACAAATAAAATGCCACATGATACGTTTATGTGGGAAGGAATGGATGGTTCAAAGGTATTGACTCATTTTATACCAACGAGATATTATCAAACGTCAAAGGAAGGGCAAGCTCTGAAAACTTGTTTTGAGACTACATACAATGGAGATTTGTGTGCTTCTCAAGTAAAAGGAGCATGGCATCGTTACGGAGATAAGGAATTAAGCGACCTCGCATTGATGGCATTTGGCAATGGAGATGGAGGCGGTGGTGCTACAAAGGAAATGCTAGAACATCAGAGAAGACTGGTAAAGGGGATCCCAGGCTGTCCAGGAACAAAGATGAGTACAGCGAAAGAATTCTTTAAAGAACTGGAAAAACAAGTAGAGGATAAAACGATGGAGCTTCCGCACTGGGTCGGAGAACTATATTTGGAATATCATCGTGGTACCTATACTTCGATGGCAAGAAATAAGCGCTGGAATCGCCAGGCAGAGTTTTTATATACAGGTGCAGAATTTTATGGAATGTTACAGAAGATATTACTAGGTGGAAATTATCCCAAAGAGCAACTAGATAAAGGCTGGGAGCTATTATTACAAAACCAGTTTCATGATATTCTACCTGGGTCTTCTATTAAAGAAGTGTATGAAGATTCAGCGAAAGAATATGGCATGATTTTAGAAGAAGGAAAGAAACTGGTAGAAGAATTTACACATACAATAGCAGAAGAGGTAGAAGGAGAGAGAGGAAATCTAGTAGTATTCAATCCAACTGGATTTACAACAGGGGGACCTGTTATAACGAGTTTGGAATATCAAAAAGATGTAGAAGATTATCAGGTTCAGAGATTAGCAGATGGAAGGATAATCATAGAAACACCAGTAATTCCAGCGAAGGGGTATGCTGTATTAAAAATCCAAGACTTACCGCTTAAGAACAATGAACTATCTGTATCTTTATATGGCATGGAAAACAGATTTTTCAGAATTACCTTTAATAAGAAGGGTCAGTTTAGCTCTATCTATGATAAACGTGCAGAACGGGAACTGCTAAAAGAAAATGCTATTGGAAATGTCCTTCGTACATATGAAGACCGCCCTGTCAGATATGATGCATGGGATATTAATGAATTTTACAAGGAAAAAACATGGACGGTTGACAATTTAGAATCCATAGAAATTGTGGAGGAAGGGCCAGTACGTGCAACAGTAAAAGTAACAAGAACATATTTGGAATCGACGATTGTTCAGTATATCAGTATCTATAGGGAAACTCCAAGAATTGATATTCATAATGAAATTGATTGGAAAGAGCATCAGATTTTATTAAAAATGGAATTTCCAGTAGATATCCATGCATCGGAAGCAACTTATGAAATTCAATATGGCAATGTGAAACGACCAACCCATGCGAATACTTCTTGGGACGTAGCAAAATTTGAGGTGTGTGCACATAAATGGGTAGATGTTGCTGAGGAAGGATATGGTCTAAGTATTCTAAATGATTGTAAATATGGCTATAGCATTCGAGATGGGGTAATTGGACTTACCATGCTAAAAGCTGCAATAGATCCAAATCCAGATGCTGACAAGGAACATCATACATTTACATATTCATTATATCCACATATGGGTAGTTGGAAAGAAGCAGGGACAGTAGAAGCAGCGTATTTACTTAATACACCACTATATACAGTAGAGAAGAAGACAAGTGGCGGAACACTTCCAGATAGTTATTCTCTGATTTCTAGTGATTGTCCAAATGTTTATGTGGAAGTAGTCAAAAAGGCTGAGGAAACGGATGAGATGGTTGTGCGTTTATATGAATTTACAAACCGTAGAAGTAATGTGAAATTATCCCTCGGAGTAGAAATAGAAGAGGTATATTCTTGTGACATGTTAGAGCAAAACGAAATGAAAGAATTACATGATACAAGAGAAATTTGTTTACAGATAAAACCATATGAAATTAAAACTTTGAAAATAAAGTGCAATAATATGAAGGCTCTATAGGATTTAGTACATTACAAGGAAAATCTTAAGAAATTAGAGTTAGCGTTAAAATAAGGTGTTTAAATTGTTGGAAAATGTAGTGTATGTTAGTTTTCGTTGTTGTGAATCGGGTTTAAATTTATTAAAGTAAAAATGTAAACTAGATGAATTTAGATGAGGTAAGAACATGACAAGAAAAGAACGAGTAATGGCGGCAATTCGTCATCAAAAGACTGACAAAGTACCTAAAGGAGAAGTTTATATCCAACCGAAAGTATCTAATGCATTATTGGGAAAAGAATATCCACTAGATCATCAGCATTTTGATAGAGATGTAGCGGTACGAAAACTTTTAAATATGGATGTTGTAAATGTGGGAGATTGGCCAGAATGGGAAATTGGAAAAACACCTGATGGTTTGAGCATTGTACAAAGTGTATATGGTCAGACATATATAGTAGGCCCAGAAACAAAACACATATTAGAGCCACCAGTAGATATCGAAGATGCAGACCAATATGTAGAACCAGACATTAGTAAGGTAAAGGGAGAATTGATTGAGAAGTATGCAAAAGAAACGGACTTCTTTATCTTTGCACAAATTGGTGGACCGATTTCCATGTTAAACGAAATGTTTCCGATGGAAGATTATATGGTTTACTGTCTTACAAATACGGAAGAGATGTATAAGATTAGTGAAAAGGTAATTGCTTACGAAATTAAGAAAGCAAAGCTGTTTATTGATAAAGGAGCGGATGCGATTTTGATTGCAGACGATATGGCATTTAATACAGGTGTATTCTTGCCACCATATATAATGGAGGAAAATGTTTATCCATTTTATAAAAAGATGATTAAAGAAATTAAGGCATATAAGGATGTACCAATCTTTTTACATAGTGATGGAAATCTTAATTCTGTTATGGACGATATCGTTGAATGTGGTTTTGATGGTTTACAATCTTTGCAACCATCTGCGGGTATGGATATTCAAGAAATAAAAAGTAAGTACGGGGACAAACTTTGTCTATGGGGAAATATTGATTTAGATTACATCATGTGTTTTGGTTCTACGGAAGAAGTAAAAGCAGATGTTAGAAAAACAATTGATATAGCCAGCCCTGGTGGAGGATTTATTTTGTCAACATGTAATACTATGGTAGATATTATCCCTACAGCCAATATCTTTGCCATGATGGAAGAGGCAGAACGATAACAATAAAAATATAAGGCGGTGTTAAAATGAATAAGTTTCAACCAGATTATAGAAATATTGTAGATGCGGCATATAATCGTAGACCAAAACGTTTACCACTATATGAGCATAATGTTGATGCAAGAAAGATTGAAGAAATTACAGGGAATAAATTCGTAGATTTATTAGAAGGAGATGACTCTGATATTAGAGAATATTTCCGTCACTACTGTGAATTTTTCAGAGACTACGGATATGATGTAGTTACATTTGAAGGTTGTATTGGTCAAATTATGCCGGGAAGCGGTGCTTTAGGTGATAGTACAGTTGACCCAGTAATCAAAACAGAAGAAGATTTCAACAATTATCCATGGGATAAGATTCCGGACTTATATTTTGAGCGTTATGGAAAGATGTTCAAGGCTATGAGAGAAGTAATGCCGGAAGGGATGAAAGCAGTCGGTGGAGTTGGAAACGGAATTTTCGAATGTGTTCAGGATTTAGTTGGATACGAAAATCTATGTTATATGATGTATGACGAAGAAGAACTGTTTGCAAATATGTTCAAAAAAGTAGGAGAAACAAACTTAAAAATCTGGAAACGCTTTATGGAAGAGTATGGTGATGTATACTGTCTACTACGTTTTGGAGATGACCTAGGTTATAAGAGTAATACATTGATGCCAGAAGAGGTAATAAGAAACAATATCATTCCACAGTATAAGCCAATCATCGATTTGGTACATAGCTATGATAAACCATTTCTATTACATTCTTGCGGAAATATATTCTCTGTTATGGAGGACATAATCGCATTAGGAATCGATGCAAAACACTCTAACGAAGATCAGATTGCACTCTTCCCTGAGTGGGTAGAACGCTATGGAGATCGTATTGGTAACTTCGGTGGTATTGATGTGGATGTTGTTTGTAACCATGGATATGATGAGATGAAAGAATATATTCTTGATGTTATCAGTAAGTGTGAAGGACATGGTGGATTTGCTTTTGGTACAGGAAACTCTATTCCAAACTATGTGCCAGCGGAAGGTTATTGTAACATGATTAAGATTGTCAGAGAATATAGAGGAGACTTTTTATAATACTGGAACAGCGTACGTTGTGGAGTAAAGATATATTTACCTAATGATATAAAGGAGAAATTAAAAATGAAAGAAAATATTAAGAGTACAATTAGAATCGGTGTTATTGGTTATGGAGTGCGTATTGACATGTTGGCAGATGAGTTTGCAGCATTGCCAATAGATGCTGAAATCGTTGCAGTTGCAGACTATAATCCTGAAAGGGTTAAGGAACTTATGCTAAAAACCGGTTCAAAGGAAAAACAGCATGAGATGGAAATTGATAAAATCGATGGTCTATGGAGAAAAAGTCCAATGGATCCAGATAAGATTACCTTCTACATGGAAGCAGAAGAGATGCTTGATAAAGAAGAGTTAGATGGGGTTATGGTAGGTACAAACTGTAATACGCATGTACATTTTGCAAAAATGGTCCTTGACCGTAATTTGCCACTTTTCTTAGAAAAACCAGTAGGGATATGTGAAGAGGATATGAAGATTCTAGAGGAATTAGATTCGAAACCACATGCTCCAGTGGTTGTTTCATTCCCACTTCGAATGATTCATTTGGCTCAGGAAGTGAAAAAGATTATTGAAGCAGGTGTAATTGGTAAAGTGGACCATGTACAGGCATATAACGATGTGAGTTATGGTTTTGTATATTTTCATGATTGGTATCGAAACGAAGAAATTGCTCACGGACTTTTCTTGCAAAAGGCTACTCATGATGTGGATTTAATCAGTTATCTGGTAGGAGAAAAACCTGTAAAAGTATGTGCTATGAAATCAAAACAGATCTTTAAAGGTGATATGCCAGCAGGACTTAGATGTAGTGAATGTGACAAATGGGAAACTTGTATGGAAAGTACATATAATATTACCAAAACTAGAAATGATATACCACGTAGCGATTACTGTGCGTATGCAGTGGATACTGGCAATGAGGATAGTGGAAGTATGATTATTCGCTATGAATCTGGTATGCATGCGATTTATTCTCAAAATTTCTTTGCAAGAAAAGGTGCAGCAAGAAGGGGAGCTAGATTATATGGTTATAAGGGAACGATAGAATTTGATTTTGTTTCATGTGATATTAAGATATATGATCACATGAGTGACAAAGTAACAAAAATACATGTACCAACACCAACTAGTGGACATGGTGGTGGAGATACAGCATTGGTACAAAACTTCCTTCAATTGATCCAGGGAAAAACAGATGTTTCTGTAGCACCATTATCATCAGGAATTGAAAGTGCAAAAACATGTCTTGCAGCAAAAGCATCTTCAGAAAATGAAGAATTCTATGCAGTTTAAGCTTACATCTGCATAGCAGTATTAAGGGGGGGAGTCCTCAATATTTGTAAAAAGGAGAAATAGGATTATGATATCAAGAGAATTAGTTTTAGCTACACTAAATTTCAATAATAAAACTGAGAGAGTGCCACGTAATTTGTGGACATTACCTTGGGCAGAATCACATTTTGGAGAAATGGTGGACCGCATTAACACGGAGTATACAGATGATTTTGTAGTAGCACCTGATATTTTGAAAGAAAATTCCTATGAAAAAGGGGATCCATATGCGATTGGTACGTATGTGGATCCATGGGGATGCATTTTTACGAATATTCATGAGGGGGTAATTGGAGAAGTAAAAGAACCATTGGTAAAGGATGAAGAATGGGAAGATGTGGATATGGTTCATATTCCGGTAGAACAATTATCGTTTGACAGGGAGGCAGTAAATGAATGTTGCAAGAATACAGAGAAATTCGTATTCGCAGGACCTTGTCCACGTCCATTTGAACAACTTCAGTTTATCAGAGGGACTGAAAATCTATATATGGATTTGATGGATATGCCAGTAAAAATGCAAGAGTTTATTAAGCAGATGCATGAATTTTATTGTCAGTTACTAGTGGAATGGGCAAAGACGGATGTGGACGCATTGCGTTTTATGGATGATTGGGGAAGCCAGAATAGTTTGTTGATTAATCCTAAGATGTGGAGAGAAATTTTCAAACCAATGTATAAGGATTATATAGATATTGCTAAAAAATATAATAAGAAAATCTTTATGCATTCTGATGGAAATATACTAGAAATTATTCCAGACCTTATAGAAATCGGATTAGATGCCTTGAATTCACAGATTTTCTGTATGGGAGCAGAAAAACTAAAACAATTTGCTGGAAAATTAACTTTCTGGGGAGAAATTGATCGTCAGCATTTATTGGTAGAAGGAAGTCGGGAAGATATAGAAGAGGCAGTAATAAAAGTTAAGGATGCATTATGGAAAGATGGAGGTTGTATCGCTCAGTGCGAATTTGGCCCTGGAGCGAAACCAGAAAACGTATATGAAGTATTCCACACATGGAATAAGATTTTACCACAGTAGGATAATGTGTATTCGAGTAAGGTGTTTAATGGCAAGTGTAAGATATGAAAAAATGGAGACGGTGGAAAAATCAAATTTCCACCGTCTCCATTTTGTATTTATTAAGAATCTTCTTAATCTTCATCAGTAATGGAGTTGCATTGTGCCCGGAATTCATTTAATGAAATCCCAATAGATTTTTTGAATCTGGCATAGAAATAGTTATTCTTTTCCATACCTACGTTTTCTAGAATGGTTACTAACGGAAGTTTTGTATTTTTGAGATAATCTACAACCTTGTCCATTCGTTGGTCTAGTATGTATTGGGCAACAGATTTTTGCATTGCCTGTTTGAACATTTTTCCCGTGTAATTCGGAGATAATCCTATTTCTTCTGAGATGGAACTTAGGCAGAGTGAAGGATTACTAAACTCACGTTCTACAATTTGACAAACTTTCTGAGCAAGTATAGTAGTATTCAACTGTGCCGGATTGTTTTTCAATTCCAGTATGGCATCACAATATTTTGTTATAAATTCATGCATTTGATTCTGAACATCATCTGCGACTTCGACATATTCGATCTCTGTGAGGAAATTCTTTAGACAAATAGTGAATTCTTCTTTCAATCCTATGTATTTCTCAGAAAGTTTTGTGTAGATTGTGTGACTTAGATAGATTATGGAGGAAAGTATTTCACTATAATCATAAACAAATAATTCCTCTGTTAATTGCTTATAGATGTCCAAGGCTTTATCTGTATTACCACTTGTTATTTTGGTAATTAATTGTTCCAATTTAGAACTTGAGAAATTAAATGGTTCTGTGATAATATCATCCATCATATATGGATTGATAATACAGTTATGTCCATATTTCATTTTCAAATTTAAAGTATTTTTCATATGTATATACATATTAGGAATGTGTTCTAATCCGTTAAATAGCGTACTATATGCAATGGTAACTGTAAAATGTAAATAGTTTTCTATATTTTTTTGTATTTCATGTAATAGCTTTGTGAGTTTTCCGCGGAAAGCATTATTACTGGTGATTGACTGGCAGTCCATAAAAAGAATAAACTTATCGTTGTCGCAACTGATAACGTTACAAGTAAAATCTTTCGAAAGTATTTCTTCTGAAATATTTACAATAGAAAAACGTACTGCCCAAAGTTCGTTAACATCATGATTTTTCAAAAAATCTCGATACCCATCGATTTTTAGCACTGCCATACAAAGAGTATGGCTAGCAAGGTAGGATAAATTCAAGAGTTCCATTTCTTGTTGAATTTGCTCAGGAAATTCTATGTAGTTATCAGAAACTAATTTATTTAGGCAGCCTTGTGTCAGAGAGTACGTTGTTTTTCTCTGCAAATCATTCAATTGCTGATTGTGCTTCTGTAAAGAGGAGAATACTGAAAGCATAAGTTGGAATTCTTCCGGTTTTTTTAAATCGTTCAAATCATCGGTTTTTTTATGTCCTTTTAAGGTATCCACCAACATTTGGAGAGGATTGTTCAATTTCTTAGCAAAGTACAGACATACTAGAAAACTGGCAATTAATACAATCATCATAATGAGAAGTCCGAATAATGAAGCCGAAACCAAATCATGGAATAACAGAGAAGTTGGTGTGAGGCTGATCAAGTACCAGTCATATACATTATCATGAGTAACCATTTGGTAATAACGTTTGCCATTAATTTCACGATAAGGATTCTTTGTAATATTGTCTGCAAGAGTATCCTCTTTTAATTCGGAGAATAAGTCAGGATTATTGGCAAGCTCTGTATTTAATACACTTCCAAGAACAACGCCATCCTGATCCATAATGATAAAGTCTGAATTCCATTGATTTATAAATCCTTTCATAGAGCGAATGTTATCTGTCAGAGTAGATGTATAGACATTTATGACCAGTGCATTTAGGGGCTCATCTGAATATTTAACCGAATCAAAGAAAATATAGGAAATTAAGTCAGTTGACTGGGTTTCTTCATTCTTTCTTATAGATAGTGGTTCGCCAGTATAGGAGTTTATAAATTCTTGGTCTATAAGTCGTTCTGCTATTGGCTTGTCCGGGAAATCAGCGCTACTTAATTGATATCCAGTTTTAGACGAATATATGATATCCAACTGTTGGTTATAAAGATAAATGCTTTCTACATATGGCATAACCATTAATTGGTTCTTCAAGGTGGAACTAGCCAAAGTCGGAATTGTAGTATTCGACGTTGACTTCAAATTTAAGAAAGCAATCACATCCTTATTGTTAAGCAATGACATTGCAAGTCTTTCTGCATTCTCGTTTATTTGATTGATTGTATAATTTGTCTGTGATAAAAGTTGTTGATTGTGGCTATGTGTAGATTTCACAGACATTTTACTAAAATTAACAGTCAGAAAAACTGTTAATAAAAGTGGTGCAGAGATTGCAATAGCTAAAAAAGAATAAAGTAGTGTTGAAAAAAAGCTTTTATTCTTTTTTGGTGGTTGATTGTTTTGTTTCATTGTGAAAGTACCTCCCAATAACTAATGACTTTATTATAGTAATAACTAATAAAATATGCAAGGGATTATCATTCGTTTATATGAAAAATGATAAGATTTTGTAGAGAGTATTAATTTTCGTAGAATAAAATTAGTGCAAAGTGTAGAATTCGTTAGTAGTTGTTGTTGCAAAAAATGAAATAAATGGAATAATTAGATAATAAGTTTATGGAAAAGTAAAAAACTAAACAACTAAGTAACTTTATGGATTTCGTTTTTAACAGAGGAGGAATATTTTAACCAAAGTAATTAGAATGGATAGTAATCAAATAGGCACTGTGTAAGCGGTGTCTATTTGCGTAATAGGAGGTATAGCTACATTTTATGTTGGCAAATATATACTTTTTTGTAGTATGTATTACTTTTTAGAGAAAAAAATTCCTGTAAAGTGTAGAAGTTGTTAGTAGTTGGAGTTGAAGAAAATGGATTATTATACCATAATTTAGATAAGCAAACGAAAGAGAATAGTAAGTTTATGGAGTCTTACTTTGGAAACAAAGAATGAAATGATATTTTGCCAAAGAAATTTGGTTAAAATAAATAAAGTAAAAGGGAGAAAGATATGAAAAGAAAATTTTTAGCAATGTTATTAGTTGGAACAATGGTAGCTTCTATGCTAGTTGGATGTGGAAGTAAAAAGCCAGTAGTAAATTCTGGTGATGACCAGCAAACAGTAAGTACTGGTGATGATCAGTCAAATGAAGCATCAGAGGAAAAAGAGACAGATAAACCTAAAGATGTTCCAGTATTAAAATTCTACATGTCGAATGGACCGGTAGCAGATCTTGAACGTATCATGGACAAAGCAAATGTAATCATTGAAGAGAAAATTGGAGCAAAATTGG